>Ga0335082_10002481_pt1 | contig 19870 bp, 14 predicted proteins | sample Lox_Sample_41_FD_206718 | JGI IMG/M metagenome (GOLD analysis project Ga0335082, IMG submission 206718) | Soil microbial communities from Loxahatchee National Wildlife Refuge, Florida, United States - Lox_Sample_4.1 | ecosystem: Environmental > Terrestrial > Soil > Wetlands | place: USA...
GGAGTCGAGCGACCAGCTCGTCTGCACGAGCTGGTCGCTCGAAAGTCAACCTCGTACCCGTCGTCGGTGGCATAGGCGCCTCGCCCGTGCCGCACCGGCCAGAGGCCGGTGCCACCATGCCACGCCGAACCCTACCCCTTACTTCTTCGCCGGAGTCTCCACCGAGATCGCCATGGCCTCGGTGTAGGTGATGTCGACCAGATCGCCGACGGAGACACGATTCAGGTTGTCCGGGTTGCGAGCCTTGATGGTCGTCGTCTCTCCGTCCGGGGTCCGCAGGGTAACCGTTTGCGCGGTCTTGTCGATGCCGGCGATGGTCGCGGTCACCGTAACCGCCCGCGCCGCGGCACCCCCCGGCTTCTCGCCGGGCTTGGCGCGTGCTGCGCCTTCGGCGACAGACGCGCCCGGAGCGGCATCGCCAGGCTTGCGCACCTCATACGCGAGCGACTCGTAGTAGGTCACGTTCACGTCATCACCCACCTTGACCTGCGGCAGGTTGCGGACCTGGTCGCCCGCGACGAACTTGACCACCGAGCCGTCGGCGCGTTGCAGCGTGACGTGCCGCGTCTTCAGGTCGATCGCTTTCACTTTGGCCGATGCGGACACCAGGTTCTCGCCGACCACGCCGCTCGGAAGCGGCGCCGGAGCGGCCGGCGGCGGTGCCATCTCCTTGGAGGATGCCGCGCAACCGCCAATGGCGAGCGTGAGGCACCCTGCAGCCACCCATGTCCATGTCGTCCCGATCATTCTTCGATTCATGCTCTCTCCCCTCCCTGTTGAGTGAATTGGTCCTCATTTGATGAATACATCGCACGACCTCCGGCGCATCGACCGATCACCGCGACCAGCACAACCCGCCACACCGCATCGAGCATGGGTCGCAACCGAAATGCCCGCGAACGCTGCCGACCCGCCGCCTCCATGGCGCCGTCAGTGGTGCCACAACCACCCGGCCAAGTCCCGAAGGTGGCCGGAAATTTCTCGGAAACCTGCAGCGAGTCGCCCGCCCGCACGGCTTCCCCGACTCACGGCGGGGAGCCGGTAGATGGGCGTGTGCCTGGGACAGGTGCCATGTCACTCGCGTCGAGCTCGCGAAGCTTTTGCGCCCAGCGGGTTGCCGCGTCGCGGTCGCCGCTTTGCGCCGACCATTGCACGAGGGTCGCCAAGATGTCGCGGTCGCCGGTGAATCGTTGCTGCGCGCGCTCCAACACGACCACCGCCTGGTCGTGCTGGCCGAGGCTGTCGAGCGCCACCGCATGGACGTAGGCGTAGCGGGGGTTGTCGGTAGCTTGTTCGGCCGCCTTCGTAAGCTCGGCAAGCGCCTGGTCCGCGCGCTGCTGTCGGACGAGCAACAGCCCCAGCGCAAAGTGTGCGTCAGCCGCGTTGGGTTGAAGCGCCAACGCCTGGCGCAGGACCCGCTCACCGTCGGCCTCACGCCCTTGCTCGCGATAGAGGTCGGCAAGGTTCACGGAGGACGGAATGAACGACGGCTGTAACTGGATGGCCTTTTGGTAGTCCGTTTCGGCGTGTTGGCGATCGCCGAGGCGCGCATTCAAGGCACCAAGGTTTAGCCACGACTCCGCCCGATCAGCGTTGAACGCCTGCACGTCGCGGTACTCGGCCACGGCGCGTTCGAACGTTGTCCGCTGCTCGGCCGTTGAGGACGCGGCAGTGGCAGCGAGCGCGTTCACCGCTTCCAGGCGGACCGCACGGATGGGATCGTTCAGCAGCGGCCCGCCAGCTTGCCATCGGCGTGCTGGTTCCCAGGTCGCCAGGAGGGCGACCGCGGCGCGGCGTACGAGCGGATCGCCATCCTGCAGCGCCCGCTCCACCAGTTCTGTCGTCGGCGGTTGTGCCGGAGTCTCCAAGAGGCTCAATGCGGTGGCACGAACGATGGGGGCGAAGGCGGAGTCGGCAATGACCGCGGCGAGCAGCCGCGTCGCGCCGGCTTGGCGGCGGCGGCCGGCGGCCAGCGCCGCCGCATACTGCGGCCCCCGGGTGCGCGTCGGCCCATACCACTTCACTACCGCGTCGGCGGCCCATTGCGGCGACCGATCGCGATGGCAGTCCGAGCACGCGTTTGGCGTCCCCAGCGTTGCCGACAGGTCCGGCCGTGGCACCCGGAAGCTGTGGTCGTGGCGCTTGTGGACCACCATGTAGTTGCGCGCCAGCATATGACAGCTGACGCAGCGGGCGGCCTCCGTGCCCATCTTGTGATGATGATGGGCCGAGGTGTTGAAGCGCGCCGGTTGATGGCATTGCCAGCACACGGTGTTGCCATCCTTGCGCAGCCGTCCGCTGTGCGGATCGTGGCAATCGGTGCAGACGACGCCCTTTTCGTGCATACGGCTCTGGAGGAAGGAGCCGTACTCGAACACCTCATCGAGGATCTCTCCGTCGGCGTGGTAGAGCCCCTCGTCGAGCACCGACAGAATGTAGGCCTGTCCCAGCGCTTGGCCGGGCCTATCGTCATTGCTGATCTGCGTGCGGCGTGCATGGCAGGGCGCGCAGACGAGGATGCCGCGGGTATCTCTCGGCCCGGTGAGGCGCGCGATGGCGGCGTTGGCGGTAAACGTCCATGACCCGCCGCGGGGAGCGGGATCGACGAGCAGCCCTTTCGCGGCATCGTTGCCCGTCGGGTGGCGCGCCCAGTCGACGTGCTTCGACCCCGGCCCGTGACACGCTTCGCAGGAGACGTCGACATCCGACCAGGTGGTCGCAAAGCGGTTTCCCTCGGCCTGATAGTTCTTCATCACGTTGGTCGAGTGACATTCGGCACACATGTAGTTCCAGTTTTCGGCCGGGCCGGTCCAGTGCAGCACGTCACGGAAGTCGACCTTGTCGTTTGGATACAGATGAAACCAGCGTTGGCCACCGGCGGCTTTGGGCCGCGTGTCCCAACAAATGCTGAGCGCCTGCCGTCGGCCGTCGGGAAACTCGACGAGGTACTGCTGCAATGGCTCGATTCCGAACGTATGGGTGATGCGATAGTCGTGCAAGGCGCCGTCCGAACCGTCGGTGCGCGCGAAGAATGCGCCGTCCTTCGTGAAGAACGTCGAGGTCACGCCGTTGTACGTGAAGGTTGCGTTATTGAAGTCGCCGCGGACGGTCGTCGCATCGGCCACCTGCATGGCGCGGTCGTGGTGTGAGCCCGCGAAGCGTTCCGCCTCGCGCTGATGGCACGGCACGCACGTGGCGTGGCCGACGTAGACGGCATCCGGCGCGCCGGCAGCATGCGAGCCGCCGGTCGGAGGCGACGCCGCGGCGTGCGCCGGGCTCGACGCGAGCACCGCGATTGCAGCGACGAGCACAACGATCGAGCCGACCTGTGATCGTGTCACGACGCGACACGCAGACAACGGCATTCCATCAGTCGGCCCGCACCACCGCTGCCGGCTTCCACTCGCCGTCGAGTGCCTCCGCCTTCGGCCAATAGAGGCGCATCACCAGGTAGATCGGGCCGTTCGGCGCCGGCAGCCAGTTCGACTCCTTGTCCTTGCCGGGCGAATCCTTCTGCACGTAGAGGGTGAGCGAGCCGTCCTTGTTCTTCTTCATTTGCGGCAGCATCGGCGAGTTGATGAGGTAGCGGTTGATCGGGTTGTCGATCAGGAGCTGGGTCTTGCCATCGTACATCGTCACCGACCAGAACGCATTCACGGGTGGATACTGACCAGCCGGGAAGGTGATCGTGTAGCGATGCCTGCTGCCGTCGAGCTGGTCACCTTTGCTGTCGGTGAGGGCCATCGGGTACAGGGCTTCGATCGGATCGTTGGCGAAGATCCCGGCGAGCGCGATGGCGGCGCGGCTCAACGAATCACCGTGCGCGCTATTGTTGCTCGTCGTGACTCGCCAACCGTTGAGGTCCTTGCCCATGGATTCGCGCTTGGTCTTGATCTTCTCGAAGCCATCCTTGATGCCGACGCCGACGGCGAGCCGGTCTTCCAGCGGCAGCTTCTCGAAGTCGAAGCGCTTGCCGGCGGCAATGTCGATCTCGGCGAAGTGCTGGCGGAGCTGTGCCTCCTCGGCCACCGTCGGGCAGAATTGCAGCAGGAAGTTCAAGTAGGCAAAGGCGTCGGTCTTGAACGCGTTCTCGGCAAATGGCGGCCACTTCGGTTCGGGAGCGGCGACGGGCGTCGGCTGGCCGAGGAACTGCGACAGAGTTTGCACCTTGTAGCCGGCCTGCACCCGCTTCACATTCTCGATGTCTGCCGGGTTGAAGAGTTGGGTACGAAAGATCGCCATGCCGAACTCGGTTGCGAACGGGAACACCTTGGCGACACCCGCCGGCGCCGTCCCGGTCCACCGCGGACCGGCAACCAGGTAGCAGCCGGCGCCGTTACCGGTGGCGCGGCTGCCGATGTAGCCGACGTTGACAGTGTACATGTCGATCAGCTGCACCGAGTAGTATCGGCCCTTCTCGACTTCCGGGACGCAGAGCACCAGCGGCTCGGCGCGCAAGTCCATCTCGAGCAGCGAATACGGCGTGTCGCTGTTGGGAGTGACGACGGTCGTGTCCTTGGGCGTGAACACGCGCGCCTCGCTGGCGATCTGATTGAAGGGTGCCTTGTACTGACCGGACTGCTTGTCGAGCGTGAATTCGTACAATGCCTTGTAGTTGCCGATCATCGGGAAGGCATAGATGTAGGCCTCCTCGGCAATGTCTCTGATGCCGAAGAGACCGGGCCCTCTATGGCCCGCCCGGCCGGCGCACCCGGGTAGGGCCAGCGCCACCAGCAGAAGCACGAGCGCACTCCCGGCCGTCCTTCGTACCCTGACTCTTCTTCGTCGTAGCATCCCTAGGCTCCTTTATGTCCGGGCGGCGCGTTGTCGGGCCACACCTGCCAATTGTTGGCCTCATCGGCAAGAGGACCACCCGTGGGTTGTCCCCTACCAACACGAATGCCACCGCCGGTGTTTGGAGTCCGGAAGGTCTCAGGAAGATTCACGGAAATTCGAAACCACGGGGAGTCACGGGGCTGCCGCTTTCCAAGAATCTTCCGCAGACTTTCGGGACTTGCGGCGCAAATGCGGTCATCCTAGTCGGGGATAGAAGACCATTCGAGGACCGCGCCGTCGGATTTCCGGGGATATTGAGATGTACAATCAGCATCTATCTGATGCCTCGCTCATCGGCTGCCCGCACTGCGATCTACTGCAGCGTCTTCCGGAGCTCGCGCCGGGGGCGTCGGCACGCTGCCCGCGCTGCGACGTGGAGTTGTGGCGTTGCCGCGAGGATTCGCTCAACCGGACCCTGGCGTTGACGCTCGCGGCCGCGGTGCTCTACGTGGTCGCGAACTCGGTCCCCATGCTCGGCCTGACGGTCGCCGGGCACAATGCCTTTACCACGGTGTTCGGGGGAGCTCTGCAGCTCTGGCGCGACGACGAGAAGCTCGTTGCCGGTTTGGTGTTGTTTGCCGCGGTCATCGCGCCGGCGCTGCAGGTCGGTTTCATGCTGGCGATCATGCTCGGAGCGCACCGCGTCCGGCCGCCGAGATGGGTGGGCACGCTCCTGCGTTATCACCCGGCCACGCGCACCTGGAGCATGATTGAGGTCATGCTGGTCGGCGTGCTGGTCGCCCTCATCAAGATCGCCGAGCTCGCCACGGTGATCCCCGGGTTGGCGCTGTTCGCCCTCGGCGCGCTGGTCTTCGTGCTCGCCGGCATCCAGGCGAGCTTCGACCGCCGCGAGGTGTGGGCCCGCGTCGAGTGGGCGGACCCCGCGGCGCAGCGCGCCGCCAGCGGTGATCGGATGGCCGAGGCGACGCCGTGAGCCCGACCGCCGTCACCGCCATGCAGCAGGGTCTGCAGAGCTGCGAGGGCTGTGGCCTGCTGTCGCGGCCGGCGCCCGGCGAAGACGAAGGGTGCTGCCCGCGCTGCGGCGAGGAGCTCACGTTCCGCAAACCCGCCAGCATCGAGCGCACCTGGGCCTATCTGATCGCCGCGGCCATCTGTTACCTCCCGGCAAACCTCCTGCCGGTGCTGACGACGACCACGGCCGCCGGTCCGGAATCCGACACCATCCTGCAAGGCGTCGTGCTCCTCTGGTCGCCGACCGGGTGGCCGCTGTCGCTCATCGTGCTCTTCGCCAGCATCATGATCCCGAGCGCGAAGATCCTGGCACTGGCGTACCTGCTCATCACCGTGCAGCGGGGCTCGGTGCAGAACAACGAGCAGCGCATCCGCCTCTACCGCATCGTTGAGTTGATCGGACGCTGGTCGATGGTCGATGTCTTCGTCGACGCCTTCACCGCCTCCCTGGTGCAGCTCCAGCCGCTCATGTCGGTGGCACCGGGGCCCGGCCTGTTCTTCTTCGCGGCGGTCGTCGTCCTGACAATGCTCGCGGTCGAGTCATTCGATCCGCGACTGATCTGGGATTCGGCAAGCTCTCGCAGCCTCGCGTCTGTCGGGCAGCCGGAGCGATCCAGCGGGCAGCGGCCCACGGCACGGACGCCGCCGGCAAGCCCAAGAGAGGTTCAACATGCCTGACAACGATACGCCGCTCCCGCCCGTTCCCGAGGCGAGAGCCTTTTCCAAGAAGCGCACGCGGCTGTCCGCCGTCTGGATCATTCCGATCGCGGCCGCGATCGTCGGCGCCTGGGTCGCCGTCGTCAGGATACTCAGCGAGGGGCCGAAGATCACGATCGTCTTCCGGTCGGCCGAGGGGCTCGAAGCCGGCAAGACCAAGATCCAGTACAACGGTGTCGAGGTTGGCACGGTCATGACGGTACGGCTCTCGGACGACCACAAGCGCGTGGTAACGACGGCGCAGATGGCGCCCAAGACGGATGGCTTCCTCCTCGACGATACCCGATTCTGGGTCGTGCGGCCGCGGATCTCCGGCGCCAACGTGACCGGATTGGGCACGCTCATCTCCGGAGCCTACGTCGCCATGGATATCGGCGAGTCGTCACGGCACAAGCACGACTATGTGGCGCTCGAAACGCCGCCGGTGGTGACCGGCGACGTCCCCGGCCGCTTCTTCGTCCTCAAGTCGCCCGACCTGGGTTCGCTCGACACCGGCACGCCGATCTTCTTCCGGCGACTACAGGTCGGTGAAGTCGCTTCGTACGAGCTCGACAAGGACGGTCAGTCTCTGAACGTCAAAGTGTTCGTGCGCGCCCCGTACGATCAGTACATCACCGCCAACACGCGCTTCTGGAACGCCAGCGGCATCGACGTATCGCTCTCCGCCAACGGCCTCAGCGTCCAGACCCAATCGGTGCTGTCGGTCCTGATCGGCGGCATCGCCTTCGAGACGGCCACGACCGATACGGTCTTGCCGCCGGCCGAGGCGAACACGGTCTTCACTTTGTTCAACAACCGGGTCGAAGCCTTCAAGCTCCCGCCGCGTAATCCGCAGAGTTACCTGCTCGTCTTCAAGGACTCGGTGCGCGGCCTCACACCCGGCGCACCGGTGGAGTTCCGCGGGATTCAGATCGGCGAGGTCGTGGAGGTGAGCGCGCAGGTCGACGCCAGGACCTTCGAGTTCTCCGCGCCGGTGACCATCCACCTGGACGCGCAGCGGCTCGGGGTCAAGATCCTCGACCTGAAACCCGACGAAGACCTGGCGAGCATCCGCCGGAAGCTGATCGACACCCTGGTGGCGCACGGAGCCCGGGCACAGCTACGCACCGGGAACCTGCTGACCGGGGCGCTGTTCGTGGCGTTCGATCTCTTCCCCGACGCGCCCCCGGCGACGGTGGATTGGTCGCAGCAGCCGCCGCAGCTGCCGACGACTCCGGGGGACATCCAGGCGATGGAGGCGAGCGTCGTCAACATCATCAAGAAGCTCGACCAGATACCGTTCAAGGGGATCGGCGATGATCTCCAACAGGCGTTCGTCGAGCTCGATCGAACGCTGGTGAGCGCCCGCGGCACGCTCGACAGCGGGCGGGGTGCGCTCGACAACGCCAACAAGCTGGTCGAGCCGAACTCCGTGCTCAGTGCGCAGCTGAGCAGCACGCTCCAGGACGTCAGCCGCGCGGCGCGGTCGGTGGGCGTGCTCGCCGACTATCTCGAGCGCCATCCTGAAGCGCTCATTCGCGGCAAGACCGGGGAGGCGAAGTAATGGCGAGCCGTCTAGCACCTCTACTTTCGATGGCGTGGATCGCGCTGGCGGCAGGCGGTTGCGCCTCGTCGACCGCACGGTTCTACACCCTTGACTCCACCGCGACGGCCGTCGACGCGCCGCCGGCGCACTACACCGTCCTGGTCGGGCCGGTGTCCGTCCCGCCGTCGGTCGACCGGCCGCAGTTCGTGGTGCAGGTCGCGCCGAACCGCGTCGACGTCAACGAGTTCAACCGCTGGGTCGCGCCGCTCAACGACGCGATCGCCCGCGCCGTGGCCGGCGACCTGGCCGTGCTACTCGGGACGCCGGACGTGGCCATGGCGCCGCTGGCGAACTTCAATCCGGCCTATCGGGTGACGATCGACGTGCAGCGCTTCGAGTCGATCCAGGGCGAGGCGGCGATCGTCGACGCGGCGTGGGCGGTGCGCACGACGGCGGGGGACACGCAGTCGGGCCGCACCGTCGCGCGCGAAGCCGTGCAGGGCAATGACTTCGGCGCGCTCGCCGCCGCACACAGCCGCGCCCTCGCCAAGGTGAGCAGCGACATCGCCGCGGTGATCCGGACGGCGGCGGACACCGACTCCCGGAGTCCGCCGGTGCCAAGCTCGAAACCCGAAACGCGAAACAAATCCAAGACCGCAAGATCGAAAGGCCAAAGCAAATGAGCCAGACTGGGGATTGGGAAGCTCGAACCTCGAGTTTCGAAGTTCGGACGTGCCCCTTCATGCGGGTCGTGTCTTGACCGCACAAGACCTGACGCTCCGCCAGCGCTTCGTGCAGCGGAGGCACACGACCCTGCTCGCGGCGATCATTGCCGCATTTGCGGTGCGGCCGATGATCGGCGATTCGGGTCTCACCCCCGTGGTGTTCAGCAGTGCGATGCTGCTCCTGATGCTGGTCGCCCTCTACACCATCCAGGTCGACGAGTTGGTCGGCGAACGACAGGTGCTCCTCGCTCAGCGGAAGAGGCGAAGCATCATCGGATGGACGCTCGCTGGACTCGCGTTTGCCGAACGCGTGGGGATGCTCCTTGCCCCGAGTCCCCGGCTCTACATGGTGGGCACGCTTGGATGGCTGCTGTTCTTCGCTTTCATCACCTGGACTGAGTTGCGCAGCCTGCTGAAACACAAAGAGGTCACGAACGAGACGATCAGCATGGCGATTTCGGTCTACCTGCTGATCGGTACAACCTGGAGTCTCTTGTATGTGGTCATATTTCAGCACCACCCTGAGGCCTTCAGCCTCGGCGTTTCTCCTGCGACCTTGGAGGACCAATCGCACACGTTCCCACTGTTCATGTACTTCAGCCTGACGACGCTTTCGACGATCGGGTTTGGTGACATCACTCCGCTGACGTTGCAAGCCCGCTACGCAGCGGTCGCCGAAGGCATCACCGGACAATTTTATCTGGCGATCCTGGTGGCACGGTTGGTGGGGATGCAGATGAGTCGAGCGCCCGCTCGGGAAGCCAGCGACGAAGCCAAGGAGAAATCGGTCGAGCGGGACGAATGAACGCGGACGTCGGCGCCTCGCGCTTCCTGCCCGCTCGGGAGCACCGCCGGCTGGGTTTCTCCACCCGCATACTCACGTCTCGAAAGGGACGACGCATTTCCAGTCGTCGCCTGCCTTCACCGCACTAGGTGAAAGGGCGGGCGGCCCGTGCGAGCCGCCCGCGGTGAAGGTCATTGCGGTTACTGGCCGGTGCCTTTGCTCGCCGCCTCCGCCTCGGCCATTCGTTTCCCCATCTCCGCTTTCACTGCGTCAAGGTTGAAGCTCGCACCCCGTTGCATCGGCGGGAAATCGAGGAAGGTCTGGATTTCCTTGCCGACCAACTGCTGAACGAACACAAAACGCCAGAATTCATACTTGAACCAATCGAAGTATTGCTGCGCCCCGTCTTTCGTCCCATTGCCGGGCCAGCCCTGACGCTCGAACGGGTCCAAGCGCAGGTTGGTGATGTACGGCACGTCCGGATGGGTCTTTTCACCCAGCCAGCCTTGGGGTTGGTCGATGAAGCGGAACTTGTAGTCGTCGATGCGCACCGCGCCGACCGTGCTTTCGCCAAGGTAGAAGATTTCGTGACGCGCGGATGGCCCTTTGCCGGTGATTGCGGCCGTCTGGTCGTAGCCGTCGAGATGGTTCTTGTAGGTCCGGTCACCGATCTTCTTCCCCTTCAGCAACTCTTCGGTGATGTTCGGATTACCGGCGGCGGCAACGAAGGTGGGGAACCAGTCCAGGCCGGAGAAGATGCCGTTCTGCACCGAGTCCGCCGGCACATGGCCGGGCCAGCGCAGGATCGCCGGCACGCGGAAGCCGCCTTCCATGACCGTCCCTTTGCACTGCGCGAATGGCGTCGTTCCGCCATCGGGCCAGGTGAAGAGTTCGGTGCCGTTGTCGGTGGTGAAGACGACGATGGTGTTGTCGTCCACGCCCAGATCCTTGAGCGTCTGCATCACCAAACCGATGTCGTCATCCATCTGGGCCATGCCGGCTTCTTCTTCCGACCAGCCATTCTCCGCGGTGCGCATCTTCTCGTACTTCTCCGAAAGATGGGTGACGATGTGCATGCGCGTCGGGTTGAGCCAGACGAAGAACGGCTTGCCGTCCTTCTTGGCCTTGCCCATGAAATTGATGGCGAGGTCGCGAATCTCGTCGTCCACGGTTTCCATCCGTTTCGGATAGAGCGGGCCGGCGTCTTCGATCTTCTGTTTGCCGACCTTGCCCCAGCGCGGCATATCGGTCTGGTCGTCCTTGTCGGTGCCCCAGCAATGCACCATGTTGCGCGGCCCTACGACATTCAACAGATTCTGTGGGTAGTTGGGATGCGCCGGATCTTCCATCGCATCGAGGTGATACAGGTAGCCGAAGAATTCGTCGAAGCCGTGCACGCAGGGCAGGAACTCGTTCTTGTCGCCAAGGTGATTCTTGCCGAACTGGCCGGTGGCATACCCCATGTCCTTGAGCGCCGTGGCAATGGTCACCGCCTCGGCCGGCAGGCCAACCGACGCGCCCGCCTGGCCGACCGTGGTCATGCCGGTACGGATCGGCAGCTCGCCGGTGATGAAGTTCGCGCGCCCCGCCGTGCAACTGGCCTCGGCGTAGTAGTCGGTGAACAGCATGCCTTCCTTGGCGAGCTTATCGAGGTTCGGCGTCCGGCCGGCCATCATGCCGCGGTGGTACGCGCCGATGTTCCACATGCCGATGTCGTCGCCCATGATGACGACGATGTTGGGTTTGTCGGCGGCGGCCGCCGCCGCAGCGGCTCCGATGAGTGCAGCCAATACCAGCGCTGAGATGCTGGCGAGCGCGTTTGACCGAAATCGTCCCTTCATAGCTTGTCCCTCTCTTTCGGTTTTCTCGGCGAAGCCTCTCGCAGTGATTCAGGTTGAAGTCATGAAAATTCGGCGGAACTTGGCGGAAACCCAGCGCGAGCTTCCGTTCAAAGTCGATGTCGCATTCCGTTGTGCCCTTCTCTTCTCTGCACCGCTGCGTTGAAATTCCTTCAGGTTGGTTTCTCGCCGAGTTGCTCGATCATCGTGTGCAGCACCGTGATCAGGTCCTGCGGCGACCCGAAGCGGGCGCGCCGGCCCGAGCTCATGTGCTCGACCCGTCCGGAGAAGGTTCCGGTCTGGGCTCCCGTCTCACGGCTGAATTGCACCACGAAAGCCTTCCACACTGGCAACGCCGGCACATCTTCACTCTCGGCTGGCGGGCGAGGAGTACCGGCCGGTTTCGACGTCATGCGGCGCAGCATCGCAGCAAGCGCGGCGCGAAGTCTGGTAAGTCTGGGGAAAGTTCTCGGAAAGATTCAGCCCGAGGACAACGAAGAAGACCGCCGATGAACGCAGATGCACGATGCCATCGACCCATTTGGCTCCTACAGGTGGCAATCCGCTGCGAGGTCTTGAACTCTGCTCATTCGGAATCCGAAGGGAGAGGGAGCCCTAGCCCTCCGCATTGCATGCCCTCTATCCGCCAGTTTCGGCTGCTCACGACTTCGGGATCAGCAGCGTGTAGTCGAAGCAAAGGCCAACGTCGCCGGCGCTGGTGGGACCTGCAACGCAAGGAGGTTCTTGCGTTTCGTTGCCGCGATGGTCTCGGCTCGGTGCGCAGGCTCAGGACATGCTTTCGGCAACGGAGGATGGGGAGGCGGCCGAGGGGCCAGGGGGAACCTTACCCTGACGCCAGCTTGCTCAACAGCGCTCTCGCCTCGCTCAGGTCGGCGGACCGGGATCGAGCACCGAACCATTTGCAAACGCCGCCGAGCAGCCGGTGGGCTTCGGTGGCGCAGCCGCGCCCCTGCCATACCGTCGCCAGGCTCGTCACCGCGCGCAACTCGAGCGACTTCGCCCGCGAGCCGCGGGCCACTACGAGGGCGCGTTGGAAACATGCCTCCGCCTGCCCAGCGGTGTCAGGTCTCTTGCGCCCGGCCTTGGTTGTGGACCGTGCCCCTTCGACTTTCGACTGCGCCAGCAGCAGCTCGCCCTTGAGGCGCCAGAGCTCGGGCTCGTAGGCGCGATCGAGGGTCGCCTGTGTCACCGCCAACCCCGCGTCAGCGGCCGACAACCCGTCGGCAAGCGCGCCGGCGCGCAGGTGGCCTTCGGCTAGAAAGGCGTAGGCGAATGCCGACAAGAATCGCGTCCCCGTCGCTTGCATCGCGGAGAGAGCGCGCTCGATCGCGGCGCTGCCCTCGGACCACTGGCCTTGCTGCACCAACGCCCAACCAGCCAGTAGGGATGCCACGGCATTCCAGAAGGCGAATCCATGCTCGGCCGAGAGAGACACCGCCTGCCTCGCCAGCTCGGCGCCCTCGGCGGCGTTGCGGCAGAGCAGCTCGACGATGGCAGTTTGGACGAATACCGCGGAGAGGGTGAAGAAGTGGCCGGATGCGCGGGCCCGCTCCACGGCAGCGCGGGCGGTCGTCCGGGCACGTTCGGGATAGCCGAGAAACCAGAGCGCCATGGCGAAGTGGCTGGTGGCGGCGATCAGCGGATCGGCCCCGTAGGCCACCGCTGCGGCAACGCGCTGCCGGCCACGCAAGCGCACGCGTAGGCGCGGCATGCAGCGACTCGCGTCAGCGAAGCGTCCATCGTAGAGGGCAGTCCGCACCTGCACGGAATCTGCCAGCATCCGGTGCTCCGCCGTCCGCAGACGCCGCGCAAGATCTGCCAGCTCTGCCGCGAATGCGATCGCTTCCTCTCGGTCCGCGTGCATCGCATGGAGATACCAGCGAGCGTAGAGGACATCGAAGCGTTGCGCCGCACTGCCCACCATCTGGCATAACGCAGAGGCACGCTCGTAGTTCTCCCGGACGCGCTCCGAGGCGAAGCCGTGAATGTCGGCCACGGTGGCCCCGAGTGGCAGCCGCAACTCGAGCTCTCGGCGGTGCCGCTCGTCCTCGTCCGGCAACAGCCGCACCAGGGCGAGTGCGGCTTCGAGGTACCCGATGGCCTCGCGACTGGCGAACCGCTGGCGCGCGCGTGTCGCGGCGGCTGCCAGGTAGTGCAGCGCGCGCACGTCGTCACGGCCGCGCTCGAAATGAAGTGCGAGCTGGGGTGCAATGTCCATCGCCCGGACACCATACGCCGCTTCGAGGGCCTCGCCGAGGTGCTGGTGCAGCCCCATACGGTGCCCTTCCGGGATCGCCGCGTACACGACCTGCCGGTACAGCTCGTGCCTGAATGCATAGCGCCGTGCCACGCTGCGGTCCGGCCACTCGACATAACCGGCAACGCGCAGAAAGCGCTGCGCGTGCACGAATGCCTCGCAACGCATCTCGGCATCCGCCACCTCACAGCCGAGGGCCGCGGCGAGCACCAGTGCGGTGAACTCGTTCCCCGCCACGCTCGCCGCCTCGAGCAAGGCACGGTCGGCGGGGCTCAGGGCGCGATGCTGATCCTCGATCATGAGTCGCACGTCGTCAGGCACGCCCAGGTCGAGCTTCTCCGGCGGCGCGCGAAGCTCCCACCCGGGTTCCGTGTCGAGGATCTGAGCACGCGACTGCATCTGGTCGACCACTCCGACCATGAACAACGGGGTGCCGTCCGTGTGCGTATGGATGACCCGAGCGAGCGCGGGTGGGAAGGTGCTGCCCGGGAACCGAGCCTGCAGATAGCTCCGCACCCCCTCCTCGGTGAGGTCGGGCAAGGGAAGCTCCACGCACTGCCGACGTGCTTGCAAGGTCCGCGTCGCCCCCAACAGGACGTGCTCGTGGACGATGGCATCGGCGCGACGGTAGGTACCGATCACGAGCAGGCGCGCTGATTCGCGGCGCGCTCCGAGCACGGCGAGCAGGTCGACGGTCGACGCGTCGCTCCAGTGCAAGTCTTCGAGCACCAGCACCAGGGTCACGTCGGTCGTCAGCACTTCGGTGAGCGCGGCGAATTCGCGCAGCATGCGCTCGGGGCGAACCGCTTGCAGCGACTGCCGCAACGCTTGCGTCTCTGCGTCGTCGACCAACCCGGGCAATTGCGCCAGCCACGTCGGCGCGACCCGGCGCAACAACGCAACCAAACGGTCGGCATCCGGCCGGCGCGCCAGGCGCTCCAGCGCGTCGATCACCGGCATGTACGCCTCACGCGGTCCGTGCTGCTCGAAGCAGACGCCGCGTGCAATCCATAGCGGCGCGGCCGCCTCGCGAACCGCCGGCGAGTCGAGGAAGGCCTCCACCAGCGCGGTCTTGCCGATGCCCGCCGGCCCGGTGATGAACACCACCTGCCGCTCGCCGGCACGCGCCTTCGCCAACAAGACTGCCAGCCGTTGGAGCTCTTTGGTGCGACCCACGAAGGGAGTCCTGAGTGCTGAATCCTGGGTGCTGAGCTCGGCGGCGAGATCTCGGACCTCAGGATGGTGCTCGGGGCTGACCGGCGCGATGAAGCGGAATCCCCGCCGTTGCACCGTCTCGATGAGGCGCGGCGTCTTGAAGCTGTCGCCAAGCGCCACGCGCAGCTCGCCGATGGACTTGCTCAGCACGGACTCGGTCACCGCGACGCCGGGCCAGACCGCATCCAACAGCTCGTGTTTGGTGACCAGCACGCCCGGTCGCTCGGCCAGATAGCGCAACACGGCCCAGGTCTTCGGCCGCAGCGGAATCGGCTCGGAGCCGTTCAGCAGCCGGCCGCTGCGCGGATCCAGACGGAAGGACGCGAAGGTCCTCGCGCCGATCGGGGTCATTGCCGCGTCGCGCCGACCGGTCGTCGGTTTCTTGGGAGAACCACCCGCGCTCAAGGCAAAAACACTAGCACGCCCTCTTGGACCATCCCATATGGGGAGAACGGGTCGGGTACGTGCGGCCCGCTAGTTACGCGGCCTCGCGCGCACTCATCGTGCCAGGCGGTCCCGGAAGCCAACCACGCGAACCGGGCGCTGGCCGCCCCCGCTCGCGCTCACAGTATCAGCTGCAGCCGCACGCCGAGCACCGTCGCTGTATCAATGGACTCGCGATCAAGGAGGCCGCTGACGATACGCTTCTTCTGGCTCGGCCCAACGACCTGGACGTCGGGCGTGAGCAGCAGCCACGGCGTGAGGGCCACGTTGTAGTACGCCTCGAAGCCCCACTCGCTCTGCAAGAAGTCCCGGGTGAATCGCCGGGTGCTCAGCGTCGGACTCTGCACGTCGAGGTAGTAGTACCCAATCCCAAACTGATCGAGCGGACGCTCGGGGATGAGCCCCTTGCCGCCGACGCCGGCGCTGTAGAAGTACTGCATGAGGTTCGGGTTGCCATCGGAGGCCCCGAACCGGGCGAACAGACCCACACCGTGGCCCGCTGCCTTGTCGGTTTCATACAGGAACTGATCGAAGTTGTAGAAGACGGCCCACGAACCGTCGTGCTTGGCAATCGAATTGGCCTGGGAAAGTCCAAGTGCGTGGCGGATCGGGTCGAATTCGATGCGCTGGTCGAGCGAGGTGTACTGCTTGTTCGAGTATGTGGCACCGACGAGTTGATGGCCGGTGAGATCGAAGAAGCCCGTTCTCACGCGCCCCTCGCCGGCGAAAGTCAATTTGTTCGCGCTCAAGTTGTCAAAGCCGTCGGTGCTGGCCTTGCCCTCGGCGGAGAGGACGAGAAAGCTGACAATGGCCTCGTGGGGGTCCTTGGTCGGCAGTCCGATCACCCCGGCGCCGAGCGTTGAGTACGGCGTGGTGACCAGGAGAGTCGGGTTGACGTTGAAGGCGGTATTGAAGAACTGCGTATCACCCTTGCCGTGCGCAAACTCGTTCATGTCGCCGGAGTCGGAGGTAATGGTGGCGTACTTGCCGACGGTGACGCCGGCGTAGGGCGACAGGAACTGCGCTACATTCAACGCGGGCAAGGCGACGTTGTCGCCGGTAGGGAGCGGAAAGAGTTGATTGCCATTTACTGGCGATAGCGTCCCGGTCTTGCCGCTGACTGCATTCGACCAATTGCCCTCGAGCTCCACGGTGAGGAATCCACCCGGCCACAATCCCAGCTTCTGGGTATCGAGATGGCCGGTGAGGTCGCCGCGTCCGCCGTACTCCCAGCTGCCGTTCTTGCCGCCGTCGACGACGCCTTGCTCAACCTGGGTCAGACTGGCGTCGAAGGTAATGCCCTTGGCCGCCAAGTCGTTGCGCGCGCCGCCCCAATCGCCGCTGAGGGTCGAGCGCTTCAAGAAGTCGCCGGAATAGGGGCGGGCAGATCCCGCCTCGTCCGCGCCAGCCGTGTGGAGCGACAGTCCGACGAGGACTATCGCCAGGACCGCGATCATCAACCACCGCTTCGTCATGCCCAGCCTCCCATTTCGTTCCGGGTCGTCTATCTCAATCTCTGCGCAATCGCGAGACCCGACAGCGCCGCGCCAGCGTGTGGTCATCAGACTCGGTCGGTCCTCATCCCTTTCATGCCATTTCGGCGTCAGTAGTCCGGAAGGTCCGCGGAAGATTCTCGGAAATTCGCGCCGCCCGGCACCACGCACCGCGCTGCTCACGTACCCGGACTCACGTACTCGGATTGCGTCGCGGCGGCTGGGTATACTATGGAACCCGGGCGATGCGGCGGGCACTCAGACAGGCGCTGCTCCTGCTCCTCGTGATGGCGGCGGGCACCGTGCTGGCGCCACACGACATGGCCACGGCACAGCCGCTCGAAGTATCGGTGATGCGCCGGCAATCTGGCGCATCACCGCCGGTATCGACGGACCCGAACATCAACTCATCGGGCGCTACGAGCCCCTCACCGAGGAGTACCTCGCCTGGGCGGTCCGCAAGGACGACGGCTTGCGCGATCGACTGAACGCCGTGCTGCGCGCCTAGAACAGCAACGGCGAATTGGACGCCGTGCTCAAACAGTGGATTCGCGTCAAACGTCCAGCCACACCAACCACGCCTCGACCAAGCGCCTCGTCGCCGGCCGCGGCCAAGAGCGCACCGCTGCGGCCCGAGCGGTGATTTCCAGGAACTTTCCCGCAAGTTTCGGGACTCAGGAGCACCGCGCTATGTAGCCTGCCGGAACTCGGAGCATCAAGGAGACCGTCGATGAAACTACGCAAGCACGCGCTTCAAACGGCAGGGTTGCTCAGCCTCGCGACACTGGCGGGCTGCGCTCAAACCACCGTGCAGCCAGTACAGGAAACGTTCAGCACGAATCTCCCGCCGCCCGCGGTCGTGCTGGTGTACCAGTTCAGCGCCAACTTGAACGAGGTCACCGCCAACCAGGGCCTCTTTCAAAAGGCCATCGACGCCGCCGAGAGCACCTCACAGGATGCACAAAGCGCCGACATCGCGCACCAAGTAGCCGACCGGCTTGCGGACGAGATGGTGCAACGCATCAACAGCCTCGGGCTGCCGGCACAGCGGGCCACCCCGGAAACAATCGTCCCGGCCAACGCGCTGGTGATCACCGGGCACTTCGTCGACATTGACGAAGGCAACCGGCTCCGGCGTCTGGTGATTGGCTTCGGCGCCGGCGCGTCCAAGGTCGACACCCAAGTGCAGGTCATGACACCGGCCAGCAGCGGTTACCGGACGTTGCTCGAGTTCAACACGCACGCGGACAGCGGCGAAATGCCGGGGGCAGCGGTCACCATGGGTGCCGGTGCAGCCGCCCAGGGCGCGGTGACCGGCGGCATGGCGGCAGCCAACGTCGCCATCGGCGGGGTGAAAGCGTATCGGTCGGAAGTCGAACGTATGGCCGGAAAGACCGCCGACAAGGCCGCCCAGTTCCTGTCGCAGTTCTTCGGTCGGCAAGGCTGGATCTCTCCCGACAACGTCCAAGCGCCCACCACCCTGTGAGGCCACCATGCAGCGCGCCACTCGCATCGCCGTGCTTGCCGCAACCGTCCTGCTGTCGGGCGGTTGCAACATGCTGAGGCTCAAGAAGGACATCGCGCGCTTCAACGAGTTGGGGCTCATCGGCGGGCACGCGTCGCGCGCCCAGGAGGACGACGCGCCCATCATCGTGGTGCTGACTACCACCGCGCCGGCTACGGTCGTCGACTCGTTCGTCCTGCCGCGGTCGGGCGCCTACTTCTTCACCGTGCCGCCGGGGACGTATCAGATCGCCGCGTTCGTCGATCTGAACCGCGACTTCGTCTATCAGCCGGACACGGAGCCGGCGACCTACTACGGCACGCCGACCGACGTGCAAGTCGCCGCCGGTCAGAAGGTCGGCCACATCGACGTGCAAATCGAATCGCAGCCGCGGGTGCACCTCGGTCTGCCGATCTCCGTGACCGCCTCCGGAAAACGCGGCACCCGTGAGCTTCCCAATGTCAGTCTCGGCGAGATCGTCACGTTCGATGACCCGCGGTTCGCCGACGCGAACGGCCAGCTCGGCTTGTGGGAGCCGGTGGAGTTCCTGTTCAACATCGGCGCCGGCTTCTATTTCCTGGAAGCGTACGACCCCAAGAAGCTGCCCGTGCTGTTCGTGCACGGGGCCGGCGGCACGCCGGACAATTGGCGTTATCTGGCCGAACACATCGACCGAACCAAGTTCCAAGCGTGGCTGCTCTATTATCCATCCGGGGCCGACCTCGACGTCATCGCGCGCGGCGCGGCGCGCTGGCTGAATGTGCTCGCGGCGCGCTACGAGTTCCAACACCTCGCCGTGGTCGCCCACAGCATGGGCGGGTTGGTTTCCCGCGCCACCATCAACAACATGATCGCCAACGGCGATGGCGGTCTGCTGTCGGTGTTCGTCAGCATGTCGAGTCCCTGGAACGGCTACGCCGCCGCGGCCAGCGGCGCCGAGCACTCCCCGGTAGTCATGCCGATGTGGACCGACATGGCTCCGGGCAGCCCCTTCTTGGACGCGCTCTACGCCACCCCGCTGCCGCCACAATGCCCGTACTACCTGTTCTTCAGCTACGCTGGACACTCAATGCTGCTCCGCGAGGCGAACGACGGAACGGTCACCGTGTCGAGTCAGCTGGCACCGCGGGCGCAGCACGCGGCGCAGAAGATCTACGGCTTCGAGGAAAGCCACGACAGCATCCTGCTGAGCGCCGACGTCTCGCAGACGCTAAACGCGATCCTCGCGGCGGCCGTGCACTAGGGTCGCCGCGACACTCGCGACGGCCGCTCTTGACTCTGCGCCGTCGACCGTCAACTCTTGGGACCATGTTTCTCGATCTCTTCTACGGCCTGCGCGACGAGGGCGTTCCGGTGGCGATCCAGGAATGGCAGACGTTTCTGCACGCGCTCGAAACGGGGCTGCACGGCTCCAGCCTGCTGCGCTTCTATCACCTCGGCCGCTCGTGCCTGATCAAGAGCGAGACGTACTTCGACGCCTACGACAAGGTCTTCGCCAAGGTGTTCAAGGGGGTCGAAGGCGCGCTGGGTGACGACGTC
>Ga0335082_10002482_pt1 | contig 19869 bp, 15 predicted proteins | sample Lox_Sample_41_FD_206718 | JGI IMG/M metagenome (GOLD analysis project Ga0335082, IMG submission 206718) | Soil microbial communities from Loxahatchee National Wildlife Refuge, Florida, United States - Lox_Sample_4.1 | ecosystem: Environmental > Terrestrial > Soil > Wetlands | place: USA...
GCTGCATCAACGTGCATGCCTCCCTGCTGCCCAAGTATCGCGGCGCCGCACCGATCCAATGGGCGATCCTGCGCGGCGAGACATGCAGCGGTGTGACCATCATGCAGATGAACGAGCGCATGGATGCCGGCGACATCCTGCTGCAACGCGAGACGCCGATCGGCAACGATGAGACCTACGGCGAGTTGCAGACTCGCCTGGCGGAGGTTGGTGCCGCCACGCTCATGGAGGCGCTGACGGCGTTGCGCGCCGGTCGATTGGACGCGCGGCCGCAGTCGGAGGCGGAGGTGAGCCTGGCGCCGATGATCAAGAAGGAAGACGGCCGCATCGACTGGAACGAGTCGGCGATCGCCATCGCGCGCCGGGCGCGTGCCTTCAACCCGTGGCCGTCGGCGTCGACGCGGCTCGACGGCAAGCTGCTCAAAGTGCATCGGGCCCACGTGCGCGCCGGGCGCGCCGCCGCATCGCCGGGTGTGGTGACCAGTGTTGACGGCGGCATCGCCGTCGCGACCGGCGACGGTCTCCTCGGGCTCGACGAGGTGCAGCTCGAAGGCCGCAAGCGTCTGAACGCCGCCGATTTCGCCCGCGGCGGCGCCATCAAGGTCGGCACCCGGCTTGGCTAAGCCGCGTGCCACCGCCGACGCCCGCGCCCTGGCGTGGGAGATCCTGCAGCGCGTCGACGGCGGCGCCTATGCCGACGCCCTGCTGGGGCGGCTGCTGACGACGAGTGGACTGGAACGACGCGATCAGGCTTTGGTCACGCAGCTGGTGTACGGCACGCTCGCCTGGCAGGGCTACCTCGATCATCTCATCGCGGCCTTCTCGCGGCGCCCGCCGGCAGGTCTGGATCCGCCGGTGCGCATCCTGCTCCGTCTGGCGTTGTTCCAGATCTGTCGACTAACCAAGATCCCACCGTTCGCCGCCGTCAACACCGCCGTCGACCTGGCCAAGCAGTTTCGTGGCGGCGCCGCGCGCGGTCTGGTCAACGCCGTCCTGCGCCGGGCTGCAACGGAGTGGCGGCGGGTGCCTTTGCCGGCGCTCGACGCCGACCCGATCGCGCACCTGGCCGTGTCGCTTTCGCATCCGCGGTGGCTCGTCGAACGTTGGGCGGCACAGTACGGCATCGACGACACGGCTGCGCTGCTGCGCGCCAACAACGAGGCGGCGCCGACAATCTTGCGGGTGAACCAGAGGCGCAGCGAGCGCCCCGATCTGCTCGCCGGGTTGCGCGAGGCGGGCTATACCGTGGAACCGACGGTCTACTCCCCGGTCGGGATTCGCATCCAGGGCGCCGGCCCCGCCGAGTCGTTGCCCGGATACCACGATGGGACATGGTCGGTCCAAGGCGAAGCCTCGCAGCTCATCGGCCTCCTGGTGGCTCCGCAGCCTGGCAGCCGCCTCCTTGACGCCTGCGCCGCACCGGGCGGCAAGACCACGCACCTCGCCGAGTTGATGGACGATCGCGGTGACATTCTCGCGCTGGACCCCAACGCGCGTGGCCTCGGGCGGCTGCAACGGATGGCGACACGGCTCGGCCTGTCGATCATTCGGGTGGAAGTCGTCGACGTGCTCGGCCACCAGGCTCTGCCGACGGTCGACAGCGTCCTGGTTGACGCACCCTGCTCAGGGCTGGGGACGCTGCGCGCGCATCCGGAGATCAAGTGGCGGCGGACGCCTGAGGATCTTGCCGCGTCAGCCCTCATGCAAGCGCGGCTGCTGCGGCGCGTGGCGGAGTGTGTGCGCGCGGGCGGCACGCTGGTTTACTCGACATGCACCCTGAGCACCGTGGAGAACGAGGACGTACTCGCCGCATTCCTGGCCGAGCGTTCCGACTTCCGGGTCGTCGACCCGCGACCGCTCCTCCCCGAGAATGCGCGCCGGCTCATCGGTGCCGACAACATCTTCCGGACCTACCCGCATCACTCCGGTCTCGACGGCTTCTTCGCCGCGCGCCTGCAACGCGCGGCCTAGACGGCAAGCGGTCTCGAGCACGATCCACGCTCGCCCACCGCGGTTGCAAATTCCCCTTGGTGTGTTAAGAGCCGGAGCCGGTTCAGCAGGGACCTGCCGTTCCAATGCAGATGAGTACCGGGGTGTAGCTCAGACTGGTAGAGCGCACGGTTCGGGACCGTGAGGTCGCTGGTTCAAGTCCAGTCACCCCGACCATTCCTCCCCCGCGCCGGGAGAGCGAAAACACGGACAGCAGAGAGATGGGAGACGGGAAAGCGGTCGGGCACACATCGATGGGATGGCGTGTCCGCCTCGCCACCGTCACATTTCGAGTTCTCTGTTCCACCCTGCTCGCGGCGCTCGTCGTACCGGCGGCGCTGTGGGCGCAAGGCTCGACCGCGGTGGTCACCGGTGCCGAGCGCGTCTTCGTGCGCCGCGGCCCCGGTCTGGAGTTCCCACCCTTTGCTACCCTGACGCAAGGCAGCACGGTCGACGTGCAGGAGTTGCAGGGGGAATGGGCTCGTATCTCGACCTCGAGTGGCCAGGTCGGGTACGTGAACAGCAACTTCCTCGCGGTGCCCGGGGAGAAGCAACGCTTGGCGCCACCGCCGGGGGAGGCAGCGGCGCCGGCACCCCGCAGCGAGCCGGCCGCCCACACCGAACCGACGGCGCGCGCCGAGAGCGCGCAGCTGCGCAGTCTGGGTGAGCGCAACAAGGCGTTGGAAGCCGATATCCGCAACCTGCAGCAGCAAGTAACGGAGTGGAAGGCACGCGCCGAGGCGACACCGGTGCCGGTGCCGGCGCCGACGCTCGCACCCAGTCTGACGGTTCCTGATCCAGTGCAATCTGAGTTGGCGCGACTGACGGCCGCGATCGAGCAGCTACAGCACCGACTCGATGGCATGCGCTCGGTCGACGATCTGGCGCCACCGGTCGCCGGAGCCAACGACGCGAACAGCTCGCACGTGGTGTCGCCGACGGCCGTGCTCTTGGGCTCGTTGGGCATTCTGCTCGGCTGGCTGCTCGGCAGCGGCTACGGTCGCAAGCAGGAGCGCGGCCGGCGTTCACGCATCCGCTTTTGATCCCATGTACGCGGCAGTGTGGATCGCCGCGGCCTACCTCTGTGGCTCGCTGCCCACCGGTGTGTGGGTGGGGCATCTCGCCGGCATCGACGTGCGACGCGTCGGCAGCGGCAACATAGGAGCGACCAATGTCGCGCGCACCGCGGGGGCACGGGCTGCGATCGTGACCTTGCTTGGCGACGTCGCCAAGGGCTTCTTACCTGCCCTGCTGGCCCGCAGCCTCGTCGCCTCGCCCTGGCTGATGGCAGCGGTTGCCATGGCCGCCGTCTGCGGGCACGTCTGTTCCATCTTCTTGCGCTTCTCCGGCGGCAAGGGTGTGGCGACGGCGTTCGGCGCCTTCCTGGCGCTCACGCCGTTCGCCGTCGCGGTCAGCGCCGCGATCTTCGTCCTCACCGCGATCACGACGCGCTACGCTTCGGTTGCATCCATCGTGGCTGCCGCGAGCCTACCGGTCATCGTCGCGTCCACCGATTCCGCACGCCCGCTTGTCGTAGCCGCCGTCGTGGTCGCCGTCACCATCGTCGCCCGACACGCCGCGAATATCGGGCGATTGCGCCGCGGCTTGGAGCCGAAGTTTCGCATCGGCAAACTGCAGCGCCCCGGTTGACGACGCTGGCCCTTTTGGGTCATATCAGTGCCTACATTTTTTGCGTTGCGGACCAAATGTGGGACCCTTTGGCTCTCTGCGAAGCTATGCCACACGGTTGAGACGTCGCGCGTCCGGGGTGGTATCCGAGTCTTTTCCCGCGCGCCTTTTCCAAATCAGATCGGGGGGAAGCAAATGCAGCGGAAATGGATGAGTGGAGCGGTTGCCGTGGCGGGGTTTGTTAGCGGATCGTTGCTCATGGCAGGCCGAGTCTTGGCGGAGGAAGCCCCCAAGATAGACACCGGCGATACGGCTTGGATGCTGACTTCGTCGGCCTTGGTCCTGATGATGACAGCGCCAGGCCTGGCTTTGTTCTACGGCGGCCTGGTGCGCAGCAAGAACGGTCTGGCGACCATCATGCAGAGCTTCGTCCTGATGGCGCTGATCAGCGTGCAGTGGGTGCTCTACGGATACACCCTGGCTTTCGGTCCGGACCACGGTCATCTGATCGGCGGCTTGGATTGGCTCGGTCTGAATGGCGTCGGGGGCGATCCGAATCCCGATTATGCGGCGACCATTCCGCATCAGGCGTTCATGATCTACCAATGTATGTTCGCCATCATCACGCCGGCATTGATCACCGGCGCGATTGCCGAACGCATGAAGTTCAGCGCGTTCCTCCTCTTCAGCATCCTGTGGGCCACGATCGTCTACGATCCGATGGCGCACTGGGTGTGGGGCAAAGGTGGGTGGATGGGAACGAACGGCGGCATGGGTGCGCTCGACTTCGCCGGCGGGACGGTGGTGCACATCAGCTCCGGCATCTCGGCGCTGGCGGCGGCGCTGGTGATGGGCAAGCGGCTGGGGTATCCGCACGAGCCCATGCCGCCTCACAACCTGGTCTTCTCGGTGGTCGGGGCAGCGATGCTGTGGGTTGGATGGTTCGGCTTCAATGCCGGGAGCGCGCTGTCGTCGGGGGCCCTGGCCACCAGTGCCTTTGTCGCCACCAACACCGCCACCGGCGCGGCAGCGCTGTCGTGGCTGTACGCTGAATGGGCGACCCGCGGGAAGCCGACGGTGCTCGGCGCAGCCAGCGGCGCGGTAGCCGGCTTGGTGGCAATCACGCCGGCGTCCGGCTACGTCGGCCCGGTCTCCTCGATCATCATCGGCGGCATCGCCGGCGTCGTCTGTTTCGGAGCATGCAATCTGAAATCCCGCCTCGGCTACGACGATTCACTCGACGTCGTCGGCGTGCACTGTGTCGGTGGAACGACCGGCGCCATCTTGACCGGTCTGTTTGCCTCGAAGGCGGTCAACCCGGCCGGCGCCGACGGGCTGTTGTTCGGCAACCCGGCACAGCTCGGCATTCAGCTGGTGGGCGTCGGCGTCACCCTGGTCTACTGCTTCGTCGTCGCCCTGGTGCTCCTCAAGTTCGTCGACGCCGTCGTCGGTCTGCGCGTCGATGAGGACGCCGAGGTTGCTGGCCTCGACCTGTCACAGCACGGAGAGACGGCATACACGGCATAGGGAACGGGCGCCTTTACAGGGCGACGCGTCTGGCATAAAGAGTCGCTCGAATACCCGCGCAGGAGGCACTGATGAAAAAGGTCGAAGCGATCATCAAGCCGTTCAAACTCGACGAGGTCAAGGAAAGCCTGAGCAGCATCGGCGTCCAAGGCCTCACCGTCAGCGAAGTCAAAGGCTTCGGACGTCAGAAGGGACACACCGAGCTCTACCGTGGGGCCGAGTACGTCGTCGACTTTCTGCCCAAGGTGAAGCTCGAAATCATCGTCAAGGACGACATGGTCTCGCAAGTCGTCGAAGCGATCACCAAAGCAGCCAAGACCGGCCGCATCGGTGACGGCAAGATCTTCGTGCAGTCGATAGACGAAGTGGTGCGGATCCGGACGGGCGAGCGGGGACCCGATGCCATCTAAGAAGCCACGCAAGACAACGCCGACAGCAAAACCCAAGACACGCCAAAGCGCGCAGAAACCATCCCCCGCGGTTTCGACACAGAGGAGGAGTGTGGGCATGACCCCGAAAGAAGTACTGAAGTTCATGAAGGACCAGAAGGCAGTGGCGATCGATTTCAAGTTCAACGATTTCCTGGGCATCTGGCAGCATTTCACCGTCCCGCCGAGCGAGATGGAGGAGGCGGTGTTCGAGGAAGGGCTGGGGTTCGACGGCTCGTCGATCCGCGGCTGGCAACCCATCCACGCCAGCGACATGCTGGTGATGCCCGATCCGACCACCGCGGTGATGGACCCGTTTTGCGCCGAGCCGACGCTGTCGCTGATCTGCAACATCGTCGACCCGATCACCAAGGAGGACTACAGCCGCGACCCGCGTAACGTGGCGCGCAAGGCGGAGGCCTACCTGCAGTCGACCGGCATCGGCGACGTCGCCTACTTCGGCCCGGAGCCCGAGTTCTTCATCCTCGACGACATCCGCTACGGGCAGAACCAGCACGAAGGCTTCTACTTCCTGGACTCCAGCGAGGGACAGTGGAACACGGGGCGCGAGGAGCACCCGAACCTGGGCTACAAGCCGCGCTACAAGGAAGGCTACTTCCCGGTACCGCCGACCGATAGCCAGCAGGACATCCGCACCGAGATGACGCGGACGATGGAGGCGGTGGGCATCCGCATCGAGCGCCAGCACCACGAGGTGGCGACGGCGGGGCAGGCGGAGATCGACATGCGGTTCATGTCGTTGGTGAAGATGGGCGACGCGCTGCTGTGGTACAAGTACATCGTGAAGAACGTGGCGCGCCGGCATGGCAAGACGGCGACCTTCATGCCGAAGCCGATCTTCGGGGACAACGGCAGCGGCATGCACTGTCACCAGAGCCTGTGGAAGGGCGAGAAGCCGCTGTTCGCGGGCAACGGGTACGGGGGGCTGAGCGAGCTGGCAATGCATTACATTGCCGGGATCCTCAAGCACGCACCGGCGTTGGCGGCCTTCACCAACCCGACGACGAACAGCTACCGGCGCTTGGTGCCGGGGTTCGAGGCACCGGTGAACCTGGCGTACTCGAGTCGCAATCGCAGTGCGGCGTGTCGCATTCCGATGTACAGCCCGAGCCCGAAGGCGAAGCGGGTCGAGGTCCGGTTCCCGGACCCGACGGCGAATGGGTACCTGGCGTTTGCGGCGATGATGATGGCGGGCCTGGACGGGATCCAGAAGCGGTTGAGCCCGGGCGAGCCGCTCGACAAGGACATCTACGCGCTGACGCCCGAGGAGCTCAAGGAAGTGCCGAGCATGCCGGCGAGCCTGGATGAGGCGTTGAGCAATCTGCAGAAGGATCACGAGTTCCTGCTGCAGGGCGACGTCTTCACCGAGGACGTCATCGAGACTTGGATCGAGTACAAGATGGCCAACGAGGTCAGTGCGATGCGCTTGCGCCCGCATCCGCACGAGTTCGCCCTCTACTTCGACGCGTGAGCCACAACTGGACGCGACTCTTTCCATGGCCGCCGGGCGCGTCTATGTCTTCCAACACATCGAATGCGAGACCCTCGGCACGTTCGCCGAGGGTCTCGTCGCGCGCGACTTCAGCGCCGTGTACGTGCGACTCTTTGCCGGCGATGCGATCCCCGACGATTGGCGCCACGCCGCAGCGCTCATCTTTCTCGGCGGGCCGATGAGCGTTAACGACGAGGGCCGTTACAGCTATCTGGCCGCAGAGAAGGCGTTGCTCCGCGACGCGCTGCGGCAGCCGATGCCGATCCTCGGTGTCTGTCTGGGCGCCCAGCTCCTGGCCGCCGCCGCGGGTTCGCGGGTGTTCCCTGGCGCCCGTCCCGAGATCGGCTGGGAGCCCATCTCCTTGACCATGGAAGGCCGTCTCGATCCCATGCTGTCGCCGCTGGCGCAGCTCGCGGCGGTCTTTCACTGGCATGGCGAGACCTTTGATCTTCCCCCCGGGGCGACGCGGCTGGCCTTCAGCGCCCTCACCATGAACCAAGCCTTTCGCCTGGGTCGCCTGGCGTATGGGCTGCAGTTCCATCTCGAAGTCGACCAGGCCATGGTCGACGCTTGGGTGGACGCCTACCCTGCGGACCTGGCCCCGGATCGTGAGACTGCCGCACGACGCATCACCGCCGACACGGCGCTCTACGCAGACGTGTTGCGGGCGGCGGCGCTGGACGCCATCGCGCGCTTCTTGGACAACTGTGCGCCGCGTTCGTGAATCGTGCTCGCCAAGATGGACTCCTTGCGGACGTGGTCGGTGATGGGAGCGAGCACGATTCACGAACCTGACGCGCATCGCCAGGGGACCACGACGCGGTCCGACGAGCCGCTCGATCGGTACATGCCGTGTGTGTCCGCCGCCATGCAGGAGCTGGCCGCCAGCGTCGCCCGCGTCGCCGCCACCGACGCGCCGGTCCTCATCTGCGGCGAGGCCGGCACCGGCAAATCGACGCTGGCGCAGCAGCTCTACGAAGACAGCCCGCGGCGCGTCGCGCCGCTGATCATCATGCATGGCGCCACGACGACGCCGGGCATGATCAACGGCCTGGCGCAGTTCCCGCAGCAGACCGTGCTGTTCGAGGAAGTCGGCGAGCTCGCGCCCACCGCTCAGGACAGCTTGGTGCGGTTGATGGCTGCCGCCACCAGCCTGCGGTTCATCGCCACGACGAGCCACGACGTGAGCGCCCTCATGCGGCGCCACGTCCTGCGTCCCGACCTGCTCTATCGCCTCGACGTGGTGCGCCTCGACATTCCGCCGTTGCGGCAGCGACCTGAGGACGTGGTCTTCCTGGCCGAGCATTTTCTGACCCTCGCGGCACGATACTTCCAACGACCGGTGCACTTCTTGACCCCGGACGCACGGGCCCGCCTGCTGCTGCACCCGTGGACCGGCAACGTTCGCGAGCTGCGTAACTGCATGCTCGAGTCGGTCTTGCACTGCCCGCGCAGCATGCTGCGCGCCGCCGATCTTCGTTTGCGCACCGCCCCCGCCGCGTTCGATCCGCAAGCCGAGCTGAGCGCCGTCCTCGCGCGCCTGCAGGCGACGCACCCCGCGGAGTTCTACGCGCACATGCAGCGTCTCGTGCTGCAGTGGGCGTTGCTCACCTGCGATGGCAACCGTCTACGCACCGCCGCACTCCTCGGCATCGGGCGCGGCTCGCTGCGCGCCAAGCTGCGGCGCTACGGCCTTGACGATGCCGGCAGCGCCAAGGGCTAGCGTCCGCGGTATCGCTCGTCGTTGACAGGGCGGCAGCGAGTCCTCTACAAGCCCGGATGCGCCGTCGCAGCGCAGGCCTGGGCTCACCGCCACGGCGTCGAACGATGCGCATTTCGGTCACCCAGTCGCCCCTCATCCTGTCGCTGCTCGCTTTTGTATCGTGGGGCGATATCGTGACGGCGCAGCCGTCGCCGCTGGCGCTGCTCTGCCCGGGAGACTGCGACGTCGACGGCGCCGTCACCGTGGACGAGATCGTCCGCGCCGCCGACATTTTCGTGGGCACCCTGCCCCTCGCCGTGTGTCCGGCGGCCGACACCAACGACGACACGTTCGTCCGCATCGGCGACATCTTCATTGCGGTCACCACCGCCGGCGACGCCTGCCCACCCGCCGCCACCGTACCGCCGCCACCCACGGCCGATACGGTCTCGGTCACCGTCGGGGCGCTCACCGCAGCCGCGGGCTCGCGTGTCGACGTGCCCGTGTCGCTGAGCACCGGTGGGCACGACGTCGTGGCAGTACAGAACTTCGTCGGGTTCGATGCGACGCTGCCGATCGCGGCGCGCGCCGACGGCACCCCCGATTGTACGATCAACCCCGCGATCGGGATCGAGAGCGCGGTGAGCAAGAGCGCGTTCTTCACCTTTCAGCCACCGGAATGCGTGGGCACCACCTGCAAGGCCGTGCTCGCCTTCGTCATTGGTCTGCCCAGCGTGACGGCGATTCCGGATGGGGCCGTGCTGTATACGTGCAGCGTCGACGTGCCGGCCGATGCCGCGGCCGGTGACCATGCGCTGCGGGCTCGCGGCATCAGCGCCAGCGATCCCGGCGCCAACATCCTGGTCAGCGGAGGCAGCGATGGTACCGTCACCGTCCGCGCCTGCACGTCGCTACCGACGCCCGAGCTCAGCGTGTCGCTTGCCCTGGACCCGCCCAACCCGCGAGTCGGCGACGTGGTGGATCTGGTGTTCACCGCGTTCGGCAGCGGCGGCTCGCCGACCTTTTCGCTGTCGGTGAACGACCCCATCTTGACGGAGTTGAGCGGCCCGTTGGAGCCCTCGCCGGCGTTCGGCACGGTCACCTATCGTGCCAGGGCGACGTTGGCGGGCACGACTACGGCGACGCTGAGCGCCATGTACGAGGCCGCCTTCGGCTGCGCCGAGGCGCCGGTGTACTCGTTCATCACGCAAAGCTCTCCACCCATCTCCATCACGGTCTTGCCACCTCTACCCACGTGCGTCGGAGACTGCACACGCGAGCATGACGTCCGCCCCGCCGATCTGATCGCCATGTTGCGCACCGCGCTCGCCGGTGCCCCACCCACCGATTGCGCTGCCGGCGACGCCAACCTGGACGAGACGATCCGCATTGACGAGATCCTCCTGGCGGTGAACAACGCCTTCGGCGGATGCCCGTAGGCCAGTTGGACGGGTCCGACTGTTGTCTGCCCTGTATACTCTGCCGCACAGTCCAGGCTCGAGGTGTGCGGTTTTCTGCACACTCGCGGAAGCGCTGCAATCGTCACCGAATTACGTGGCGAGGTGAGCGCCAGGCGCCTGGAAGCCCACTGCATCGGCGCCGCCCACTGTGCAGTATCCCGCACACCGGGTTCAGCCACATGCCGGCCCGCTGGCCGTCAGCCCCATGGTACGATCGTTGCCCTGCAACCGGGCGTCAACGCAACCAAGAACGGGGAGTGGGTGATGAATGCAGCGGCGACGCTCGGGCTGACTGAGGAAGCGAGGATCCGCGTGGCGGTCGACCATGTATTGCGGAACCTGACTGCACGCGAGGCGGAGGTTCTGCGGCTACGGTTCGGCATCGGCGAGCGCGTGCACTCGCTGCAGGAAGTCAGCGTCCGCCTCGGCATCCCGCCGGCGCGCATTCTTCAGATCGAGTCACGTCTGTTCCGCAAGATTCGGATGACCAGTGTGGATCCCGCCAGCCCGCTCCGTGGCTGGTGCTGAGGCCCGGCACTCAGGAGGCCGCGGCGTACGCGGCCGGGGCGTGGGGCACGGCACCGAGGTACAGCACCGCCGCCGCCTCGTCGGTCACCACCTGCCGGCGGGTGTCCCGATCACGTCGGCGGCCGATGCCACCCATCATCGGATGGAAGCCGCGCCGGCTCGCGTAGGTAAAATAGATCTGCTGGGTCAACATCCCGGTTCGCGCACTCATACCCAGTCCGGCGACCCGATGGCCGGTGGCGATCGACCACGCCAACCGCCGCCACGCGTAGAACGACCGGTAGGCGTCGCGATACTCGCGCTCCAGCTGGCGCGGGAGCAACGACGGGTGGGTATGCACACAGTGGGTGGAATCATAGGCGTTGAGGTCCGCCTCGAGCAGCGTCCCCGCGGCGCACGCCGCCGCGTAGTCCTCCGTGCCCGGGAACGGGGTGTAGACGAAGAACGAAGCGATATCGACGCCGATCTCGGTCAGATCGCGGGCCGCTTGGCGCCCGCAGCCTTCGCCGTCGAACGGCAGGCCAATGATGTAGCCGCAGTGCACCCCGACGCCGGCGGCGTGCCAGTTGTCGACGGCGCGCTTGTACCGTGCTTTGACGCGCGCCGCCTTCTCGACTGCCGCATGCCGCCCGCGCCGATCCCGGGGATCCTCGTTGTGCAGCTTCATCGTCCGCTCGAGGTTTGCCGGGTTGAACGATTCGAAGCCCATGAACACCTCGAAGCACCCCGCTTGCGCCGCCAGCTCGACGAAGCGGCGGCTGCGTCGGTGCCGTGCCGTCTCCGCCTCCCCAGGCAGTGGCGCGGCGTCCACCGAGGCCTCGATATCGGTCTGCAGAACGAACGCGAGAGCGCGGCCGCCACGGCGCAGCTCCGCCATGCCGAGCAGAATGGGTTCCCATTGCGGGCTGCGGAAGAAGTCGTCGTCGACGACGAGCACGTTGCGCACGCCGTGGCGGTCGTGCGCATCGCGCAGCCAGGCCAGTACCGCGTCGGGATCGCGCGACCGCATGGTGCGGCCCATGACGTTCTTCACCGAGCAGTACGAACAGACGAACGGGCAGCCGCGCGAGGTATCGATGGTCGAGAACGTCGGATTGAAGAAGCGCGCCATGTAGCGGGCGTCGATCGCCGGCAGGCTGGCGGCCTCGATGCGCGGCACGACGATGTCGCCCTGTCCGGTCCGCACCCGGAGGCCGTCGGCCACCTGATAGCCGAGCTGCAGCGCCCCCCGCAGATAGTCGTCCAGGATGACCGGCCAGGTGTTTTCGGCTTCGCCCACCACCACCGTCACCCCAACCGAGGCGAGGAAATCCCGACTGGGGGCGTGACTGCTGACGTGGAAGCCGCCGATGAGCACCGGCAAGCCAAGACGGACGCATTGCAGGGCAAGGTCACGGGCGCGCGGGTATTGGTTGCTCTGCACCCCGGCGAGACCGATGATCACCTCGACGCTGTCGGCAACGCCACGGTTGCGGATCGACGCAATCAGCGCCGGCGTCAGGACACCATCGACCAACTCGTCCCACAACACGATCTGCAGCCGCAACTCCGGCCGCTCTCGACCGTAGGCTTCGGCCAGTCCGCCGAGCACGATCAGCGTGTTGTTGGGGATGACGCCCCAGCGGAAGGCCAGCACCGAGCCATCCTCGTCGTAGCGCGACGGCTTGATGAAGTAGATGCGCAGGGTCCGGTGACCGGCGGGCGCGCGGCCGACATCGGCATCAGGGCGACGCGCCGCGAGTGTGGGAAGGCGGAAGCCGCGCAACGCCTGTAGCACGGAGCGCATGGCGCTGGTGGTAACCGAAAAGGCGGAGGGCGACAAGCGACTCAGCCCCGATGTACCAGCAGCCCGATGCCCACGGCGGCCACCACGACACAGGCCTCGGCGAACATGTCCCCGTACCGTTTGTAGACGGTGTCCACCCGCAACGGCACGATCTGTCCGTCGATCGTAGCAGGCGTGAACGGCGCCGCGCGGGCGCGCACGCGACCGAACGGATCGATGATCGCGGAGACGCCAGTGGTGGTCGCGCGCACCACCCAGGTGCGGTTCTCCACCGCCCGCACCGCGACCATCGCCGCGTGCTGCTCGGGTCCGGCACGCGCCCCGAGCCACACGTCATTGGACAGATTGACCAGCACCTCCGCGCCCTGCGCCATTTGCTGTCGCACCAACTCGGGGAAGATGGCCTCGAAGCAAATGACCACGGCCACCCGCCCCAGGCGGGTGTCGAGCAGGGTCGTCCCGTCGCCGGGGGTAAAGGCGCGGACACGGTCGAAGCGGCGGTGCAGGAACTCGATGAAGCGCAGCGGGAAGTACTCGGCGAAGGGAAGCAGATGGACTTTGTCGTAGCGGCCCGCGAGTCGTCCGTCGGCGGTCAGGTAGAATGCCGAGTTGAAGAACTGCGGGCGCACCGGGTCGGCATCGTCGTAGTGCGGCGCGCCGACGATCAGGTCTGCACCGGTGTCGGCCAGCAGCCGTGTCAGCGGCGCCAGGAAGCGTGGCTCGCGCGCCAAGAAGAAGGTGACGGCACTCTCCGGCCACACGAAGACGGCCGGTGCGGTGCGCTGCGCGGCGGCCGCCGACAGCCGCACGTATTGCTCCAGCCCTTGCCCGTAGAACTCCTGTCGCCACTGCGCCCCGAGATCGTTGTTGCCCTGGACGATGGTCACCGGGACGGCCGGATGGTCGGGTAACGGCGTGGCCACACGCCACGCGCCATAGCCCCACGCCAGCAGGACCAGACATGTCGCAGGGAGCAGCGATAGCAGCGCCGGTCGCGCCCCTCCCTCGCGCCAGCGCTGCAGACCGGCCTCGATCGAGAGGTTCACCGTCATCACCAGGAACGACAGCAAATAGACGCCCCCGAGATCGGCGGTTTGAATCAAGGTGACCCTCGGGACCAGCGCGTACCCCAGCAGCATCCACGGCTCGCCCGTCAGCAGGCGCGCGCGCGCCAGCTCACAGGTCACCCACCACGTCGCGAGCAGGAGCACCCCACCGACTCCGCGCACGCGCGGCAGGATCCAGCAGGCGATCGCCGCAAAGAGCGCGTAGTAGGACCCCCACAAGATCACCGCACCGATCAGACAGAACAGCACCCCGAACCACCACGGCTGCTGGTAGTAGAACACCAACGCGCCCGGTACCCAGAACGCCACCCCCCAAATCGCCGCGCTTCCCCACAGCAATCCGACCCAGAAGCCCTTGCCGGGCGATAGAGTGCGCAGAACGGACAGCAGAGGCACCAGGGCCACCCAGGCGAGCACCGTCAGGTTCCATGGTGGGAAGGCAAAGGCATGCACGGCCGCCGACAAAAGCACCAGGAAGACGGGCATCATGCGGCGGCGGGGAACGGAGGTGGTCGAGTCGGTCAAGTCCCCACCGGCAGCCGCACGATCACCGTGGTGCCTTGGTCTGGGGCGCTGTGGATCGCGATGGTGCCGCCGTGACTCTTGACGGCGCCGTAGGCGATGCTGAGGCCCAGCCCCGTCCCCTTGCCGATCGGCTTGGTCGTGAAGAACGGCTCGAACAGTCGGGGTTGGTCGCGCGGCGCGATGCCGACGCCGTTGTCACGCACTTCCACCTCGACGCATTGATGGGTGCCGTTGTTGCTGCTCTCCAGCACCGTGAGGCGCACGCACACGTCGATCGTGCCGTCGGTTCGCCCTTCGACCGCGTCCACGGCGTTGCTGAGCAGATTGAGCCACACCTGGTTGAGCTGTCCCGCGTTGACCTCGACCCGCGGCACGGGCCGATAGTCGGTGCGCACCCGAATGCCCAAGCGTTGGAGACGGCCACCGAGCATGCGCAGGCTGCCTTCGACACCGGCGGCGATATCAGTGGGGGCTCGATCGCCGCTGTCGGTGCGAGCGAACACGCGCAGGTCGTCGACGATGCGTTTGATGCGCTGCGAGCCCTCGGCGCAGATGCGCAGCAGCTCCGGCATCTCGCGGAGCAGATAGTCGAGTCGCACCTCGTGGCGCACGCGCTCGATGGCCTGGGCGGCTTCCGGATCGGTGATCGCCGCCTGCTCGTACACGCGCAGCAGCGTCACGAAGCGGTTGAGATATTCCTCGAGGTTGGCCAAGCCGCCGTGGACGAAGCTGGCGGGGTTGTTGAGCTCGTGCGCCACACCGGCCACCAGTTGGCCCAGCGAGGCCAGCTTTTCGGACTGCACCAGCTGCGCCTGCGCCTGCTTGAGCTCGTCGTACGCATGGCTGAGCTCGGCGTTCGAGGTCCGCAACGCGTCGGTCTGCTGGCGCACCTTGGCATCGAGGTCGCGCGTCAGCTCGGCCAGGCCTTGGTAGGAACGCGCGTTCTCCAAGGCGATCGCCGTCTGGTTCGCCAGCGTGCTCAGCAGATCGATGTCGTCGGAGCCGAACCCTTGCCCGGACTGCTTCGGTCCCAAGACCATCAATCCAATCGGCCGGCCATGACACACCAAGGGGAGAACGATGCTGGCCGCGACGCCGGTCAGGAATGTGCGGACGGTCTCGCGCAACACCGGCGGGTCGATCCGTTCGCAGACCGCGGCGCTGTGACACGCGGTCGGCGAGCGCTCGTCCAACACGTCGAGCAGCGACGCGACTGCAGCGTCGGGCTGCTCCTCACGCAGCGAGCCGTCGGCGGCGCGCGTCCACTGCACGCCGGCGCGGCCCGCGGACGGAAGCAGGCACACCGTCATCGACCGCAAATGCATCGCCTCGGTGACCACACGGGTCACCTGCGCGAGCACTTGACGCAGGTCGAGCAGCGTAGTCAGCACTTCGCTGAGCTCGCCGATGGTGGCGCGATAGTCCAAGCGGGTTCGGTAGAAGGCCCGGTCGACGACGCGTTGGACGAAGCGGCGCAACGGGTCGAGCGCAAAGGCCAAGACGAGGACGAAGACCATCCCGAGGGTCGTGCGCGTCCCGGCGCCGGGCGGGACGCCGCGTGCCGGCAGCGCCAGCACCAGCGCGTAGGCACTGAGGACGATGAGGCTGAGCAGCGCATAGACCGAGCTCTGGCGAACGACGCGGTCGATGTCGAACAGATCGTGTTTAACGATGGCGTAGGCAATGCTCAGGTAGAACGCCGGCACAAACACCAGGCCCAGCTGGAGCGGAAAGCTGCCACCGTGAAATGCGCTGTTGGTGAACGCGAACGCGGTCAGCGCCCCGCCCAGCACGGCACTCGGTAGAATGGCTTTGACCCGCAAACGGGCACGCGGGTCGCGGTTCTCCCAGAACCCATAGATCAGCGCACCGAAGAGGAAGACGAAACACCCCGCGGTGTAGAGGTAGGTAACGTGCAGCGCCTCCAAGGTGGGCGGCTGCCGGTCGAATCCCCTCAGCACCAGCGCCGTCAGGACGGCACTGAGCGAGTAGGGCACGACGAACCACAGACGACGCCAGCCACTGAAGCGTCGCTCGACCGGGAACACCAGCGCCAAGTGCGTCAGCGTCGCCGGGAAGAAGCACTCGGCCACGAAGTAGACGCGCGTCATCCAGATGAAGTCCGGCTGATGCAGAAACACCGCCGACGCGGTGTAAATGCAGCCGACGAACGACAGCAGCAGGTACACCCGTGCCTGTGTGGTCCGCGGCTGCATGAACCCCGCCACCACGCCCACGCCGAGCGACAGGCAAGCGATCAGCAGGAGAATCGCGTACACTTGGAGGTAGTCGCCGGACGTGAACAGGCGCGATGCCAGCACGCGCTTCTCGATGACCGTCCCTTTGCGGAAGGTGTAGGTAATCGGCGCTCCCAATGGGCGAGCCTGCACATAGCGCTGCACATCGGCGCTGCCGTGCACCGGGGTCTCATCGACCGCGATCACCTGACTATGAAAGACGAACCCCTTGTCCGGCGGCCAGTCGTAGCCGCCGACGCTGGGTACCACGGCGTTGTTCATCAGCAGAAAGCCTGGAAACGGCGCGTTGAGCAGCGTCAAGCTCTGACGCACCGCTGACGCGACGATGGGCAGCCCAACCAGGAGCGCCAGCAGAGGCCAGAGCTGCCGCCGCCGCCGTGTCATCACTCGTGGGAGCAATGTGGGACGGAACGACCGGTCAGATTCGACAGCTGTAGCGCTCATACCTCGGCGGCAACCAACCAAAAGCCTGGTTGGCACCAGTAGCATGTCGGCCAGCGGCCACTCAATCCGGAAGCGCAGCACTGTGAAGAACTCCGCACACTCGGCTGGAGATTGTGCAGATACCTGCACAATGCACCGCAGGCCGATCACGGCCCCGCGAACCGGGGGCGACACACCCCGGAATGGCATGGAACATGGAGTTAGCGGCGCGTGGGGGGAGGGATCGTGTATGGACCGCAACCTCGATGCAGTCGGATCTGGCGCCGCCGTGAGCGGCGTCCACCAGCAGAAGCTCAGCGACATCGGCGCGCGCATCGCGCAGGTTGCCCACGAGCTCAACGTGCCGCTCAGTCTGATCGTGGGGAGCTTGCAGTCGCTGGAGCAGTATGCCGACGCCTCGGCGCGCTACATTCGGGCCACCGAGAAGGCGGCGGAGGGCGATCCGCTGCTGCAGGATCTGCGCGCGCAGCTCGACCTCGACTACCTGGTGGAAAACGCACCGGCGCTCCTGGAAATTTGCCGCGAGGGCACGCGACGCCTGCACCACGTCGTCAACCAGCTGCGCAGCTACACGCGGGCGCCGGCGGCGGCACGCAGCCAGGCGATCGATCTGGCGCCGGTGCTGAACAACGCCGTCAACCTGGCGCAGTACGGTCGCACCATGCTCCCGGTCGTCACCCGTAAGTTCGAGCCTGCCCCGGCCGTCGCCGGCGAGATCGAGTCGCTCGGCCAGGCGTTGGGCAACGTCATCACCAACGCCTTCGACGCGGTATCGATGGTCGACAACCCGCACGTCTGGATCAGTCTACGCCCCACCGACCGCGCCGATGACGCCGGGCAGCCGGCCAGCGTCGAGATTCGCGTCTGCGACAATGGCCCTGGAGTGCCGAGTCACATTCGCTCCCGTATCTTCGAGCCGTTCTTCACTACCAAGGGACGGCGCTCCGGCATGGGGCTCGGTCTCGCCATCACCCGCGAGATCATCGAGGGCTACGGGGGCACTATCGGGCTCGCCGACGGTACCAGCGGGACAACCTTCGTCATCCGTCTGCCCGCGACCGCCGATGCATAGCCCCTGGAAGCAGACACCGTCGCCGCTGCAGATGCTGACACCTGTTGACCACCACCCGAACGATCAGCTAGCCAATCGGGTCTCTGGACCCGCCGAACGAGCCACTCCGGTGACCTCAACCGCTGCTGCCCCATCCATCCTTGTCCTCGATGATGAGCCTGCCAGCGTCAGCCTCCTGCGCATCACGCTGGGCATGGAGTACACCGTCTACACCGCCACCGACGGTCCCGCCGCACTCGAGTTGCTCGCCCAACACCCGGACATCGCGCTTGCCATCATCGATCAGCGCATGCCGGGGATGAGTGGCACCGAGTTCATTCAGAAGACCATCGCCCCCTACCCGCACCTGGTCCGCGTCATCCTCACCGGATATACCGACATCGAATCGCTCATCGAGGCGATCAACGCCGGCAGCGTGTACCGCTACCTGACCAAGCCGTGGAACAAGGACGAGCTGCTCGGAGTGGTCCGTCAAGGTCTCGAGGTCCGCCGCCTGGCATTCGAAAACGTGCGGCTGCAGGAGGAGCTGGCGAGTGCCAACGCTCGTCTGCAGGTCGAGAACGTCCAACTCAAGCGCGAAGCGCGCGGACGGTACCGCTTTGCGGAGATCATCGGTTCGAGTCCGGCGCTGCAGCGCACCCTCGGTCTGGTCGAACGCGTGCTCGCGACCAACACCGTCGTGCTGATCAGCGGTGAAACCGGCACCGGCAAGGGCCTGGTGGCGCGCGCCATCCACTACAACGGAGCGCGGGCAGACAAACCCTTCGTCAGTGAAAACTGCGCCGCCATCGCGCCGGATCTCCTCACCAGCGAGCTGTTCGGGCACAAGCGCGGTGCCTTCACCGGAGCCACCGAAGACCGCCAGGGGCTGTTCGAGGTCGCCGACGGCGGCACGCTGTTCCTCGATGAAATCGGTGATTGCCCGCCCGATTTGCAGACGCGGCTCTTGCGCGTGCTCGACGACGGCGTGGTCCGGCGCGTCGGCAGCAATCAGCCCCTCAAGGTCGACGTCCGGATCATCACGGCCACGCATCACGACCTCGAGCGCGACGTCGCCGCCGGCAGCTTCCGCAAAGACCTGTTCTACCGCCTCAGTGTGTTCACCATCACGACGCCGCCGCTGCGCGAGCGCAAGGAGGATGTCCCGCTGTTGGCGCAACACGTCCTCGATCGTCTGGTGCGTACCGACGGCAAGGCGGTACGCGGTTTCACTCCCGAGGCACTCGTGCTGCTCGGCGCCTACGACTTCCCAGGCAACGTGCGCGAGCTCGAAAACGAGGTGGAGCGGGCCTACGCCCTGGCGGATGCCGACGGGTACATCACGCCGGACTTACTCTCGGCCAAGTTCACGACCTTGGCGGCCACCTTGCCGAGCCCGCCCGGCTCGCTGCGCGCCGCCGTCGAACGTTTTGAAGCGCAGATCTTGCGCGAGGCGCTGGCACGCGCGCAAGGCAACCAGACCCGCACAGCCAGCGACCTCGGCCTGTCGCGGCGCGCGCTCATCGACAAGCTGCAAAAGTACGGCATCGTGAGGAAGGATGTGGCCTAACGCGTCCATGTCCAACGTGGTGGACGGGGCCCGGCTTCGCGCTGTGCAGCATAGTGCACACGTTCCATCCCCTTGACGTCTCGCGGTCCCAGGTTGCCACGTGGCACATCCCTTGCGCTCGATTCGAACCATGGGAACGACCTACAGGAACGGAGCGGCCCTCGTACTTCCTTCGACAGTCGGCACCGCCGCAGAGGGCATCGGACCACAGCGGCTGATCGAGCTCATCGCGGCTGCGGGGAAAGACCCAACGAGATGGGAAGCCGTGGCGGCGGCGCTGTCTGCGCAGCTCGGGGGAGCAGCCGTGCTGCTCGCCCTGCGCCTGCCGTCGCCCGGTGATTGCGGCTGGTTGGTCACCGCCGAGATCGCGCCGGAGTTCCGCCGGGCGTATG
>Ga0335082_10002483_pt1 | contig 19863 bp, 16 predicted proteins | sample Lox_Sample_41_FD_206718 | JGI IMG/M metagenome (GOLD analysis project Ga0335082, IMG submission 206718) | Soil microbial communities from Loxahatchee National Wildlife Refuge, Florida, United States - Lox_Sample_4.1 | ecosystem: Environmental > Terrestrial > Soil > Wetlands | place: USA...
TCAGTGGCCGCCGTACACGACATCAAGAACGTCTCGCTGCTGGCGAAAACCGTGATGGAACACACCGGCCACGTCATGCTAGTGGGCGAAGGCGCGTCGAAGTTCGGCCTGCTGATGGGATTCCCCAAAGAGAACCTGCTGACCGAGCGCTCGCGCAAGACCTGGCAACTGTGGCGTGAAACCATGTCGAACGAAGATTGGTGGGGGCCCGCCCTGGCCAGCCCTAACTTCAAGTTCCCCGACACCGGCGGCGGCATCACCGAACTGCAGCAGCAGCTCATCGAGAAGATGGAGAAGCTGGCCGCCACAATCGGCATCGAGCCGGAGTTTCGCATGGCCGCCATCGAACGCGTACTGAAGCCGCCGACCGGCACCATCAACTGTTCCGCACTCAACACCAAGGGCGAGATGTCGGGCGCGACCACCACCAGCGGACTGGCCTGGAAGATCCCGGGGCGCGCGGGCGATTCGCCCATCATAGGCGCTGGCTGCTATTGCGATCAGGACGTGGGCGCGGCGGGCGCCACCGGCAACGGCGAGGAAAACATCAAGATTTGCGGAGCAAACACCATCGTCGAGAACATGCGCCACGGCATGTCGCCCGAAGGGGCGGGCATGGATGCCCTCAAACGCATCGTGCGCAACTTTAACGGCGATATGCGTAAGTTGGCCTACATGGACATGAGCTATTACATTCTGCGCAACGACGGCGCGTATGCCGGAGTTTCGCTGTGGGCCGGCCCAGCCGATCATCCCCGCCGCTTCGCCGTCCACGACGACAAGGGAAAGCGCTACGAGAAAGCGGTGCCGATGTTTGCGGGTGCCTCACTCGGCTGGCCTCCCATGCCTGGCGGGAGACGGCTCAAGCCGGAACAGAAATAAGGTTGGCCTCGCGCCAATGCATTCCATCGGCGAGGAGCTGGCGCAAATCAGTCCCGAGCGGGGCGAAGGCGCGGCCGGTAAGCCGCGCCTAATGAGTTATTCACTTGCGGGTTTCAAGTTATCGTGCAGCCAGAAGCGGGCTTCGATCTCGCACTTCCTGGAGCAGAAAGTCTGTCCTTCGCGGGCCCGGCTCGTGCTGCGTAAGTATTGGGAGTAACACCACAGACAGACTGCCGTCGAAGTAGCGGCATCGTATCGATTGGGTTGCATGGAGTTCTCCAATGGGTAGCGAGGATAGGACAAGTTAGCCGCAAACGCAATCAACAAATGCTGTGGTAACACGGGGAGCCAACCCCTGGATAGGGATGTGATTGATCAGAGGCGCTCGGGCGCGAGCAGGTCACCGATTGACTCGCGTCTTCGGATTACCTTCCAGGTGTTGCCATCGACCAGCACCTCGGCAGCTCGATGGCGGGTGTTGTAGTTGGAAGCAAGCGACATTCCGTACGCTCCGGCATCGAGAATTGCCAAAAGATCTCCTTCCGCGATGTCCGGCATTTCGCGGTTGCGGGCGAAAAAGTCCCCGCTCTCGCAGATTGGGCCGACGACATCGATCTTCGAGAGTGCACTCGAGTTGGCGCCGGACAGGACTGGGACGATCTCATGATGAGCACCGTAGAGGGATGGGCGCATGAGGTCGTTCATGGCGGCATCGACAATGACGAACTGCTTGCCGTCATTTCGCTTGCGGTAAATTACGCGAGTCAGCAACACACCAGCTGGACCTATGATAGAGCGTCCTGGTTCAAGTAATATATGAAGTCCAAGCCGCCGCAGCGGCCGGACGATGGCGGCGGCGTAGGACTTGACCCGTGCCGGGAAGTTTCTTCGGGGAGTCTTCGCGTAAGAGATGCCCAGACCGCCGCCGGCATCGACGTAGCGGATGTCGTGCCCGGCGTGACGCAGGGTGCGAACGAGGGACGCAACACGCTGCATCGCCTCGCGGAAAGGATCGATGTCGAGGATCTGCGAGCCGATGTGCACGCTGACGCCGGCGGCATGGAGGTATCGGTGGCCGGTGCCCTGGCCGTAGAGTTCCGGAGCCTCGTGCATAGGCACGCCGAACTTGTGCTCGTGCAGGCCGGTGGAGATGTAGGGGTGAGTGCCTGCGTCCACATCGGGGTTTACACGCACGGCGAAGTGAGCGGCTTTGCGGAGATGGGTGGTCCGTGCGGCGAGCAACTGCAATTCGCTGGGGCTTTCCACATTGAAAAGCAGAATGCCTGACCGCAAAGCCAGGTCGATCTCGTCGGCGAGTTTGCCCACTCCTGAGAAAACCACTCTACCTGCCAACTTGCGACTGACGGCAAGAACGCGGTGGAGCTCGCCGCCGGAGACGATGTCGAAGCCGGCGCCCAGCGAAGCCAGCAAGCGCAGAATGGAAAGATTCGAGTTCGCTTTCACCGAATAGCAAATGCTGTGTTCGCAAGCCGAGAAGGCTTCGTCGAATTGTCGATATCGCCAACGGATGGCGGTGGCGGAATAGACGTAAAGCGGCGTGCCATAGCGCTCGGCGAGACGACGCAGCGGCACTGCGTCAGCGAGCAACTCGCGGGACGAGTTGGACCGCGCACCATCGCTCCGGCTGTAAGTGAAAGCGGGCGGGCGTTCCTGCAGTCGAGAGTCGCTCACTTTTTGTCCGGAGTTCCTTTCACTTTGAGGACGACGATGGTCTGGTCATCGAACGCCGCAACGCCAGCGGCGTGCCTGGAGACAGCGCTGTAGATCGCTTGGGCGATCTCGTCGGCGCTGCCTTGGGCGTTTTCGCGGACGACCTTCTCCAAGCGGCCACGGCCGAACATGTGTCCTTCCGAGCTGGTGGCGTCGGTGATGCCGTCGGTGAAAAAGAGGAAGATGTCGCCGGGTTTTCCGCGCAGCTTGCGTTGTTCGAACTCTGCGCTGGAAAACAGGCCCATGGGTAGCCCGGTGACGGCGATCTCCTCCACTCTGCCGTCACGGAAGTGCAGCGGCCGGGGCAGGCCAGAATTGGCCACCTGCAGGGTGCGCTCGGAGTCGTGCCAGATGGCATAGATCATGGAGACGTATTGCGCCTCGATGGGCCGTTCGGCGAGCGAGAGGTTGATGGCCTCCAGCATTTGCGCGGCCGGCGGTTCTTCGATGGCATGCGAGCGGGTGATGCCACTGACCAGTCCGGCGTAGATGGCGGCAGGCGCACCTTTGCCGCTGACGTCGCCCACGGCGATGCCAATCACACCGCGTCCGCTGTACTTCAGGAAGTCGTAGAGATCGCCTCCGATCTGGTGCGCCGGAGAAAAACGGGCGGCGACTTCCGCATGCTTCAGCGTTGGCCGCTTCTGCGGCAGCAGCCGAAACTGCAACTCGCGCGCCAGGGCCAGGTCCTGCTCGAGACGTTTTTCCTGGCGGGCGATGCGTTCGTAGAGGGTCGCGTTCTCGATGGCGATGGCCACCTGGGCGGCCAGCGTGGTCATGATGCGGACGTGTGCGTCGTCAAAGTAGCCGCGGCGGGTGTGCTCGATGTCGAGCACGCCAATGACCTTCTCCTTGTAAATGAGAGGCACGCACAGCTCGGAGCGCGTCTCCGGATTGGCCATGATGTAGCGCGGGTCCTTCGACACGTCGGGGACCAGCACCGGCTGGCCGGTTTGCGCCGCGTGGCCGACCAGGCCTTGCCCGATGGGGATCTCATCCTTGAGGTGCACGCTTTCCTTAAAGCGCAGCGAGAAGCGGTGCTGCAGCAGCTTTCCGGTGGGGTCGAGCAACAGGATGGAGAACATCTCATAGTCGATAATTCGCGTAACCAGGTCGGCCACACGCTTCAGGAGCTGATCGAGATCGAGGATGGAGGTGAGCTCGCGGCTGATCTCGGTGAGCAGCGTGAGCTGGCGTGCCTGGCGCGAGACCCGCGTGTATAAGCGGGCATTTTCGATGCTCGCCGCGATACGCGACGCGAACAGGGTAAGGATGCGCTTATGTTCTTCATCAAAGGCACCGGGCTGGGGCGCTTCGACGTCGAGCACGCCGATGACTTTGTTCTTGGCGATCAACGGCACCGCCAGCTCGGAGCGCACGCCGGGCGTGAAGTTGATGACATTCTGCTCGGCGGTGACGTCGTTGACCAGGACGGCTTCGCGCCGCTGCACCGCCTGCCCGGTAACGCCCTGGCCGACCTTGATGCAGATGCGCTCGGCGACGTCGGGAGGGTGACCAACCTGAAAACGTATGCGCAACTCCTGCTTTTTCTCGTTGAGCAGCAGAATGGCGAAGATTTCGTAGTCGATGAGGCGCTTGAGCATCTCGGCTACGCGCTGCAGCAGGGTGTTCAGGTCCAGGGTGGTGTTCACCGCATCGGCAACTTCCAGCAGGTAGTTGTCGAAGGCGCGCGATTCGGGCTGGGTTGTGGCGGTTGTCATCACCCCGGAAACCAAGCTTCATGATAGCAGCGGGTCATGTGGACAAGGTGCACAGGGGAGCCTTCTATGCGGGTTGATCAGCATGGTTGCGGGGTTGCAGGGCAAGCAATAGAATTTCACACGCTGTGAAGTCATCGTAAGGTCGAAGGTTGTGAGGAAGCCATGAATCTGCAAGGAAACCGATTGACCTGGCTGGGGCATGCCACGTTTCGCATCGAGACGAAGGAAGGCAAGACAATTTATGTGGACCCGTGGGTGATGGGCAACCCCATGTGTCCGCAAGCCGAGAAAGACGTCAAGCAGGCCGATGCGCTGATCTGCACGCATGGCCACTTCGACCACATCGGCGACGCGGTGTCGATTGCCAAGCAGCACAAGCCCACGGTCGTGGGCATCTTCGAGCTGTGCATGTGGATGCAGAAGAAAGGTGTCGATACCATCTCGCCGATGAACAAAGGCGGCACGCAAGCGGTCGCCGGAGTAAGGGCCACGATGGTGCATGCCGTGCATTCCTGCGGCATTCAGGAAGACGACGGCAGCATTGTGTACGGCGGCGAAGCGTGCGGCTACGTGCTGGAGCTGCCCGGCGGCGTGAAGGTGTATCACGCGGGCGACACGGGCGTGTTCGGCGACATGGCGATCATCCGTGAGCTGTACGCGCCGGAGATTGCGATGCTGCCCATCGGCGACCACTTCACCATGGGCCCACGAGAAGCGGCCTACGCGTGCAAGCTGCTGCAGCCGAAATATGTCATCCCGATGCACTTTGGGACGTTCCCGGTGCTGGTAGGGAGGCCCTCGCAGCTCAAGGAGTTGCTGGGCGCGGGCGGGCCGGAGGTGGTGGAGATGCAGGCGGGAGAAACCGTGGGGTGAATTGAAATATCCCCGCTGTCTCTTCCGCCGAGCCGGACGAAAAGAGTGGGGCGCCACGGACACAACCTATTCTGCGAGGATTTGTATTGCGAGAAATCGATCACAAAATTACCGATCCCAAGGTTGACAACTACCTTTACGCCATGCTGCCCAAGCGCACCGCGGTGCTGGCGGAGATCGAGCGGCAGGCCGACGAGTGCGACATCCCTATCGTTGGCCCTGCGGTGGGACGGCTGCTGTACCAGTACGCACGGCTGATCGGCGCGAACACCGTCTTTGAGATGGGGTCGGCGGTTGGCTACTCGACCATCTGGTGGGCGATGGCTGTGGGCGAGGGCGGCAAGGTGCACTACACCGACGGAAGCCGCAAGAACGCCGACGAAGCGCGCGGCTACTTCGAGCGGGCGGGCGTGTGCGACCGCATCCAGATCCATGTGGGCGACGCGATTGAGGTGCTGTCGGAGCGCAAGGAGCAGTTCGACGTGCTTTTCTGCGACATCGATAAGCACGATTATCCGAGAGCCGCGCGCATGGCTCCGGAGCGTGTGCGTCCGGGAGGATTGTTCATCACCGACAACACGCTGTGGCGGGGGGAAGTGGCTTTCGCGGCGGGGAACCCCGACTTCCAACCAGGCAAAGAGCCGGATGCGAAGGCGCGCGCCATCGTGGAGTTCAACGAATTACTGTACAAGTCGCCTGACTGGTACACGACGATCATTCCGCTGAGGGACGGGGTGACGGTGGCGATGAGGATCTAGATCGACTGCACCGGTATCAACCGCAGGTCCTCCACCAGCCCCACTTCTTTCTGGAAGAAGGGCTCACCGTACTTCACGCCGGCCATCATGCCGTAGAAGTGCGCCATTGACGCGATGCGCTCGCGGATTTCGGCGTGGGCAGGGAAGTCCTTGCTGCCGGCAGCCTGGTCAGCGAACTGCTCTTTGTAGGCGTAGATCGACTCGAGCTTGGCCTCGAACTCGGCGGTGATGTCGACGACGAAGGTCGGCCGCACGTCGTAGTAGAGCGTGGCGTAGACGATTTTGAATGGCCGGTGCGGCTCAAGGTTGCGCAGACGATGGATCTCGAACGAGTCCACGTCCTGCGTGGCAGCGGTATGGCCGAGGCGCCGCAGTCCAGCGAGGAAGCTGGCTTCGTAGCCCAGCGTGGCGCAGGTGTAGTGGTCGGGGTGGCGGCCCTTCCAGTACGGAAGGATTACCACGCGCGGGCGCTGCTCGCGAATGACGCGCGCGATCTTGATGCGATTCGTGTAAGTGTTCTCCACGCGGCCGTCGGGGATGTCGAGCGCTTCGCGCCAGGCAACTTGCAGGACGCGCGCAGCATCGGCAGCTTCGCTGGCGCGGCTCTCGGCGGAACCACGCGTGCCCAACTCGCCTTGCGTAAGGTCGAGGATGCCGGTGCGCGCGCCCCGGTGCGCCATCTTCAGCAACGTGCCGCCGCAGGTCTGTTCTACGTCATCGCGGTGGGCAGCGATGGCGAGTACGTCCAGCGCGGGCGCGGTCACGGTCACTTCTTGCGCTCCACCAGAAATGCCGCGATCTCCCGCAGGTCATGGGCGTTGTCGCCGAAGCGGGCGAGCGCGGCATTGGCCTTGTGAACGAGCTCATCAGCATTCTTCAGCGAAGCGTCGATTCCGAACAGCGACGGGTATGTCGATTTTTCCCTGGCCGTGTCTTTTCCGGCGGTCTTGCCGAGCTGCTCGGAGGTCTGGGTCACGTCCAGCACGTCATCGACGATCTGAAAGGCCAGTCCGATATTCATGCCGAAATCGCGCAGGCTCTGAATCTGCGAAGCATCGCCTCCTGCGTACAGTCCGCCGGTGACGACGCTGGCGGTGAGCAACGCTCCGGTCTTGGAACGGTGAATGTACTCCAGCGTCTTGGCGTCGGCGTGCCGGTGTTCGGCCTCGAGATCCATGACCTGGCCGCCGATCATGCCGTCGATGGTGCCGGTAGCGTGGGCGATCTCGGCGATCATAGCGACGCGCGCCTCGGCCGGACATTGCATTTTGGCCAACACCTCGTAGGCATAGGTTTGCAGACCGTCGCCCGCGAGGATGGCGATGGCCTCACCATACACCTTGTGGCACGTCGGCCGTCCGCGGCGCAGGTCGTCGTTGTCAAGCGCGGGCAGGTCGTCGTGGATGAGTGAGTAGGTGTGCAGCATCTCCAGCGCCGAGCCGAGGTCTTCCACGCCAGGTGGGACGCAGCCGGCGATGACACGCGCGGCTTCCATGCAGAGGATTGGCCGGAGGCGCTTGCCTCCGGCGAAGACGCTGTGGCGCATGGCCTGGTGGATGGAGGTGGGATATTGCGTGGGCGGAGGCAGCAGGCGTTCCAGGGCCTGATCGGTGACGACGCGACCTTGTTCGAGGATCTCTCTGAGCATGAAGAGGGAAGTATAACAAGCCAGTGGATAGTGGATAGTGGATAGTGGCTAGAGACGTGAACGAAGTTTCATAGTGCTTAGCCGGGCACTCAAGCCGTTCTAGTCCGGTGCACTCTTTGCTGTCGGCTTGGTTTTAGCGTCTTCGGCGAGTTTGGCTTCACGGTCGGCATCGGCGGCGCGGCCAGTCTTGCGGTATGCGATCTGCAGCTGGTTGTGCACGTCGTCGAGGTCGGGGTTGAGCTTGGCTGCGGACTGCAGGTGCAAAATCGCGTCCTTCGGCTTGCCTTCGTCCAGCAGGGCCTTGCCGAGTTGGTATTGCGTGTCCGCGTCGTTGGGATTGAGCTTTAACTCAGCTTCGAATTCCGCGATGGCCGCAGAGGGCTGTTTGAGGCGAAGCTGCGCCAGTCCGGCGTAGTAATGCGCGCGCTGGAGCGACGGATTTTCCTGCAGCGCCTTTTGGAACGCCGCCAGGGCCTGCTGTGCGTTGCCTATTTCGCTATAGACCTGTCCGACCAAGAGCAACGCATCCGGTGCTAGCAGCTGCTGCGACATGCGCGCGAGAACGGCAGCGGCCTTCTCGGGCTGATGGGTGCGCGCCAGCGAAGTCGCCCAGGCGTAGGCGACGCGCGGATCGGAATATGCGACGTCGCCCACCTGGTCGAAGACTTTGACTGCTTCCGCGTACTGGTCGCTGGAGAACAGTGCCATGGCCAGCATGGGCGGAATGATCCTGTCACCGGGCTCCTGCTGGATGGCGACCTTCAAGGCGCGGGCGCTCTCGGGATAATCACTCGAGCGGAAGGCGGCGAACCCGACATTCCGCATGAGGTGAGCAATCGCCGGGTTCCACTTCTCCGCCTGCTGGAAGTACTTCAGCGCAGACGAGTAGTCCTTCTGGCGGGCATCCGAGGTGCCAAGGTCGTTGTAAGCATTGCCGAGCAACTCGCTAAGGCGTTGTTCGGTGGTCTTCAACGCGGCTTTTTCCTGCGCGGAGAGCTGCGGCGCCACATCCCCGGGCTGGGCAGTGGGATCGATCATGGCGGAAGTCGGCACAGATGGTTCGGCCGCCATGCCCGAACCCATGGTGCCCTGAACCTTGGAGGCCGGGGTATTGGCGCGGCTGTCCTCCATCGTCTTCTCCTGCATGTCGGAGAAGATTTTCGTGTACGTGGAGGCTTCGTCCTTGCGCCCGCTCTGGTAGCAGATGCGACCGAGCACGTAATAGGCGCGGCGAATCTGATAATTATTGCGGGCCTTGTCGTCGCCCGTGAGTTCGATGGCCTTGCGCAACATCTCTTCCGCTATTTGATTGTCTTTGCGCGCGAAGGCATTGAGGCCCATATAAAGGTAAGGCTCAGGCCAGTCGGGTTTATCCAGGGCCGCGACTTTCAAATAGCGGTCAGAGTCGTCGTACAACTTGTCGACATTGTCGATGTACCCGAGAAAGAAATTGCCGAAGAAGTCGCGGGGGTTCACCTGGATTTCCTCGGTGAACTGCTCGCGCGCCTGGGGAGTGGCCACCCATTCGTTCTGCGCCATATAAAGCAGGCCGATGAAGTAGTGCGCTCGCGAACTTTTGGCATCGATCGCGGCAGCGCGGTTGAACTCGCGCACGGCTTCGTCCATCATGCCGGCGTTCTGGTAGGCGCGGCCAATCATAATGTGCAGGCTGGCGCGGTCCCCCGTGGCGTCGGTGAGCTGTTTGAAGATCACCTCGGCCTTGTTGTTCTCGCGCAGATTCAGGTAGGCGGTGGCCAGTGCGTAGGCCACGATGACGTTGCTCTGCAGCTCCAGCGAACGGGTCAACGCCTCCGCTGCCGGACGCCATTCCTTTTTGTCCATCAGCAGCTTGCCCTGCACATTCCAGGCGTCGGCGTTGTTGGCATCGGTCTTGGTCACCTGTGCGATTTCTGCCAGTGCGTCGTCGGTGCGTTGCGCACGCATGCAGGCGAGCGCTAGGGCAATGCGGGCGTTAGGGGTGTTCTCGAATTCGAGCGACTGCTTGTAGAGGTCGATGGCTTGTTTGGTATCGCCCTGTGCCAGCTTGACTTCAGCCATAGCGCGCAAGGCGACAGCGATCAGGTCGCGGTTGGCCGAAGCGATCTTGACGACGTCACCGCTCTGCTGAGCTGTGGCCACGGCCTGCATGCGGGCCGGCAGATCATCCATGGCGGAGCCCGCGAGAACACTCTTGGGCTGCTGAGTGGCCTCGCCCAAGGCACGACCGGCGAGGCAGGGACCCAGCCCAAGCAACAGAACGATTAGCACGAAACGCACTCGGCGAGCTTGGAAACGGAGGGCGAACAATGGCCGCGAAGAAATGAACACTGATGAACTCGGACGGTACAGTCCAAGCTAAACGCCAGTACGGGCAGAGTCAAGCGGGCGCCGGAAGACGCCCGCCAGAGCGAAGGTCAGGCTATGGCTGGAGTGCGGTCCTGCTTCGACGCAACGTAGCATTGCGAGGCCTCGAGGATCCGAAGCAAATCGCTGCTCAAGCAGCAATCCATCGCGCCTGCAGCCAGCGACTGCGACCACATGGCGTCGTCAGCCAGCCGGTGAATGCACACAAAAGCCGTGGCCGGAAACTCGCGGCACAGCTCTTCCACTTGAGCGAGGCCGACCAGTTCAAGGTCCACCACGGCCAACCCGGCACGGGTGCGGGCGATGGCGTGCGAGACTTCTTCTGCGCTGTCCACGGTTGCGAGTTTAAGAAACTGCTTCTGAATCGAACGGACGACATTGTCAGTCATTGTTGGGTCTCTCCGCGCAAGGACAACGTTGATGGGCGGCATGTCGACACCCCTTTCCTCAACTGAATAGACGTGTAGTGCCCAGGATCGAGAGCGAGCAGCAACAGACAGTTCGCACAGCGGAGAAATACCCGCCAGTAACGGCGACCTAAGATTTACTAGCGTCGCCAGGTAGGGCCAGGGATTCGAAGGTCTCCGGCTGCAGCTTGCCATTGCGCTTCAGCAGGATTTCCACCTTGCCTTCGGCTTCCTCAAGTTCCTTACGGCAGGAACCAGAAAGCTTCATGCCCTCATCAAAAAGCTCCAGCGCCCGGTCAAGGGCCACATCTCCCTTTTCCAGTTCGTTGACGATCGTTTCCAGGCGTTGGAGAGACTCTTCAAACTTGGCCAAGCTCGTACTCCCCGCTTTATTTTAGTACCAAGTTTACCGCATTGATAATAAACAATTGGAAAAATCCACGGTGTGCGCGTAATTGTTTTCCAGTATTCAGCGGCCGGCACTCTCCGACTGACCTTCCGGACCACCTACCTGCCCATCAGGTCAAGAACGGACGCGGTCATGATCATGACCCCGGTGCGGATGGTGGGCTCGGGCAGCGGCACGAAGTAGGCCGAATGCAGCGACGGGAGCGGCTTCCCGGTCGCTTTACTCTCCGCGACCTTCTCCGGGGCCACCGCACCCAGCCTCAGCATGACGGTGGGAATCTGCTGGCCCTCAAGGCCGAACAGTCCAAAGTCTTCGCTCACCATCTCCGGCCCTGACTTCACGACGTTATTTGCCCCGACAGTGCGAACCAGCACCGCACGCAGACGATCGGCCAGTTCGGGGTTGTTGTAGGTGACAGGCGAGTTCTCGGGCATGAGCGTGACAATCGGCATGCGGTCAGACGGGACCCCGCCGGCGATGGCGATTCCTTCGGCGGTGCGCTTCAGGTCGGCGAGAATCTGTTTCTGGACGCCATCGTCGAAGGAGCGGATGGTGAGGTTCATCGTCACTTCGTCGGGAATGATGTTGCGCTTGGTGCCGCCGTGAATGGCACCCACGGTGATGACTGCAGGAGACTGCGGCGGAATCTGGCGGCTGACGATGGTTTGGATGGCCATGATGTACTCTGCGGACATGACCACCGGATCTTTGCTGGCCTCGGGGTGTGCCCCATGCGATCCGACACCGCGCACGATGACATCGACTGAGTTGACGGCGGCGAGAGTCGGACCGGAGACCACGCCGACCTTGCCGGCTTCCAGGGAGCCGTCGTCATGCAAGGCAATGGCGTAATCGGGCCGGCCAAAGCGGGCGTACAGGTTGTCGTTCAGCATGGCGCGGGCGCCTTCAACCGTCTCCTCCGACGGCTGTCCAACCAAAATCAGAGTGCCGTGCCACTGGTTCTTGAGCTGGGCCAGAGTCTCGCCGACACCGATCATCGTCGTTACATGGATGTCGTGCCCGCAGGCGTGCATTACCCCGACGTCGTCGCCTGCCTGGTTCTTCGAGCGGGCATGGCTGGCATAGGGGACGCCAGTCTTCTCTTCGACCGGCAGCGCGTCCATGTCAGTGCGGACCAGAACCGTCGGGCCGGCGCCGTTTTTCATTACCGCGACCACGCCGAAAGCGGCCGTGCCGTCGTCATACTTGCCGACGTTCTCCGTGACGGTGTAGCCGGCTTTGCGCAGGGCCTCGGCCAGAACGGCGGAGGTTTGCTTCTCCTGGCGCGACAGTTCAGGGTGTTCGTGCAAATCCTTATAGGTGGACACCAGTTGCGGCAGCTCGGAGTTCACCAGCGTAGGGATCTCCTGGGCGAAGACTGGGATGGACGCAAGCAAGGCGAATACGGACAGCAACTTCATGAAGATCTCCTTGAGTTGGTGCAACAGAAGGGTGAGCGTGCAAGTCAGTGTGCTGCCGCCGGGACGCAATGGATGTCAGGATTCCATTTCCCGCATCTTTTCTCGCAGGCTGAGCGGGCGCATGTCTGTCCACACTTCCTTGATGTAATCGAGGCACTCCCGTTTCGTGCCCGATTTTCCGGCATCGTTCCATCCAAACGGGTTTTCGCGGTCCGCCGGCCAGATGGAATACTGCTCTTCGTGATTCACGACAACTTTGTAAATCGCTTGATCTTCGCGCTCGTCAGCCATGACCATTAGTCCTCTCGTTCAGACGACACCTCTGCGGGTTTCCGTCGCGAACTACCCAGCACTTCCAGCACATCCATGGCTGAGGAGTACCGTCCTCCGGGAGCGCTGATTTGCGCACCCTGCACCACGTGATGTACGGCAGACAGCATTTCGCGGGCAATGGCCACTCCCTCGGCACGGGCGGCGTCGGCGGTAGTAGTCCGGGTCATGCGGGCGATGATCTCGTCGGGCACGGAAACGCGCAGCTCGTTCTTCATGAACTCCGCGTTGCGGGCGCTCACCAGCGGCCAGATGCCGGCGATCACCGGAATGCGGCAGTGTTCGATGCGGCGGAGAAAGTCTTCCAACAAGCGCAAGTCGAAGACCGGTTGGGTAACCACATACTCCGCCCCGGCCTGCACCTTGTATTCGAATCGGCGAATCTCCTCGTCGATGTTAGGCACGCCGGGGTTGGCCCCCACTCCGATGACGAACTGCGTGCCCGTTCCTATGGGGTTGCTGCCGATATCGAGCCCATGGTTCAGGTTGTGGACGATGTTGACCAGCCCGATGGAGTCCACATCGAAAACCGCGGTGGCGTCTGGATAATCGCCCATCTTGGGCGGATCTCCCGTTATGCAAATCAGGTTCCGAATACCGAGCGCGCTGGCGCCGAGCAAATCCGATTGAATGCCCAGCACGTTGCGGTCGCGGCAGGTGTAGTGCAGCACGGGCTCAATGCCTACGTTCTGCGCGACCATCAGACACAGCGCCTGGTTGCTCAGGCGGGCGGACGCGCGCGGGCTGTCGGGAATGTTCACGGCGTCCACACCCACCGATTTCAGATACCGCGCACCCTCGATTTCCCTGGTGCCCTCAGTCCCCTTTGGGGGGACGATCTCGACCATGACGACAAACTCGCCATTGGCAATCTTGCGGCCGAGTTGCGAGCGTTCCGCCATGAGCGGCGGTTCCACCGGACGCACCTTCGGCGTTGGCTTGGGAATGAGGACGGGTGCGGGGCCGGGCCTCATCTTCAGCCGGCCCTTCATTTCGTGGATGTGCCGGGGCGTCGTACCGCAGCAGCCGCCAACCAGCCTCACTCCCGTGTCCACGAATTGCGGCACGAAGTTCGCCATGTACTCGGGCGAAGACAGGAAGATGGTGCGCCCGTCCACCGAACGCGGCATGCCCGCGTTGGGTTGAGCGGAGAGGGGAACCGTGGTCACGGCGCGCACCCGCTCTAATGCGTCAAGGACCGGCACTGGGCCGACACTGCAGTTGATGCCGACAACGTCGGCTCCCCAGGCTTCTAGCTGCGCTCCATAGTGCTCGGGGCTGGAGCCGTCGAGGCAGTTGCCGTCTTCATCGATCGTGACTTGGGCCACCACCGGCAGCTTGGCATTGACCTCGCGCGCGGCCAGGATGCCCTGGTGCAGCTCTTCCAGGTAGCCGAAGGTTTCCAGAATGATGAGGTCAACGCCCTCCTCGTTCAGCGCGGAGATCTGCTGGCGAAAGGCTTCGCGCGCCTCGGACAGCGCGATTTTACCCAACGGCTCGATGCGCACCCCGAGCGGGCCGACCGCACCGGCCACCAGGGCGCCGAAACTCTTGGCAGCCTCATGGGCCAGGCGGGCCCCCCGGCGATTGATTTCCGCCAGCTTATCCACACAGCCGTGCTTGGACAAACGAAACGAATTGGCACCAAAGGTGTTTGTTTCTATGATATCGGCGCCGGCCTGCAGATATTCCTGGTGAATACCGCGGATCAAATCAGGCTGCGACAGGTTGAGCTCGTCATAGCAGCGGTCAATAAAAATGCCCTTGGACAGCAGCAGGGTGCCCATGGCGCCGTCGCAAAGGGCGGCACCTTGTTGCAATCGGGTTAACAGATCGGTGGTCATGCTTTCTCGTGTGTTGACACTCAGGTGTGTTGTTGGAACTCTATCGTAAACGATTCGACGAGACCACTCCGCGGGCGCACTAACCTTGTCGGGAGCTTTGTTATAATTTGACAGAAATTAGCCAACTTACGTCCTATCAACAGCATGAGCGAGGTACTCGTTTGAAGCGGGCTGTACTCCTCCTGGGAAGCCTTATTTCCCTCCTTGGCATTGTTTCCTGCGGCAGCAGCAACAACAGCGTGACGGGTCCCAACGGAAACGTCACCGTCAATGCGCCCAGCCAGCTCCAGCACCGGGCGTTCATCACCAATCAGTATTCCGGCAACCTCCAGATCATGGACAGCCAGAACGACACCACGGCCTACTACACCGTGACCAACAACAATACGGGGATCACCGGTCCCGGAGTCACGGGGACGGCCGTGGACATCGTGGTCGGAGGTTCGCTGACGTTTGCCATCCTAAGTCCGGACGGGCTGGAAACCCTGGTGTACAACCCGAATTCGTTTACCCTCACGTTCGTCACCAACTCGTCAGAAGCCACCAACGGCGGAGTAAACCTGGCCAACTGGGCGGACATGGCTCTGTATTCGCCGGACTCGACGAAGGTCTTCGCGCCGGTGCCCTACGCGTCCATTGCCAATGCGCGGCCGGGCGGAGTGCAAGTGATTGACACGGCATCAGGTTCGATCACCGCAACGTATCCCGTTCCGTTAGCCCATTCTGTGGCCATCAGCCCGAACGGCAACACACTACTGGTGTTTGCTCTCAACAACGACACCATGTACCTGATCGACCTGACCGCCACCACCCCCACCGCCGTAGCCATTCCCGGCTTTGCCCGGCCGGTGAATGCCTTCTTCAGCAGCGACAACTCGACGGCCTACGTCATCAATTGCGGTCCGGAGTGTGGTTCCACCGCCGGCCCCCCCTCGGTGATGCGCGTCAGCATCGCCTCCCAGGCCATAACCGCCACGGTTCCGGTCGCGGGTGCAAGCGTTGGGCTTTTGAAGGGCAACAACCTTTACCTGGCGGGCTACCCGGGTGGTTCCACAGGCACATTTGACGTGGTGGACGTCAGCACCATGACGCGCACCACTGCCAATCCCTTAACGATTGGCGATGGCACGCACACGATCATGGCCATCTCGAACAACAACAAGATGTACATTGGGGCCCTGACCTGCGCCAATCAATCCGTCGGCTGCCTTTCCATCGTGGACTTGGGAAACATGAAGACGGACTTGGTGTCGCAGCCCCTGGGAGGTGTGACCGGGCTGCAGTCCATCCCCAACCGCAACACCATGTACACCATCCAGGGCGGTGTGCTCTACATCTACGACACCACCGCCGGCCAGTTGCAGTCCACCCAGCTCGCCTTCCGAGGCGCACTCTATGCGGTGGTACAGGTCGATCAGTAGCTTCCAGGATTAAGCAGTGACAAGACGGGCGGCCGTAGTGGCCGCCCTTGTGTTTTGGCGCCAAAGTGCAGTGCGCTGCGCTTATTGCGGCTCGAGCTTGAGGTGGTGCTGCGCCGCCTCCTCCACCACTGCGGATGAGAATGGCAGCTTAAAGGTGCGGCCGTGATAATACGCATCCCACTGGTCGTTATAGTGCTCGTCGAACAGGTTCCCCGATTCTCCGTTCACGATGTTCAGTGTGGAGTTGTCCAGGTTCGACATGTCCGCAGTGAAGCGCTCGGAGGGTCCAAAGCGTTCGCCTGCCTGCTTCACCGTCAACCCGTCACCCGACAGCGGATGGGGGCCCGGACCTGCTCCGCGCTTGAGGATCGGGAAGTTGCTCCAGAAGGGATGCTTGACGTCGATCTGGTGGACCCGGCCCCAGGTCCAACGGCTAAGCGGACTCGGCGTTTTGGGATCGGCGACGGCAGCCTCAACCGCGGCCACCAGGAGTTCGTCATAGTTGGCGTATCCGTCTGGGAACCACTGCGCGGGTTGGTGCGACAGGATGTTTTCCAGCCACACCGGATTCATGAACCACCGGGTGTACTGCTTCCAGTCGTCACCAAGCTTTGGCCGCAGTAGTAGTTCGTTAAGCTTGCCTCGGGAATAGAAGGCGACGGTCGGCGCGGCAGAGTCCGTATCCATGGTGCCGTCCCAGCCACGCATCAGGTCGGCCGCCGCCTTGGCCCGCTCCGAAGCTTTGGGCGTGTGGTCGATGGCGTACACGAAGCGCTCGGCACAATAGCGGTCGAACTCCGAGACCACATCCGTCTGGATGGCCAGCATATCTGCTGGCGAGTATTTCTTTTGCTTGCCCAGCAGCTTGTAGATACGTTCCGTGCGGAAGGGCGACTCCCACTCGATGCTCATCGGGTAGGGGTAGCCATCAGGCGTAACCCGGCCGTTCGCGGTTGCGATGACGCCCGAAGGCGGATCGAACACGCGCGGCATCTGGTCGTAAGGGATGAAGCCGGTCCACTCGTAGGCGTCGGTATCGCCGGGTACCGGCACGGACCCGTCACCAGAGGCGCGAATGGGCACCAATCCAGTGGCCTGGTATCCGATATGGCCGTCCATATCGGCGTACACCACGTTCTGTCCGGGCGCGCCGAACGTGGAGAAGGCCGCGCGGAATTCGTCCCAGTTCTTCGCCAAATTCACCTTGAAAAACGGGATACTCTCGGCGCCGTCCTTGTAAATGATCGACTGCAGGGCAAGCTGACGAGTTTCGCCGGGGACCAGGCTGCTGATGATCGGCCCATGCCGCGTAACCACCACGTCCACATTGACCTCGGGCTTGCCTTTCACCCGTATGATTTCTTTGCGGTGCTCTGGCTGCACCCAGCCTTGGGGCGTCAGGTATTCGCCCTTGTCGTTGAACTTCTCGATGTAGATGTCCTCCACCGCCGGTCCGAGGTTGGTGAATCCCCAAGCGACGTAGCGGTTGTGCCCCACGATCACGTACGGCATGCCAGGAAGCGTCACGCCCACTACATCAAAGTCGCCACAGATTAGGTGGGCTTCGTACCAGGTATTCGGCAGGCACAACTCCAGATGCATGTCGTTCGACAGTAGTGGCTTGCCGGATACCGTGTGCGCCCCAGAGACTACCCAGTTGTTCGAGCCCGCGTGATAGCGAATTTCCGGCGCGGCGTCCGGAACCGGCATGGCAACTGGTACCAGCGAGGAGCGGCGTAACGGTCGCGCCGGAGCCTTGTCCTTAGCGGGCGTGCGCCCTTTGCCAGTAGGAGGCGGCGTTTCTTCGTCCTCCGTTCCCAGTCCGGCCGGCGGGCTGCTTTCCAGCGACGGAGCTTCCGATCCTGGCGGGTGATCGCGCCACGAGGAGTTCACGAACAAATCGGCGGTGAGCTCCGGCCCGAGTCTCGCCAGCGCCTTTTCCTTCAGCAGGATTTCCCGATAGTAGCCGTGATTGAGGAACTCGGTCATCGAGAGCCCGACCAGCAGCGAATCCTCGACCGTCCACACATGGGGCGAGTAGGTGAGAAAACGGAATTCCAGCGGCAGGGTCTTCATGTGCTCCGCGATATAGGAGTTCACTCCGTTGGCGTAAGCCTGAAACTGGGCACGCTGCACCGGGTTCATCGCGGCGACGACCCTCTCTGCCGTCTGCCGGAGGCCGAGAATCCGCTGTTCCCGGTCGACCCTGACGAAATCGGGGCCGAGGATCACCGAAAGGTCCCCGGAAGCGTAGCGCCGCGTCATGTCCATCTGCCACAGCCGCTCCTGCGCGGTGACGTATCCCTGGGCAAAGAACAAATCGTTCAGGTTGGATGCGGCGATGGTCGGCACGCCAAGAGCGTCACGTGTGACGGTTACCGACTGCGAGAGTCCTGCCAGCTTGATGGTGCCGTCCTCCTGGGGCAGTGCGGCGCGCACAGCGCGGTAGAACCACACATCGAACGCAATGAAGACGATGAGCGCCAGGACCGAAAGCGCGACGACGACGCGAAGGGCAATACGGGAATTGGAAGTACGGGCGGGTGAGGAGAAACTCGTGGTTGCCATGAGAAACCATGATTATAAGAGAGGCGCAACTGTTTCGTGCTTCACACCCGCCCTACAAGGCTGTTGCTGCGAAGAACCGGAGCCGCAGCGGTGATATGCTGATGCTGATTGCAGTCCGGGAATCGTAATGAAAGGGCCCAAGCGAGAGACGAGCCAAACTAGCTCCCAGAAACGGGTGGATGACCAGCCGTCGATATCGCCGCAGATGGTGCGCGAGGCGGAATCGATCTTCCACGATCATCTGCGGCGCGTAGGACTGAAGCACACCGGTCAGCGCGACACCATCCTGCGTGCCTTCCTCGATACCCGCGAGCATCTCTCAACCGACGACCTCTACCGGCTCGTGAAACGGCAGGACGGGCGCATCGGTTTCACCACCGTGTACCGCACGCTAAAGCTGCTGGCGGAATGTGGCCTGGCCAGCGAAGTGGCCTTCAACGACGGTATCGCGCGCTTCGAACACCAGTACAACCGCCGCAGCCACCATCACATGGTCTGCACGGAATGCGGCAGTTCGGTGGAGTTCTTCTCCCCCGGCATCGAGCGAATTGAGCGGGAAATTGGCCGCAAGCACAAGTACCTCACCACCCGCCACACCTTCCAGATTTACGGCGTTTGCGAGAACTGCCAGAAGAAACGCAAACGGCCGGTTGCATAACTCCATCAACGATGCTCACCATCGCTGAAGCCTCGGAGCAACTCCGCAGTGGCAAGCTGTCTTCGTTCGATCTGACGCGTGCCTGCCTCGAACGCATTGGCAAGCTCGACCCGGAGCTCAACGCCTTTATCACCGTGACCGCCGATTTGGCGGTGCGGCAGGCACAACAGGCAGACCGTGAAATTGCCGCCGGCCAGTGGCGCGGGCCGCTGCATGGCATCCCCGTTGCGCTCAAAGACCTGGTCGACGTTGCAGGCGTGCGCACTACCGGCGCCAGCAATCAGCTCCGCCATCACATCGCGGACTCGGATGCGGCGATTGTCGCTCGGCTGAAGGCTGCGGGCGGAGTGATCGTGGGCAAGACCAACCTGCACGAGTTTGCCTTTGGCGGCAGTGGCATGGTGAGCGCCTTCGGCCCCACCCGCAATCCTTGGAACGTGACCCGAATTACCGGAGGCTCGTCGTCCGGCTCCGCAGCAGCCGTCGCCTCTGGCATGTGCGTCGCCGCCATCGGCACCGATACCGCCGGCTCGGTGCGCGATCCCGCGGCCCTCTGCGGCATTGTGGGACATCGCCCCAGCGCAGGCGTGTGGAGCACGGACGGAATCATTCCTCTGCGGAAGTCGTTCGACACTGTCGGGCCGATGACGCGAACTGTGGAAGACGCCTGGCTGATGTTCGGTGCGCTGCCAGGCAACAATCAGCCGGCGCCTCTGGTGACGAATCTCGAGCATGCAAGAATAGGCATTGCGCGCCAAGGTTTCTTCGATGCAGTCGATGACGAGATCGAAGAGTGCGTCGAGGAAGCAATCAAGCTGATCCGCCCAA
>Ga0335082_10002484_pt1 | contig 19857 bp, 16 predicted proteins | sample Lox_Sample_41_FD_206718 | JGI IMG/M metagenome (GOLD analysis project Ga0335082, IMG submission 206718) | Soil microbial communities from Loxahatchee National Wildlife Refuge, Florida, United States - Lox_Sample_4.1 | ecosystem: Environmental > Terrestrial > Soil > Wetlands | place: USA...
AGTTCCACGACCGCGCGCTCGTCACGCTCCTCTTCACCGACATCGTCGAGTCCACGGCGACGCTCGCGGGCTCAGGCGACGCCGCCTGGCACGAGCGCCTGCAGATGCACTACGCAGCCGTGCGCGTCGAGCTCGAGCGGTTCCGCGGCCGCGAGGTGAACTCGACCGGTGACGGCGTGCTGGCCGTGTTCGACGCCCCTGCGCGCGCGCTCCGGTGCGCGAGCGCCATCAGGAGGAGGGCGGCCGGCGAGGGGATCGACATCCGGGCAGGCGTGCACGCGGGTGAGGTGGTCGTCGCGGGCCCGGACGTGCGCGGCCTCGCCGTGCACGAGGCGGCGAGGGTGATGGCGAAGGCGGGTGCGGGCGAGGTGCTCGTCTCGGAGACGACGTGCGCGCTCGTCAAGGGCACGGGGCTCGAGTTCGAGGATCGCGGCGAGCACGAGCTGAAGGGCATCCCGGAGCCCCGCCGCCTGTTCGCGTTCGTCGAACCCGCTTAGGTGCGGAAGCTCAGATAGGGGTGAGAGGGCTCGGGAACGGGTGCAATGTGGTCCGCCACGACCACGAGTCGCTTCCCGCGCTGCTCGAGCGCCCCGGTCACCTGGAGCCACGAGTCGCGCTTGAAGGAACCGCGATGGAGTGCCCTGCCGTCGATCGGGACTCCGACCGGCATCGCATCGGCGACGCAACAGGCGATGTAGAAGCGCGCCAGCTCGAACGTGCCGGGAGGCACGTACTTCGACCCAGTCACGAACCCGAGCAGCCTGACTCGTAGACCGGTGTGAATGCCGGCCTCGTCCGCGAAGTCTTTGCCTCCCTCGGCTTCCCGTATGTCGAGGAACGACACGTCAGCCGGGCTTGCCGGTGGCGCGGGACGCATGCTCAGGAAGAAGCTCCCTCCGCCCTTGCGCGACGCCGCGAACGAGCCGAGTGCCGCGTGGGGAGCCAGGACGATCGCGGCCAGCGGGACGAGGAGCGCGAAGAGGCTCACGGCCTCACGGAGCGTGAGAGCCGCGGCTCTTCCCCGCGAGCGTAGGAACCCAAACACGTAAGCGAGCACGGCGAGCGTCAGAACCACGGCTCCGAACGGAACGACCCACTGCGTTCGAGAGCCCAGATACCGGCTCGTTCCATCGGTGACCCAGAGGACCAGGAAGAAGAAGGCCCAGGCACCGAGCACAGCTCCCCGCACGATGCGGGCGTCGACGCTCACCGGATCATCGCCTCGAAGATCAGCGAGCCGACCACGATCACCGGGACCGTCACGAGCAGCAGCCGGGGAACAAACCACCGGCGGAAGGTCGCGCCGTAGAGCACCGAGAGCTTGATGTCGGCGATCGGGCCGAAGACGAGGAACGCGAGTTGCGCGCCGAGCGTGAACGACGTGAAGGAGGCCGCGATGAACGCATCTGCCTCGGAGCAGAGCGAGAGCAGGTACGCGACCGCCATCAGCGCGAGCGACGAGAGGACGGGAGCGCCGCCGAGCGTGGACACGAAGGATTCGGGCAAGGCGGCCTGGACGAATGCGGAGAGTGCAGCACCGAGGACGATGAACTTGCCCATGAAGAGGAAGTCGGCGACGAGGTGGCCTGCAAAGGCGACGCCTCGGCCGGCGTGATCGTCGTCATGAGAGTGCTCGTCGCCGTGATCCGAGGCCCGAGCGCGCAGCAGATCGGGCGCTCGTGTCCTGCCGATCGCCCACCCCGCTGTTGTCGCCGCGATGAGTCCGAGGGTCGCCCGGCCGACAACCATCTCCGCCCCCCGCGTGTGACCGCCGTACGCCACCCAGGTGGACGTGAGCACGATCGGGTTCATCACGGGCGAGGCAAGCATGAACGTGATCCCGGCGGCTGGATGGACACCACGCGCGATCAGCCGTCGCGCGACCGGAACCGAGCCGCACTCGCAGACAGGGAAGGCGACGCCTCCGAGCGCCGCGGTCGGAATCTGCAGGCCCAGCGGCAATCGCGCGATTGAACCCAGGGTCCGCTCCGGGAGATACACGGCGATTGCAGCAGAGGCGAGTGCTCCGAGAAGGATGAACGGAAGGGCCTCGATCACGATGGACGAGAAGACGAGGAGGAACGTCTGCGTCGCCGGCCCGTGGCCGAGTCCCGCCTGAGCGGCTGCTGCGACCAGGAGCACGAAGAGCCCCAGGAGGCGCCCGAGCGCAGGTTCTGAGACCGTCCGTGTCTGCCAGGCAATCCTGAGTCGCCTCGCGGCGGTCGAGACTCGGTGCTCGCGTACGAAAGGAGGAGCGGCGAGCTCGGTGCGATCCATCCGCAAAGTGTGCCGCCTGGCGCCGCCAGACGCGAGGATCAGTGCCGCTCCGGGCCGAAGCCCGCGACGGCCACTGGCGCGTGACGATCGTGGATCGTCCCATCGCCGAGCTGTCCGTACTGATTGGCGCCCCAACACTCGAGCCCGCCACTCGCGAGCAGCGCGCAGGCGTGCGACCCACCCGCTGCGATCGCGCGAACACCGCCGAGGCCCGCAACCACGACCGGGGTGAGGCGCGTCCTAGTCGTGCCGTCGCCGAGTTGACCATTCGGGTTGTAGCCCCAGCACTCGACCTTCCGCGTGCTGGTCAGTGCACAGGCATAGGAGTCGCCGGCCGCGATTGCCGTCACGTCGCGCAGGCCGCTCACCGCAACTGGGGTCAGGCGCTTCTTCGTCGTGCCGTCGCCAAGCTGCCCCTGGGAGTTCCCGCCCCAGCACAGGACCCTTCCTCCGGTCGTTAGCGCGCAGGTGTGGAGCCCTCCGGCGGCGATCATCCGGACGCCGGCCGCAAGACCGGCAACGGGCACCGGAGTGTGCCGATCGACGGTTGTGCCGTCGCCGAGCTGCCCGAACTCGTTGAAGCCCCAGCACCTGACCGCTCCCACGGTTGTCACCGCGCACGTGTGAACACCGCCCGCGTCGATCGAGCGGACCGGGCCGAGCCCGTGGACGCGAACGGGTCGAGAGCGATTGACCGTCGTTCCGTCGCCGAGCTGCCCCTGGATGTTGAGCCCCCAGCACCAGACGGCCTTCGAGCTCGTCAGCGCACACGTCTGGCCGTCGCCGGCAGTGATCGCACGGATTCCTTTGAGGCCTCTCACCGCGACCGGGGCGTTCCGATTGACGAGATCCCCCTCGCCGAGCTCCCCGAACTGGTTCAGCCCCCAGCAACTGACCGTTCCCCGCTTCATCAGCACACACGTGTGATCCGAGCCGGAGGAGATCGTCCGAATTCCACCGGTCAGCCCCGTGACGCTCACCGGACTCGGATTCGGGACGAAGGCCCCTTCGGCGGTGCCATCGCCTAGCTCGCCGAAATGGTTGGTCCCCCAGCAATCCACTCCGCCGGCGGCCGTCAGAGCACAGGTGTGCGAGCTCCCCGCGACGACCACGACCGCCGTCCCGCGCCGGGCCGGCTTCGGCCGGGCACCTTGGACGCACCCGATCTGCTCCGGGGTAAACAACGGCTTTCGCATCTGAACTGCCAGTCGCTGCGCTACATCGCACCGCAGTCCCAGGATCTGGAGGCCCGCCCGACCCGAGAGCCCGTCGGGAGAATTCTCGTAGTCGACGGTCGGCCGGGCGTAGACGTGCCCGCCGACCGCGAACGCGAACGCCTGCGGAACGTGTACCTGGGCACCGCGCTGCGCCAGGGCCTGGGTCAGCAGGTGGATCTTGCGCGCACCGTCCGGCGTGAAGTGGAAGCTCAGCGCCCAGTCCGCGAAGGCTCCGGAGACCTCGATGGACGCCGGAACGATGTCACCTGAAGTCACCTCGTCCTTCACCTGGCCGGTCGGGTCGTAGATCCGCACCAGGGATTGCTGGCCCGGACGGGCGAGCACGACGATTCCGACCGCCGCAGCAGCACAGGCCGCCAGCACAAGAGCGACGATGATCCAAGCGTTTCGGCGCCGACGAGATGCCTTCCTCCACGAAGGCTTCTCGCTGGAATCGGACCCCGTCACCTGACGAACGCTAGCGTCCTTGGATGCCGTACCCGGCTCTGCCGAACGTTGACCGGGCCCGGCGATCGCTCAGGGGGCGCGCACGACGTGGACGCGCGTCTTCTTCGCGCCTCCCGCGAGCAGCGTCACCTGGAGCGTCAGGCGGGCTCCCCGCTTGATCCCGCGCGGCCTGTACCAGCCGACGGTCTTCGCGCCGGTCGAGCCGATCAGGTTGGGCTCGCTCTCCGTCTGCTTCCAGATCACCCGCTTCTTGCGAAGGAGCCGCAGGCGAAGCGTCAGCGTGTGGACGTTCGCCGTCCAGCGCACCTTCATCGCGAGGAGATTGAGGTAGGTCGAGCGCACGGTCCTGATCGGGAGGATCGAGAGCGAGACCGGGACGGTGAAGTCGGTCGGGGCGCTGTAGTGGTTGTCCAGGTGGTTGAAGTCGCTCGACTGCACCAGCCACCAGTAGTGCCCCGCGTAGAGCGGCGAGGTCGGCGTCCACTGGCGCTCGTCGTTCTTGAAGATCGCGACCTGGACGACGTTCGCCGAGACGAAGCTCCCGGTGCTCTCGAGGTCGGGCACGTCCGCGATGTCGAGCTCCTCCGAGTGCTCGTTCGTAGGAAGCGTCCAGCTGAACGTCGGGCGCGATGTCGAGACCTTGGCTCCGGGCGGCGGCGAAACGAGGCTCGCAGCCCCGAGCGCCGTTCCGATGAGGACGGCGGCGAGAACAAGTGGGGCGACGACCAGGAAACGCATGGAGGCCTCTCTCCATAGATCGGCCGGAAGCGCCCACCGCTTGACTCGCCCTCGACGGTGGCTAACACCTGCATCAGCAGGCGGACTTCGCGCTCGCTCCGGTCGACCAGGGGAGGCGACGCCGGAGTCCGCAGGCAGAGCGGGAGCCGCGGCTGGGGATGTGCGGTACTTGCGGCGGACTAGTGCGCGTGGCCGACGTCCGCGCCCAGCCGTCGATCGGCCATCCGGGTCGCGAGAACTGCCGCAAGGGCGGTCGTGAGCGGCATCGAGACGATCAGGGCGATCGCGCCGACCAAGGTGGCGACGACCTCACCTGCGACGACCTCGCTGTTGATCGCATCGGTGAAGGAGCTACCGCCCACGGAGAAGATCAACAGCGTCGGGAGTGCTGCTCCTGCGTACGCGAACACGAGCGTGTTGACGGTGGCGGCGATGTGGTCGTGACCTACACCGAGCGCCCCACGGAAGAGCCCGCCGAACCCAAGCGACCGGTTCGCCCGCCGCAGCGCGATCACCGTCGAGGCCTGGCTGACGGTGAGGTCGACGAGAACGCCCAGCGCCCCAACGATCATTCCCGCGAGCAGCAGCCCGCGGAGGGAAACGCGACTGTCGCTCGTAGCCAGCGTGACCGCCTGCTCCGAGGTGGTTCCGGTCAGATGCGTCAGGGCCGTAAAGAGCGCCGCGAGGCCGACGGCGAAGAACAGGCTCAAGGCTGTGCCCAGCCAGGCGGCGATCGCCTTGGGTCCGAGGCCGTAGGAGACGGGCACGGTCACAAGCAGGACCGCCAGGGAACCAACGAGCGCGACCGCGAGAGCGGAGTGGCCCGCGAGGATCGACGGGATCACGAAGAAGACGACTAGCCCCAGGCTCGCGGCGAGACCGATAAGCGCGCGAACACCGGCCAAGCGACTACCGACGATGAGCAGGACGACGAAGGCAGCTGCGAGCCAGGCCATGGGCATTCGCCGATCGTAATCCGAGAAGGAGTAGCGCCCGACGTTCGGGCCGCTGTACCCGACGGGCGGAGGCGGGTTACGGAATACGCGGACGTGATCGCCGACGCTGAAGCTGGCGTACCCCGTTGTCTTGCCGACCCAGACCGTAGTTTTCGAGCCCTTGTCGGGCCCGTCAAGGAGCTTGACTCGCAGGTTGAAGCAGGTGTCGAGGCCGACATCAGAGCATCGTCCCGCAACGACACTCTCCACCTCGGCCCCATTGGTCTTCGTGGCTGTGATTCCGCTGACGCGTTGGGCGGCGCCGTGTGGCCATAGCTTGATCAGGCTCCCCACGGTTACACCGGCGAGTAGCGCGGTCGCAGCAAGTACGAGTGGAACCAGGAGCGACCACCGCGACGCCGGCTTGCCGTCCCTCTGGGTGCGTCTCGTCGCGACGCCGGAAGGCCGGCGCGTCGGGAACCCTCGGCCCGGCGTGTGGAAGTCGAGGCTCATGGCGGCACGCCCTAGATCGACACCGTGGTCGCTCTTCTTGAGGCCGCCTCATGCTTCCCCGAGACGTTCAAGCGTGTGTCTCGCAACGCCGATAGTGGCAGGGTCTCATGCGCGGATCCCGCTCCTTGCTTTGCGTCCTCGTTGCCCTGATCCTTGTGGCGCCGGCCTACGCCTCTGGCCCGGTCTTCGTTGTCGTGCCGACGACGGCCGCCGAGGCGAGAGAGAGCGCTCCGACACCGTTGTCAGCCACGGTGGGTGGAAGCGAGCTCGAACGAGAGCTGCGGGCCGACCACCTCGCGCTCGCACATGCCCGGCTCAGGGCGAGCAGCATGAGAGCCGCAATGGCGCGGGCACTGCGTGCGACGGCGTCGTCGCGATCGCTCTCGGATTGGCTCGAGGCAGAAAAGCGGTCCATCCCGCTCCGGCAAGCGGAGGAATCTGCAGCAACCCGCCGCGACCGGCTCCAGAAGGAGATCGCGGCCCTCGAGAAGGAGGCGCATCCCGTTCTGGCACCTGGAGTCGATCTGACGATGTCGATGTTTGGAGCTCCGCTCGGAGTCGAGGCAGTCTCGATCGCCGAGCAGTACCTGGCGTGCCCTATCGGTGGGGTGGGTCGACCCCCGGGGGCTTCGACTGCTCCGGGCTAACGATGTACGTCTACGCGCAGCTGGGGATCCAGCTCCCTCACTACGCAGCCGCCCAGTGGAGCGAGGGCGTTCCGGTGGATCCATCCTTGCTCGAACCGGGCGACCTCGTGTTCTTCGAGCCCGGCGTGGACGGACCCGGGCACGTCGCGATCTATGCAGGCGGGGATCAGATCATCGAGGCGCCGCATCCCGGGGACGTGGTCAAGTTCGCGAGTCTTTCCGAGACCGCAGCTAGGCTTGGGTTCGTCGGTGCGATCAGGCCTGCGGACGCCGCGGCGTCGCTGTTCCCTTAGACGGCCGAAGCCTCCTCTCTGTCAGTCGGGCCAGAAGCTCGCGAACTGAACTCCCTGCAAGTCCCAGGGTGCCTCACTTCAAGAAAGCTAGCGGGGGCCATTGGTACCGTGGCCCTGCAGTGGTCTTCTTTCAGCGCGTCGACGAGGATCTCGGCTGCGCGTCCTACCTGATCGGCGACGAGACGAGCGGTGAGGCGGTGGTCGTCGACCCGGCGTACGCGATCGAGCCCTACCTCGCGGAGGCGGAGCGGCTCGGCGTCCGGCTCGTCCGCGTGCTCGAGACGCACACGCACGCCGATCACGTCTCCGGGCACGGGCGGCTCGCGCTCGAGCACGGGCTGCCGGTCGGCATCCACGCTCTGGCCGAGCCCGAGTACCCGTTCGACCCTCTCGAGGACGGCGACGAGCTGCAGGTGGGCGAGATCACGATCCGCGTCATCCACACGCCTGGCCACCGGCCCGAGCACTGCTGCTTCCTCGCCGACGGGCACCTGTTCACGGGCGACTCGCTGCTGATCGGCGACGCCGCGCGGCCGGACCTCGCGGTCGAGGCGCGCGAGGGCGCCGAGGGCCTCTACGGGTCGCTCCAGCGGCTGGTCGAGCTCCCGGAGAGCACCGAGGTCGACCCGGGCCACGTCGCGGGCTCGCTCTGCGCGACCGGGATCAGCGAGGCGCACTCCTCGACCATCGGCTGGGAGCTCAAGACGAACCGCGCCCTCTCGTACCCCGACCTGCAGGAGTTCGTCGCGGCGACGTCGACCGTCTCCGCACCTCGCCCGCCTACCGTCGAGCGCGTGGTGGCGCTCAACCGCGGCCCGTTTCTCGGCGCCTCTCCCCCGCTCGAGCCGCTCGAGGCCTTCGACGGGCAGGTGCTCGACGTTCGCCCGCCGCACGAGTTCGCCGCCGGCCACGTTCCCGGCGCGCTCAACGTGCCCGTCTCGGGGTCGTCGCTCGGGACGAAGGCAGGCTTTCTGCTCGACGTCGACGGGCCGGTCGCGATCCATGCCTCCTCGCGGGAGGACGCGAGCGAGGCGGCGGCGCGGCTACGAGCGGTCGGGCTGCTCGACCTCGCGGGCTTCCTGACCGCACCTGCGGCGACGGAGCAGATGGAACCGATCGGGGTCGAGGAGCTCGAGCGGCTCGTGGCCGAGCACGCGGTCGAGGTGGTGGACGTCCGCGAGAAGAACGAGCGCGACGACGGCTACATCCCCGACAGCCGCAACATTCCCTACCGGCTCGTCGGCGAGTACGCGGACGAGCTGGCGAACGGGAAGCCGGTCGTCACCGTCTGCGAGAGCGGCGCGCGGGCCGGCGTGGCCGCGAGCGTCCTCGCCGCGCACGGGATCGAGGCGCGGCCGCTGCTGGACGGCGGCGTCCCCGACTGGCAGGCCCGCGGGAACGCGGTCACGAAGTTCCGCCGCTGCGGCACCTAGCGCGCAGCGTCCCGGGCTGTGCTCTCGTGGGCGAGCCAGATCCGTCTGGGAGCCAGGCCCGTGAGCATCGCGGCGGCCGCGTTCGCAGGATGGTCGAACTCGTCCCAGCTGTAGGCGACGTCCCCTGCGACGACCACGAGGCCGTCGTCCGTCTCGACCAGCACCGACTGGTGCCCGGGCGTGTGCCCGGGAGTCGGGACTAGGCGCAGCCCCGGCAGAAGCTCCGTCTCGCCCTCGAGCTCGACGTAGGTGGCACCGTCGAACTCGACCCACTCCGGAACGGTGTAGCCCTCGGCGCGGGCTGCCTCGCGCTCGAGCCGTTGCACGTAGATCGGCGTGCCGGCAAAGAGGCGGTTGCCGCCGCAGTGGTCGAAGTGCAGGTGCGTGTTGATCACGAACAGGACATCCCGGGGGATCGCGTCCGGGTCGAACCGGGGTGACCACTCCTCGTCGAGCTCCGGCGTCGAGTCGATCAGGCCGGTGTCGACGAGGACGCGGCCCCCAGGGCGCTCGACCACGTGCAGGAAGCCCGGCCAACGTTCACCCTCGACGAGCACGTCGCCGTAACGGATCGCGCGCACGTCATCGAGTCGCATCGGCCTCCTCAGGCCGACGCGCTGAGCAGCGCCTCGGCCTCGGCCGTCCACGCGGTCGCCTTGAGCTGCGCGAACACGGCCAGCGCGAGCCTGAGCTGGCGGTCGGCCTCGGCGCGGTTGCCCGCGGACACGAGCGCCTGGCCGGCGCGCAGCCGCGCGTACGCCTCGTCCGGCACCGTCCCGATCCGCTCGTAGATATCCGCCGCACCGCCGCAGTCCCCGGTCGCGATCAGGCGCGCCGCCTCGTGCCACGGCCTCTGCCCCTTCGCACGGTCGAGCGCGGTCAGGAACTCCGGCTGGCGCCCGAGGCCCGTGAAGACCCAGGCGCCGTAGACCGACTCGTGCGGCGGGCGGACGCCGTTGGCACGCCATGAGACGAGCAACTCGTCAGCAAGCGCGTTCGCAGCCGCCTCGTCTCCAATGACGAGCCGCACCTGGGCCTCAAACGCCATCGCGGGGTTGAGGTTCTGCGGGTCCCTGGCGACCCGGGCCGCCTCGGTGCTGCGCGCCGCGTCTGCAAGCGCGGCCTCGGTCTCCCCGCGGGCGAGCTCGATCGTGCCGCGGAGATACCTGCAGGTCGACTCCATGTAGTGACTGGAGCCCGCTTCGACATCGCGCAGAAACCTGTCGGCCGTCGCCAGGGCCTCGTCCCACTTGCCCGCCCACTGGCAATGGATGACGTGCTCGGCGCGCTGCCAGAGGATGTACGTCTCGAGGCCGAGCTGGTCGGCCACTCGAAGGCACCGGACGTGAAGGGGAGCCGCTCCCCGGATGTCGCCGACCTGCACCGTCATCCAGGTCAGGTTCGCGAGCGCCGCCAGCTCCTCGTGAGCCCCGGCGGCGGCGCCCAGCGCGATCGCCTCCTCGAGATCCGCGAAGCCTCCGTCGTCGCCCTGGAGGATCCGCGCCACGCCGCGCGTGTTCAGGTTCCGCGAGCGAACGGCGTCGAGCCCGAGCTCCGCGGCGAGCTCCAGCGACTCGGAGCCGATCTCGATCGACCGATCGATGTCCTCGCTCATCATCAGGACCCGGGAGAGCTCCTGGAGCACGTAGGCCTTCTCGCGCGACGGCCCCGAGTCCTGGAGCATCGACCGCGCGCTCTCGAGGTGCTCGAGCGCGACGGCGGTGTCGCCTCTCTGGAGCCAGAGCGACCCGATCATCGCCTCCGCCTCCGCGGCGCCCTCGCGGTCGTCGTTCGCGAGCAGGCCGTCGCGCGCTTGCTCCAGGAGGCCCTCGTCGAGAGACGGGTCGTCGATCCGGCTGCGGGCGTAGGCGACGAGCAGCCGCGGGCGCTCGGGGTCACCCTCGGGCCACAGCTCGATCGCTCCCTCGTAGAAGCGGGCCGCCGGGGGGAACGCGCTCAGCGAGAGCGCGCGATCGCCGGCCGCGCGGGCCGCCTGCCTCGCCCTCTCGACGAGGCGCGGGTCGTCGGCCTCCCCCGCCGCCTGACGCAGCCGCAGGGCCCTCAGGTAGTGGCGCGCAAGCATCTCCGCGTGGTCCTCCAGTCGGCCGAGCGACTCGATCCACTCCGCGGCGCGCTCGTGCCGCTCGGCCCGGGCACTTCGCGGGATCTGTCCGTAGGCGACGTCCCGGACGAGCAGGTGGCGAAACGCAAACTCCTCCTCGCCCCCGACCGAGGCCCTGCGCTCCCGGCGGACGAACTCCTTCCGCTCGAGTGAGTGCAGCGTCTCGATCACCTCTGAGCGCTCGCGCCCGCCGATCGCGCAGACGGCGCCGAGCCAGAACACCTTCCCGAGCACCGCGGCGTCCTGCAGCAGCTGCTTGTCGCCCGGCGGGAGCGCGTCGAGCCGGGCCGCGATGATCCCCTGCACGTTCTCCGGCACCTCGTCCGTCTCGCTCCGCTCCGTGAGCAGGCGGGCGAACTGCTCCGCGTAGAGCGGGTTGCCGCCTGCCCGCTCGAGCAGCGACTGCTGCAGCTCCACCGGAAGCACCGCCCGGTCGAGCAGCCCCGCGAGCAGCCGCGTCGTCTCGTCGTCCGAGAGCGGTGAGATGGAGAGCGTCAGCGCGTTCGTCTTCCCACCTCCCCACCGTGGCCGCCGCTCGAGCAGCTCGAGCCGGGCGGTGCAGACGACGAGCAGGGGCACGCCCGTCGACCAGTCGACGAGATGGTCGACGAAGTCGAGCAGGTCGTCGTCGGCCCAGTGCAGGTCCTCGAACACGAGCACGGTCGGCCGCTCTTCGGCCAGCGCCTCGAGGAACCGGCGCCACGCGGCGAACCGATCGGCCCGCTGGTCGCCGCGGGCGTCTCCGTCCGACCCGACGCCGACGAGCGGCCGCAGGCCCTCGAGCACGCGCTCGTCTCCATCGATGCCGAGCTCGGAGACGGCCTCGCGAAGCTTGCGGTCGACGTCCGCCGGCCCGTCGGTCTCCAGGATCCCCGCGTGCGCCTTCGTCATCTCCGCGAGCGCCCAGTAGGCCAGGCCCTCGCCGTAGGGAAGCGATCTGCCCTGCCGCCAGTAGATGAGCTCGGGGTCCGCGTCGACGACGCGCCGGAGCTCGTAGACGAGCCGGCTCTTGCCGATCCCGGGAACGCCGACGAGTGTGACGAGCTGCGGCGTCCGCTCTTCCCGCGACCGGGCGAGAGCGTCCGTGAGAAAGTCGAGCTCGCGCTGGCGGCCGATGAAGGCGGCGCCCGCCTGGTCGACGTCGACGCCGAACCGCGACCGCGCCCCTACGGCCGCCCAGGCCGGAACGGGCTCGGCCTTCCCCTTTGCCTGGACGGCGTCCGCCTCCTCGTAGTCGATCTGCCGCCCCGTCGCCCGGTAGGTCGTCTCGTCGACGAGGACGCCGTTCACCGGCGCCGCGTTCTGGAGGCGGGCGGCCGTGTTCACGACGTCGCCCGCGACCATTCCCTCGCCCTCCGCCGGAGAGGCGTCGAGCGAGACCAGCGCCTCCCCGGTCGTGACGGCCACGCGAACCTGGAGTCGTCCTTCCTCCGCGATCGCGTCGCGGATCGCCAGGCCCGCGCGCACCGCGCGCTCCGGGTCGTCCTCGTGGGCCGCAGGGGCGCCGAACACCGCCATCACCGCGTCGCCGATGAACTTCTCGACCGTCCCTCCGTGGCGCTCGAGCTCCGAGCGGAGGCGCACGTAGTAGGGCGAGAGCGTCGCGCGCACGTCCTCCGGGTCGAGCTGCTCGGCCAGCGACGTTGAGCCGACGAGGTCGGCGAACAGGATACTGACGACCTTCCGCTCCTCGCGGGCCTCGGTCTTCGGCACCTCGAGCGGCGCGCCGCAGCCCGAGCAGAACCGCGCATCCGCGGCGTTCTCGTAGCCGCAGCGAGGGCAGGCCTGGACCGTCAACGCAGCCGCTCGACCTGGTAGCCCAGGCTGCGCATCGACTCGAGCAGCACGGAGCAGTGGTGCTCGTCGCGCATCGTGAGCGTGAGCGCGATCTCGCTCTCCGTGACCGGCAGGTCGACCCCCTCGCGGTGGTGCTCGACCGACACGACGTTCGCCCGCTCCTGCGCCACGAGCTTCAGCAGCTTGAACAGCTCCCCTGGCCGATCCTGGATGCGCGTGCGGAGCACGAGGTAGCGGCCGGCCGTCGTGAGCCCGTGCCGCATGACGGAGATGAGGACGGTCGGGTCGATGTTGCCCCCGGAGAGCAGCGCGAGCGCCGGCCCTTCGCGCCCCGCCTTGCCCGCGAGCAGGGCGGCGACGCCGACGGCTCCCGCGCCCTCTACCACGAGCTTCGCCCGCTCGAGGAGCAGGACGATCGCCTCGCAGATCTCCTCGTCCGTGACGCTGACGAGGTCGTCGAGCGTCTCGTCCAGGATCCGGCCGGTCGTCTCGCCGACCGACTTGACTGCGATCCCGTCGGCGATCGTCCAGCCGTCCTGTCCCGCCTGCACGCCGACGATCCGGACCCCCGGCTTCACCGCCCGGAGAGCGAGCGAGATCCCCGACGCGAGCCCGCCGCCCCCGACCGGGATCACGACGGTCTGCGCGTCCGGCGCCTGCTCGGCGATCTCGAGGCCGATCGTGCCCTGGCCCGCGATCACCTGCTCGTCCGCGTACGGGTGCACGAACGTCGCCCTCGTCGACTCGGCGAAGGCGAGCGAGGCGGCGAGCGCCTCCTCGAAGTCCGCGCCCTGCAGCTGCGGGGTGCCCCCGTAGCTCCTCGTCGGCTCGACTTTCGCCATCGGCGCGTCCTGCGGCATGAAGATCGTGGCCTTGATCCCGGCCTCCCGCGCCGCCCAGGCGACGGCCTGACCGTGGTTGCCCGCGCTGGCCGCGACGACGCCCGCGCGCTTCTCCTTGTCCGAGAGCGAGGCGATCTTGCAGGTGGCGCCGCGGATCTTGAACGAGCCCGTCCGCTGGAGGTTCTCGGCCTTGAGCGTGACGTGCCGCCCGATCAGCTTCGAGAGCGTCTCGGTGCTGTACACAGGGGTGACGCGCGCGACGCCGTCGAGGATGGCGCGCGCCTCCTCGATGTCAGCCAGCGTCGGTGCCGTCTCCACCTTCAACCTTGAACACCTTCTGCATGATCTCGCGAACCGCCGTCAAGGGGTCGAGCTGACGTCGCTGGACCTCGTCGAGCAGGCGGCGCAGCTCGGGGTCGTCGGCGACCGCGCGCTCGAGATGTGCCTTCGCCCGGGCGGACGCCACGGCAAAGACCTCGCCCGCGAGGTTGCGGCGCCGCTGCTCCTCGAGGCGGCCCTCGGACTCCAGGAACGCGCGGTGCTCCTCGATCTTCTCCCAGAGCTCGGGCACGTTCTCGCCGCGCGCGGCCTCGGTGAGGACGATCGGCGGCTTCCACGCGCTCTCCTTGTCGAGCGCGAGCACGGAGCGCACCTCGTTCAGCATCGTCTTCGCCGCAGGGTGGTCGAGCTTGTTGATCGCGATCACGTCGGGGATCTCCATGATCCCGGCCTTCAGCGCCTGGATCGAGTCGCCCGAGCCGGGCATCAGCACGAGCACGACCGTGTCCGCGATCGTGATCACGCCGACCTCGCCCTGGCCCGCGCCGACCGTCTCGAGGAAGACGACGTCCTTCCCGGCCGCGTCGAGCACGAGCATCGCCTGCAGGGTCGCCTCGGAGAGGCCGCCCAGGTGGCCGCGCGTGCCCATCGAGCGGATGAAGACTTCCGGGTCGAGGAAGTGGTCGGCGAGGCGGATCCTGTCCCCGAGCAGGGCGCCCTGCGAGAACGGGCTCGACGGGTCGACGGAGATCACGCCGACGGAGCGGTCCCCGTCACGCACGTGGCGCACGAGCGCGCCGATCAACGTCGACTTGCCGACCCCTGGCGGCCCGGTGACGCCGACCGCGTAGGCCCGGCCCGTCTCCGGGTAGAGGTCGCTTACGAGGTCGTAGGCGAGCGGCTCCGAGTTCTCGACGAGCGTGATCGCGCGCGCCAGCGCACGGCGGTCGCCGGCGCGGACGCCGGCTGCGAGCGACTCACGCGTGAAATCCCGGCGACCCACCATCAGCGGGGATGCTAGTGCGGCAGGGCGACGCCCAGAAGCCGGCTCAGTCCGCGCTGTGCGCCGTCACGGCCCAGGCCTCGGGCTCGGACTCGGGCTCAGGCTCGGCGGCCTCTTCCGGCTGCGGCCGCACGCTGCGGGCGAGGATGAAGCCGACGATCGCGGCCAGCGCGGCCGCCGCCGCCGCAGCACCCCATGCCCAGCGCGCCCCGAACGTGTCCGTGAGCGGTCCGGCGACCACCATCCCGAGCGTGAGGAGCGCGATATTCGTGCTCATCAGCACGGCAAAGGCGCGCCCCCGGAGAGCGTCGGGCGCCCCGCGCTGTACGAGCAGCGCGTTGCAGACGACGGCGGCACCGTTGCCGCAGCCCGCGATCACGACGCAGGCGGTGGCGACCCAGACGTTGGGCGCGACGGCCGCGAGCCCGTTGCCGACGGCCATCAGCCCAAGTGAGGCGCCGTAGACGTTCGGGAGGCCGCGCCGTTCGATCCAGCTGCCGGCCAGGTAGGCGCCGACCGTGAGGCCGATGCCCGCGCAGCCCATCAGCAGGCCGAGGCCGAAGCTTCCGGCCGAAAACGTGACGAAGGCGAGGCTCGGCTCCGCAACGTTGTGCGCCGCGACCGTGAAGGCCGCGATGTTCCAGGCGACCAGCACCGTCAGGAGCGCGCGGGAGCGGACGACGAGCGCGAACCCGTCCTTGAGGTCCTGCCAGTGCCCGTGGCTGGGCGCCGCGGCCACCTGCAGCAGCCGCTGCGGGATCCCGACCAGCAGCGCGGCCGAGACCAGGAAGGTGACGGAGTTGATCCAGTAGGCGGCGTTGACCCCGGTGGCGGCGACGAGGGCTCCGCCCGCGAGCAGCCCGACCGCCGAGGTCAGGTTGTCGACGGCCTGGACGAGCGAGTTTGCGCTCGTGAGGTCGCGCTCCTCGACGAGGTTCGGCAGCCCCGCGTACACCGCCGGCCGGAAGAAGCCCGTCGCCGTGCCGACCACCGCGGCGATCACGACGATCTGCGTAGCGTTCGTCGTGAACGGCAGCACCGCGAAGGCGCCGAACCGCACGAGATCGGAGAAGACCATCAGGCTGCGGCGCGGGAGCCGGTCGATCAGTGGCCCGGCCAGCAGGCCGATTGCGAACGTCGGGAGCAGGTCGGCGATCAGGAGCGCCGCGATCCAGGCGGACGACTGGTTCGTCTTGTCGTAGACGTCCACCTCGAGCGCCACGAGGGCGAGCCAGGTGCCGAGGCCGGAGCCGAGGGTGGCGAAGAACAGGCGGCGGAAACTCGGCGCGCGACCCAGAAGCCCTAGGCGGCTTCGCTCGCCGGTGAGCGGGGGGCGGCCCACACAGGAACGCTAACAGCGACCCCCGCCCTCGAACGAGGGGTTTTTCGGCCGTGTCCGCAATTTCCGACCGCCGTGACTTCGGGGCCGCAGTGGCGCCTAGGCAGGCGCGAGCGGACCGACACGGTCGAGCGCCTCGGCGAGGAACGCGTGCTCGTCCGGGGTGCCGACCGTGATGCGGATTGCCCCGCCGTGGCCGAAGCCGTGCGTCGGCCGCACGATCACACCCTCGCGCAGGAGGCTCTCGAAGAACGGCCGCGAATCGTCGGCAACCTCGGCGAAGAGAAAATTCCCGACGGCGGGCCCGAACGGCTCGAGCCCGTGCTCGCGCAGGATCGCCTCGAGCTGGGCGCGGTTCTCGTGATTGACGGTGCGGCGGCGCGCGAGCTCCTCCGGCGCGTCGAGGCTCGCGAGCGCCGCCTCCTGCGCCGGCGTCGTGATGTCGAAGGCGCGGCGAACCTTGCCGACCGCGGTCACGACAGCAGCGGGGGCGAGCCCGTAGCCGACACGCAACCCGGCGAGCCCGTAGATCTTGGAGAACGTGCGCAGGACGACGACACGTTGCCCCTGCTTGAGATAGTCCTCGATGCCGTCCGGGTAGTCGGGGTCGTCGACGTACTCGAGGTACGCTTGGTCGAGGACGGTCAGGACGTGATCGGGGACGCGCTCGAAGTAGTCGTCGAGCTCGGCGCGGGTGTTCGTCGTGCCGGTCGGGTTGTTCGGGAGGCAGACGTAGGCGAGCTTCGTCCGGGGGCCGATCTCGCCGAGCATCGCGTCGAGGTCGTACCGGCCGTCGCGCAGCGGCACCGTGCGCGGGACGGCCCCGAGCTTGCGGGCGTCGATCACGTAGCTCGGGAACGAGGGCCAGCCGCACACGATCTCGTCGCCCGGCTCGAGCACCGCCTGGTTGAGGCAGTCGACGATTCCGTCCGAGCCCGCGCCCGGCGCGACCTCCTCGAAGCGGAGGTCGAGCCGCTCGGCGAGCGCGGCTCGGAGCCGGTAGGCGCCGCCGTCCGGATAGCGGTTGAGTTCGGGGACGCACCGCACGATCGCCTCGACCGCCTGAGGGAACGGGCCGAACGGGCCCTCGTTGGAGGCAAGCTTGACCACGTGCTCGAGCCCGAGCTCGCGCTGGACCTCCTCGACCGGCTTGCCGGGCTCGTACGGAACGAGATCGTTGACCGCGGGCCTGAAGAAGCTGTCCGCGATCTCCGCAAGCCGACCGGCCACGGCGCGGAACTCTACCGTTCCCGCCTGCCGCTCCCGGTCACTCGCGCGGTCCCTGTAGTTCGGTTCGCCCAGCCTCCTCCCCGAGGCGAGCGTAACCGCGAAAGACGCATCCGTGGGTGCCTGCTCTGTGCCGAGTGTGTCACGGCTTGCGACCGGGACGCACCGAAGCGGCCGAACCGTTCCTCGGCCACAATCCTCCCCGCCTACTAGCATTCGCGCGGCATGAGGGTCGGGGTGCCCAAAGAAAGCGCCGCCGGCGAGCGGCGCGTGGCGCTCGTCCCGGAGCTCGTCGCCCGAATCGTCCCGAACGGCTTCGAGGTGCTCGTCGAGCGCGGCGCGGGCGAAGGAGCCTCGTTCCCCGACTCGTCCTACGAGGAGGCGGGAGCGCAGATCGTCGCCGACCCCTACGAGGCCGAGACCGTCGTCAAGGTGCAGAAGCCGACGGCCGACGAGGCCGCTCGCCTGCGCGAGGGCGAGGTCCTGATCGGCTTTCTCCAGCCGTTGACGGACTCGGAGGGGATCGAGCGCCTCGCCGACCGCGGCGTGATCGCCTTCGCCATGGAATCCATCCCACGCATCACACGAGCGCAGCCGATGGACGCACTCTCCTCGCAGGCGACCGTCTCGGGCTACAAGGCGACACTGCTCGCGGCGGAGCGGCTGCCGAAGTTCTTTCCGATGCTGATGACCGCGGCCGGAACGGTCGCCCCCGCCAAGGTGCTGGTGCTCGGCGCGGGCGTGGCCGGGCTCCAGGCGATCGCGACGGCTCGCAGGCTCGGGGCGGTGGTGACCGGCTTCGACGTTCGGCCCGTGGTTCGAGAGCAGATCGAGAGCCTCGGCGCGAACTGGCTCGAGCTCGGCGTCACCGGCGAGGAGACGGAGGGCGGCTACGCGCAGGAGCTCACCGAGGACCAACAGCGGCAGCAGCAGGACGAGCTCGAGCAGCGGCTGCCCGAGTTCGACGTCGTGATCACGACGGCGCTGATCCCCGGACGGCCGGCACCTCGCCTGATCCCGGCGGGAGCGGTTGCCGCGATGCGCCCGGGCTCGGTGATCGTCGACCTGGCGGCGGAGACCGGCGGCAACTGCGAGCTGACCGAGCCGGGCGAGGAGGTCGTCCGCGAGGACGTGGTCATCGTGGGCCTCACGAACCTGCCGAGCACGATGCCGTATCACGCGTCGACGCTCTACGCGCGCAACGTCCAGGCGCTGCTGCTCCACCTCGCCCCGGAGGGCGAGCTCCAACTCGACTGGTCCGACGAGATCACCGCCGGGGCGTGCGTCGCCGGCAAGAAGGAGGTCACCGCATGAGCCACAACACGATCCTCGTCTTCGAGCTGACGATCCTCGTCCTCTCGATCTTCCTCGGCATCGCGCTGATCTCACAGGTGCCGACGCTGCTGCACACGCCCCTGATGTCGGGCACGAACGCGATCCACGGGATCGTGATCGTCGGCGCGATGCTCGTCTTCACGCTGCCCGACATGGGCGCGTTCACCTGGGTGATCGGCTTCATCGCGGTCGTTCTCGCATCCGCGAACGTCGTCGGTGGCTTCGTCGTCACCGACCGGATGCTCGAGATGTTCAAGAAACGCGAGCCGCCGAAGCCGATCGACGCGTCCCAGGACGGCAAGGGCTCGTAGAGAGCGCCGTGAGCTACAACCTCACGAACCTTCTCTACCTGATCACGATCGTCGGGTTCATCCTCGCGCTGAAGTTCCTCTCGAGCCCGGCGCACGCGCGACGCGGCAACCAGCTCGCGGCGATCGGGATGCTCGTGGCGGTCGCCGTCACCTTCGCGCACAAGCACATGACCGGCTACTGGGCGATCGCGCTCGGCATGGTGATCGGCGGGGGCTTCGGGGCCGTCGCGGCGCGCAAGGTGCGGATGACCGCCATGCCGCAGATGGTGGCGCTCTTCAACGGGGTCGGAGGCGGCGCGGCGGCGCTGATCGCGCTCGCGGAGGTGCACGTGATCCTCCCGGAGCCGGGCGCACCCAAGGCGGACATCAGCATCGCCATCGTCCTCTCCGCGCTGATCGGCTCCGTCTCGTTCTCAGGCTCGATGGTCGCGTTCTCGAAGCTCCAGGAGCTGATCCAGGGGCGGCCGATCACCTACGCGGGCCAGCAGTTCGTCAACGGGCTCGTCCTGCTCGTCGCCGTCGCCGCGGGGATCGCGCTGATCGCCGGCTGGCAGCAGGAGTGGCTGTTGTGGACACTCGTCCTGAGCTCGCTCCTGTTCGGCGTCCTCTTCGTCCTCCCGATCGGCGGCGCGGACATGCCGGTGGTCATCTCGCTACTCAACGCGTTCACGGGCCTCGCCGTCGCGGCCACGGGGTTCGAGCTGATGAACAACGTGCTGATCGTCGCCGGGATGCTCGTCGGCGCGTCGGGCACCTTGCTGACACTGATGATGAGCCGCGCGATGAACCGCTCGATCGGGAACGTCCTCTTCGGCGCATTTGGGCAGGTCAGTGCGGGAGCCGCGGCGGTCGCCGCCGGAGAAGCCGGCGGGAGCGTGCGCTCGGCCAGCGCCGAGGACGTCGCGGTGATGCTCGCGTACGCGCACAAGGTCGTCTTCGTCCCCGGGTACGGCCTCGCCGTTGCGCAGGCACAGCACGACGTCCGCCAGCTCGCCGACCTGCTCGAGGAAAAGGGCGTGGAGGTCTCCTACGCGATCCACCCCGTCGCCGGTCGGATGCCCGGGCACATGAACGTGCTGCT
>Ga0335082_10002485_pt1 | contig 19854 bp, 23 predicted proteins | sample Lox_Sample_41_FD_206718 | JGI IMG/M metagenome (GOLD analysis project Ga0335082, IMG submission 206718) | Soil microbial communities from Loxahatchee National Wildlife Refuge, Florida, United States - Lox_Sample_4.1 | ecosystem: Environmental > Terrestrial > Soil > Wetlands | place: USA...
CGACGTGCGCGTCCGACGTGTATTTGACGTCTGGCAGCGCATCGACGTTCCACGCGAGGCCGTGCTCGTCGAAGCGCGAGAGGTCGACGACGCCGCGCGCCGCGACGAAACCTGCAACATACACGTTTCCCGCGCGGTCGTGATCGGCGCTCATCGGGAGCGAGAGCGGCGCGGGCGGCACGTTCGAGACGACGCTCGACGCGGACGGCGCGGCGTCCGCGGGCGCGGGCGCCTTCGACTTGCACGAGCCGCAACGCGCGGCGGCGAGCGACGTCGCGAGCAGGACGGCGCGCCACGACGTTCTCATGAACGGTGACGCTACTCCGCGCCGTCCGATTTGGACAGCAGCTTGCGGAAGCTCGTGCGCGGGAAGCCCGCGGCGCGCGCGGCGGCGCTCACGTTGCCGCCGTGGTCGCGCACCATCGTCTTCGCGAGCGACGGGCTCAGCGCGCCGGGCGACGCGACGAGCACCTCCGGCTCGGGCGCGCCGTGCGGGCGGAGCGCGCGGTCGACGTCGAGCGCGTCGACGAGGTCGCCGTCCGCGAGCGCGGCGGCGCGGAGGAGAACGTTGCGGAGCTCGCGGACGTTGCCCGGCCACGGCTCGGACGCGAGCCGCGCGAGCGCCGCGCTCGAGAGATCCTTCTCGCCGACGTCGGACGCCATGGAGCGGAGGACGGCGCGCGCGATCGGGCCGATGTCGCCGCGCCGCTCGCGCAGCGGCGGGAGCGACACGGTGAACACCTCGAGCCGGTGGAAGAGATCGCGGCGGAACGCGCCTTCGCGGACGCGATCGCGGAGCGGAGCGTGAGTCGCGGCGACGACGCGTACGTCGCGCGTCGTCGCGGTTCCGGTCGCGCCGACGCTGCGGATGCCGTAACCGTCCAGCGCGCGGAGGAGCTTCGGTTGCGCGTCGAGCGGCAGGTCCCCGATCTCGTCGAGGAAGAGCGTTCCGCCCTCGGCTTCTTCGAACGCGCCACGTCGCCGCGCGACCGCGCCGGTGAACGAGCCGCGCTCGTGGCCGAAGAACTCGCTCTCGACGAGCTCGCGCGGCACGCTCGTGACGTTGATCGCGATGAACGGCTTCTGCCGCCTGGGCGAGAGCGCGTGGAGCGCGCTCGCGACGAGCTCCTTGCCCGTGCCGCTCTCGCCGCACACGAGCACCGGGTAACGCGACGGCGCGAGCGTGCGCACCTGCGCGGCGACGCGGCGCATCGCCATCGAGCTCCCCGCGAGGCCCGGCAGCGGGTCGACCTCGATCGCGGCTTCGAGCGCGGAGCTCGCGCGGAGCGTGATCGTCGAGCGGCCGAGCGTGACGACGGCGCCCGGCTCGGCGCTCGCGTCGGTCACGCGCGTCGAGCCGACGTACGTCCCGTTCTTCGAGCGCGCGTCGCGCACGATCACGCGTCGATCGTCCACGTCGAGCACGAGGTGCTGCGCGCTCACGGCGCGGTCGTGGACGACGATCGCGCATCGCGCCGCGGTCCCGACCTCGAAGCGCCCGCGCGGAAGCGGGACGGTCCGCGTTCCGGCTTCGTCCTGCACCTCGGCGCAGAACGCAACGCTGCGATCGCGCCGAACCAAGGTCATCGTGCTCATGCGCCCCACTCGGACGCGCGTGGGGCGATGTTGCCTACATTGTGCGGCTCAGAAGCTTCCGCTCAGCGAGAGGCCGCCGAGGCCGGGCGCGATCCAAGGCGAGAGGCGCGCGGAGGAGGGTGTCCGGTGCATCGGGACCGCCCACCAGATGAAGCCGCCGGCCGCCGCGAGGACGCCGAGGACGCCGATGACGGCGAACGTGTTGGCCGCGGTCGCGTCTTGGTTCACGGCGTCTTGGTTGCTCTTGAGCACGGCGCACGGGTTCGTGTACGTGCTGCTCGGCGGCGGGTTGCACGTCGGGTTGTTGCGGATGTTCTGCGGGAGCGAGCCGTCGTTCTTCTCGGCGGCGGCGATTTGGTTGCCGACCGAGACGTAGTTGTCGTTCGCCGAAGACTTGCTCGCCGCGAACACGCCCGTGAGGATGAAGCCCGCGACGGCGAGCACACCACCACCGATGCCGAGCGCCAGGCCCGCGGTCGAGTGGTACGTCTCCGTCGCCGGGTTGTTCGGCGGGGGATTGTTCGGCGGGTTCTCCGGCGGCGGGTTCGTCGGCGGCGGATTCGTCGGCGGCGGATTCTCCGGATTCGTCGGCGGGTTCGCGGGCGGCGTCACGACCGTCGCGGCCGCGGCGAAGCGGACGGGCTGCATCTGCCCCGCGGTGACGACGACGCTCTGCTCGCTCGACGTACCGTCCGGCAACCGAACGTGCACCGTGTGGTTGCCCGGCTCGACGTCGACCGCGGAGCCGAGAGGAGCCCGGCCGACCGACGTCGAGTCGAGCATCACCTCGCTGCCCGACGGCGCGGTGATGTCGAGGTGACCGAGCTTCGCGCGCGCGTCGGCGAGGCCGCGCGTCGCGTCCGATTTCTTGTCGCCCTGCGGATCGTGGAGGTACTTGTCGAAGAACTTCGCCGCGTCGAGGTAGTGACCCGACTTGAGGCAGCTCTGGGCGAGGTTCAAGAGCACCGCGGGGTGCTGCTTGAGCGCGTACGCTTCGAGGAACGCGGCGCGCGCCGCCTCGAAGTCGCCCTTGTCGAAGTCGGCCACGCCTTCTTGGAAGCGGGCGCGGGCGGCCTTGGTGACGGCGTCGTCTTGCCCGGCCGCTTGCGCGATGCGCGGGACGGCGAGCGAAGCGGGCGCGAACGCGAGCAGCAAGCAAAAAGCAATCGGGCGAGCTTTGGCCCCTCGAAGCGTCCTCATGGCTTCCTTTCGTACCACCACTTGCGCCTCATCCAAAGCGCGCGAGGCGTCAGAACGGGTTGTCGCGGACGATGGCCGTGTGGCCGCCGTGGGCGTGGTGGCCGCCGCTCGCGGCCACGTGGGTCGTCGCGGGCGCCGCCGCCGTGTGGTGCGTGGCGGGCGGGGGAGGTTGCACGGCGACGTGCGTCTCGGGGGCCGCCGGAGCTTCATGCGTCGTGGCGGGAGGCGGAGCGGGCTCGGCGACGGCGGTGGTCGTCGTCGTTTGCGGCGGCGCGAGCGCGGCGGTGTCGGGCGGCGGCGGCGGGATGGTCGCCGTGGGCTCGGCGTGGGTCGGCTCCGCGGTGGCGGTCGCCGCGGTCGACGACTTCGGGCTCCCGCCCATGAGCGACTTCACGCCGAAGATGACGACGACGAGCGCCACGACGCCGACGGCGGCCAAGATGATTCCCGTGTTCGACTTCTTGACCGGCACGAACTCGCCGGACGCGCCCACGTCCTTGATCGGGATGACGGGAGCGGGCGGCGCGGCCGGCGAGCGGCGCGGCTGCGTCGCGGCCTGCGGCTGCGCGGGGGCGACGTGCACGGGCGCGGGCGTCGGATCCGGCTGCACGTCGATCTCGACGGCGATCTCGACCTTCGGCTCGTCGGGCGCGGGGACGCGCGGCGGCGGCGAGACCTGGGTCTTGATCTCGTGGATGCCTGCTTGTTGGTCGTCCTGCTGCTGCTGGGTGCCGCGCACGCTCGGCGCGATGCCGGCGCCGCCGGCGAGCGCGTCGATCTCCGCGGCGCTGAGCGAGCTGCCCTGCGCGAACGGCGCGTCGTCGAGCTCCCACACCGGACGGAACGTCGCCGCGAGACGCTCGGCTTCTTCCGGCGAAAGTTTTCCGAGTTGAACTTTCGGTGCGTTTTGCGCAGCGTTCGCCATAAGGAATGCGCTCAGCATAGCACCCGACGCGGCGCCGCCAGTCGCTTTCCGCCGGTTTCAGGCGGTTTCAGCTCTGGCCGAATTCTTTCTTGAGAGCGTCATCCCACTCGTCGCAGACTTTCCCGACGGTCTCGACGAGGTCCTCGAATTCCTCGTAGTCGAGCCCGGAGAGACGCCGGAGGGCGCGCACGTAGACTTCGTCTTTTTGGTTGTCGATCGCGAACGCGGCGTCTTGCGTCGTGATGAACGAGAGCTCGAGGATGCGGCGGTAGAGCGTCTCGCGGCCGGTGTGGGGCACCTTCATCACGGGCGCGAGGAGGAGGAGGACGCCGTGGTCGTCGAGGACGTTGATGCCGACGGTGGCCGAGCCCTTGCGGACCTGCGTGTAGCCCGTCGCGTCGAGCGGCTCGACCGTGGTGCCCGCGCGTTCGGCGAAACGGCCGAGGTAGGCGTTGACCATCGCCCGCGCATCCGAAAAAACTTGTCCGGTGCTGCGGTCGGCGTAGACGGCGGTGTTGGACTGAGACATGCCCGAGCAGAATACAACAATCCGCCGGTGGGCGAGACGGGCGTTTGGCGCGCTCGCGTTCGTGGCCTGCAACGGCGCGGGGACGCCGGACGCGGGCGCGGAGGCGCCGGAAATCGCGCGGGCGCGCGCGATGGCCGCCGACGCGGGGCTCCCGGCGCGCGCGGAGGCGCTCGCGGTGGCCGAGGGCGTCGAGGCGCGCGCGGTGAAGGAGGGGGCGGGCGCGCGGGCCGTCGAGCTCCACGCGCTCGCGGGCGCGGTCTTCGAGCGCGTGTTTCGCGTCTACGGCAAGAAGCAGGACGCCGACGAAGCCGTGGGCGCGTACGAGGCCGCGTCCAAGGACCTCAAGAGCCCGGGCGCGTGCGACGCGGCGGTGCGCGGGGCGGCGCTCGCCGGAGACGCGGCGCACGACGCGCAGGCGGCGTTCATTGCATTCTACAAGCTTTCGAAGCGCGCGGCGGCGGACCCGGCGTGCGCGGGGCGCGTGCAGGCGGAGCTCGGCGCGCTCGACGCGTTCCGGCCGGCGCCGCACGTGCTCTCGGCGATCGATCGCGGGCTCGAGGCGCAGGGCGCCGTGGTCGCGGCCGACGCGGGCGCCGAGGGGACGTTCGTCGACCGCGTGGAGCACTGGCCCGGAAAGGACGCCGCGCGCGTCGTCGTGACGCTCTCGCGCGGCGCGAAGTATCACGTGTCGGACGAGGCGGCGGCGGCGGGGGAGCCGCAGCGGATCTTCGTCGACGTGGACGGCGCGTCGCTCGGCGCCGCGCCCTTCGCGCGCGACGCGCGCGGCAGCGGCATCGTGACGCGCGTGCGCGTGATGCCGAGCGGCGGCGGCGCGCGCGTCGTGCTCGACCTCGACGGCGGCACGGTGTATCGGCGCGCGTTCGAGCTGCGCGAGCCCTTTCGCGTCGTCGTCGACGTCGCGCGTCGGCCGCCGCGCGAAGGTCAGGGCGCGCGGCGCGCGGTGGCGCGCGTGGTGCTCGACCCGGGGCACGGCGGGTACGACGCGGGCGCCATCGGGCCGACGGGGCTCCGCGAGAAGGACGTGACGCTCGACGTGGCGCGGCGGGTTCAGCCGATCCTCGCGCGCGCGGGGCTCGACGTCGTCCTCACGCGCTCGGACGACCGCTTCGTGTCGCTCGAGGAGCGCACCGCGCGCGCGAACCAAGTGGGCGCGGACCTGTTCGTTTCGATCCACTGCAACGCCGCCGAGAACCACGCGCGGCGCGGCGTCGAGTCGTACGTCCTCGACACGACGCGCGACGAGATCGCCCAACGCGTCGCCGCGCGCGAGAACGGCGCGAGCGCGCAGGCGACCGCGGAGCTCGCGTCGATCCTCGCGAACATGCGCCTCGCCGACCAAGCGAGCCACTCGACTCGCCTCGCCGAGCTCCTGCAGAAGACGTCGATGGCTTCGCTCCGGCCCGGCCACGCCGACGTCGTGAACGGCGGGGTTCACTACGCGGGCTTCTACGTCCTCGTCGGCGCGCGCATGCCGGCGGTGCTCTTCGAGACGAGCTACATCTCGAACCCGACCGAGGAGCAGCGACTCGCGAGCGACGAGTACAAGGACCGCCTCGCGGACGCAGTGGCGAATGCGATCAGGGCGTACAGAGAGGGCCGATAGCCGAGAGCCGAGAGCCGAGAGCCGATAGCCGATAGCCGATAGCCGATAGCCGATAGGTAGGGCTCCCTCAGTTCTGTTGACTCGCATTCGGGAGAGAAACCGATGCGTGAGTTCACTCGAAATAACTGGGACGAGACCTTTCGTGCCGATGCTCTCGCCTTGCTCAAGCGCTCGAACCGCAGCTTGACTGGAGTGGCTGCAGACCTCGGCGTTCCGTATTCGACGCTGCGAGCCTGGTACAAGGCGCACGAATGCAGCTTCGTCGCCCGGCTCCGCGCTGCGTCCTGACTATCGGCTATCGGCTAACGGCTATCGGCTTCTCCGCACGCCAGTACTCCCCCCGCAGCACGTACCGCGACGTGCCCGGGATGCGCGCTTCGCGGACGGAGTGCTCGGGGTCGCCGGGCAAGACGAGCGCGAGCGTGTCGTCTTGCTGCACGAGCTCGGGGCAAATCGGATCGAGGCACGCGGCGCGGGCCATCGCGAGGGCGGCGCCGACGTCCGTGCATTCTACAAGTGTTTGGAGCGTGCGGTGCGTGGGGGGCGCGAGCTGGAGCTCGGAGCGGTCGAAGCGGGCGAGGATCGCGCCTGGAGCGTCCCAGAAGCTCGCCATGGTCTCGGTCATGTCGTGCGCGCCGCGCTGGCCCTCGGGGGCGCGCGCGACGAAGAAGCGCGCGTCGAAGCGGCGGGACTCGACCTTCGGCGTGATCCAGCGCGAGAGCGGGACGAGCGCGCGGAGATCGAGATGCAGGCCGCGCTCGATCAAGAACGCGCGGAGAGCGCCGGGGTCGCTCGCGAGGCGCGCGCGGAGCGCCAGGACGTCGTCGTCCGCGACGGGCGCGTCGGCGAGCAGGAGCGCGGCCTCCTCGAGCGTCTCGCGGCAGGCGGCGACGCCGAAGCCGCGGAGGGGCGAGTCGGGCGCGTTGACGAGCGGCGACCACGCGTCGCTCTTGTCGTCGTCCTCGACGCGGCCGCCCGGGAAGACGATCGCGCCGCCGAGGAAGCGGCTCTTCTTGTTGCGCTCGACGCAGAAGACCTCGAGGCCGCGCTCGCCGTCGCGGAGGAGCAGGAGCGTCGCCGCCTCGCGTGGCGGCGGGCCGTCACGCGCCGGGTCGAGATCGAGCATCGCGCCTCCGGACGAGCTTGCGCGCCATCGGCTCCTCGGCGTCGGGGGAGTCGACGAGCGTCCACATCTCGTGCTCGAGCGCGGGCTCGGCGCACGCGAGAACGAGCTCCGCGGCGCGCTCGGGCGCGAGGTCGCCGCTCGCGCGGCCGGGGAGCTCGACGAGCGCGCGCTTCACGTTCAGGCCCTCGAGCGTCGTGACGAGGCGCGCGAGCGCGCGACGAACGACGTCGTCCCCGAACGAAGCGCGCGGGCCGAGCCCGAGCACGAGGATTTTCTCGAAGGGGAGCCGCGGCCGTCCCGGCACGAGCACGACCTCGCCCTCTTCGCCGCGCAGGAAGTCCGATTTCGCGAGCGACGCGAGGCGTCCGCCGAGGCGCCAATCGAGCAGGCCGGCGAGCCCGCGCAGCGGCCGCTCGTCGGCGAACGCCGCGCACGCGATGACCTCGGCCGACGCGCCGTCGATCGCGCGCAGATCCGGCTCGATGAAGTGGAGCTCTTCGATCACGCGGCTTCCACTCTTAGCACGGCTCGAACTCGGCCTCCTTCGCGATGTACGAGACGTAGCGATAGTCGCGGATGTTCGTCACGCGGCCGCCCTCGAAGTCGAGCAGGATGAAATACGCGGGCGCGTCGGCGCCGCCCACGTACGCGGCGAGCGCGAGGTCGCCCTCGAGCCGCACGAGGCGGACGGCGACGTTCGCCTTCGCGTAGTTGTCGAAGTACATGCCGACCTCTTTGCCGCGCCGCTGCGACTTGGACACGAGATCGAGGCGGCAGTCGTCGGCGATGAGGGCGCGAACGCCGTCCCAGTCGCGCGCGTTGAAGAGCGCGGCGTAGCGCTCGAGGTCGGCGCGCGGCGCGGCGCGTTTCGGCGCGTCCTCGCGCTGCATCTCGGCGAGCTTCGCGCGTCCCCGAACGAGCGCTGCTTTCACGGCCATCACCGTCGTCCCCATCGTCTCCGCGGTTTCTTCGAGCGAGTGGCCGAGCACGTCCTTCAAGATGACGGCGCTCCGCTGCGAGAGCGGGAGCTCGGCGAAGCACGCGAGCGCGGCGCGCACGACCGCGGGATCGGGCGCGTCGTCGAAGCCCGCCACGTCCGACAGATCCGCGCGCGGCTCGGTGAGCTTGTGCCCGTGGCTCTTCAAGAAGTCGAGCGCCGCGTGGTGCGCGATCTTGAAGAGCCACGGCCGGAGCGGGGGCGTCTCGGGCGACGTGCCGAGCGCGTAGAACGCGCGCGCGAGCGTGTCTTGGACGATGTCCTCGCCTTCGATGACCGAGCCGGTGAGCCGCGCGCAGTAGCGGTGGAGCTCGGGCCGAATCGCGGCGACGATCTCGAGGAAGTCGCTTCGCGCCTTCGCGACCGCGGCGCGCGTGTCATCCGTCATGCCCGTACGAGCCTACCTCGTCGAGCTCGAGGGTGATCGGTCCGTGCTCGCAGCGCTCGTCGATCTTCGAGGTGAACTCGCGGAACGCTTCGATCGAGGGGAGCGGATTTTCGCGCGCCTCGATGGTGGCCACGTGCACGAACGTGACGCCGTCGCTCGCGCGGAGCGCTCGGTAGCGGATGCCCGCGGGTTTCTTCTTCGCGAGCTCGGCGAAGACGCGCTCGATGAGCTTTTGGTTCTCGTCGGCGCGATCGCGTTTGGTCTCGTAACGAACGATGACGTTTTTCATCTCATCCTCCTTCGGCCGCGCGCTTCAAATCGGCGGCGAACGTCTCGAACGCCGGCCCGAAGTCCGGCAGGCTCTTCTTGATCATCGGGAGCATCAAGCCGGAGAACACCTCGCGCATCGCGAACTCGGTCTTGCCGTCCTTCTCGCGGAGCGTGTACGTGCGGACGCCGCGGAACATCGGCGCGAAGCCGTCGCTCCAGACCATCTCCTCGTTTTCGCGCATGGCCGTGACGCGCGGCGAGAACGAGCGGTCCGGCGCGAGCGGCACGCGGAGCTCGAGCTTCTGGCCGAGCGCGATCGGGCCGCGAAGGCTCGTCACGGTGGTGTTCCATTTCGGGAAGCCGTCGGCGTCGGTGAGGAGCGCCCAGACGCGCGCGGCGGGCGCCCGGATGTCGCACGCCACGCTGTGCTCGCGGCGAAAAGTGGTCTCGGTGGTCTTGGCGGTCGGCACGTTCGTCCTCCGCATGGAAGACGACCGGCGAGGACGAAAGGATGCGGATTATTTTTGCGTGACGCGCCCGACGCTCCGCGCCACTTGGGCGAGCACGCCGTTCACGAACGCGCCGGATTCCGCGGTGCCGAAGGACTTCGCGAGCTCGACCGCCTCGTCGAGGATGACCGGCGTCGGCACGTCGGGACGCTTCATGAGCTCGTACGCGGCGAGGCGGAGCAGGTTGCGATCGAGCCGCGTCATGCGGTCGAGGCGCCAGTTCTCGGACGCCGCGGCGAGCGCCGCGTCGATCTCCTCGCGACCCGCGGCGACGCCCCGCACGAGATCGTCCGCGTAGGTTTTCCCCTCGGGGTCCGACTCGAACGCGCGCCAGAAGAGCGCGATGGTCTCGTCGGCGCTCGTGCCGGTCGCTTCCATCTGGAAGAGCATCTGCAGCGCGGCCTCGCGGCCGCTCCGGCGCGCGCCCGCCATCAGCCGCGCGTCTCGATCGCGCGGAGCAGCGAGATCATCTCGATCGCCGACACGGCCGCGTCCCAGCCTTTGTTGCCCGCCTTCGTGCCCGACCGCTCGACGGCTTGCTCGATCGTGTCGCACGTGAGCACGCCGAAGCCGATGGGCACGCCGGTCTGCGCCTGCGCCTGCGCGAGGCCCTTCGAGACCTCCGACACGATCACGTCGAAGTGCGGCGTCGCCCCGCGGATGACCGCGCCGACCGCGACGATGCCGTCGTGCTTCTTGCTCTGCGCGAGGCGGCTCGCGGCGAGCGCGACCTCCCACGCGCCGGGGACGCGCACGAGCGTGATGCGCGCGTCGTCCATGCCGTGGCGCACGAGCGCGTCGCGCGCGCCCTCGACGAGGCGATCGACGATGGCGTGGTTGAAGCGGCTCGCGACGATGGCGACCTTGGCGCCGTCCGGGACGACGAGAGAACCCTCGATGGTTTTCATGCGAGACCTTTCATGCGAGACGCGGAGCTCGCCGCGGGCGGGACGCCCATCGAGGTGAGCGGGATGGTCTCGGTCACCTCGAGGCCGAAGCCGTGGATGCCGGCGATCTTGCGCGGGCTGTTCGTGAGGAGCTTGAGCTTGCGCGCGCCGAGATCGAAGAGCACCTGGGCACCGAGGCCGAACTCGCGGAGCGGGTGGTCCGACGCGGAAGTCGGGAGCGGCTCCATGCGATGGGACTCGAGGTCGGCCGCGAGCGCGCTCCGCATCGGGAGGTAGACGACGATGCCGGAGCCCTCGGCCTCGATGCGCGCGAGCGCCTCGCGGAGGTTTCGACCGCCCTCGCGCCTCGTCGAAGAGAACAAGTCCCCCACGAGCGAGCCCGAGTGCATGCGGCAGAGCGTCGGCACGTCGCCTTGGATCTCGCCCTTCACGAGCGCGAGGAACTGCCGTCCGTCGGTCGCGGACTCGTAGACGTAGCTCGCCCACTCGGTGCCGGTCTCGTCGAGCACGAGCCGCTTCTCGGCGACGCGCTTCACGAGGCGCTCGGTCTGGAGGCGGTACTGGATGAGATCGGCGACCGTGAGGATGCGGAGGCCGTGCTTCTTCGCGAACGCCTCGAGGTCGTGCATGCGCGCCATCGAGCCGTCGTCGTTCATGATCTCGCAGATGACGCCCGACGGCGTGAGGCCCGCGAGGCGCGCGAGGTCGACGGAGCCTTCGGTCTGCCCCGTGCGCACGAGGACGCCGCCGGCGCGCGCCTTGAGCGGAAAGACGTGGCCCGGCGTGACGAGATCCTCGGGGCGGCAGATGGGGCTCGCGACGAGGCGCGTCGTGTACGCGCGGTCGGCCGCGCTGATGCCGGTCGTGACGCCGTGGCGCGCCTCGACGCTGACGGTGAACGCCGTCCCGAGCGGCGGCCCGCCGCGCCCGGGGCTCTGCATGAGCGGAAGGCCGAGCCGCGTGATCTGCTCCTCGGTGAGCGCGACGCAGATGAGGCCGCGGCCGTGCGTCGCCATGAAGTTGATCGACTCGGCGGTGACGAACTCGGCGGCCATGCAGAGGTCGCCCTCGTTCTCGCGGTCTTCGTCGTCGACGAGGATCACCATCTTGCCGGCGCGAATGTCGGAGATCGCGCCGTTGACGCGCTCGAGCAGCTGGGGGTCGAGGGTGAGGGCGGCCATGTTCTTGTTTGTATTCTACACTTATTTCGTGGCGAGGAGGCGCTCAACGTAGCGCGCCACGAGGTCGATTTCGAGGTTCACGGGGTCGCCCTTGGCGAGGTCGTCGATGCGCGTCTCTTTTCGCGTGCGCGGGATGATGGCGACCGAGAACGTGTCCTTCTCGACCTCGTTGACGGTGAGGCTCGTGCCGTCGACGGCGATGGAGCCCTTGGGCGCGATGAAGCGCATGAGCTCGCGTGGGGCGCGGAAGACGAGGCGCTCGGCGTCGCCCATCTTGGCGCGCGAGACGAGGGCGCCGACGCCGTCGACGTGGCCGCTCACGAGGTGGCCGCCGAGGCGCTGCTCGAGCGTCAGCGCGCGCTCGAGGTTCACGCGCGCGCCCACGCGGAGCTTGCCGAGGGTCGTCTTGTCGAGCGTCTCTTTCGATGCGTCGGCCTCGAAGCCGGTCTTTCCGACGGCGTCGACCGTGAGGCACACGCCGCTCACGCTGATCGACTCGCCCAGCGCGAGGTCGCCGAGCTTGCAGCGGATGGCGAGGCGCGCGCCCGGCCCGCGCGCCGCGCGCGAAGCGAGCGTTCCGACGGCTTCGACGAGACCGGTGAACACGAGCGAAGCATAGGGAATTTCTCCGCGGGACGCCGTAGATCCAAAGGATGTTCCTGCGTGCGCTCGCTGCCGGGTGCGTGGCTCTCGCCGCGGCGTGCGTCGCCGCGCCGCCGCCGCCGCTCACCCCCAAGGTCCCGCCCGCCGCCGAGCCGCCCGAGAAGCTCGTCGACTTGGGCGCTCTCTCGACCGTCGCCGAGAGCGAGGCGGCGCGGCCGGCTTGGACGAGCGCCGCCGCGCGGCCGGCTTGGGCGAGCGTGTCCGATGCGCCGACGGCGGGCGTTTACGCGCCCTCGCTCGACCAGCTTCCGACGGGCATGCGGACCCTCGAGAAGCTCGACCGCGACCTCGATCACGATTTGCTGTTCTGCTACGCCGACGGGCCCGACACCTACGGGGCGCGGTTCGAGGTCACGGGAGACGTCTCGGGCGCTCGCGTCGCGCGTCCGAGCGGTGTCCTCGCGAAGGCGTTCACGCTGCCGCTCTGGTCGATGCGACGCGGTGACGCGCTCACGGTGACGCTCGTCCGCGACAAGAAGGCCCCGGTGACGACGCGCGCGACGTTCGACGGCCGCGTTCCCATCGTGGCGACCGGTGGCGCGGACACGGTCACGTGCAACGTCGTGGATCGCGAATCGATCGCGCGCGACGTGACGCAGCAGGTTCGCGACGTCGACGCGGAGCTGAATCGCGCGGCGCGCGGCGAGCTCGACGTCGCGCTCGGCTTCGGGCGGCCGATGGAAGGGCCGACGCCGATTTTCGGCGCCGCCGGCGCGCTCACGGAGATCGCGGCGCTCGTCGGCTGGGCGCACCCCATCGTGCGCGCCGCGGACACCCGGCTCCAAGCGGCGGCGGCGACCTGGAGCGACGCGCGAGCGGCCCTCTTCCAGACGCTCTACGAACGGGCGCACGAAAACCGTGAGGGCACCGTGCTGACCGACGTGAGCGTGCGCGTGACGCGCGTCGCGTGCGACCGCGGGCAGCGCGTGACGCCGATCGAGTCGCTTCCGTTCTATCTCGCGCGCGGCGTGCTGACGCTCGGGCTCGCCGACGCGCCGACCCTAGTCGGCTGCGCGTTCGACGTGGAGCTGCACAACGCCGGCGCGTCCGACGTCGCGATGAAGGCGTGTCTCCTCGACCTGCGCCTCGTGACGTCGCGCGGCGCGTGGTTCGTCGCGATCGAGCAGCACTCGGGGCCTCCCGGTCAGGTCGCGCGCCATCCGATGATGCTCTCCGCGGGCGAGACCCTCTCGTATCGGCTCTACGCTCGAGTCGACCCGGCGACCCTCGCCGGCGAGCGCGTGCTGCTCGTGTCCACCGACGGCGCCGTTCGCGAGACCGTGCGTCCGGTCGCGCGCATCCGTTGATGTTGTATGCTTCCCGGGTGCGCCGCTCTTCGATCGCCATCGCCGTTGCCACGTGCGCGTGCGGGCCGAGCTTTCAGACCATCTACGAGAACGACGCGCGCTTCGAGCACTGCTACGCGCTCGACGAGTCGGGCACGAAGAGCCTCGCGCAGAAGGCCGCGTGCTGGAAAGACTGGAAGGAGCACCACACGTTCGGGCAGACGCGCGACCGCGTCGACTACGCGCAGTCGCGTTACCTCGCGCTGAGCCAGGTGCCGGACTTGCCGACGGACGAAGCCATGATGCAGGCCGCGCCCGGCGAGGTCGGCGAGTCGCACCAGCTCACGGCGCCGACGCCGACGAACGCCTTCGCGCCGCCGGAGGCGATGGCGACGCCCGACGCGGGGCTCCACGCGAAAGCGCCGCCGGCGATCACGCCGTTCGTCGAGCCCGCGGCGGTGGCCGACGCCGGTCTCGCGGTGACGCCGGGCGCGCGGCCGCCGGGCGCGCAGTGCACCGACGACTGCGTGCGGCTCTGGGACGAGTGCAAGAAGGGCAGCGACGAGAAGCGCTGTGACGCCGCGTACGACCGCTGCGTCGTCGGCTGCGTCTCGCACAAGTGACGCGCTACTTGGGGACGCTGAGCACGTCGGCGCCGGTCTCGCCCGCGATGAAGTAGACCGCGTCGTCGACTGCGATGGCGACGATGTTCGTCTGGTTGCACGCGAGCGTCGTGATCGAGCCCGTGCCGTCCGACTTGATGCGCTCGAGCTCGCCGGTCGACGTGCCGAAGTAGAGGTTGCCCGCGGCCTCGTCGACTGCGAGCGCGGTCACGTCTTGGGACATGACGAGCTCGGTGACCGCGCCGGTCCCGTCGACGCGCACGACGTCCTCGTGATCGTTTCGCGCGACGTACGCGTACGTCGAGTCGACGGCGAGCTGCTGCGGATATGAGAAGAGATCGAGGCCCGTGAGCAGCGTCTTCGGCGACGCGTTGCACGCAGAAGTCGTGCTGCACGAGACGAGCTGGACGGTGGAGCTGACGGCGTCGCCGTCGGCGACGGCGAACACGTCGGTCGCGTTGGCGGCGACTGCGTAGACGCCTCCCGGGAACATCGTGATCCACGGCGCGCTCGTCGAGCCCTGGCAGCCGACGCAGTTCACCGAATCGAGGGTGACGTCGCCCCCGTCGTACGGGTCGTCCACCCAGAACGCTTTCGCGCCCGAGACGGCGATGAGCGACGGATACGCGAGGCCGGACGCGAGCGTCTGATCGCCCGATCCGTCGGCGGCGGCGGTGTGGATCGAGCCGTCGCCGGCCGTGAGATCGGAGAGCAGGTACTCGACGCCGTTTTGCGTGAGCGCGAAGTCGATGAAATCGAGGTTCGTCACCACCGCCGACGCGGTCCCGCACCCGCTCGTCGCGCAGCGCTGGAGGCCCGAGCCGCCGACGCCGAGGTACACGAACCCCGCCTGCGCGGCGATGGAGTCGTACTGCACGGGTCCGTGGAGCACCGCGGCCGGCGCGGCGCCGCAGCCCGACGCGCCCGAGTCGTCGTAGACGAGCGGCTCGATGCCGGCGATGTCGCGGCACGCGAGCGCGAAGACGGCGAGCGCGGCGAGTCGCGCCTTCAAAAGGTGCCTCCGACGCCGGCGAAGCCCGGCCCGACGATCGGGCGAATCGCGGCGCGCGTCACGTCCGGCCCGCGGATGAAGAAGAGGACGACGCTCGCCGCGATGCCGACGCCCGAGACCACGAAGAGCACGGTCGACCAGTCGGCGAGCGACGCGGCGGTGCCGTTCTCGGCGACCGCGCTCGCGTTGCCGCACGGTGAGCTCGGGCACTGCTTGCGCGCGTCGCTCGCGTCCGAGATCGCGAGGCCGCCGAGCACCGAGCCGGAGACGAGCACGGCGGCGGACACGCCGAGCGCGACGACGGACACCAACCGGAGCGGGTGCGTCGTGACCGTGACCATCGGGACGTGACCGCCGCCGATCGCGACCGAGACCGGCTCGGCCTCGAGCTCGGGCACCGCGATCGTCTTTTGCGCGCGCGGGCCCTCGACGGTGAACGTGGTCGTCCACGGCTTCTTGCCGTGCGCGGTGACCGCGAGCGTGTGCGAGCCGGGATCGACCGGCGCGTTGTTCCACGCGGCTTGGCCGACGACGACGTCGTCCTCGCGCACCTCGAGGCCCTCGAGCGAGGCGACGTCGGCGGGGACCGCGATGGTGAGGTGCGCGAGGTTCGGCTCGAGCGCGGCGGCGCGCGCGGTGGCGGCTCGCTGCCGGTCGCGGCGATTGTCCCGCCGAGCGAGCGAGATCGCGTCCTCGTAAGCGCCCCACGCGCTCGCCGTCTTGCCGAGGCCCTCGTAACAAATCCCGAGCGCGAGCTCGACGCCGCTCGAGGGCTCGAGCCGCGCGCTCTCGGCGAACTTCGGGCACGCCTCGGCGTACTTCTTGTGCTCGAGGAGCTTCTTTCCGTCGCGGAAGAGACCCTCGGCGATCGCCGAGCTGCTCTGCGCCGCCGCGCGCGACGCGACGAGCATCGCGAGCGCGCTAACGAGTATCGAGCAGCGAGTCGATGTCATTCGGGTTCCGGTGGGCGGTGCCCGAAGACGAGGATCGCACGATCTTGTGGTGCGTCGCCACCGGAGGCGCCACCACGGCGGCCGATTCGGAGACCGCGGGCGGAGACGGGGCGGGCGGCGCGACGCTCGTCGCGGCGGGCACGGTCGGCGCGGCGCTCGCCGCGTTCACGAGCGTCGGCTCCGGCTTCGGCCCGCCGCGCACGGCGAACCCGACCGCGACGGCCGCCGCCACGACGAGCACGGCGCCCACGCCCGCGAGCACGATCGGCACGCGCGACTTCGGCGGCGCGCGCTCGGCCCCGACGACGAGCGACGCCATCGACTCGTTGATCCCGCCGACCGGCTGCGAGCCGGTCACGCTCGACGGCTCGCTCACGCGCGGAAACGGCGGAAGCGACGGCGTTGAGATCGGCGCGACGGAGTTCACCGAGTGCGCGCCGCTCTCGATCTCCGCGCGCATCGTGTCGCGCGCGACGAGCGTCGGCCCGATGAGCGCCTCGACCCACTCGGCGATCTTCATCGCGGACGCGACCGGCGTGCACGCTTCGATCGCCGCGGCCATCTCGCGCGCGGTCGCGTACCGCGCCGCGGGATCGCGCGCGAGGCCCTTCAGCACGATGGCGTCGAGCGCGGCGGGGACGCTCGGGTTGAGCGTGCTCGGCGCGGGGGCCTCGAGCGTGAGCACGTGGTGGAGCACCTGCGCCTCGGTCTCGCCGCGGAACAAGCGCTGCGACGTGAGCGCCTCCCAGAAGACGAGCGCCGCGGAGTAGACGTCGCTCTTCGCGGTCACCTCGCCGTTGAGCTGCTCGGGCGACATGTACGGGATCTTTCCCTTGAGCTGACCCTCGCGCGTCGTCTGGAGTCGCGTCGCGGCCTTCGCCACGCCGAAGTCGAGCACGCGCGGCACGCCGTCGGCGCCGACGATGAGGTTCTGCGGAGACACGTCGCGGTGTACGATCGAGAGCGGCTTGCCGGTCTCGTCGCGTGCCTCGTGCGCGGCGTGGAGGCCCGCGAGCAGGCCCACGACGATCGCCGCCGCGATGGGCACCGGCACGAGCTCTTTGCGTTTGCGCGCCGCGCGGAGCAGCCCGGAGAGCGTCTCGCCGCGGATGTACTCGAGCACGAGGAAGAGCTCGCTCTCGGTCGACACGACGTCGAGGATCGGAACGACGTTCGGGTGCTGCACGCGCGCCGCGAGCCGCGCCTCGTCGAGGAACATGGCCGCGAAGTACGGGTCCTTCGCGAGGTGCGGGTGGAGGCGCTTGATCGCGACCGTCTTGCCGAAGCCGACGGGCCCGGTCTGCCGCCCGAGATAAACGACCGCCATGCCGCCGGCCGCGAGCTCGGCGTGCAGCGCGTAGCGCCCGAGCTGGAAGGGCTCGCCCATTCCGTTCGCTTCAGCTTAACACGCGGGCAGCTTCTTGTACGCCTCGATCGCCGCGCGGATGGTTGCGTTCGCCGCGTCGGGCCCCGCGAACTCGTCGACCTCATCATGCCGATCGCGCGCGCGCATCACGCAGAGCGGCGTGACCGCTTCTTGGCAGAGGACGAGCACGTCGAGCGGATCGCCGTCGTCGCAGTAGGTGCGCGGGAGAAAGCCGTAGTTCGCCGGATAGTGCACCGCCGAGAAGAGGCCTTGGAGCCTTTGGGGATCTCGATGACGGCGGGGAAGGCTTCGTCGATGGGCTCGTCGATGGAGAGATCGTGCCAGGCGTGGGTCATTCGGTGCTGCCGTCGGTCGACGCGCCGTCGTCGGCGGCGTCCGTGGCGCCGTCGGAGCCGGCGTCGCCGACGCCGGAGATCGAGGCCGTCGTCGGATCGAGGACGACCACCGCGTAGGCGAACTCGTTGGCGCAGGTGTCGTTGCGAATGGCGACGTCCGAGATGGGGTGGGGAGGGTCGCCGAACTCGCCGAGGTTACCCGCGTTCTGGGCTGGAAACGGTCCGCCCGTGGACGGCGACTCGACGGCGCTGACGGCTTGGTAGACGAAGAGCAGGTTGCCGGAGAGCGTCTGACCCGTGACCGCGTCGCGCAGGTGGAGGTCGATCGTCTCCTCCGCGCCGTACGCGAGCCACGCGCCGTCGATCGGCCCCGTCTGCCACATGTTCGGCGGGATGATGTGACCCTGACAGGTCGTGTCGCCCTCGCCGCAGTAGTCGCGGTACGAGCCCGCGCACTGCCCCTGCGGAAAGCACGCCGACGAAGCGCCGACGCCGACGATGACCGCCGCGACCGCGACCACGACCGCGACTCGCCTAAGCATCGAGCAACTCGGCGGCGTGCACGGCGTGGTACGTGAGGATCCCGTCCGCTCCGGCGCGACGGATCGAGCCGAGGGTCTCCAAGATCGCGCGGTCGCGGTCGATCATCTTCGCCGCGGCGGCCGCTTCGATCATCGAGTACTCGCCCGAGACGTTGTACGCGAAGAGCGGGAGGGTCGAGCTCTCGCGCACGGCGCGGATGACGTCGAGGTACGCGAGCGCGGGCTTCACCATGAGCATGTCGGCGCCCTCTTCTTCGTCGAGGCGCGCCTCGCGGAGCGCTTCGCGCGCGTTCGCGGGGTCCATCTGGTAGCCGGCGCGGTCGCCGAATTTCGGCGCGCAGTCGGCGGCCTCGCGGAAGGGGCCGTAGAAGCAGCTCGCGTACTTCACGGCGTAGCTCAAGATGGGCGTGCCCGAGAAGCCCGCGCCGTCGAGCGCGGCGCGGATGGCGCGCACGCGGCCGTCCATCATGTCGCTCGGGGCGACGACGTCGGCGCCCGCCTTCGCGTGGACGACCGACATCTTGCCGAGCACCTCGATGGTCGCGTCGTTGTCGACCTCGACTTGGCCGTCGCGGCGCGTGTGGAGGAGGCCGCAGTGGCCGTGGTCGGTGTACTCGTCGACGCACACGTCGGTCATCACGACGAGCTCGGGCGCGGCGTCCTTCATCGCGGCGACGGCGCGCGGCACGGGGCCATTCGCGTCGAGCGCGCTCGTTCCCTTTTCGTCCTTCTGCTTCGGCAGCCCGAACAAGATGACGCCGCCGAGCCCGCGCGCCTTGGCTTCGCGCGCGACGTTCGCCGCGTCCTTCACGGGGAGCTGGAAGACGCCCGGCATGGTCGAGACCGCGCGCGGCGTGTCGATCGCTTCGTTGAAAAAGAGCGGCAGGATGAAGTCGCCCGGGGCGAGCGACGTCTCGCGGACGAGCGCGCGAAGGGCCGCCGTGGCGCGGAGCCGGCGCGGGCGAACGACGGGAAAACCCATGCCTGGTGACTAGCACAGAGCTAAGTTGTCCGGCACATGCCGCAGCGCGACGAGTGGGATCGGGAGGTCGTCTCGACGGGGTCCGCCCCGACGGTGATGGCCGACTCGAGCCCGGAGCCCATGACCGTGCCGCGACCGGGCGCGGTGCTCGGCGGCAAGTACCGCGTCGAGCGAGTTCTCGGACAAGGCGGGATGGGGCTCGTGCTCGAAGCGACTCACCTCGGGCTCGCGCAGCGCGTCGCGATCAAGTTCCTCCGCAACGACGCGAAGGCCGTCGCGGGCGCGCTCGACCGCTTCGCGCGCGAGGCGCGCGCGTGCGCGCAGGTGAAGAGCGAGCACGTCGTTCGGGTGTTCGACACCGGCGTCTTCGAGACGGGCGAGCCGTACATCGTGATGGAGCTCCTCGACGGCGAGGACCTCCGCACGCTCCTCGCGCGCCGCGGGACGCTGACGCCCGTGGAGTCCGCGTCGTTCGCGATCGAGGCGTGCGAGGCACTCGCGCAGGCGCACGCGCTCGGCATCGTGCATCGCGATCTCAAGCCGGCGAACCTCTTCGTCGCGGCGCGCGCGGACGGGAGCGGCTCGATCAAGGTGCTCGACTTCGGGATCTCGAAGCTCCACTTCGAGACCGGGGCGCAGACGTCGGCCAACGTCGCGCTCGGCTCGCCGCGGTACATGTCGCCGGAGCAGATCCAGACGCCGCGCGACGTCGACGCGCGGACGGACGTGTGGGCGCTCGGCGTCGTGCTCTACGAGGCGCTCGCCGGGCGTCCGCCGTTCGACGCCGAAGGGATGCTCGCGCTCGCGACCGCCATCGC
>Ga0335082_10002489_pt1 | contig 19832 bp, 17 predicted proteins | sample Lox_Sample_41_FD_206718 | JGI IMG/M metagenome (GOLD analysis project Ga0335082, IMG submission 206718) | Soil microbial communities from Loxahatchee National Wildlife Refuge, Florida, United States - Lox_Sample_4.1 | ecosystem: Environmental > Terrestrial > Soil > Wetlands | place: USA...
GAGCGAATTGCTGGGAATGGATGCTGCCCCGATTGCGCACGTCTGGGTGCAGCTCCCTGTGGCGCTTGCGGATCTCTCACAGCCACAACCGGATCTGGCGCTCATTCGAAGCAAACCCGAGGGCTATGGTCGGCAGCTACCTCGAGAGCAGGACATCCTCTTAGTCATCGAAGTATCTGACTCGACGTTGGCCTACGATCAAGGGACGAAGCAGCGGTTGTACGCGAAGCACAACATCCCTGAGTACTGGATCGTGGATGTACAGGCAAAGCGCATCGAGGTCTATCGAGGCCCCTCGAGCAACGGGTACACGCGTAAGTCGGAGTGCGCGGGCAATGACGTCGTCTCGCCGCAGGAGTGCCCAAAAGTGAGGATTGAGTTGACCAGCCTGTTTGCCGATTAGAGCTCGAACAAGCAGTCCAGCTCCTCAAGCACAACTACCCGGGAGTCCAAGCAATGGCTGTCACCCCCAACCCTGCAGTGGTCGCGGAGCTCGCGCCAAACGGCTTGCTGCGCGCAGGGATCAACCTGTCGAACTTCCTGCTCGTCACGGGACGTGCGGCGAACGGCGATCCGCAGGGCATCGCCCCCGACATGGCGGGTGAGATCGCCGCGCGACTCAAGGTGCCGCTCCAGCTCATCGCCTACGAGTCGCCCGGGAAGCTCGCCGACGCGGTCGCTGAATGGGACATCGGCCTGATCGGTGCGGAACCCGCGCGCGCCGCGCAAATCGCCTTCAGCGCCGCCTATCTCGAGATCGAAGCCACCTACCTCGTGCCGGCGGACTCGAAGATACGCTCGGTCGAGGAGATCGATCGCAAAGGCGTACGGATCGCGGTCGCGGCGAGGAGCGCGTACGATCTGTACCTCAGCCGCAGCATCAAGAACGCCGAGCTGGTGCACGCGAACGGGCTCGACGCGTCCTACGAACTGTTCGTGCGCGAAAAGCTCGACGCGCTGGCCGGGCTGCGTCCGCGTCTCGTGAAAGACGTCCAGAACCTTCCCGGGGCACGTGTGCTCGAAGGACGCTTCACCGCTGTGCAGCAGGCGGTCGGCACGCCCAAGGCGCGCGTCGCGGCCGCAGCCTTTCTCGCCGCCTTCATCGAAGAGGCGAAGGCTTCGGGACTCGTCGCGCGGCTAATCGAGCGCCACGGCGTGCGCGGCGTCAACGTCGCGCCCGCTGCGTAGTCAGGTTTTGGCTTTGCGTTCTCCACTCCCGCTATAATCGGCTGCTGCAGGACGTCACCAAGACTCCGGCGTCGAGCAGCCCATCGCATTGCTCATTCAAAAAAGCGACGCTCGCTCGTTCAACAGCCATAGACGCCGCCGTTGATATCGAGCGTAGCACCGGTGATGAAGCCGTCGTACTCGCTGGCGAGAAACACGGCGGCACGCGCAACATCATCGGCAGTGCCGCCGCGACCGAGCGGGATGCCGGCCACCGTCGCCTTGGCGGACTCCGGGCTCGTGTGTGTGTTGTGAAAACTGGTGCCGAGAATCATGCCGGGTGCCAGCGCGTTGACGCGCACGCCTTGCGGACCGAGCTCGTTGGCGAGAGCGCGCGTAAACGTGAGAATTGCGCCTTTCGCGGTCGAGTAGACCAGCGAGCCAGGGTGGCCGCCCTTGCGGCCGGCGAGCGAGGACAGGTTGACGATGCTGGCGCCTCCGCCGGTCTTCGCAGCAGCTATGAGATGGGGTGTGGCCGCGCGCGTGACGCGGCGAGCGCTATCGACATTGAGCGACATAACCTCTGTCCAGAACGCATCGTCGGCCTCGGCTATGGTTTTGCGCGCCACCAGCGAACCGGCGTTGTTCACCAGTACATCCAGTCCGCCGAGAAACCGCACCGACTCGCCCACGAGCCGCTCGCATTCGGGCGATTCAGTGAGATCGGCGGCGGCGTGAGCGTACCTGCGGCCGAGCGCTTTCGCCTCAGCCTCCAATCCGCGGGCGGCATCGGCGCTGCTGCGATAGTGCACAAAAACGTCGCACCCTGCCGCGAGCAGTTGGCGGCTGATGGCGAGACCGATACCTTGCGCGCCGGCGGTGACGAGGGCGCGTCTTCCGTGGAGTTTGTGCATGGGTGATCGTCTTCGATAGTGGGGCGCCCGACGACCTCGAACGTATCTTCGAGTTCAATGCGCAGGCCGACCCATCGATAGCGTTGGATCACATCGAAGTGGCGCGGAGCGCGGTTCCGATTCGCGACGCCGATCCCGAGATGGGACCCGAGCAGATGATCGTCGCGCTTGGAACCGCCGCCCGCGGGCGATGCTGCTACGCAGTCTCCTTAACCGGCATTTCGCCGACCACCCGCGTCTCATGCACGGCCGGGGAATAGATTTCCAGGATCTCGAGGTCGTCAGAGCAAGCCAGCTCGTTGTGGACGATGCCCGCGGGCTGCAGCACGCAGTCGCCCGCACGGAATGTGAGCTCGCCCTCCTGGCCATCATAGATGAAGCGGACCCAACCCTTCAGCACGTAGAACATCTGAAAGTCGCATAGATGTTGGTGCAGGCCGGTGGTGTGCATGTCCTGATCGCCCGTGTGATCCTTCTTCACTCGGATGACGTGGGCACGGAACTGACCCTGAGTCGCGTTATCGATGCCAAGATCGCGGTATTCCATAAAATCGCGCAGCCCGTTCTTGTACACGCCGTCCTTGGCATAGCTTACCGAGAATTTCTGGTTTTCCTTGCTCATGATGCTTCTCCTCTCGTTCGTAGTTCGTACGTGCGTGCCGGAGCCGATATCCGCGCTACCTATAGGGTAGCGCTGAAGTCGAAACCGGGTCAAATCAGGATCGCGCGCCCATACCCACGATCGCATCCACGAGACCTCGCCCCACTGCGTCTTCCGGATCGAGGGTCTCGCCACTGTAAAGCAGCGCCTGGAATTGCTCCGGCGCGGCGACGCAGCGCATGATCTCCAGCGCGATGGTAGGAAAGGGGACGCCCACCAGCAGCTCGGGGACGCCGATCCGTCCCGCCTGCTGCGCCATGATCCGATAGTCGCCCGCGCATGCCAGCACGCAACCTCCGGCAATGGCGTGTCCATTGAACGGTATTTGCATTGGCGCAGCGTATCACTGCGTTGGAGGATCTGCTCGCGGTCGGCACAGTATGAAACTGGTCCTCTACAATGGATCGACAGCTTGTTCCTGACGAGTCTGCCGAAGCCTAGTTCCAGGGAACCGCCCGCGTTGCCCATGAGTCAATGACTACTCATCCAGAGTCGATTCCCTCGGAACACGCCATGGCGATTCTGCACGTCCGACACAAGACGGTCTACACGTACCGGGAGCCGGTGCAATTCGGCGAGCACCGGCTCATGTCGAGGCCGCGCGACAGCCACGACTTGCGCCTCATCGATACCGCGATGGTGATCACGCCGGAACCGAGCGCTATACGGTGGATTCATGACGTGTTCGGTAACTCGATCGCGATCGTGACCTTCACGCAGACAGCGCCGGAACTGATCTTCGAGTCGACGTTCCGTGCGGAGCACTACCCCTCGACTCCGCAGGCGCTGTTCGTGGAATCGTATGCGGAGAAGTTTCCGTTCAGCTACTCCTCCGAGGACACCGCCGACCTCGGGCGAACCAAGGAGCGCCACTACCCCGACCCCGAGCACAAGATCGATGCATGGGCCCGAGAGATCTTGGAGAGCATCCCCGGCGGCGGCACGCTCGATGTGCTCATGGCCATGACCACCGCCATCAAGTCCCAGTTCCAGTACCTGGCGCGCGCAACCGAGGGCGTGCAATCGCCGCTCGAGACGTTGGCGTACGGTAGCGGAAGCTGCCGCGATTTCGCCGTGTTCATGATGGAAGCCGTGCGCACTCTGGGGCTCGCCGCGCGCTTCGTGTCGGGTTATCTCTACGATGAGAACCTCATTGGCGCCGAGGGCGGCATGGTCGGGGCCGGCGAGACGCATGCCTGGCTGCAGGTATTCCTGCCCGGAGCGGGCTGGGTCGAATACGATCCGACCAATGCACTGGTCGGTGGACGCAATCTCATCCGCGTTGCCGTGGCCCGCGACGCGTCTCAGGCGGTGCCGCTGCAAGGCACCTTTTATGGTCTCACCGACGCTTTCTTGTCGATATCCGTGGAAGTGACAGTTACGACTGAGTAGAGTCTAAGAGTCGGCAACGCCGCAGCTGGAGTTGCAGCTTCAGTTCGTTGCCGAGCCCGCGCGGGATTGGCGCTCGACGCTGACGCCCACGGAAAGAGTGTGTGTACCGCCGCCGAGAATCACGCCGCGCAATGGCGATACATCACCGAAGTCTCGGCCCCACGCGACGGCAATATGATCCGTGCCCACGCGAAGGTCGTTCGTGGGATCGAGCTCGAGCCACCCGCACGGCGGGATGTAGACTGCCACCCACGCGTGCGACTGGCCGGTGCCCACCCAATCGTCTTCCTCCACTCTCGCCGCCGGCCGCAAGCGGATATAGCCGCTCACATAGCGGGCAGCCAGTCCACGCGTGCGCAGGCAGGCGATCATCAGGTGCGCAAAGTCCTGGCACACGCCGCGGCGAGTCTGCAGCACGTCCGCGAGCGGCGTCGCGATGTCGGTCTCTCCCGGCGCGTAGCTGAACTCGCGATGCACCTTTTGCATCAGCGCCTGCGCGCACTCGAGTATCGGACGATCGGGCGAAAAGCAATCGGCGGAAAACTCATCGAAGATCCGCTTGATGCGGACATACGGTGACTCGTGGCGATAGCGACCGGCGTCCAGCGCCTCCGGCACAGGCCTGATGCCGCTGTACGAAAGGCTTTGCCGCACTTCCTCCCACGGCAAGGTATCTTGCGCGCAGAGCGCCGGCCGCGGGCGGACTTCCATTTCCATTTGTGCGGTGACTTCCAGCCGCCGATGAGCGTCCTCGAACTCGACACGCGTGACGGGATTGCCGAACGCATCGGTCTCGTCGCGGCGTCTGTGAGCCGCCGGCGCGATGACGATCGAATGCTCGAGGCACTGCTGATAGGGCGATGCACGCGGCATCAGGTGCAGAAGCTGATGGGAATGCACGACATCGCTGCCGTACGTGTAGACCGTTTCGTGCCGGATATGGTATCTCACGACGCTGCTCATGCCGTGATTCTCATGCCGCAAGCGACCGTGTGGCCGCGCCAGTATGCGAAAAATGGCGCATCGACAGCCGATCGGAAAGGTCTCGTGCCGCAGCAGCGAGTGCCCGCATGTCACCGGCTAACGCATAGCGCGCGTCCGCTACCGTGTCGCCCTCGCCCTCCAGCACAAACAACTCCGCGCCTTCCAGCTCGGGGAGCGGGCCGGTGAACACCTCCGTGGGTTGTCCTCCGAGCGATGCGGCGAGGCTTCCGAGGTCCCGCTCGATGGCTTGGCATTGGAACGCAACTGCGCGGGGATGCTCAACGTCGCGAATCAACAGGTCGAGCGCCAGGGCAAGACGTGGCGCCGAAACGTAGCGCGATCGATACGCCACGAGGCTGTCGCAAGTCTCGAGCAGCCATTCGACGTGGTTGGGTTGCGCCGCTCGGTCCAACAATAGATGGCTGGCGAGAAGCCGGGTCAGGAACTGCAGCCGCTCGAGACGCCGACCCAGGCGCATCAGACGCCAGCCCTCATCGTGCGTCATGTCGTTGAACGCGAAACCGGCGAGCGCAGACAGCGACAGGATCAGCCGATCCAGAGCTTCACGCGGCTCGCCGCGTTGCGTCGCCGCGCGCTGGAGCTGCCGCTGCAGATCGAGCACCACCGGCCAGGAGCTGCCGGACAGGCGGCTGCGCACTTGCGAAGCGCACCACGCAAGCCGCTTCACATCCGCGACAATGCCCTGCGGATTTTGCTCGTCACGCAGACACTGCGACGGATTCATGTCGTACGACAAGAATCCGAGCTCGCGGCAAACATTCACCGCGCTCGGCCACACGCTGGCGTCCACACGCACTGCATGCGTGCTGAGCATGAGACGCGCCTGGTCCTCACAGCGCACTGCATAGCGGCCGAACCAGAACAGGTTTTCGACGACGCGCGATGGAATGTCGTGCTGCCGAACCAGCGCGGGCAGTGCTTGCGCGCGCGGTGACGGCTCATCGTCCGTGGTGCTTCCGGAAAGCACCCAGATGTCCTTGCTTCCGCCGCCTCGCTGCGAGGATACGACGTCGACCGTTGTATCCGTCGCCACACGAGCAAGGCCGCCTGGCATGACGCGAAATCCCTGGTCGGTTGCGATCGCGTAGACGCGGATCGTAAGCGCCCGCGCCGCGAGGCCCACTACGCCATGCTGTCGCCACACCGGGGCCTGAGACAACGCCACGTGCTCCTGCGCCACGTAGGCATAGGGCCGTGCGCGCAAGCGCGCGACAAGCTGCTCGAGCGCAGCACGCGAGAGCGTGCGCGCAAACACCGGCTCGAAACGCTGATTGGGATAAGCCGGCTTGATCACGAGCCGATCCAGATGCGACAGCACGTATTCGAGCGCGGGCGTCTCGCCGCACCACCACGTCGCCACGGACGGCAGCTCGAGCTTCTCGCCCAGCAGCCGCTTGCAGATCCCCGGCAGGAATCCGAGCCAGGCGGCCGACTCGAGCACGCCGGTGCCGAGCGCATTCGCCACCACCACCCGCCTCGCGCGTACCGCGCTGATAAGCCCTGGCACGCCGAGCGCCGAGTCGCTGCGCAACTCCACCGGATCGCAGAAGTCGTCATCGAGGCGCCGGAAGATGGAGTGGACGCGCCGCAGGCCGGCGAGCGTTTTGAGGTACACGGTGTCGCCGCGCACCGTGAGGTCCGAGCCCTCGACCAGCGGTAAGCCGAGCTGGCCCGCGAGGTATGCGTGCTCGAAATACGTTTCGTTGTATGGTCCAGGCGTGAGGATCACTGCGAGCGGCATCTCATCGTCGCCTGCGCCGCTCAGCAGACGCGCGCGCAGTTCGCCGAAGAAGTCCCGTATGCGCCGCACACCGAGATTGCGCATCGAGTCCGGCAGCACCTGCTCGACGATCTCGCGATTCTCGAGCGCATAGCCCGCGCCGGAGGGAGCTTGCGTGCGGTCGGCGAGCAGCCACCAATGCCCATCGGGCGCGCGGGCGAGGTCAGCGGCGTAGACGTGAAGCCAATTGCCATCCTGCGGCTGCAGGCCATAACATGCCCACAGAAAATTAGGATGACCGAATGTGAGCTCAGCCGGCACGGCGCCCTCGGCGAGCAGGCGTTGCGGACCATACAGATCAGCAAGCAGCGCATCGAGAAGCTGCGCACGTTGAGCAACACCGCTCTCGATGACACGCCACTCGTCCGCGGTGATCACGAGCGGCAGCGGGTCGAGGCCCCACGGGCGGTCCGCCCCCTGCGCATCGGCGTACACGTTGTAGGTGACGCCGTTCTCGATGATCAGGCGGCGCGTCAGCTCGAGGCTTTGGCGTCCTGTGCTCGTCCCATCGCCGGCAGCAACGCGATCGATGAGCGGCCGCCAGTGCATGCGCACCGAGCCGCTCTCGTCGAGCAGCTCGTCATAGCGGCGCGCGTCGGCGACATAACTCGCAAGACACGCATGGGAAGTCGGCAACGGTAGAACCTATCTCAAAGTTCCGCGCGTCCCTCTGCGCAGATCGAGGGTAAACGGAAACTCCTGGCTCGGCGCTGCGCGCACAGGCACAACGCGCCCGGGCGTATGGCCCATCCTGAAAAAGCGCGCGAGCCGGCGGCTTTCCGATTCGAAAGCGTTGACTGGAAGCGTGGCGTAGTTGCGCCCACCTGGGTGCATCACGTGATACTGGCATCCTCCAAGCGAACGCTCCATCCACGCATCGACGAGGTCGAAGGTGAGCGGCGCGTGCACGCCGATGGTCGGATGCAGCGAGTTTGCCGGCTGCCACGCCCGGTAGCGCACGCCGCCAACGAATTCGCCCACGCGGCCAGTCGGCCGCAGTGGAATCGCGTACCCATTGCAGGTGAGCACGTAGCGGTCCGGCGCCAGGCCGGTGGCCTTCACCTGCAAGCGCTCGACCGACGAGTCCACGTAGCGCGCGGTGCCGCCGACCGCGCCTTCTTCCCCGAGCACATGCCAGGGCTCGAGTGCATGACGCAGCTCGACCTCCACGCCGCGCGCGGCGAAGTCCCCGTGTTTGGGGAAGCGAAACTCGAAGTGCGGCGCGAACCACTGTGACTGCAGCGGGTAGCCGGCCGCGTTCTGCTCTTGCAGCACGTCTGCGAAATCCTGTTCGACGAAATACGGCAGCATGAAGCGGTCGTGCAGCTCGGTGCCCCAGCGTGCGAGCCGCTCGGGCTCATACGGCGTGCGCCAGAACCGCGCGACCAGCGATCTTAGCAGCAGTTGCTGCGTCAGGCTCATCTGGGGGTGCGGCGGCATCTCGAAGGCGCGCAGCTCGAGCAGGCCGAGGCGACCGGCGGCGCTGTCCGGCGAATACATCTTGTCGATGCAGAACTCGGCGCGGTGCGTGTTGCCGATTACGTCGACCAGCAGATTGCGGAACAGGCGATCGACCAACCAAGGTGGCACTTCGCCGCCCACCGGTGGCAGCTGCTTGAACGCCACTTCGAGCTCGTACAGCGAATCGTTACGCGCTTCGTCGGTGCGCGGCGCCTGCGAAGTCGGGCCGATGAACAGGCCCGAGAACAGATAGGAGAGTGAGGGATGGTTGTGCCAGTATGCCAGCAGACTGCGCAACAGGTCCGGCCGACGCAGGAACGGCGAGTCGGGCGGCGTGGCGCCGCCGAGCACGAAGTGGTTCCCGCCGCCCGTGCCGGTATGGCGGCCGTCGATCATGAACTTCTCGGCCGTGAGGCGCGATTCACGTGCGGCATCGTAGAGATAGTGCGTGTGCTCCGAAAGCTCCTGCCAATCGTGCGCCGGATGGATGTTCACCTCGATGACACCGGGGTCGGGCGTCAGGCGGAAATTGTTGAGGCGCGGATCCTTCGGGGGCTCGTAGCCTTCGAGCACGACCGGTTGTGAGAGCTCTTCCGCAGCACCTTCGACGGCGGCCACGAGCTCGAGGTAGTCCTCCAGGCGATTCGTGGGCGGCATGAAGACGTAGAGCACACCGTCGCGCGGCTCGGCGCACATCGCCGTGCGCGTGACCCCGCCTGCCGATTCCTGCGGCATCGGCGCATGCAGCGCGGAATCGCGCTCCGCGACAACCTCGCGCATCGCCGCTTCGGCGCGTGCATGGAGAGCCGGGGAATCCCCCTCGCCCGAGGGCTCGAAACCGTGCAGTTGCCGACGAATCTCCGCATGTCGCGCAAGCGGCGGAAAGATCTGCGTCTGATCGGGCGTGTGGATATAGGGATAGTCGCCTGGTGCCACCCATGGCGTCGAATCGAGCGGCAAGCGCAAGCCGACCGGCGAATCGCCGGGCATCAAGTAGCAGCGCTCGCGGCGCAGGAACCACGGACCGGTCTGCCAGCGCCGGCCCTTCTTCTCGCGCATCACAGGGAAGATGTAGCCGACGGCCGCGTCCAGACCTTGCTCGAACACGCGCGCGAGCCGTGCACGCTCGCCGGGATCTTCGAGCCGCGCCTCGAACGGGTCTACGTTGCTAGGCAGGCGGCGCTCGCGCCAGAGGTAGTAGAACACATCCTCGTAGGCGCCGAACACGAACTCAGGCGACAGCCCGAGCCGGGTGGCGACCGCGGATAGAAAACGCTGTGCCGTCTCGGCGGATACGCCGTAGTCGACCGACTCATCCGCGCACAGCGCCGGGTTCTGCCAGATGGGCTCGCCGTCGCGCCGCCAGAAACAGTTGAGCGACCAGCGCGGCAACGCTTCACCGGGATACCATTTGCCCTGGCCGAAGTGCGCGAGGCCCTGCGGCGCGTACTTGTCCTTGAGCCGCCGATACAGATTCGCCGCGAGGTGGCGTTTGCTCGGGCCGAGCGCCGCTGTGTTCCATTCCGCTTCTTCCCGGCCGTCGAGCGCGACGAACGTCGGCTCGCCGCCCATCGTGAGGCGCACATCGAGCGCCGACAGGTCCGCATCGATCGCGTGGCCGAGACGATCGACCTCGTCCCACTGCTGCTCAGTGTACGGCTTGGTCACGCGCGGGGCTTCCCAGACGCGCGCCACACTCATCGAATGCGAGAATGCGACTTCGCTCTTCTCCACCCCACCGGTCACCGGCGCAGCGGCCGAAGGCTCGGGTGTGCATGCGAGCGGAATGTGTCCTTCTCCGGCGAGCAGCCCGGAGGTGGGATCAAGGCCGATCCAGCCGGCGCCGGGCAGATACACCTCGCACCACGCGTGCAGGTCCGTGAAATCCTGCTGCGGACCCGACGGACCATCGAGGGACTTCACGTCTGCCACGAGCTGGATGAGGTAGCCGGAGACGAAGCGCGCCGCCAAGCCGAGATGCCGCAGCAATTGCACGAGCAGCCAGCCGGAATCGCGGCACGAGCCGGCTGCGTTCAACAGCGTCTCCTCCGGTGTTTGCACGCCCGGCTCCATCCGGATGAGATAACGAATATCGTTCGCCAGCCGTTGGTTCAACGCCACCAGGAAGTCAATGATGCTGCGGCGAGCGGTCGAAATGGAGGCGAGATACTCAGCGAACCGTGCCGTAGCCGGCGCGAGCACGAGGTAGGGCGCGAGCTCGCGGCGCTCCTCCTGCTGGTACTCGAACGGAAAGTCGTTCGCGTAGGGTTCTAGAAAGAAATCGAACGGGTTCAGCACCGCCATCTCGGCCACCAGGTCGATCTCGATGCGCAGCTCCTGCGTCTTCTCCGGAAACGTGAGCCGCGCAAGGTAATTCGCCTGCGGGTCCTGCTGCCAGTTGATGAAGTGCTCGGCCGGCGTGACTTTGAGCGAATACGAGAGGATACGCGTTCGCGAATGCGGTGCCGGCCGCAGCCGAACGATCTGCGGGCCCAAGCTCACACGCCGGTCGTACCGGTAATGGGTCAGGTGATTGAGTGCGACGTGGATCGACAAGACGATTTCTCCGGCGGTTGTTGTGGGAAGTCTGGACGAAGCCGATTCTTGCCGACCGGCGGCAAGGGTGTTGCAATTTCCGGGCGCAGGGAAAAGGGCGCTTTGGCGCGTTTTTCGCACTGTTTTGTGACAACGAGCAATGCCGATGCACCACTTAGTGGCGTGGTGGTCGGCTGGCCGAGGCTCGACGGTCTGCGAGTTGCTGATTCTCACTGGGCAAGACCAGGCATGCTGATATGATGGTTACCAACGTCCGCTTCGGAGGCAAGGACATGCGCACCGCTTATGTAACACGTTCGATTTGTGGCACGCTGGCGTTGTTCGATTGGCCCCGTGGTGGGCTGCCCCTTCCGTATCTGGACCGGCCATGAAGTTCGGCATCTGGGTTCCCAACTGCCGCGACCTGGCCACGCCGGAGATCATCCGTCATAGCGCCGTACGGGCGGAGCAGCTTGGTTACGACGCGGTCTTTGTCAGCGATCACGTCGTGGTGCCGAATGCCTATGTCGATCGTTTCGGCGCTGGCATCTACGATCCGCTGATTACACTGTCGGTGTTGGCAGGCGCGACGAGCCGAGTGCTCCTCGGCACGACCGTATTGATCGTTCCTTATCGCAACCCGGTGCTCACTGCGAAAATGGTCGCCTCGCTCGATGCGCTGAGCGGCGGACGCGTGGTGCTTGGCATCGGCGCGGGCTGGGTACCGGAAGAAAGTGCAGCGCTCGGCGTCCCGTTCGCCGAGCGTGGCGCGATGACTGACGAATACCTCGCCGCCATGCGCGAACTGTGGACGAGTCCCGCGCCCTCATTTGCCGGAAAGTACACGCAGTTCAGTGAAGTTTGTTGCGAACCGAAGCCGATTCAGAAGCCGCACCCGCCGATCTGGGTCGGCGGTCACAGTCCCGCCGCTCTACGCCGTGCCGCTGCGATTGGTGCCGCCTGGCATCCCATCAACCGCTCTGTGGAAGACATTCGCGCCGGCCACGCCGAGATCGTGCGGCTTTGCGAGGCGCGCGGTCGCACGGTGCCGCCGCTGGTAACGATGCGAATCGATACGTGCGTGTTGCAAGCAGGACGCCGTGCGCCGGCTCCTATTCATGGCGACAGCATGTTGGCGGGCGAGCCGGATACATTGGTGGATAAGATAGGCGAATTGGCCGCAGCGGGCGTTGAGCATCTGGTCCTGGAGTTTCTGGTTTCGGACCGCGCTGAGCTCGACGAGCAGATGGCGCTGTTTGCTGAGCGCGTCAGGCCGCACGTCGCATGATGGGTTACCCCGGCGTCGGGCCCCTCTATCTGGCCGGTCAGCGATTTTCAGCGACTGGCTCGAAACGACCCAAAGCGGAAGTAGCCCAATCTGGAAAGCTGCCGGTCAACGGTTGTTAGCTGCTGATTGGCGTTCAGCTCACCTTCTCGATGTCCGGCAACCTCCAGCTCTTGTCGAAGATCGCCTTCTCTGGGCCATACACGCGGAACCATGGGAACCATTCCTGACCGGCGGGGGTGGCGGGGGTGGAGAGCCAGTTGGCCTGATTGCCGGCGGGCGGCTTCGGGCCAATGTAAATGTCCACCGAGCCGTCGCCATTCTTCTGCAAATCCTCGTCGAGCGACCCGAGCGTGAGGCGCGTCGAGTTGAGGAAGAAGCTCGATGTCTTCAGAGCAGAGGAACCCAGATCAGGGAGAGTAGCGGCGAAGGGGCCGAGCCGTAGGCGGTAACCCAAGGGGTTGGACCAGAGCCCAATAGCGGGTTCAAACGGGCGCACGGAGGATCGTGCAAAGGTGAACCGTGCTACACGGAATACATCACTTGGGGAACATCAGCTGCACTTGAAAGCGTATCTGCCAGTTGGGGCCGAAATCCGGTTTGACGGCGTTGTAGTACGCCGCGAGCTGCGTATTCACGGGCAGTTTGCCCAAATGGAAAATCTTACCGACACCCCCGCCCACCGGCACCGTGTACTTCTGGCCGCTATCCGCCTTCCAGTCGGCGGTGATGATCGGCGATGACGTGAGGTACATGCCATTGCCATCGGGCAAGTTGTAGTTGACGAATGGCTGCACCAGCGCCTGGCTGTAGTCGCCCGACTGGCGCGAGCCTTTGATCGCATCGCCGACGGACCAGACCTGATTGGCCAACACTCCGTAGACCCACGGGTCGCCATGCGCGAGATGCAGCACCACTACAGTTGGACCTAAGCCCCAGCGTGGGTTGCCGAGTGCGTCGTTGCTGTCGGTAGGTGCCTGCGCGATCGCGCCTGCACCCCAGATCAAGCCGCCGCTGCCCGGGCTGGCAGGAGACAGGAAGGCCGAAAACTGCACGTCGCCGATGCCATTAATCCGCTCTCCGCCAGTTGGGGTTAGAGGCGGCTGTGAGATGACCGGAATGATGGTCCGCGTAATGATATTCCAATCTCTGTTCACCTCGATCGGGATCACCGGCTGGATGTTGAGTATGTTCTGTGTCTCTCTCTGGGGGCCGGCGTTGAGATTGGTATTGTTCTGAAACGGGAGACTGATGAGGTTGCCGATGGGGTTCTGCGCGAGTTTCGCGAGTTCCTCCGCGGACATTTCTGCCTGGGCCGGTGTCGCTGCAAGGGCTGCAGCCAGCGATGCTGCAAGGAAGTGAATCCAAGTGTTCATCTTTCCCCCTGAGTGCTCCGAAGCGGTTGTCTTATAGATCGGCAGCAGCCGTTCGCAACGGGCGCGCCCCAACTGGTGGGGCGCGCGCAAGACTAGTACGGCTGCACCTTGCCCATACGCGGCGGCTTAACCGGCGCGGCCACGCCATAGATGACGGTGAAGCCCGATCCGCCGCCCCAGGTCGAAGTGGGACGGGACGGATTCTCGCCGGCGGCCGCTTCGAGACTGTTCCAGTTGTTCGCGGCCCAGACGTTGCCAGCCGGGTCAATGGATACGTCGGTGATCATCTGGATCGTGCCGCTCTGGAAGATGTGGATGACATCGCCGCTCTTGGTGCCGGCGGGATGCCCCTTGGTGTTGTCCCCAGCCAGGAGCGAGACGGAGCGGCCCCACATGTTGCCGACCCAGATGTCGTCATTGCCGTCCACGTTCAAGCCCCACGGGATGTTAATTGCCTCGCCGGTGTAGCCCATCGGCGCGGGTTGGCTGCCATCCGGACGGATCATGTTGACGGCACCAGTGGGCCGCGGCGGGGGCCCGCTGACGTACTTGAACATGTGCGCGGTAATAAGCTTGAACTGCTCCATGATGGATATGCCCTCGGGAAGCTTCGGCTGTGGGGTTCTCAGATCCATGTTGCTCGCCACCCAGACATTTTCTTTCGAGTCCAGGGCGAGGGCGCGCACACCGATCCCAGCGCGGAAGCTTTCCACCTTGGTGGGATCCTCGGCCGGGAAGCGCACGACCGTGTCCGACGAGGAGTTGGCGACCCAGACACGATTCTGCGAGTCGATGACGATGTCGAAGGGCGATTTCAGCCCCGCGACTTTGACGATGCGGCCGTCTTTGATCCGTCCAGCGGGGAAGAACAGCAACTGGTTGTTCGAGCCATCGGCAATCCAGACATCGCCGTTCTTGGCGACCCCGATGCCCATCAGTCCGAGAAATTTTTCCGTGAATGGGAAATCGCTTTCACTGGCAACGGGTTTGCCGTTGAAATCCATGACGAGGATCTTCCCGTTGAAGCTGCTGATCCACACGCGGTCTTTCGTCACGGCGGTGCCCCAGCCGACGCCGTCGATACCCATGCCGGTAAAGCCGGTGATCGGCGGGGAGAGCGCCGTTCCGTTGGGACTAAATTTAATCACACCACCACCGGTGCTCCTGTTGACGCCGGACTGTGAGCCGGGCAGCCAATTCTGGCCGCTCCAAAGGTTGCCGTCCGCATCAAACATGAAACGACCATTGGCATAATCCCCGCCGCCCGAGAAACATAGTGAGAGCGCGAAATCGTTCGGGACATAGACGAGATAGGGAACGAAGGGCGCACTGCGCCGCGCATCGGGTGCTGGCAGCGGATAGGCTTCGTCGAACAACGCGTACAGTTCCTTCGGCGCAGCCCACGGTGCGCGGGCGATGCCGGCCATTGCTTCGAGCGTGTTCTTCGGCATCGTACCGCTGGGTGGCGTCGAGGCCTTGAGGAAACGGGCCCGCCAGGCATCGTCGGCTACTGTGAAGTAGGCGCTGATGAGCGAGCCGAGCGTGTCCAGGCTCGCCATCGTCGTGGTCATTGAGCTATTTAGCGGGTCAAGCAGCACCTTGCCCCAGCCCCCGGTCACGGGATCGACCAGGTTCGGCGCGTTCGCGGCGGCGATGCGAAGTCCGAGTGGATTACCGGAGATTGATTCCCCGTCGATGAATCGCGCGGAGGTGAATACCGATGCCACGGTCGTGAGTTCGTTGATCGTCACGGTCTTCGGCGCGGAGGTCCCTAACACTGTCATGAGCGCGATAGTGGGATTGTTGCCGCCGGCCTTGTTGGCCACGGGCTGCCCGCCCTTCGCGACTAGATAGAGGATGGCGTCCTTGCCGGACCCAACTGTGTTGAGCGTGAAGCGGCCATCGGCGTCGGTTGTTGCCTGCGCCAGTTGCTCGGGCGCACTCGCGCTCGCGGCAAAGAGCGTCACCGTCGAGCTAGCAATGGGCGCGCCTGCTCCAAGTACTTGGCCTTTGAGGCTGTCCGCTGTAGCAGCTGACGCGATTGAAAGTGCAACAAGCGCGCCGAGCGCGGCGATCCACCACCGGCCAGCCGCACCGTATTTGTCTTTCCCTGTCAGAGAGGGCATTTACTTTCTCCTGGACCTGAACATGATTGTTGACTTACGGGATTCACGGACACGTTGCGCGCCGGAACAACAAATCCCGCCCACGACCCGCGAGGAAACTATCCGGGCTTTGGTCACGTGTTCACGGCGAATCCCAACCCTCCGCGCTCGCCATTGCAGGAATCTGGCCAAAGCCACTTGCCGACGATGTGCGGCAGAGGCGAACGATGGGCCTATCGGTCGACCGAGTGTTTGACTTGGATCAACAACGGTGCACTTCACGGCTCGACGATGACTTAACCGCCGAGCAGCGGGAGGCAGATCGGTGAGCCGCGTTCTGAGCGCGATAGCCGACAACGAGTTGAGTCTCGTTGGACGACCGCTATTGAGCGATTAGACTGTAGGGCAGCTAATGGCCGATTCGAGACTGCGTCAATAACTTGGGCCCACCCAGTCCGGCCGCTGCGTCTCGCGAAAGCTGATATTCAAAACGCGTAAAGGCGCGCCGGATTATCCACCAGGATCTTCCTGCGGATCGCCGGATCAGGCGCCCAGAGCGTCAGCTGATTCAACAGCCGGGCATCATCGATCTGCAACAGCGGCGTCACGTCGGTCGGCTTCTGCCCGGGCGGCGTGGAGTCCGGATGCGGCCAGTCCGTGCCCCAGACCACACGGTCGGGATTAGCGGCGATGAGCGCTTTGGCAAGCGGCACGACATCGGCATAGTCAGGAGCGAGCCTGGACGCGCGATACGCGCCTGAGATCTTCACGTAAGCCTTACCCGACCGGATCATCTCGCCCAAATCCCCAAAGCCCGGCTGTTGCGGACCGAGCTCCGCCTTGGCGCCACCGAAGTGATCGAACACAACCGGGACCGGTGAGGTGGCGACGAGATCCTTGATGGCAGAAATCATTGCCAGGTTCGCGAAAATCTGAATGTGCCAATTGCGACGTCTGACGCGCTCGACAGCCGTCTGGAAACGTTGGCGACCGATGGACGGGTCGCTGATGCCTGCGGTAGCGAGATTGAGCCGGATGCCCCGCACGCCGGCCTGGTCCAGGGTATCGAGCTCACTCTCCGCGGTGTTCTCGTCGATGACCGCGACACCGCGTGCGTCCGCACCCCGCGCGCTGATGCCATAGAGCGTGGCCGAGTTGTCAGTGCCGTAAACGCTTGGCGTGACGATCACCACGCGCTGTATATGAAGCGCCTCGTGGAGCGCCGCCATCTCTTCCGGCAGTGCCATCTCGGGCGTATAGGCGCGCCCAGAAAAGAACGGGAATCTCTCGGGGTCACCATGGATGTGTGTATGGCAATCACAGGCCCCCGCCGGTACTTCGAAGTCCACAGACGCAGCAGGCTGGGACGCCTTGCCGAGTGGCGTGCGGATATACATAGTCGGCTCCGGTAATAGTTACTGCGAACGATACTGCATGTCGCGTCACAAGGTCGACCTCTTGATGAGCGCGCCTCCGCTCAGAGTGCGTAACTCAACTGCAAAACTGCCCTTCTAAGCACCCGACTGTCGATGCTATTCGAGTATCTACGCAGAACTATCACCATGTTCGGGAGGTCCGACCCCGATCCAGGCCCCACCGATCACGATCCAGGCCCCACCGATCACGATCCAGGCCCCACCGGATCGTTGGGGCTCTTGTCTGTTCACGGGAAAACCACTGCCACAGCGGCTTAGAACAGTGCATCATAGAGGGAACGCGAATCTTGCGGATGGACGCCTAGTTCGTGAGATTGGGATGCAGGTCACGTAACAGGCAACGGAGGAAACTACGATGAGTTTCGATCGACGCCGTTTTCTGTCGGCCTCGGCCGCGGCATTGGCCGCCCCTTATGTGCATACATCGCGAGCAGCCGGCACGCTGACCGTGGGCTTCTGGGACCACTGGGTGCCGGGCGCCAATGAGGGGCTCACCAAGCTTTGCAACGAGTGGGCGGCCAAGGAGAAGGTCGATCTGAAGATCGACTACATCACCTCGCAGGGTAACAAGCTGCTGCTCACCATCACCTCGGAGGCACAGGCGAAGTCGGGGCACGACATCCTCTCGCTTTACACTTGGCTTGCTGTGGGACAGGCGGTCAACTTGGAGCCGGTCGACGACGTTGTGCAGCCCCTCATCGCGAAGTACGGCAACACGGGCGACGCTATGGAATATCTCGGCCAGCAGAACGGCCACTGGATCGCCGTGCCGGCCACCGCCGGCAGTCAAATGAAGGGGCCATGTGCCCGCATCGATCTGTTCAAGCAGTACGTCGGCCTCGATCTCACCAAGATGTATCCGGCCGGCGCCCCACCTGATAAAGCGCTGACCGACAAATGGACTTGGGACGCGTTCCTGGTCGCCGCGGAGAAGTGCTTCAAGGCCGGTTATCCATTCGGCATCGGCATGGGGCAAACGCCCGATTCGGTCGACTCAGCCGGCGCCATCTTCGCAGCTTATGGCGCGCAACTCGTCGACGCCAAGGGCAACATCACGGTCAAGTCCGATGCGACACGGCAGGCGCTGGAGTACTGCAAGAAACTGGTGCAGTTCCTCCCCGCCGATGTGTTCGCCTGGGATGACGCTTCGAACAACAAGTGGTTGATCGCCGGCAAGGGTGCGCTGATCATGAACCCGCCCAGCGCCTGGGCAGTAGCCAAGCGTGACAACCCCAAGGTAGCCGAGCAGCTGTGGAGCTTCCCTTCACCCAAGGGACCGAAGGGGCGCTTTCAGCCCGCAGGACCGTTCTACTGGGGCATCTGGAAATTCTCGAACAACAAGTCCGCCGCCCGCAGCCTGCTCACCTACCTGTCTCAACGTTCCGCCGTGGAACAGATCGTGACCGCCAGCGGCGGCTACGACGTGCCGCCGTTCTCCGGACTACGCGACTTCAAGATCTGGGCCGAGGCGGGCCCGCCCAAGGGGACGCTGTATCACTATCCGCCCGGCGGCGATCAGATCGTCTCGGTCTGCGGTGCTCCTGCGCCCGCAGCCATTGCGATGCAAATGTACAACCAGGCCACCCTCACCAAGATGATCGCCAAGTTCACGCAGGGGAACGAATCGATGGACAAGGTGATTGGATGGGCTGCATCAGAGCTGGAAGGCTTCATGCGGACGTAATATCAGGATGCTGGCGGCGCCGCGTCATGGCGTGGCTCTTATGCTCGAGCCACAGCATGATCACGCCAATGTCTACATCCGATTGCAGCGAATCGCTGACTGGTGTTTGCGCCGTGAACGATGCAATGAACAGCGACATGCGCCGAGAGGCAAAGTGGCACCGCAAGAACTAGACGTTGTGATCGAGGTTCCTCGAGGCAGCTTTCTCAAGCGTGGCTCCACCGGCCACGTCGATTTCATTTCCCCCCTGCCGTGCCCGTTCAACTATGGGTCCGTGCCTGAGTACCTCGGACTTGAAGGCGATCTGCTGGACGCAGTGGTGCTCGGACCGCGCTTGCGGTTTGGCAGCAAGATACGCGTGAAGGCGTGGGGGGCTGTCGTGCTCACAGATCGAGGTATGACGGACGACAAACTCATCTGCAGCAACCAACCGGTAAGCGAAACACAGCGCCGCAGAGTGCTGCAATTCTTCCACTTCTATGCGAAATGTAAGGGGCTGTTGAATTTGTGGAGACGTCGCCCAGGGCGCAATGCTTGCGACGGGTGGTGCGAACCGCAACAAGCACTCGCTCGTGCTCGCCCGAGAGACGCAACTTGGCACGGGTCACCGGTTGAGTTCTGATCCCCGGCAGTTGTGTTGCGGAGGTCCGACTCCGAACCAAAAGGCTCGCGTTCGATGCGAAGCCATCGCAGAGTGACGTCAGGATGATCGGTTGTTGTCGATTGGTCTTAGCCTGTCTGCTGTGGGAAAGTTCCTCCTTGCCGCAAAAGTTCAGCAGTAGCGTTCGATCGCCGCTCACAGGCCCCAACGCAACGCCGCTGTGTGCACCGGTGCATCCCACAGTCGCATCAACTCGTCGGTCAGCATACAGACTGTGATGGAGCAACCCGCCATCTCCAGAGATGTCACGTAGTTTCCGACCAGCGAGCGCACCACACGCACGTTGGTGCTGGCCAGTGCGGTGCGTGCGGCGTGGTACATGAGATAGAGCTCCATGAGCGGCGTGCCGCCGAAGCCGTTCACCAGCAGG
>Ga0335082_10002492_pt1 | contig 19821 bp, 18 predicted proteins | sample Lox_Sample_41_FD_206718 | JGI IMG/M metagenome (GOLD analysis project Ga0335082, IMG submission 206718) | Soil microbial communities from Loxahatchee National Wildlife Refuge, Florida, United States - Lox_Sample_4.1 | ecosystem: Environmental > Terrestrial > Soil > Wetlands | place: USA...
GATACCTGGGCTGCGGTCGTTGCCAGCTAGCGCGCCGCCGCCGCAATTCCTGGTCGCCCACTTTCAACTCCAGCCGGCGCGCGGCGACGTCCAGCTCGATCACGTCCCCGTTTCGGACCAGTGCCAGCGGGCCGCCGACGAAGGATTCCGGCGCGACGTGCAGCACACAGCATCCATAGCTCGTGCCGCTCATCCGCGCGTCGGAGATGCGCACCATGTCCCGCACCCCCTGCTTGAGCAGCTTCCGCGGGATCGGGAGCATGCCCCACTCGGGCATTCCGGGGCCGCCAAGCGGTCCGGAGTTGCGCAGCACCAACACCGAGTCCGCGTCGACGTCCAGCCGTTCATCGTCGATGCGGGCCGCCATGTCGTTGTAGTCCTCGAAGACCACGGCCTTTCCCAGGTGCTGGAGCAGTTCGGGGTCCGCTGCCGTGGGTTTGATCACTGCCCCGTCGGGCGCCAAGTTCCCGCGTAGCACGGCGAGCCCGCCCACCGCTTGTACTGGGTTGTCCGCTGTCGCGATCACGTCGCGCTGATAGCTCTGAGCGCCTTCGATGTTCTCCCCCAGCGTCCTGCCGTTGATCGTGCGCTCGCTCAGGCTCAGATAAGATTTCAGCTCGGCCAGTAGCGCGCGCAGCCCGCCGGCATAGTAGAAGTCCTCCATCAGCCACTTGCCCGACGGGCGGATGTTGGCGAGCAGCGGGACCTTGCGCGAGATGGCATCGAAGCGGTCGAGCTCAAGCTTGATCCCGGCGCGGCCGGCCATAGCGATCAGGTGCACAATGGCGTTGGTCGAGCCTCCGAGCGCCATGAGCGCGGTGATCGCGTTCTCGAAGGAGCCGGCAGTCAGGATGTCGCTGGGCTTCAGATCTTCCCAGACCATCTCGACGATACGCCGCCCGCACGCCTCGGCCATGCGCGGGTGATTGGCATCCACTGCGGGGATCGAGGCGGCACCCGGGAGCGTGAGCCCGAGCGTCTCCGCCATGCTCGTCATGGTCGAGGCCGTGCCCATGGTCATGCAATGCCCGGCAGAGCGGGCAATGCCCTCCTCAATTTCGGACCAGGCCCGCGCGTCGATGTTGCCGGCCCGCAGCTCGCTCCAATACTTCCAGGAGTCGCTGCCGCTCCCCAGCGTGTGTCCGCGCCAGTTGCCACGCAGCATCGGCCCGCCCGGCAGGAACACGCCAGGGAGATCCATGGACAAGGCGCCCATGATCAGCGCTGGCGTGGTCTTGTCGCAGCCGCCCATCAGCACGCATCCGTCGGCCGGGTAGGAACGCAGAAGCTCCTCCGTCTCCATGGCCAGAAAGTTCCGGTACAGCATCGTGGTCGGCTTCTGGAACGGCTCGGACAACGAGAGCGCGGGCATCTCCACCGGAAACCCTCCCGCCTGCCAAACGCCGCGCTTGACGGCCTCGGCACGCTCACGGAAGTGCGTATGGCAGGGATTGATCTCGCTCCAGGTGTTGATGACGGCGATCATCGGCTTGCCTGCGTAGTCCTGGCGCGAGTAGCCCATCTGCAGGGTGCGCGAGCGGTGGCCGAAGGAGCGCAGGTCCTCGGCGCCGTACCAGCGATGGCTGCGAAGGTCTTCGGGCTTCTTTGTCGGCACGGCGGACCGATCGTGTGGTCGCGGAAACGGTTACCGTATCACAGTCCAGAAGCTGCTTCCCGCCGCGACCGCAGCACGGCTCGGCCGCCTCGCAGGCGCAAAAAAAGCCCGGCGCTGCGCCGCTGCGGGTTCGCCGGGCACACGCGTCACGAGATCGAACCGGAACCGCGTCGTGACGCGTAGGGGAACGGGCGCGGATGGGGAAGAAGGCCAAGCACCGCGCCGCCCCTCTGGAAAACGGGTCGTCGTCGACTCAGATCAACATGCGCGGTTGCCCTCCGCTCCGCCGCCGCATCTGTCCCTACTCGACGCCGTGGGCGTGTCTCAACTCTGCTTCGGCCTCGAGCCAGTCATCCACTGGAGAACCCCGCTCGAACCCGCGTCGCTCCGCGCGGTAGTAGGCTGCGGTGGCGACCATCTCCTGCCATTGCTCGGGCGTGAATGCGCTCTGCTCTGCCGGCTGATCCGCGTCCCGATTGGAGCTGCCCGCGCTCCTCACAGATTTTTCCTTACGCGGCTTGGATGGTGTGGGTGGCTTTTCGCGCTTCCCCTTGGCGCGCTCCGGCGACTTGCTGATCGTGATATGGTTCCTCGTCATCGCAGGCTCCATGGTTTGCTGCTCGCGCCCCCGGGACGACTTAACGCGACAAAGCGAACTATGCCCCGCCGTGCCGTGCTCCCTATTGACCCAAGTCAACCTCTATGAGCTATTGCCGCGATGGCGAGTGGAGGCGTGCCCAAGCTTCCCTGCCGCCCGGTTGATCTGCGTCAATCGCCCGCCAGCCGCACGCTGCTAGTTTGTCTGTCAGCCAGATCGACGAGGAGCCTCCGTGCAGGATATATTGGTAAAGCCTAGCGTCCCCGGGCGCACAGCCAACCTGCCCGACTATGCTGCAGGCTGCGCCGCCTTCTCCTGGGAGTCGGCGCGGCGCGAGCTGACCGGGCTGCCGGATGGCGGGCTCAACATCGCGCATGAAGCCGTGGATCGTCACGCCGCCGGAGCGAGGCGTGACCAGTTGGCGCTGCGCTGGCTAGGGAAGAACGGCCACCTGCGCGACTTCACTTACCGCCAGCTGTCCGAGATGACGAGCCGCTTCGCCAACGTCCTCGCCGCATTGGACGTCGCCGCGGGCGAGCGCGTGTTCGTGTTGGCCGGGCGTATCCCTGAGCTTTACTTCGCCGTCCTGGGTGGCTTGAAACACCGCTGTGTGGTGTCGCCGCTGTTCTCCGCCTTCGGTCCTGAGCCCATCGCCACACGGCTGAATATCGGCGAAGGACGCGTGCTGGTCACCACCGATTCGCTCTACCGCAAGAAGGTCGAGCCGATCCGCGCCTCGTTGCCGTCGCTGCGCCACGTGCTGGTCGTGCGCGAGGAGGAGCAGGCGAACCTGCCGTCCGGCACGCTCGACCTGCCGTCGTTGATGGCGCAGGCCGATCCGAACTATCGCATCGGGCCAACCCGTCCCGACGACTTCGCGCTGCTGCACTTCACCAGCGGCACGACCGGGAGACCCAAGGGTGCCGTCCATGTCCACGAGGCCGTGGTCGCGCATCACATCACCGGAAAATTCGCCCTCGATTTCCACCCCGAAGACGTGTTCTGGTGTACGGCCGATCCCGGCTGGATCACCGGCACCTCCTACGGCATCATCTCGCCCCTCACCAATGGGGTCACGATGGTCGTGGACGAGGCGGATTTCGAGGCCGAACGCTGGTACCAGATCCTCTCGCAGCAGCGAGTCAGCGTGTGGTACACGGCGCCCACGGCGGTGCGGATGATGATGCGGGGCGGCGCCGATGCCGCGCGCCGCTACTCCTTTCCGGATCTGCGCTTCATCGCCAGCGTCGGCGAGCCGCTCAATCCGCAGGCTGTGCTGTGGGGGCAGGAAGCGTTTGGGATGCCGATCCACGACAACTGGTGGCAGACCGAAACCGGCGGAATCATGGTCGCCAACTTTGCATCCATGCCGATCAAGCCGGGCTCAATGGGCAGGCCCCTGCCGGGAGTGCAGGCGGCCGTGGTGCGGAGGCTGCCCGACGGCAGCGTCGAGACCATCGCCGACGACACCGAAGGCGAGCTGGCGCTCAAACGCGGGTGGCCATCCATGTTTCGCACCTATCTGCACGAAGAGGAACGCTACCGCAAATGCTTCGTCGGCGACTGGTATCTGACCGGAGATCTGGCCAAGCGCGATGCCGACGGCTACTTCTGGTTCGTGGGACGGGCCGATGACGTGATCAAGTCCTCGGGTCATCTGATCGGTCCGTTCGAAGTGGAGAGCGCCCTCATGGAGCATCCTGCCGTAGCCGAGGCCGGCGTGATCGGCAAGCCCGACCCGGTGGTCGGCGAGGTGGTGAAGGCGTTCGTCGCGCTTAAGCCCGGTCATGCGGCCAGCGATGCACTGAATCGTGAGCTTCTGGGCTTCGTGCGCAAGCGCCTGGGGACGGCGGTGGCGCCGAAGGAAATCGCCTTCCTGCCGACGCTGCCCAAGACGCGCAGCGGAAAGATCATGCGCCGGCTGCTGAAGGCGCGCGAACTGGGCCTGCCCGAGGGAGATACCTCCACGCTCGAAGCGGGGGCCGTGTGAGCTTGCCGCGCGAGACTTCCATTTCGCTCTTGCGCGAGATGATCCGCATCCGTCGCTTCGAGGAGAAGTGCGCGGAGGCGTACAGCGCCGGTCACATCCGCGGGTTTCTCCATCTGTACATCGGAGAGGAAGCCGTGGCTGCCGGTGCGGTGCCACACTTGACTAGCGACGACGCCATCGTAGCCACGTACCGCGAGCATGGCCATGCGCTGGCACGCGGCATCCCCGCGGCCAGCATCATGGCCGAAATGTACGGCAAGCGGGAGGGCTGCAGCCATGGCCGCGGCGGCTCCATGCACCTGTTCGACCTGTCGCGTCGTTTCTACGGAGGCAACGCCATCGTGGGAGGCGGGTTGCCGATCGCCGCCGGATTGGCGCTCGCGGACAAGATGCTGAAGCGCAATCGCATCACCGTGTGCTTCTTCGGGGAAGGGGCGGTGGCCGAAGGCGAGTTCCACGAGACGATGAATCTCGCCGAGCTGTGGAAGCTGCCGGTCCTGTTCCTGTGCGAGAACAACCTCTACGCGATGGGCACGGCTCTGTGGCGCTCGGAATCGGACACCGATCTGGTCGCCAAGGCGGCCAGCTACAACATGGCGGCCGAGCGCGTGGACGGGATGGATGTGGAAGCCGTGTGGGATGCGGTGCGCCAAGCCACCGAAACGATCCGGAGGCTCTCCGTGCCCTATTTTCTGGAGCTGCAGACTTATCGCTTCCGCGCGCACTCCATGTACGATCCCGAGCTGTACCGCAGCAAGCACGAGGTGGAACAGTGGAAGCACCGCTGTCCGATCGAGACCTACGTCCGGCGCCTGCAGCAGCGCGGCGATCTCGGCAAGGCCGATCTCGAATCGATCGAGGCCGAGGTGGCACGTGAGATCGCAGCGGCCGTAGCCTTCGCCGGAGCCGGTACCTGGGAGCCGGTAGAGGAGTTGGAGACGCACGTCTACGCCCGCCCATCGATTTCGGCGAGCTGATATGGAAACGGACGTGCAGCGCCGACGCGAATCTCGCCGCGGCGGGTACCCCGAATGACAGGCGCCGTATGAACAAGGTCTTGCTCGTTTTCTACTCGCGCACCGGCTACACGCGGCGTGTCGCGGAGCAGATCGCCAAACGCGTGCCGTGCGAGGTCTGCGAACTCAAGGAAACCCGCAGCCGCGCAGGTGTGCCTGGGTATCTGCGCTCGATCTTCGAGGCCCTGACCGGGCGCGAGCCGCAGCTGCAGGAGCCTGCGGGAGACCCGGCGCGCTATGCACTCGTCATCCTCGGCACGCCGGTATGGGCAGGTCGCGTGTGCTCGCCCATGCGTGCGTTCGTGGCCCGGCATCGGCTCGGCTCCGCGGAGCTGGCCGTGTTTTGCACGCTCGGCGGGTCGGGAGCCGAAGACGCCCTGACGGCGCTGGCGCTGCGGGCGGGCAAGACGCCGCTGGCGCGGCTGGCGCTAACCGACCGCGAGATCAACACGGGGTCGACCGGGCGCCAGCTCGACACCTTCGTCGCGGCATTGCGTCCGGAAGGCAACGCATGAGCACGACCATGCGCACGACATACAGAGAAGCATTGCGCTTGGCATTGCGCGAGGCGTTGCAGCGCGACCCGCGCGTGTTCCTGATGGGCGAAGACGTGGGTCGCTACGGCGGCTCCTACGCCGTCTCCAAGGGGCTGCTGGAAGAGTTCGGCGAAGAGCGAGTGCGGGACACGCCGCTGTCCGAGTCCGCCTTCGTGGGCGCCGGGATCGGTGCCGCGATGAACGGTATGCTCCCCATCGTGGAGGTGATGACGGTCAACTTCAGCCTGCTGTGCCTGGACCAGATCCTGAACAATGCCGCTACGCTTCGGCATATGTCCGGAGGCCAAATCGCCGTCCCGCTGGTGATCCGCATGGCGACGGGCGGGGGCCGGCAGCTCGCGGCCCAGCATTCCCATAGCCTCGAGGGATGGTACGCGCATATCCCCGGGCTGCGCATCGTTGCACCGGCCACGCTGGAGGATGCACGCGGAATGTTGTGGACGGCGGTCCAGGACCCCGACCCGGTAATCGTGTTCGAGAACGCGTTGCTCTACAACTTGGAAGGCGAATTGCCGGCCGATGCGGGAGCGGTGGACATCGACAAAGCGGCGCTACGGCAAGAGGGACGCGACGTGAGCCTGATCACGTATGGGGGCAGTCTGGGAAAGACGCTTCAGGCCGCCCAAGAGCTGCTGCGCCGAGGGATCAGCGCCGAGGTGATCGACCTGCGCTCGCTGCGGCCGCTGGACACGGAGGCAATCCTGAGCTCGGTGCGCAAGACGCGCAGAGCAGTGATCGTGGATGAAGGCTGGAAGAGCGGCAGTCTGGCCGCCGAGATCTGCACGCGGATCGTCGAGGGCGCTTTCTACGATCTCGACGCACCGGTGGCGCGGGTGTGCAGTCGAGAGGTGCCCATACCCTACGCAAAGCATCTCGAGGACGCGGCTCTGCCATCCGTCGCACGCATCGTTGCAACAGTCGAAGAGCTGATGGGGCGCCATGATTGAGTTTCGCATGCCCTCGCTGGGTGCCGACATGGAAGACGGCACACTGGTGGAATGGCAGGTCAAGCCCGGCCAACATGTCGAGCGCGGACAGGTGGTGGCCGTGGTGGAGACCCAGAAGGGCGCGATCGAGGTGGAGATCTGGGACGACGGCGTGGTCGACCATCTTCTGGTGGAGCCGGGCACCAAGGTCCCGGTGGGCGAGGTGCTGGCGCTGCTGCACGCCGAGGGGGAAGCACCCGTGCCTCGCCCGGTGGCCCCTGCGGCACCCCCGAGTGCAGCGATCGCCGAGAAGCCGCGCGCTGCTGAGGTGGCTCCTCCTCCGCCCGCTCCCGTCGGCGCAGTCCTGAAGGTCTCTCCCGCCGCGCGACGCCGCGCCCAGGAGCTGGGGATCGACCTCACGAAGGTGACGCCAACCGGGCCGCATGGCGTGATCAACATCGAAGATGTGGAGCGCGCCGCTAAGCCTCCCGCGCCAGCGCCGTCTAAGCCAGGTCCCGCCGACAGGCTCGCGGCGATGCGTCAAGCGATCGGAGCCGCGATGGCGCGCTCGAAGCGCGAGATCCCGCACTATTATCTGGGCACGACCATTGACGTATCGCGGGCGACGAGCTGGCTCGCACGGGCGAACGAACAGCGCCCCGTCACCGAGCGGATCCTGTTCGCGGCTTTGCTGCTGCGCGCGGTGGCGGTGTCGCTGGCCGAGGTCCCCGAGCTGAACGGCTTCTGGGCGGACGGTGCGTTCAAGCCGTCCCGGTCTGTGCATCTGGGAGTCGGCATCGCGCTGCGCGGCGGCGGCTTGGTCGCGCCGGCGATCCACGACGCCGAGCGCAAGGGCGCGACGGAGATGATGAAGGCATTGTCCGACCTGATCACCCGCGCTCGGGCCGGTGGCCTGCGCAGCTCCGAGCTGTCCGCCGCTACGATAACCGTAACCAATCTCGGCGATCAGGGCGTGGAGACGGTGTATGGAGTGATCTATCCGCCACAGGTGGCGCTGGTGGGCTTCGGGAAGGTCGTGGAGCGCCCCTGGGTGGAGAGCGGCGCAGTCGTCGCACGCTCGGTGGTCAACGCGACGTTGTCCGCGGATCACCGCGCCAGCGTAGGTCACCGAGGAGCGTTGTTCTTGGCGGCGCTCGACCGCCTGCTGCAGGAACCGGAGAAGCTCGCATGAACCGTGATGAGATCCGCACCGCTGTGACCGACGCCCTGGCTAGCGTGGCGCCCGAGGCCGACTTCGAGACGCTCAACGCGCGGCGTCCGCTGCGTGACCAGCTCGACATCGACTCGTTCGATTTTCTGAACGTCATGCTGCGCCTGCACGAGCGGCTGGGCGTCGATGTTCCGGAGGCCGACTACCCGAAGCTCGCGACCCTGGATGGTGCAATCGACTATTTCGCTGCGCGGCTGGCAGCCTAATCCTCCAACGGAGTACTGTGCCCATGGCAACGAAGACATTGCTGTTTCACGACGCCGCACGCGACAAGATGCTTGCCGGCGTGGACACCCTGGCGGATGCGGTCAAGGTGACGTTGGGGCCCCGGGGCCGCAACGTGATCCTGGAGCAGGCGTTCGGCGCACCTACCGTGGCCAACTCCGGTGTGGTCGTGGCCAAGGCGATCGAGCTGAAGGACCCCTACGAGAACATGGGCGCGCAGATGGTGCGCGAGGTGGCGGCAAAGACCTCGGAGGTGGCCGGCGATGGCACCACCACGGCGACGGTGCTGGCCCAGGCCATTGTCAAGGAGGGCATGAAGTACGTGGCCGCCGGGATGAATCCGATGGACCTCAAGCGTGGCATCGACAAGGCCGTGGCCGCGACGGTAGAGGAGCTGAAGCGTGTCTCCAGACCCTGCGCAAGCAACAACGAGATTGCGCAGGTGGGAGCCATCTCCGCGAACAACGACCGCTCCGTAGGCGAAATCATCGCGCAGGCCATGGACAAGGTGGGCAAGGAAGGCGTGATCACGGTGGAGGATGGGTCCGGGCTTTCCAATGAGCTCGAGATCGTGGAAGGGATGCAGTTCGACCGCGGCTATCTCTCTCCCTACTTCATCAACAGCGCGGAGAAGCACGCCTGTGTCCTGGAGGACGCCTACATCCTGGTCCACGACAAGAAGGTGTCCGCGATCACGGAACTGCTCCCGCTCCTGGAAGAAATCACGCGGGTGAACCGGCCGCTGCTCGTCATCGCCGAGGAGGTGGAAGGCGAGGCGCTGGCCACGCTGGTAGTCAACAGCATCCGCGGCGTGCTCAAGACCTGCGCCGTCAAGGCACCCGGCTTCGGCGACCGTCGCAAGGCCATCCTCGAGGACATCGCAGTGCTCACGGGCGGCCGCGTGGTGGCCGAGGAGCTGGGGCTGAAGCTGGAGAAGGCCAAGCTCGAGGATCTCGGCCGCGCCAAACGTGTCGAGATGGATAAGGACAATACCACCATCATCAGCGGGGCAGGCGATGCGGAGGCGATCCAGGCGCGCATCAAGCACATCCGCGCGGAGGCCAAGGACACCAAGAGCGACTATGACCGGGAGAAGCTGGAGGAGCGTGCGGCAAAGCTCTCCGGCGGAGTGGCGTTGATCAAGGTCGGCGGCGCGACCGAGACCGAGATGAAGGAGCGGAAGGTCCGCGTGACGGATGCGTTGCATGCGACGCGCGCGGCCGTCGAGGAAGGCATCGTGCCTGGCGGCGGCGTTGCGTTTCTACGCGCGCGTACGGCCCTGACCAACCTCACCGGTGACAACGACGAGCAGACGGCCGGTGTGCGTATCGTGTTGCGTGCGCTGGAGGAGCCGCTGCGGCAGATCGTGGCCAACGCGGGCGTCGAGCCATCGGTCGTGGTGAACCGCATCGCCGAGGGTACGGGCGGCTTCGGGTACAACGCGGCCACCGGGCAGTATGGCGACCTGGTGGAGATGGGAATCATCGATCCCACTAAGGTCGGGCGCAACGCGCTGCAGAACGCGGCATCGGTGGCCGGGCTCATCCTGACCACCGATTGCTTGATCGCCGCGGTCCCCGAACCTAAGGGGGCCGAGGGGATGCCGGAGGGGATGGGCATGTAGGCGCTGCTCAGCCCCGTCACGCACGAGAGGTCCGGATGAACGCAGGCATCAAGCGCCAGATTCTTTCTCTGCTCGCGCGGCACGATCTGCTTACGTTGGCGACGATCCGTGCGGACGGTTGGCCGCAGGCTACTACGGTCACGTACGCCAACGACGGGCTTACCCTGTATGTGATGTGCGCGAAGAGCGCACAAAAGGCCAGGAACATCCGCAACAACCCAAGGGTGTCGCTGACGGTCGACCGCGACTACAAGGACTGGAACCGGATCAAGGGCCTGTCCATGGGTGCCTATGCCGAGGTCGTGCGCGAGCGCGACGAGATCGGGCGGGCGGTCGCGCTGCTGGGCCGGAAGTTCAAGGAGGTCGCCGCGATGGACGACGCAGACCTTAAGGCCGTTTCGATCATCAAGATCACGCCGCAGGTCGTCTCGGTGCTCGACTACACCAAGGGCTTCGGCCATACGGACCTCGTGCGTCTGCCGCGGCAGCGACCTCGGCCGGCGCGCACCGCTGGTCGTTGAGGCAGCGTCCGGCGCCCCACTTCCGTTCGGGCGCGGGTAAGCTGTGCATGCCAAGTGCAAGCGAGGCGGACGACAGCAATGGCCGGCGCGAAAAAAAAGGCTGCTTCACCCAGCGGCGAAAGCGCAGCAACGAGGAATACGCTGCGCGCAGCCGCCTTGGCTTACTGTGCGCGTGGCTGGTCGGTGATTCCGATCGAGCCGCGCGGCAAGCGGCCGCTGGTGGCTTGGACGGAATATCAGCAGCGCCGTGCGACAGTCGATGAAATAACCCGCTGGTTTCGGCGCTGGCCGGACGCCAACGTTGCGATCGTCACGGGCGAAGTATCGGCGATCGTGGTGCTGGACGTGGATGAGCGGCATGGAGGTGCGCTCAGCCTCGCGGAGCTCGATATCGAGCTGGGCCCCATTCCCAGCACTGTGGAGGTCGCCACTGGCGGAGGCGGCCGCCACCTGTATTTCCGTCATCCGGGCGGCAGAGTCTCCAACCGGGTCGGACTGCGCCCGGGCATCGATCTGCGCGGCGATGGGGGTTGTGTGGTGGCACCTCCGTCTGTGCACCCCAGCGGCGGCCGCTACGCCTGGGTGCTGGGCCACTCTCCCGAGGAGGTCGAGCTCGCGCCGCTCCCATCGTGGCTTCTGCCTGGTTCCGGCGGAGGCGGCCATCCGATCGCGTATTGGCGCCAGCTGGTGCGCGAAGGAGTGCCCGAGGGCGAGCGTAACAGCACGCTGGCCTCGCTGACCGGCCACTTGTTGTGGCGTGGCGTCGATGCGCAAGTTGCGCTCGAATTGTTGCTGGCCTGGAACCGCCTGCGTTGCCGGCCGCCTTTGGCCGACGACGAGGTGGCGAGCGTAGTGGAGAGCATCGCGCGCCTGCACGCTCGCCAGGCTGCGGCGGGGCGTGAGGACTGAAGTGCGTCGGCGCGGCTGCGCTCGGCGGGTCGACGAGGTTGGATCGAGGGCGGTCAGCTCCGGCGCTCGCTCAGCCAGCGCCGCAGATCCTTCAGGCTTTTGGTGTTGAGCACGTCCTGCTTCTCGAGCCATCCGCGGCGCGCCTGGCCGACTCCGAAGCCCAACATGCCGAATTCGTAAGTGCTGTGCGCATCGGAATTGATCGACACCAGCACGCCTTCCTGCTTCGCCATCTGACAATGCGTGTCTAGCAGATCCAGGCGCTCCGGGTGCGCGTTGACCTCCAGCGCGACGTTTCGCGCCTTGGCTTTGCGGATGATTTTCTGCATGTCGACGTCGTAGGGGTCGCGCTCCTCGATCAGCCGGCCGGTGGGATGCGCGAGGATAGCCACGGCCGGATTGTCCAAAGCGACCAGGATGCGCTCAGTCTGCTTCGCGCGCGGCAGATCGAACTTGCTGTGCACGGCCGCGACCACGATCTCCAGGCCCGCCAGCGCGGAGTTCGGCAGATCCAGCGTTCCGTCCTCGAGGATATCCACCTCGATCCCCTTGAGCACGGTGATTCCGCCGAGCTCGCGGCTGAGCCGGTCGATCTCGGCGCCCTGCTTGGCGAGCCGTGCCGGGTCGAGCCCATGCGCAACCGTCAGCCGGCGCGAGTGCTCGGTCATTGCGATGTACTGCAGGCCGGCCGCCTGCGCGGCCTGCGCCATCTCGCGGATAGTGTTGTGTCCGTCGCTCGCTTTGGAATGGACGTGCAGGTCGCCCTGCAGGTCACCCAGCTCGACAAGCTTGGGGAGCTTCCCGGCCTGCGCGGCTTCGACTTCGCCGCGGTCCTCGCGCAGCTCGGGCGGAATCCAGGGCAGCCCGATGGATTTGTACACGGAGATCTCGTCGACACCCGCGATCGGCTTGTCACCCTTGAACACGCCGTACTCGTTGAGTTTCAGCCCCTTGTCCTGCGCGATGCGCCGGATCGCGATGTTGTGGGCCTTGGAGCCCGTGAAGTAGACCAGCGCGGCTCCCCAGCTTTGCCTGGGGATGACACGCACATCGACCTGGATCCCCGACTTGAGGACTACGCTGCCGCGCGTCGGGCCGCTCGCGAGCACGTCCCGCACCTCCTCGTAGCCGGTGAACCGATCCATCACCCCGCTGCCCTCTTCCGCCGCGACCAGGATATCGATGTCGCCCACCGTCTCGCGCATGCGACGGAAACTGCCGGCGATCACGACGTCCTCCACCCCTTTGACCCTGCGCAGATAGGCTGCGAATGCTTCCGCATACTGTGCCGCTACCGCCAGCTTGAAGCGGTGCGCCTGCGAGAGATGCGCCTGCGCCGCCTCGAGGATATGCTGCTCGGTCTTGTCGCCGAAGCCCGGGAGCGCGCGGATGCGGCCGTCCTTGGCAGCACGCATAAGCTGCTCGAGCGTCTGAATGTTGAGGTCATGCCAAAGTGCCTTCACGCGCTTGGGACCGAGGCCAGGGATCTTGAGCAGCTCGGTAATGGCGGGCGGCACCTCTTTGCGCAGCCGCTCCAGGAACTCGCACTTCCCCGTCCGCAGGATCTCGTCGATCTTCTTGGCGAGGTCCTCGCCGATGCCCGGGATGTCGGTGAGCGCCGTGCCGCGCTCCAGGAGCGTCTTCACGTCCGTGCCGAGCTCGCCGATGGTGCGCGATGCGTTACGGTAGGCGCGCACGCGGAAAGGATTCGCCCCCTGGATGTCGAGCAGGTCGGCGATTTCCTCGAAGATCGACGCGATGGTTGCGTTGTGGATAGCCACGCATCACCCCGTGAAATGCAGAGGGTTCGGGCCGGTCGGCAGGCCGATCCGGTTGTCTGGCCTACTCTTTGCCGTAATCGAGCGGCCAGCGCGCGGCAAGATAGTCGATGACCTGGCCGTCGAGCCCATGCGAGCGGTAAATCCAGACCGCGCCGTGATGGTCCAGCCGATGGAGCTTCTTGTGCCGAATGTTCACGTCCTGGATTGCCAGCTCATTCTGCATATAGGCCGCCAGCTCCTCCTGCGCGTGGGGGGCAGAGCGGTCGAACAGCCATTCATCGAAGAACAGCTCCTGGAGCTGCGCCAGTCGATGGGCGAGCGCGTCGTCGACCTGGACCGGCGGCTCCAGCGCGGGAAGCGAACGCGAATAATCGTGGCGCCACCCGCCGTATAAGTCCGAGCCCTCTGTGGCCAGCAGAGAGATTTCACGGGTCGAATAGAACCCTTCCAGCTTGAAATAGGCCGGGAGGTAGCCGTAATCCCGGAAACCGGTCCACCAGCCGCACACGCTGTCGCCCAGCGTAAAGTAGACGACCGCGCACAGGAGCCCCGGCCCGCGCGGGGCATAGGCGAGGAAAGCCTCGTGCTCAGTCATCGCTGCCGAGCCCGGTCCAGATGACGGCTAGCTCGCGGCATACGAGCTGGACGGATCTTCGCATCAGCGCGCATTGCAAGGCCGACCGGCGTGAACCGCGGCGCAACTGCGCTCAGGCATCGAGGTCAGCCCCAAGTAGCATCCTCCGACAGCCCGCGGCGCCGAGCCCACTCCTTGGCGCGCGAGATGCCCACGCGGATCGCAAAGCCTTCGTCGCGGCCCTCCGCGAGCAGTGCGTTGGCGATCTCGACGGCTTTCTCGCGCACAAGCGGGTGCAGGTGCGACATCGCTGGCGGGTAATAAGATTCGCTCCACGGCATCGGTGCGTTGTGCTCCGGCGCGTCTCAGCGGTGCCAGTGGACGCGCACGAGATACTCGTCCGCCGAGTACTTCACCTCGAGCTCGCCCTTCCATGCATGCTGCAGCGCTTCGCCGATGCGGCGGGGCAGATGCAGGTCGGTCGTGGTGATCGTGACCTCGCCCGCTGCCTCCGAGATTTGCATGATGCGCTCGAGAGGATGCTCGGCACGGGCCCGCGCCTCCTCGTTTCGCACCAGCCCGAGGATCTCGTCTCGGTGTTGGGCCAGGAACGCTCCGGACAGAGTTACGTGCCCGGCTGGGAATTCGTCCTTCACCCGGTGGCAGGCCGGACACAGGTGCGCCTGCGCGGTCGCGGGACGCGCCGTCCACACCCAGCGGCCGCGTTCGAACACTACGCCGCAGCCTGGGCAAACCGCGGCTTCCGGCGGCTTATACCGCTCGCGATACGGATCGTGTCTGACCTCTTCGATCTGCCGGTCCTTGCGTTGTCTGGGATGACTGCGTTCACGATCGTGTGTGCCCATGCTGCTTGCGCTCCTAGGGTTTAGATGATGCCGCTGCCGAGCCGCTGCATGAGTCCGCGTGCCTGTCGCGCGATCACGGCCCGGTCCAGATGGTCGGTGTGGAAAGTCTCGGTCCAACTGCGCTCTTCCACGCTGAGCGGATCCTGCGATGCCCGCTGCCGGTCCAGCACTGCGAGGTTCGCCTCGGACGCGTCCGTGCCGGCAGCCGCCCGGCGGGCGACGCGCTCGCGCAGGACCGACTCGGCGGCCTCCACGTGCAGGATCGCGAAGGGACAACCCAGTTTGGCGGCCAGCGAGCGGAATTGTTCGCGCTTGATCCCGGCGAGAAAAGTGGCGTCCACCAATACGGTGAACCCGCCGCGCACCACCTCCTGCGCCAGGTCGGCCAGGCGCTTGTAGGTGGCCGTGTCGGACGAGGGCGTATAGATCCCACTACCCACCTCGGAATCGCTTCGCGCGGCCTCAGCCAGTCCGTGCAGCCGCTTGCGCTCGAGATCCGAGCGGACACGGATCGCACCGACATGCTCCAGGATGGTCTGGGAGACGGTAGTCTTGCCGGATCCGGCGAGCCCGTGCAGGATGAGCAGCGCCGGCTCCGCCGTCGTGGTCAGGTGTTGCGCAAGCATGAGGTGCGCGCGGCACTTGGCCTCCAGCGACTGCCGCGCGGAGCGGCCGACATCCCCCTGAGCCGCTCGGAGCGCCGCTACTTTCGCGCGTACCATGGCGCGGTAGACCATGTAGTAACGCAGCAGCCGAACGCCGGGATAGTCGCCGGTGATCTCCAGATAGCGATTCAAAAACCGCCACGCGAGATCGGCGCGCTGTCGCTGCAGCAGGTCCATGGCCAGGAAGGCCGCCTCGTTGGCGACATCGATCCAGCGCAGCTGGGGGTTGAACTCGATGCAATCGAAGATGCGCACGCGCCCATCGATCAACACCATGTTGGCGAGGTGCAGATCGCCGTGGCATTCGCGCACGAAGCCATCGCGGCGGCGTAGCTCGAACAAAGACGCCAGGGTCTCGTGCTGGGCACGGGTCCAAGCGTTGAGCTCGCGCAACAGCGCCCTGTCGGCGTCGCGGTCGATGAGCGGCTGCAGCTGATCGAAGTTCTGCAGCGCGGGCTGCATGACGCTGTCCGCGGTGCCGAATGCGCTTTCGGGCGGTGCCGCCGGCAGCCCGGCGTGGAACGCCGCCACGCTCCGCGCGATCTCGTCCACATGCGCGGTGGTCAGCTCGCCGCGTGCGAGCGCCCGGTCCAACATGCCGTTCTGGTCGAACTGGCGCATGCGGACCGCGTACTCGATGGGGTCACCTTCGGCACCGATCTTCGGATGCGATCGCGTGCCCGTGATCGCCACGACATCCAGGTAGAGGTCCGGCGCCAGGCGGCGGTTGAGCCGCAGCTCTTCCAGGCAGAAGAAGCGCCGGTCCGCGAGCGTGGAAAAGTCGAGAAAGCCCAAGTCGAGCGGCTTCTTGAGCTTGTAGGCGTAGCGGCCGGTCAAGAGCAGGTCGGAGATGTGGGTTTCAATGTGTTCGACGCTACCGACCGGATGCGGGTAGCACTGCGGGTCGAGCAGCGCGCGCACCAACGCTGCGTGCCCATCCGGCCACTCCCTTTCGAGCAACGCCACATCCCGGGTTTGCGATGCCGTCATCTCGGAATGGCCCTCGCCCCGGCTCCTATCTTCGGTACTCGGCCTCACGCCGCTGCTCCCGAGACACCATGCGGACCAGGGCGCTCAGCTCTTCGGCGAGCAGATCGAGCATGTCGTCGGCGGTGACGATCCCCACGAGGGCACCGGACGCGTCCACGACCGGAATGCGCCGCACGCCCTTGGCACGCATCAGCTCGATGGTCTCGGACACCCCGGCGTCCTCCTTGACCAACACCAGCTCCGGCCCTACCACGTCCCCCACCGCCAGCACGTCAGGGTCCAGCCCCTTGGCCACGATGCCTACCGCAATGTCGCGGTCAGTCAGAATACCGGTGGGCACACGTCGCCCATTGCGCTCTTCGACGACGACGAGATCTCCGACGTGGGAGTCGCGCATCAGTTGTGCCGCCTCCCGGACCGTGTCGTTGCGCCGGGCGAAGACCACTTCACGGTTGCAAATTTCACCGATGGCCACCGATCGCTCTCCTGATCAAGAATGGAAGAAGCCCTTCACAAAGCAACAGGCTACTTGCATTACGTGGATTGGACTTGACGCAAGTCAACTGGGCACCAGCAGCCGGTCAGCTCCGGAACTCGACGGCGATCGTCGCGGAGTCCGGGAAGGCCGCGGGAAACCCGACCTCAGCGATCCAGCTCTGCCGCGAGAGCCTTCCCCGATCAGCCGGATTGTCGGCATGCGAGCGCCTCGGCCACCCGACGGGCTGTCGGGGGCGCGCGGGAGTCCCCCTCGTACAGTCTAACGACAAGTGTAACGCTGGCGGAGGAGTCCAGTCGGTTGCCCCGAACTTCTGGACTTGAGGCCTCGGCGGTAGAATCGCCAAGCCCGTACAACTGGATCGGACGGCCGCCCAAGGAGGAGACATGGACCGCGCAACTGAACGAGCTCGCGAGATCGATCGCACTGTGGCCGACATCCGCGCCATCGAAGCACGCGACGGCGTCACCCGCCCTGGCCTGGAGGCGATCAAAGCACGGCTGCTGCAGCTCGCTGCGCGCACCGATCTGTTCACGCCGGAGGACTACCCTCCACCGCGACCGAGTGAAAAACGCAGCTCGTGTCTGTATCGCCTGCACGAGGATTCGGACCACCGGTTTGCGCTGTATGCGAACGCCGCGCGCGGCAAGCACTCCTCGCCCGTACACAACCACACGACCTGGGCGGTGATCGTCGGGGTCTCGGGCGGCGACGAACTGAACCGCTTCTACGAGCGCGCGCCCGAGGGCGGCGTCCGCGAGAAGGCACGCCAGGTGGTGCGGCAAGGCGCGGGTGTGGCACTCATGCCCGACGACCTGCACTCCATCCACATCGACACGCCGCTGCTGAACTTTCATCTCTACGGGCTCGCACTGGAGCAGCTGCGACGCCGGGAGCACTACAACCCCGAGGCGCACAGGTGGGACATCTTCCCGGCGCACCCGGATATCCGGGAAGCCCGCGCGGGTCGGGAATGACACGCGAAGTCTCTGCGTCTGCTGTGCGCGAGCTGCTGCTGGCCGGCGGCGAGCTCGCCCTGCTCGATGTGCGCGAGCAGGGCGTGCACTACCAGGGCCACCCGTTCTTCGCGTGCCCGCTGCCGCTTACACGGCTCGAGCTGATGATCGAAGACCTCGTACCGCGCCGCACGGTGCCCGCCGTTCTGCTCGACGGCGGAAGCGAAGGGTTGGCCGAGCGCGCCGCGGGCAAGCTCGCGACGCTGGGCTACACCGATCTCGCGATCCTCGAAAACGGCTGCGCCGGCTGGCAAGTCGGCGGCGGCGAGCTGTTCCGAGGCGTCAACGTGCCCTCGAAAGCGTTCGGCGAGTTCGTCGAGCATCGCTTCGAGACACCGCGCATCACGCCCGATGCGCTCTGGCGGCTCAAGGACGGCGGTAGCCCCCTAGTCATACTCGACTCGCGGCCGTTCGAAGAGTATCACCGCATGAACATCCCGGGCGGCATCGACGTGCCGGGCGCCGAGCTGGTGTACCGTGTCCACGATCTGGTGCCGGATCCCGCAACGCTCGTCGTTGTGAACTGCGCGGGCCGCACGCGCAGCATCATCGGGTGTCAATCGCTGCGCAACGCGGGGATTCCCAACCAGGTCGTCGCGCTCAAGGACGGCACGATGGGCTGGGAACTGGCCGGCTATGCCTGCGAACACGGGTCGACGCGGGTCGCGCCGCCGCCCTCGGTCGAAGGAAGCGTGAAAGCGCGTCGCGCCGCCGATCGAGCGGCGCAGTGCTTTAGCGTGAAGTTCGCCAACCGAGAGATGGTGCAGAACTGGCAGCGCGATCCGACGCGCACGCTCTTCCTGCTGGATGTACGCGGGCGCGAGGAGTTCGAGCAGGCGCACATCGCCGGTTCGCGCCATGCGCCGGGCGGACAACTGGTCCAGGCCACCGATGAGTACATCGGCGTGCGCAACGCGCGTGTGGTGCTCGTAGACCCGGCTCGCGTGCGCTCCGTGATGACCGCGTCCTGGCTCAACCAGATGAGCTGGGACCACGTGTATGTGCTCGTGCCCGAGGGGGAGGACGGCTTCGCCGGTTGGCCCGTCGAGCACGGCCCGCGAAAACGGCGCATCGCCGGGTTCGAAGCACGGCAGACGATCACCGCGAGCGACTTAGCGACGCAGTTGCGGGAGCCCGGCGTTGCAGTGATCGATCTGGCGACCAGCCTGAAGTTCCGCGACCGGCACATCCCTGGCGCCTGGTGGGCAGTGCGCTCGCGGCTCGACCAGGCACGAACACGGCTGCCGAAAGTGCGGATGCTGGTCCTGACCTCGGACGATGCCGTGTTGGGTCACCTGGCGGCGCCGGAAGCGAGCGCGCTGTGGCCTGACGCCCAGCTTCGCGTGCTCGATGGCGGCAATGCGGCTTGGTTGGAAGCGAAGCTGGAGACCGAGAGCGGGCTTGCAAACGCCACAACCGCGCTCGACGACGTCTGGTACAAGCCTTACGAGCAAGCCCAGGCCTTCGAGGAGCACGCCCGCGCCTATCTCAGCTGGGAGGTCGGGCTGCTGGACCAGATCCAGCGGGATCCGACGATCCGGTTTCGCACCTACGACTAGCGCCTTGGGGCGGGCCGCGGCTTGCCTGGGACCCTCCGTAACCCCGTTCTCAGTGCGGGGCGACTTGGGGATCTTGCCCGGACGGGGCTTGGCGCCAGCCATGTCGTCCCGATTGCGGACTCGAAGCTGAGGGGCGGGTTACGGGAACGCAGATCCCCCGGCGGCGCACGGACCGTTTATTTGGCGGTCTGATTGTTTGCCGAGCGCTTTTGGGTATCATTGCCGCGCGCGGTTGCACCGAAGACATTCACAATAACGGAGGAGGAGGCAGCTATGCATCGCATCGACCGACGTACCGCTGTCAAAGCAGGGATGGCGCTCGCCGGCTCGGCTTTGGCCGCGCCGGCGATCCTGACGTATGGGCGTGGCGAGACGCCCGTCAAGCTCGGCATGGTGGATCCGCTGACCGGCGTCTATGCCGCCGTCGCGCTGAGTGAAGTCGCAGGCGCCAAGGTCGCCCTCGAAGACATCAACAAAAAGGGCGGCATCCTGGGCCGAGAGGTCGAGCTGCTTGTCGAGGACTCCGCGAACAACGTCGGCACCGGCGTCCAGAAGACGCGCAAGCTGATCGACCGCGACGAGGTGAACTGCGTGATCGGTGACGTCAACTCGGCCATCGCGCTGGCGATGGCAGGCGTGACGTCGGAGAAGCGGGTGCTGCA
>Ga0335082_10002493_pt1 | contig 19819 bp, 16 predicted proteins | sample Lox_Sample_41_FD_206718 | JGI IMG/M metagenome (GOLD analysis project Ga0335082, IMG submission 206718) | Soil microbial communities from Loxahatchee National Wildlife Refuge, Florida, United States - Lox_Sample_4.1 | ecosystem: Environmental > Terrestrial > Soil > Wetlands | place: USA...
GTGCTCGTGTGCGGCGTGCCGTACATCTCGCCGTACAACGTGAACTCGTTTCTGAACCCGCTCCTCGTGCAGGTGATGGCCGAGGGCTACCTCTTCAACCTGTACCGCGGCGCGCCGCTCGTGAAGAAGGGCGGCACGATCATCATCGCGCACCCGATGAGCGACCAGTTCGACAAGGAGCACCACGCGCCGTACATCGAGTTCGTGCACGACGTGCTCCCGCAGACGCGCGACGCGATGGTGATGCACAAGGACTTCGAGCCGAAGTTCGCGAAGAACCCGGCGTACATCCAGATGTACAGGACCGGCCACGCCTACCACCCGACGCACCCGTTTTTCATGTGGTACTGGGGCGAGGCCGGGCGGCAGCACATCGGGCGCGTGATCGTCGTGGGCGCCGACAACGGGTACATCCCGAAGCTCTTCGGCTACGAGACCGCGAAGACGATGCAAGAGGCGCTCGACATGGCGAAGGGCACCGCGCCGAAGACGCCGGACGTCCTCGTGATGCACGTCCCGCCCATCGCGATGGGCGACGTCACGGTGTGAAGGTCGACGAGCTCAGTGCGGCGTCGGGGGGATGACGACCGTGTTGATCGGCTGCACGTTCATCCCGCCCGGATAGGAGTACGACACGTTCGCCGTGAAGCTCGACGTGCTCGGCGTGCCCCAGCCCCAGACGCCGAGGCCGAAGGGCGCCTTGCTCGTGAGCTCGTGGCGACCGTTCGAGCAGCCGTTCACGTCCTTGAAGTCGCCGGTCTGGAGATCGAGGTGCGTGTACTGGTACGAGCCCACCGTCTGCCAGTTCGGGATGGGCCCGGTCAGGCAATCGATGTTCACGTCTTGGAAGTTGTTGTTCGCGTCGGGGCGCCGGACGATCGTGAGCGACGTCTCCGGGTAGCTCGGGTCGGTCATGATGACGTAGTGCTCGAGGTACTGCTGCGGCGGGACCTGCACGCTGAAGTCGGGATCGCCGTAGCCGCTGCCGTTCTTCATGTACGTCCAGCCCGAGCCGCTCATGTACTCGAAGAGCATGAAGGGGTGCTTGTCATCCTGGCTCTTCACGACGAAGGGCGTCGCGGTGGAGAACTCGGCCATCTGGCCTTCCTTGAGCGTCGTCGGCGGCGCCGAGTAGCCGGAGCCGGCGGGGATCGCCGGCGAGAAGCTGAGGCTCGTGCCGTCGACCGCGCCGACGAGGCGCCAGATCGCCGGCTCGCCGGTGCGCGAGCGGTACATGACGCCGACGTACTCGCTGCCGAGCGCGCGCACGGGCGGCAGCATCTGCTCGCCGTGGTCGCAGAAGATCGTGCCCGTCGGGGTGTTCATGCACGGGTTTCCCGCCATGACGCCGACCGGGTTGTTCGACGAGATGATCGACCCGACGAGATCGGCTTGCTGCTCGATCTGCGCCTGCTGGCCTTTCTTCAGCGTGAAGGTGACCGGCGAGTTCGCCGCGCCGCTCGGGATGCCGCCGCCGCCCGCGAGCGCCACGCTCGGGAGCAAGGTGACGCTCGTGTTGTCCTCGGACGCGATGATGTTGATGCTCGGGTTGTCGACGTAGTACGCGGACGCGGTCGACGCGACGTAGTTCGTGTCCCACGCGCTCACCGGCAAGAGGAGCGAGGCGCCGGTGACCGCCGCGTTGCCGCCGCCATACGGGTTCATCTCGTACGCGACGACGGGCACGTCGGTCGTGATGTGGAACGAGTGGCCGATGCCGGTGCCGGAGAGCATCGCGTTCGTGCCCTCGGCCGTGGCGATCGGGCAGAGCGGGGCGCCGCCTTGGCTCCCGCCGAGGAAGAGGATCGCGACCTGGCCCGCGGGCAGCGCGCCGCTGAACGCGCCGTACGTGATGCTCTGGCCCTTGCCGCTCGGGATGCGCGTGAACGCGGTGACGTTCGAGAGCGTCGCGCCGTTGAAGTCGACCGTGATGTGCGCGTCGGTGTCCCACGTGTTGGCGACGAACGCGACGAAGCACGAGCTCGCGCCGTCGTATTGGTCCATGTACGTCGCGTAGTACTCGCAGCCGATCGAGTTCTTGTTGTCGACGGCGGCCTGGCACGCGTTCGTGCAGGACCCGCTGGCGACGTCGCAGCCGTCTGTGCCCGTGCACTGCTGGACCACGTTGTCGTTGCAGTCGATGACGTCGTGGAGATCGCTCGAGCACCCCTTGGCGCAGGTCGAGCCGTCGCCGGAGAAGCCGGTGTCGGGGAAGTTGAAGCTCGCGTCGGTGCCGCCCTCGAGGCCGCCGTCGACCGTCGCGTCCGCGCCGCCGTCTCCGCCGAACCCGCTGCCGTGTCCCCCGCACGCCAAAACCACCGCGCAGGCCCAAATCACGCGCTGTCGCATGCGATCTCCTCCCAGTTCAAGGATGGCCTCAGCGTAGCACCTCGCTCCGTTCGGCGCGCCCCCCCGATTTTCCGCGCGGCGGCGCGCACGAGCAGTTGGGTAAGCTCGGGGACCATGGATCCTTCGAAAGACTGGAAAGAGACCATCCCCCCCGACGAAGCGGAGCGCTTCGAGCGCTACGCGACGATCCTCGCGGACCTCCAGCGCGAGCGGGGCGGCAAGATGCGCGCGCTCCACGCCAAGCAGCACGCCGGGCTCCGCGCGCGCTTCGAGGTGAAGGACGTGCCGGCGCATCTGCGCGTCGGCCCGTTCGCCGAGGACGAGACGTACGACGCGTACGTCCGTTTCTCGAACGGCTCGAGCGTGAAGGCCTCCGACAAGAAACCCGACGTGCGCGCGATCGCGATCAAGCTCCTCGGCGTCCCGGGCAAGAAGCTCATCCCGGGCATGGAGGACGAGACGACGCAGGACTTCCTGATGCTCAACGTGCCCGCGCTCGCGTTCCGCTCCGTCGAGGAGTTCGTCGCGCTCGCGGAGTCGTCGCGCTCGGAGGCGCTCATGCCGCTGCGGCTCTTCGGGCGGCTCGGGTTCTCGGCGTTCGGGCTCATCAAGCGCCTCCTCGCGTCGGCGAAGCCGATCGGCTCGCTCGCGACCGAGCGCTACTGGTCGGTCGCGCCGATTCGCTTCGGCGACTTCGCCGCGCGCCTCTCGCTCGTCCCGCACGAGACCGGCGCGCCCGAGAGGACCGAGGTGCTCGCCGACGAGCTCGCCGCGCGCGTGAAGGATCACGACCTCGCGTGGGACTTCCGCGTGCAGCTCTTCGTCGACGAAGACAAGACGCCCATCGAGGACACGTCGCGCGCGTGGGACGAGGCCGACGCCCCGCCCGTCGTCCTCGGACGCCTCACCATCCCGAAGCAGGACATGCGCTCCGACGAGGGCGCGAAGCTCTTCGACCAAGTGGAGTCGTTCGCGTTCGACCCGTGGCACGCGGTGGTCGAGATGCGTCCGCTCGGCGCGGCGATGCGCGCGCGGAGCCCGGCGTACCGCGAGAGCCAGAAGCAGCGCGGCGCGGCGAAGGAACCTCGCGCTTAGCGCGTCACGAGCCAGACGATCACGGCGACGAGCGCGACGGCCGCGCCGATCGCGAGGAGGAGCCGCGTTCGGTCGAGCGGCGCGCGTCCGAGCTTCTTCGCGTGGTCTCGGGCCGTGCCTCGCCAAGGAAGGAGCTCGTCCTCGTAGACGTGGTGGAGCGCGGGCGCGACGCGCGCGCGGAAGAGCGCGCGCCCCTCGTCGATTTCGGGCGCGAGGTCGGCGAGCAAATCGCGTGTATTTTGCACGCGATCGGGGTGGTCGAGCGTGATGTCGTCGAGGATCGCCCGCGCCAGACGCTCGGCCTCCGTGGAATCCTCGATCACGCGGCCATCCTAATCCATTCTGCGTTCACAGAACGCAGCCGGAAGCGTTTGACACGCACGGCCTGCCCGCGAGAAAAGCGTTCCTCCCCGCAGCATGAAGCAAAACGGCCACACGAACGGGCACGGCTCCGGCGCGACCTTCGTGGCCGGCGCCGCGCCGCTCGATCCGCGCGCCCTCGTCACGGGAAAGCGCGTCGTGCTGCTCGGCGGCACCGGCTTTCTCGGAAAAATCTTCACGAGCCTCCTTCTCTACCGCTTCCCGGAGATCGGTCGCGTCTACCTCCTCGTGCGCGGCGGAAACCCCGCGAAGCGGTTCTTCGAGACGATCGCGACGAGCGAGACGTTCCGTCCGCTCCGCGAAAAATACGGCGAAGGGTACGAGGCGTACCTGCGGGACAAAGTCGTCCCCATCGACGGCGACGTCGGAAAGCCGCTCTGCGGGATCGACACGGCGGCGCTCGGGCCCATCGACGCCGTCATCAACGTCGCGGGCGTGGTCGACTTCAACCCGCCGCTCGACGAAGCGCTCGACGCGAACGCGTTCGGCGCGCAAAACCTCATCGCGCTCGCCAAGGCGCTCGGCGACGCGCCGCTGATGCACACGTCGACGTGCTACACGGCGGGCTTCCGCAAAGGACCCATCCTCGAAGAGGATCCGTTCGTCCACCCGTTCCCGCGCAGCGAGGAGCTCGGCAAGGAGCTCTGGGATCCCGATCGCGAGGTCGCCGACTGCCTCGACGTCATCGCGCAGGCGAACCACCGGCAGAACGACGCGTTCCGCCAGAGCGAGTTCCGCGAGACGGCTCGCAAGAACCTCCTCAAGCGCGGCGAGCCGACGCAAGGCGCTCCCTTCGAGGCCGAGCTCGCCAAGGTGCGGCGCAAGTGGGTCGCCGACAAGCTCGTCGAGGCCGGCGTCGAGCGCGCGACGCACTGGGGCTGGCCCAACACGTACACGTACACGAAGTCGATCGGCGAGCAGCTCATCGCGCGGAGCGGCCTGCGAACCGCGATCGTCCGGCCGGCGTGCTGCGAGACCACGCTCGCCTACCCGTTCCGCGGGTGGAACGAGGGCATCTCGACGTCGGTGCCGTTCATGTTCCTCACGATGAAGGGACAGACGCACCTGCCTGGCGGGCGCGACGCGATCCTCGACTTCATCCCGAGCGACACGGTCGCGAGCGGGATGATCATCGCGCTCCTCGAGCTGCTCGACGGATCGCAGGCGCCGCTCTACCAGCTCGGGACGAGCGACTCGAACCCGTGCAGCTCGGCGCGCTTCGGCGAGCTCGGCGGGCTCTACAAGCGCAAGCACTGGCAGAAGAAGGGCGGCAGCCCGCTCGTCTCGTTCGTGCAGTCGCACTTCGAGCCGGGCGTCTGGACGATCGACCAGATCGAGAAGTTCGGCGCGCCGGCGTTCGCGCGCGTCGCCCGCACGCTCGCGACCGCGCTCAAGCAGACGCCGGTCCCCATGGCCAAGCCGGCGGCGCGCGCCCTCGACGACGTCGCCAAGGGACAAGAGCGCATCGCGGATCTCCTCCGCCTCTTCGCGCCGTTCTCGGGCAACACGCTCGGGCCCTTCTCCTGCGAGAACGTGCGGCGCGGCTACGCGCGATTGCCTGCAGAATACAAAGACGTGATCCGCTGGACGCCCGAGTCGCTCGACTGGGCCGACTACTACGTGAACGTCCACATGCCGGCGATCGAGAAATGGATCATGCCGGAGATGGAGGCGCGCCTCGTGCGCGAGCCGAAGCCGCTCCGCGCGCACCCGACGCTCGCGTCACTCGTCGACGAGATGGCCGAGCGCCACGGACACGCGGTGGCCCTCTCGTATCTCGAAGAGGGCGACCTCTTCTCGCGCATCACGTTCGAGGACGTGCGCGCGCGGCGTGATGCGGTCGCGTCGCGGCTCGCGGAGATGGGCGTTTCGCGGGGCGATCGCGTCGTGCTCTCGGCGAAGAACCACCCCGACTGGGCCATCTCGTATTTCGGGATCGTGCGCGCGGGCGCGGCGGCGGTGCCGGTCGATCCGGACCTCGAGGCCGAGGCCTTCGCCAACGTGGTGCGCGAGTCGGGCGCGCGCGTCGCGATCCTCGACGCGCACGCGCGGGGGCGCGTCGGCCTCGAAGGCGTGACCGTCGTGGATCTCCACGACATGGCGCGCGAAGGGAACCTCTCGCCGCCGGACGTCGACCTCGACGAGAGCGATCTCGCGAGCGTGATCTTCACGAGCGGCACGACGGGGCGCCCGAAGGGCGTGAAGCTCACGCACAAGAACTTCGCGACGATGATCGCGTCGCTCGCGACGATCTTCCCGCTCCACGCCGACGACCGCGTGCTCAGTGTGCTGCCGCTCCACCACACGTTCGAGTTCTCCTGCGGCCTCTTGCTCCCGTTCTCGCGCGGCGCGAGGGTGCAGTACGTCGGCGAGCTCTCCGGTGAGCGCCTCACGCACGCGCTCGAAGCTGGGCGCGCGACGGCGATGGTCGGCGTGCCCGCGCTCTGGCAGGTCATCGAGCGGCGCGTGCGCGCCCAGGTCGACTCGCGCGGGCCGATCGTGCGCGCCGCGTTCGATTTCGCGTCGAACGCGAACCGCGCGCTCGGCCGCACGTTCGGCGTCGACGCGGGCAAGATGCTCTTTTCGCCCATTCACCAGGCGCTCGGCGGATCGCTCCGCATGCTCATCTCCGGCGGCGCCGCGTTGCCGAAGGAGACGCAGGAGCTCTTCCTCGGCCTCGGCCTCCCGCTCGCGGAGGGTTACGGGCTCACGGAGGCCGCGCCGGTCCTCACCGCGTCGCGCCCGTCGCCGAAGACGCGCCCCGGTCACGTGGGCAAGCCCGTGCCCGGCGTCGAGATCAAGATCGCGGACGCGGACGAGAGCGGCGTCGGCGAGGTCCTCGCCCGCGGCCCGAACGTGATGCAGGGCTACACCGACGACGACGCGACCGCGCGCGTGCTCGACGACGACGGCTGGCTCCACACCGGCGATCTCGGCAAGCTCGACAAGCGCGGGCAGCTCCAGATCGTCGGGCGCATCAAGGACGTCATCGTGACGGCGACCGGCGAGAACGTGTACCCGGACGACGTCGAGCGCGCGATCGGCGAGGTCGACGGCGTCGCGGAGCTCGCGGTGGTCGGCATCGCGTCGCCGAAGGGCGGCGAGCGGATCGCGTGTTTGGCGGTCCCGAAGCGCGCGCAGACCGGCGACTCGATCGCGCCCGAGTCGGTCGTCCCGGGCGCCGCGCGCGAGGACGCGCTCGCCGCGCTCCGCGCGCGGATCGCGTCGCTGCCGTATCACCAGCAGCCCGCGGTCGTGCACGCCTACGACGCGCCGCTGCCGCGCACGGCGACGCGCAAGGTGAAGCGCAAGGAAGTGCGCGAGATCCTCGAGCGCATCGTCCTCGCGACGACCGCGCCCGACGACGCTTCGGCGGAGCTCGGCCCCGTGCGCATCGCCGTCGCCGCGGTCTCCGGCCGCCCCGCTCACGAAATCGCGCCGCACACGACGCTGCAAGGCGATCTCGGCTTCGACTCGCTCATGCTCGCCGAGCTCCTCGAGGCGCTCGAGTCGCGCGGGCGGCTCGTCGATCAGCACGCGCTCCAGGCGTGCCGCAGCGTCGAGGACGTCGAGCGCCTCTACGACGCGGCGCACACCAAGTTCACGAAGAAGGAGAAGCCCGCCGCGCGCATCGAGGGCCGCGAGCGCCGCCGCCTCGAGGACGTGCGCCTCCCGCCGCAGATGCAAGAGGCCGCCAAGGGCGTCATCGGCAAGCTTCAGGACGCGTTCTACGGAAACATGATGCGCTCGAAGGTGACGGGCCGCGCGTTCATCCCGCAGAACCGCAACGTCATCGTCGTCGCGAACCACGCGAGCCACCTCGACATGGGGCTCGTGCGCCACGCGCTCGGCAAGTACGGCGAGGACATCGTCTCGCTCGCGGCGCAGGACTACTTCTTCGACCACGGCGTCAAGCGCGCGTACTTCGAGAATTTCACGAACCTCAAGGCGATCGATCGCAAGGGCGGCGCGCGCGCGAGCTTGCGCCAGGCCGGCGCGATCCTCGCCGAGGGCAAGACCGTGCTCGTCTTCCCGGAGGGCACGCGGAGCCCGAGCGGCGAGATCTGCGAGTTCAAGACGCTCGCCTTCCACCTCGCGCTCGCGCACGGCGTGGACATCCTGCCCGTCTACCTCGGCGGTACGTACGAGGCGATGCCGCGCGGCGCGTCCGTTCCCACGCGGCGCGATCTCGTCGCGCGCATCGGACCGCCGCTCTGCATCGCCGATCTGAAGCGCCGCACCGAGGGCATGACCCAGAGCGACGCCTCGCGCGAAGTGGCGCGGCTCGCTCGCGAGGCGCTCCTCGCGCTCCGCGACGGGCACGTCCTCGACCTCGCGGCGCCCGAGGAGCCGGAGGAGCGCAAGCACCCGCTCGTGTCGCTCTTCGAGGAGCTCGAGGAAAAATTCGTCCCCGGCGCGGTCGACAAGCCCGTGTCGTTCTACTTCACGCTCGGCCAGGGCGAGCTCTCGAAGTGGACGCTCCTCATCGACGCGGCGCGCTGCGAGGTGAAGATCGGCAAGCCCGACGGCGGCGTCGCCGACTGCGTGCTCAAGACCTCGCCGGAGATCTTCACCCGCATCGTGCGCGAGGCGTACGTGCCGGGCGTCGCCGAGTTTCTCTCGGGCGCGGTGAAGAGCAACGACGTCGGGCTCCTGCAGACGTTCCAGAAGGCCTTCCAGCTCGGATGAGGCTCGCGGCGTTCGTCCTGCTCGTCGCGTGCGGCCGCGAGCACGACGTCGCGCGCGTCGAGCTGCCTCCGCCGCCCGCGCCCACGCCGACCGCGAGCGCGAGCGTTGCGCCGCGCGCGCCGGCGCCGTTCTTCGCGGAGGACCCGGCGCTCGACGCGATCACGGTCGCGCGCCCGGCGTTCGAGCAGGAGACGTGGACGGGCGCGACCGAGTGGCAGCAGCACTGCCGCGAGTGGGGCATCGAGCCGTCGCGCGAGGGCGAAGTGCGCGACGCGATCAACGCGGCGCTCGCGTCGCGCGGCGTGCACCTGCCGGACAAGCCGCGCGCGAAGGGCATCGTCATCGCGCTCGGGAGCTACGCGACGGGCGTGGTCGAGCACGGGAAGCTCTCGAAGCTCGTTCTCTGCACCGAAGGCACCGCGACGCGCGCGGCGCACGAGGCGTTCACCGCGCGGCTGCTGGCCGACCCGCGCGCGCCGCACGGACCGGCGTTCGCCGGCCTCTCGCCCGACGTCGCGTGGGAGCGCGCGCACACGAGCGGCGACGTCGAGATCGGGTTCCGCTATCCGAAGCTCGACGCGGCGGCGTCGAAGCGCATCCTCGACGCGGTGCAAGCGACGCACGACGAGCACGTGAACGCCAAGATGCGCGGGACGGACCTGTGGTGGACCGGGCTTCGCTCGCGCTGAGCCTCGCGGTCGCGCTCGCGTGTCAGCGCGAGGCGGCGGTGGCCGACGCCGGGCCGTCGCCCGCCGCGTCGAGCGTCGTCCCGAGCGCGACGCCCTCCGCAGTCCCCAACCCGACCGCGAGCGAAGCCGCGAGCGCGAGCGCCGCGCCGACCGCGAGCGCCGCGCCTCCCACGAAGATGCCGACCAGCGTCGCCGAGCTCCCCGCCACGTGGCTCGCGTGCACGTCGAACGCCGATTGCGTCGCGCTTCCGAGCGCGTGCTGCGGCGCGTGGCCGTCGAACGTCCGCGACCGCACGCGCGTGCTCCTCGCCCTCCGCGCCGCGGACGCCGCACGCGGTAACTGCACGCGCCGCGTGTGCGCGGATCGCCTCGAGACACCGGCGTGCGAGCGCGGCCGGTGTACGATGCGCTGAGATGCGCGTCGTCGTCTGGGTCGTCTTTGCGTGCGCGTGCGGCGCGCGGACCGAGCTCGGCGCGCCCATCGGCGCGGACGCGAGCGTCGCCGACGCACACCCGAAGCACGACGCTGCGCCCGACGTGGCTCAGCCCATCGACGCCGCGCCCGACGTACCGTCCTCGCCGCTTTGCGCCGCGCAAGACGCGGGCCCGCCGGTGGACATCTGCACGGTCTCGGTGCGCGTCGGCGCGATCGTGCCGTCGATGTCCACGTGCTTCGTCGACACCATCGTCCACGAGGGCGACGTCGGCACCGTCCGCTACGCCTGCCAGGACGCGCCCTCGAACTGGGCGGTCGCCGACTTCGACGGCGGCGAGTTCGTGGGCACGGCAACGGACGACTCGACCGGCGTGAAGGAGATCGTCGACGTGTGCACGGGCACCACGTTCACCTGGTCCGACGGCTGTACGTGGGCGAGCGCGCAGCGCATCTCCGGCGGGATCCAGACGGGCGAGCTCTCGTTCAGCTACGATGAAGAGCCCATCGACGGCGGCCCCTGCGAGCCTCCCTGCACCGCGACGGCCACGCTGATCGTCCAATGACAGTCGTGGTAGAACCCCGACCGTGAGCAAGTACCTCGTCACCGGCGCCACGGGTTTCCTCGGCGCGCACCTCGCCTCCGCGCTGCGCGCGCGCGGGCACGAGGTCGTCCCGTTCTCGCGCGAGCACGGCGGCGACGTCCTCGACGGCGAGCGCGTGCGCGCGGCCGCGGCGGGCTGCGACGGCGCGTTCCACTGCGCGGGCAAGGTCTCGCGCGACGAACGCGACGCCGAAGAGCTCTACCGCGTGCACGTCGACGGGACGAAGACGACGCTCGCCGCGTGCAAGCAAGCCGGCGTACGCCGCGTGGTCGTCGCGTCGTCGAGCGGCACCGTCGCCATCGGCGAGGACCCCGACCACGTCGCGACCGAGGACGACGAGACCCCGCTCGGGATCATCGCGCGCTTTCCGTACTACCGGAGCAAGCTCTTCGCGGAGCGCGCCGCGCTCGCGATGAACGAGCCGACGTTCGACGTGATCGCGGTGAATCCGTCGCTGCTCCTCGGCCCCGGCGACGTGCGCGGCTCGTCCACCGAAGACGTGCGCCTCCTCCTCGAGCGGCAGGTCCCCGCGGTTCCGCCCGGCGGCGCGAGCTTCGTCGACGCGCGCGACGCAGCCGAGGGCATGATCCTCGCGATGGAACGCGGCGCGCCCGGCGAGCGGTACCTGCTCGCCGCGTGCAACCTCACGCTGCGCGAGCTCTTCGGTCGCGTCGCGCGCATCGCGGACGTGCCCGCGCCCCAGCTCGGCATGCCGCGCTCGCCCCAGCTCGCGCGCGCGGGCGCCAAGCTCCTCGGCAAGCTCGCGCGCCGCGTCGGCGCGTCCGCGCCCGTCGACCCCGTGAGCCTCGAGATGGCGCATTACTTCTGGTACGCGTCGAGCGCGCGCGCGGAGCGCGAGCTCGGCTGGACGCACCGCGATCCGAACGAGACGCTCGCCGACACCGTGCGCGATCTCCGCGAGCGCGGCGTCGTCTGGTCGGCCTCGGCATGAAGCCACTCTTGATCGTCAACCCGAAAGCCGGCGGCGGGAGGACCGGCGCGATGGCGGCGGACATTCGCGCCGTCGTCACGCGCAAGCTCGGCGAGGTGGACCTCGAGACCACCACGCACCGCGGGAGCGCCATCGGCATCGCGGAGCGCGCCGCGCGCGACGGGCGCGAGCTCGTCATCGCCGTCGGCGGCGACGGCACGTTCAGCGAAGTGGCCGCGGGCGTCGTCCGCTCGGGCGCCGAGACGCGCGTCGGGCTCATCGGACAAGGCACGGGCGGCGACTTCCGCAAGACGCTCGGCCTCGAGCACCGTCTCGACCGGTACGTGGAAGCCATCGCGTCCGGCCACGAGCGCCGCATCGACGTCGGCAAGGCGCGGTTCCGCGAAGGCGGAGAGGACGTCGAGCGCCACTTCGTCAACATTCTCTCCGCCGGCATGGGCGGTCTCGTGGACGAGTACGTCGCCGCGGGCTCTCGCCTCCTCGGCGGCACCGCCGCGTATTTCGTCGCCTCGACGAAGGCGCTCGTCCGCTGCAAGCGCGCGCGCCTGCGTTGCGCGATCGACGGGACGACCGAGCGCCTCGAGTCGTACATGATCGCGATCTGCAACGGCCGCTACTTCGGCTCGGGGATGCACGTCGCGCCGATGGCGCTGCTCGACGACGGAAAATTCGAGGTCGTCTCGATGGACGCGCCGAGCAAGCTCGCGTTCGCCGCGTTCTCGCGGAAGATCTACGACGGGAGCCACCTGCGCTCGCGCGACGTCCGCCACTTCACGTGCTCGCGCGTCGAGATCGACCTCGAGAACGAAGAGGCGCGCGAGACGTTCCGGCTGGACGTGGACGGCGAGCCGCTCGGGGGCCTGCCGCTCGCGGTCGAAGTGGTGCCGGGCGCGCTCGTCCTCCGGGCGTGAGTCATTCGACGCGGGCGCGCGCGAGGGCGGACGCGACGGCGACGATGTCGTCCGGGTCGAGCGGCTTCGGGACGTGCATCGCGAAGCCGGCCGCGAGCGCGCGCCGCCGGTCCTCGTCGCGCGCGTACGCGGTGAGCGCCGCGGCGGGGACGCGCCCGCCCTCCGCGGGCGGCAACGCGCGCACCTGCTTCATGAGGTCGTAGCCGGTCTGCGCGGGCATGCCGATGTCCGAGAGGAGCACGTCGGGCACGCTCGCGCGGATCGCGGCGAGCGCTTCGGCGACGCTCGCGGCCGTCGTGACCTTCGCGCCGGCGCGCTCGAGCACCGCGGCGACGAGCGTGCGCGCGTCCTCCTCGTCGTCCACCACGAGCACGCGCAGACCGTCGAGCTGCAGCGGCGGCGCCGGAGCGCCGCGCTCGTCGAGCGCGCGCGGGCGCTCGGGGATCGGAAACCGAACCGAGAAGGTCGCCCCCTTCCCTTCGCCCTCGCTCGCGGCCTCGATGGTCCCGCCGTGCAGCTCGACGAGGTGCTTCGTGATCGCGAGCCCGAGGCCGAGCCCGCCGTTCGAGCGCGCGATCCCTCCCTCCCCTTGCCGGAACCTGTCGAACACGAAGGGCAGGAACGCGGGCGCGATGCCCTTGCCGTGGTCGGAGACGACGATCGCGACCGACGCGCCCTCGCGACGCGCGGCGACGCGCACCTGGCCGCCGGCGGCGCTGAACTTCACGGCGTTGCTCAGGAGGTTCCACACGATCTGCTGGAGCCGCGCGGCGTCGCCGTGGAGCGTCGGCAAGTCGGGGTCGATCGCGCGCTCGACGCGGATCGACTTCGCGGCCGCCGCGGGCGCGATGGAGTCGAGCGCCGCGTCGACGACCGGCGCGAAGTCGACGGGGCGCATCTCGAGGCGCATCTTGCCGCTCACGATGCGCGAGACGTCGAGCAAGTCCTCGATCAGCTGCGACATGAGCACGGCGTTTCGCTCGACCGTCGCCGCGGCGTGGCGGCGCTGCGCGTCGTCGAGCGTGCGGGCGTCGAGCATCTTGGACCAGCCGACGATCGCGGTGAGCGGCGTGCGGAGCTCGTGGCTCACCGCGGCGAGGAACTCGTCCTTGGCGCGGTTCGCGGCGTCGGCGCTCGCGCGCGCTTCCTGCTCGGCGCCGTAGAGGCGGGCGTTCTCGACGGCCGTCGCCGCGCGCCGCCCGAGCTCCTCGACGAACCCGAGCGCCGCCTCGTCGTACGTCCGCCCCGACTCCGCGAACACGAACGTGATGGCGCCGAGGACGTGAACGCCCGTCGTGAGCGGGACGATGATGCCCGAGCGCAGCGCGAGCTTTCGGAGGAGCTGCAGGTGCTCCTCGCTCTGCGCCGTCCGCGCGAGGAGCTCCTCGCCGATGTGCGGGATGAGCTCGGAGCGACCCGTCCGGATCACCTCGGCGACGCCGCGCGGCGCGTCGCTCGGCGGCGGAAAGCGCGCGCCGATCTCCTGCGCGAAGCGGAGCTTCTCGGAGTCGGCGTGCGTGACGGCGACCTGCTGGGGCTTGCCGTCTTCGCCGACGACGTGCACCGCGCACCAGTCGGCGAGGCGCGGGACGGCGAGCTCGGCGACGCGCGCGAGCGTCCGGCGATAATCGAGCGAGGCCGCGAGCGCGGTCGTCGCCTCCGCCATGAACGAACGCCGCGCGAGCGCGTCGCGCTCCGCCGTCGCGTCGCGGAACACGAGCACGACGCCGCGAACGCGCCCCTCGTCGTCGCGGATCGGCGCGCCGCTGTCGGCGATCGCCGTCTCGGTGCCGTCGGCGCGCACGAGCACGGTGTGGTTCGCGAGGCCGACCACGGTGCCCTCGCGGAGGACGCGATCGACGGGACTCTCGACGGGGTGGCGGTCGTGCTCGTTGAAGATCCGAAAGATCTCCGAGAGCTCGCGCCCACGCGTCGCCCCGAGCTCGTGACCCGTCAGCTTCTCCGCGACTGCGTTCATGAGCGTGACGCGCCCGAGCTCGTCGGTCGTGATCACCGCGTCGCCGATGCTCCGGAGCGTGGTCTCGAACCAGCGGCGCGCCTGCTCGACCTCGCCGCGCATGGCGCGCTCGACGCGGTTCGCCTCCTCGGCCGCCGCGAGGCGCACGCGCTCGTTCTCCGCGTTTCTGCGCTCGGTCAGGTCGCGCGTGACCTTCGCGAAGCCGACGAGCTCACCCGACGGGCTTCGGAGCGCCGTGATGACGACGTTCGCCCAAAAGCGCCCGCCGTCCTTTCGCACGCGCCAGCCTTCGTCCTCGAAGCGCCCTTCCTTCGCCGCGACCTCGAGCTCCCAGTCGCACTTGCCCGACGCCGCCTCCGCCGGCTCGTAGAACACCGAGAAGTGCCGCCCGATGATCTCGCTCGCGCGCCAACCCTTGAGGCGCTCGGCGCCCGCGTTCCACGACGAGACGTGGCCCGTCGGGTCGAGCATGAAGATCGCGTAGTCGCGAACGGACTCGACGAGCAAGCGAAAGCTCAGCTCCGTCACAGCGGGCGTCGTCACGCCCGAAGCGTTGCGACTTTCGCGCCATCAACCGCGAGGCAAAACGACACCCGCGAGATCGCGCAGCGACGCCGTTCCGCTGGCGCGCGCGCCACGCGCGATCTCCCAAACGAACGCACGCGCCGCGTCGTTCGCGGGCGTGGCGATCGAGCGCGCGCGGCCACGATCGCACACCTCGCCGTTGAGGAAGTCCACGGCGGGCGTACGGCCGCGCTCGATCGCGGCGAGCATCGAGCTTCGCATGCGGCGATAGCGGAAGCCGACGGCGAGCAGCATCGCGTGCTTCGCGACGAGGCCCGGCGAGCCCGCGGCGCGGCGCTCGTCCTCGGTCAGCGCCATCCACTCGAGGTCGATGGTGCCGGCGACCTTCTCGAGCCGGACGCGCGACGCGCGCGCGACGAGCACGCACTCGGTCATGATCTCGAGCGCGAGGCGACGCACGAAGCGGTGCTGGAGGAGCGCGCCGAGGCGGTCGCCGCCGATCGTGCCGAGCGACGAGATGGCGGCGTTGATGGCGAGCTTGCTCCACCGCTTGCCGGCGAGGTTGTGCGTGAGCTCGACGGGCCCGATCACCTCGAGCGCGCCCGCGAGCTCCTCGGGTACGGCCGCGTCGCCGAGCGCGCCGAGCGCGAAGCCGCCGGACGCCGTGCGCTCGTAGAGCCCGGGCTCGGGCATCGCCGCGCCCCACGCGACGACGGCGCCGACGGTGCGCCGCTCGCCGGCGATCGCCGCGACGCGCGACTCGCAGAGACCGTTCTGGAGACACACCATCGCGCCGTCGTCGGCGAGCGCGGGCAGCGCGGCGCGCGCGGCGTCCTCGACCTGGGGCGGCTGCGTGCAGAGGAGGACGAAGTCGAACCGCTCGCCCGGCGGCATCTCGCGCACGACGCGCGCGCGGATGGCGCGCGGCGCGCCGTCGCCGCGGAGCTGGAGGCCCCGCGCGTCGCACGCGTCGGCGATGGCGGCGTTGGTCGTGAACGCGGTGACGTCGTGGCCGGTCTCGGCGAGCAGCGCGGTCGCGACGCCTCCGATTCCGCCGCACCCCATCACGAGCAAGCGCATGGACCTTCCTAACACATGCGCTTGACTCGGCGCGACCGTCCGTCCAAGGTGGCCTCCCGATGCGATCCCGAGCCGTTTTTCTCGCGCTCCTCGTCCCCGTCGTCGCCGCGTGCCACGACGAAAAACCCAAGGTGGAGACGAGCGGTCCGGCCTCGGCCGAGCCCATCCCGAGCGACCTCGTCTACAACTCGTTCGTCGAGTCGACGAAGCCCACGCCCACGCCGACGGAATCTTCCGCGTCCGCCGCGCCGACCGACACGGGCTCGACCGCCAAGCTCGACGACGCCGGCGCCGACCCCAAGTCGCCGCTCCGCTACGCGTTCGGCACGAAGACGCGCACCGTCGACGCGCAGCTCGAGAACACCATCGTCGGCGCGCCGCCCGGCATGCCGTCGCCGCCGCCCGTGCACCTCGTCTTCACCGCGACGCCCAAGCCGAAGAGCATGATGGGCAAGGACGCGACGGTCGACATCAAGGTCACCAAGTTCGACATCACGATCCCCGACGGCGCGGGCCCGAGCGCCGCAGGGCAGAAGGCGCAGCTCGAGAAGGCGCTCACCGGCCTCACCGGGCACTTCGACGTCACGCAGTTCGGCGACATCGGCCAGGTGACGTTCGACACCGACTCGCTCCCGCGCGAGCTCGCCGCCGCATCGGACAAGGTCGCCGAGGCGCTCCAGCTCCTCGTCGTCCCGCTCCCGAACGAAGCGGTGGGCGTCGGCGCGAAATGGGAGAAGAGCGACTCGAAGCGGCTCGCCGACCAGGGCGCCACCGTGTCGATGAAGACCGTCTACACGCTCGTGTCGCGAGACGCGCACAGCGCGACGATCAAGGTGGAGGTCACGGGCTCGGGCTCGGGCACCGATCCGCGCTCGAAGGGCGCGACCGTCGCCCAGAATTCGAGCGGCACGTTCACCGTCGTCATCCCGTTCGACAGCGTCGCGCAGTCGATCACCGGCCAGGCGAGCCAGTCGATCACGCGCAAGGCCGCCGGCGAGCCGGATCAGGGCATCACGATCAAAGAGACGCAGAAGATCACGAGCAAGTAGCGCTCACTTCCGTCTCCCGATCTTCTTCACGAGCCCATCGACGACCTCGAAGAGTCGCTCGTTGCCGCGCTGCGTGTGCTTCGCGACGCGCGCGGCGTAGCGCGCGCGCTCGCGCAGGAAGAGCCGCAGCACGTCGGCCTCGATGACGTCGACGGCGAGGCCGTAGCCGAGCTCCTCGAGGTAGCGCGCGTTCATCACCTGCTCGAACTGGTTTCGCACCGGGACGCTGAAAATCGGCTTGCCGAGGTAGAGCGCCTCGCCGATGAGCGAGAGGCCGCCGTTGCACACGACCGCCTGCGCCGTCGCGAGGTCCTCGACGAAGCCTTCCTCGCTGAAGTCCTTCACGACGCAGTTGCCGACGACGCTCTGCGTGGACTTCTTCGCCGCGCGCGCCTGGTCCGAGCGCTTCATCCCGTACACGACGAACTTCTGGTCGCCGAGCTCGCCGAGCGTCGGCAGGAGCGACGTGTCGCTCGCCGACGTCTGGTAGACGAGCACGTGCTCGCCGACGCGCGCGCGCGGCTTGGCGTCGAGGATCGCGCGCCGGAGGATGGGCGGCACGAGCGTCGTGGTGTCGCGGAACTTCTTGCGGATGGGCGGCGCGAAGAACGTCGTGACGACGTAGTGGTCGCAGCCGGGCAGCTTCGCGCGCACGAAGGCCTTGGTCATCTGGTAGTCGAGCTTCACGCCCTTCTTGATGGCCTTGTCGTGCTTGCAGCGGCTGATGATCTGCTGGTTGTCGATCGAGATCACCGGCAGGCCGTGGCGCTTGGCGAAGAGGTACGCGAACGAGTCGAAATCGGTGAAGACGAGGTCCGGCTCGTAGTCGACGACCTTGTCGTAATACGCGATGACGTTCTCGCCGATGATGCTCGGCGCCGCGACGAGGTTGCGCGCGAGCGTGCCGTCGCGGTCCATGCGGTTGTCGACGTAGCGGATCGTGAGGCCCTTGATCTCGACCACGTCCTTGAAGCTCTTCGCGAGAAAGCCGTGGGCTCGACCGCTCACGACGATCTTCACGTCGTGGCCGCGCGCGACGAGGTGCTCGCACGTGACCTTGCTGCGCGTCGCGTGGCCCATTCCTTCGCCGACGACGCCGTAGAGGATTCGCATCGAGCGATGCTACAACGACCCGGCCGTGGCGCGCGCGCCGCGGCGCGGCCGTGCGAATCGCGAGCGCCGAGCGCTCGAGCCGCCCCGGCACCGCGCTTGCTACTTCGCGCGGGCGAAAGAGGCGAACCATGTTCCGATTCACCGTGACGCTCGCCGCGCTCGCCGTGGGGTGCGCGGGCTACGCCGTTCCGGTCCAGCGCGTCGCCGACGCCGAGAGCGCCGCGAGCGCCGCTCGCGTGATGGGCGCGGACTCGGTCCCGCGGGCCAAGCTGCACCTCGAGCTCGCGAACGAAGAGATCGCGCGCGCGCAGCACCTCATCGCCCGCGAGAAGAACGAGCGCGCCGACTACGAGCTCCGGCGCGCGAGAGCCGACGGCGAGCTCGCGCTGGCCGAGGCGCGCGAGGCGCGCGCCAAGCGCGCCGCCGAAGAGGTGCTGCACGAAATCTCCGACCTGAAGGAGCAGCCGTGAAGACCGCGCCGACAACCGGCGCGTCGAAATCGTCATCCGGTAGTCAGGCCGCTTCGATCCAGCCGCGCATCACGTCCCGGCTCACGAGGCCGGCTTGTTGGCGCACCACGCGACCGCCGCGGAAGACGGCGAAGTTCGGGATGCCGCGCACGCCGTAGCGCGACGCGAGCTCGGGGTTCTTGTCGGTGTCGACCTTGAGCACGAGCGCGCGGCCCGCCATGTCGGCGGCCACCTTCTTCACCTCGGGCGCGGCCATGCGGCACGGCCCGCACCACGCGGCCCAGAAGTCCACGAGCACCGGCACCGGCGACTCGGAGACGATGCGATCGAAATCGGCGGCGTCGACGTCGAGCGGCGCCGCGGTCGGCCCGAGCGGCGCCTTGCACGCCCCGCATTTGCCCGCGTGCGCGAGGTGACGCGCCGGGACGCGATTCTCCGCGCCGCAGCTCGAGCATGTTCGAACGGTGCTCATGGGCGCGAACCTAACCACAGCAGCCGTCACGCGCTCGTCGACGCCGCCTCGCGCACCTGGAACTCGTACGGCAGAGGCTCGGGGCTGGCTTCGTCGCTCGAGAGGAGGAGGAGGAGCAGGTCGGTGGACGTCACGAGCCCGACGAGCTCGTCGCTGTCCGAGACGACGACCACCGCGTCGATTTTCTTCTCCGTCATCGTGCGAACGAGCTCCTCGACGGGCGTCGACGCCCCGCACACGAACGGCGCCGGCGTCATCGCCGCGGCGACCAAGAGGCGCGGCTCGACGACCGGGTCGCCGCTGCTGCCCATCGTCGCGCGCAGGAGCACGTCGCGGTCCGACAAGATGCCCATGAGCCGGCCGGCGCGCACGACGGGCAGATGTCGAATCCGCCTCGTCTTCATGATCCCCCACGCGTCCACGAGCGGCAGCTCGGGCGGGACGACGATCACCTCTCGCGTCATCGGCGTGGCGGCGCGCATGCTGGCCACGCAGCATCGTACGTGCCACGCGCGGAAACGCGCGGTAGGGACCTCCCGCGCCGGCAAACGCTGCATCGCGCGCGCGATCTTGTCGGATAAGATGGACCGGTGCCGTCCGGTTTGCGCGTCGCGCTCCTCACGTGCCTCTTGGCCTGCGGGCAGACGACGCCCCCGCCGGTCGCGACGGCGCCGCGCGCGCTTCCCGCTCCGACCGCGACGGCGACGGCGCCCGAGGACACCGACCACCGCATCGCCGAGCTCTACCGCCAAGGCTGCGAGGAAGGCTCCGGCGACGGGTGCAACTGGCTCGGCCTCGCCTACCACACCGGCGAGCACGGTCTGAAGAAGGACACCGAGCTCGCCTTCGACTACTACGTCAAGGCGTGCAACGCCGGCAACCTCGCCGGCTGCTCGAACCTCGCGAACGAGCTGCTCGACGTCGATCCCGCGCACCGCGACCTCGCCCGCGCGCGCGCCGCGGGCCAGAAGGCGTGCTCGCTCGGCGGCGCCCGCGGGTGCACGCTCGCCGGCACGGCCGCGTTTCTC
>Ga0335082_10002495_pt1 | contig 19811 bp, 19 predicted proteins | sample Lox_Sample_41_FD_206718 | JGI IMG/M metagenome (GOLD analysis project Ga0335082, IMG submission 206718) | Soil microbial communities from Loxahatchee National Wildlife Refuge, Florida, United States - Lox_Sample_4.1 | ecosystem: Environmental > Terrestrial > Soil > Wetlands | place: USA...
TGGGCGAACAACTACCTGCTCGGCCAGGACCCGCCGGCCTTCGACATCCTGGCCTGGAACGCGGACACGACCCGGCTGACACGCGGCTTCCACCACCAGCTGCTGGACATGGTGGTCGGCAACCAGCTGGCCCACCCGGGCGCGATGAAGGTCCTCGGTACGCCGATCGACTTGTCCAGCATCACCACCGACACGTACGTGGCTGCCGGGCGCACCGACCACATCACGCCGTGGGAGACCTGCTACCGGACCACCCAGCTGGTCTCGGGTCACGCCCAGTTCGTCCTGTGCTCGAGCGGTCACATCCAGACCGTCGTGGCCGACCCGAAGCACAGAGGGCTCGGGTACTTCGTCAACCCGGAGACGCCGCCCTCGGCCGAGCAGTGGCTGGCGGACGCGGAACGGCACGAGGGGTCCTGGTGGGACCACTGGGTGCGGTGGCTGACCGACCGCTCCGGTGAGCAGATCGCGGCACCCGAGTCCATTGGCAGCCCTCGCTTCCCGGCGAAAGAGCCGGCCCCGGGCATCTACATCCATGGATGACAGCCTGCCCGAGCGCAGGAACGGAGGTGGCGGCCTGTGGAGGCATCAGCGGTCGTCGCCAGCGCGGAGGACCGTGTAGTCGAGGAAGCGGTCGCCGCGCTGGTGCAGCGCGATCGGGCAAAGGACGACCCACCCGGCGCGGAGGAGCGCCGCCACGACGTGCGGCAGTTGTTCAGGCTCGTCCTTCGTTGCGTGCGCGAAGGCCGCGCCGAGCCGATCATCACGCCATCTGCGCGGATCGCGGCCCACTGTTTCGCCGCGGGCGTTGACCTCGCCGATGCGCAGGACGCATTCAACGTCCTGGCAGAGGTGCTCTGGCGCCATGTGGCCGGCTCCCTAGCCGGCGAACAGCGGGTCGAGGCGCTCGGTCTGGTGAACGACATCGTCGGGGCGGGGAAGGATGCACAGGCCCGGACCTACGTGGCCCTGACGGCCAGTCAGGGAGGCTATCGACCGGGCGGGCAGCCGGCCGTACCAGGGGGCGATGGCCGGCGGGCCACCGCGGGCGCCGGGCCTGATCGCCCCCCAGACCCCGGCGTCCGGACGGCCGTGATCGGAAAAGTCGGCGTCATCACCCTTGATGACCAGCAGAAGCGCAACGCCATCTCTGCCCAGATGGCCAGCAGCGTCGTCGCCGCGCTGGAGAGCTTGCGGGCTCAGGACGTGCGCACGATCGTGCTCCGCGCCGCGCCGGGCATGAACGTCTGGTCCGCTGGCCATGACATCGATGAGCTTCCCCGCGGCGGACGCGACCCGCTGGGCTACAACGATCCACTGGAAGGTCTGCTCCGCGCCGTCCGCTCTTTCCCGATGCCGGTTATCGCCATGGTGCATGGTTCGGTGTGGGGCGGAGCGCTGGACCTGGTGCTCAGCTGTGACCTAGTCGTCGCCGACGAGACGGCGTCGTTTGCCATCACTCCAGCGAACCTGGGATTGCCCTACAACATCACCGGCCTGCTGCATTTCCTGGGACGGCTGCCTGTCAATCTCATTAAGGAGATGTTCTTCACCGCGGCGCCCCTTGACGCCCGTAAAGCCAGAGAATGCCTGATCATAAATCACTTGGTCGCGTCGGACCGGCTCGAGTCGCTCACCTTGGAGCTGGCCGCGACGATGGCGACGAAGTCCCCTTTGGCGATTGCGGTCATCAAGGAACAGCTCAGGGTTCTCTCTGATTACCAGCCTATCGCGGCGCAGGTGTACGAACGTGTCCAGGAGCTGCGCCGGGAAGCTTATGACAGCAGCGACTATCTCGAGGGTCTGAATGCTTTCATCCAGAAACGCCCGCCAATCTTCCGAGGCACCTGACCCGCCTAAGGACCAAAGTCACTAGCCGACGGAAAGCTGCAGGCATACGAAGGTTTTACGAAAAACAAAAGCCGCGAGCTCAGGAATCCTGATCCACCCGAGAGCCACGGCCCGTTCAGAAGAAGGAGAAATCCAGTGACTCAGAAAACTGCCATCGTGACGGGCGCTGCCCGCGGCATCGGCGCCGGGATAGCTATCAGGCTGGCCTCCGACGGCATGGCCGTGGCGGTCCTCGACCTCGACGAAGCCGATTGCGCGCGGACCGTGAAAGAGATCGAGAACGCCGGCGGGCGTGCGCTCGCGGTCGGCTGTGACGTCAGCAAGACCGATCAGGTGAGCGCAGCGGTCGAGCGGGTGGCCGCCGAGCTCGGTGAGCCGACGGTGCTGGTGAACAACGCCGGGATAACACGCGACGCTCTGCTGTTCAAGATGACCGACGAGGACTGGGACACGGTAATCAACGTCAACCTGCGCGGTGCGTTCCTGATGACCAGGGCGGCACAGAAGTACATGACCGGGCAGAAATGGGGCCGGATCGTCAACATCTCGTCATCGTCCGGGCTCGGCAACCGTGGCCAGGCCAACTATTCCGCCTCAAAGGCCGGCCTGGAGGGCTTCACTAAGACGCTCGCCAAGGAGCTTGGCAAGTTCGGGATCACCGCGAATGCTGTCGCGCCGCACTTCATCGCCACCGACATGACCGCGGCCATGGCCGACAAGCTGAAGATGTCGTTCGAGGATCTCGTGGAGACCTACAAGAAGCAGATACCGGTAGCGCGGGTCGGCCAGCCGGCCGACGTGGCCCACACCGTCTCGTACCTGGTCAGCGAGGGCGCGAGCTTCGTCTCCGGCCAGGTCATCTACGTGGCGGGCGGTCCCCTTTGCTGAGGGTCTCCGTGATGTCATTCTCCGCCGATCAGGGTGCCGAGTAGCCCGGCGTAGCGCATCAGGTGCGCATCGCCGACGTACTCCTCGCGGATGTGGGCATGCGCGGCTTGCCCCATCCGCGCCGCCTGGTCCCGGTCACTGAGCAGGAGGCGGGCGGCCGATCCGAACGCCGTCAGGTCGGCGGGATCGGGTAGCAGGATGCCGGTGCCCTCGGCGATCTGGTCGATGATTCCGCCGACCGCCGAGCCGATGACCGGCCGCCCCTTCCACATGCCCTCCGAGACGGTCAGCCCGAACCCTTCCGCCAGGCTCTTCTGGCTGATGACGGTGGCGTGCTGCTGCAGCGCGTTGACCATGGCCGCGTTCTCATCGATGTCATCCAGCGGCAGGGTAACCAGCAGGATCCGGGTCCGGGCGGCCGGGCTCAGGTCACGCCACTGCAGCAGGCACTCCCCGTAGACCGCCGCGCCCTCCGGGTCGTCGCTCACGTCCTTGACTGACGGGCCGACCAGCATCAGGTACCCGTCACCGCCGGGTGCGACGTGGTCGGCGAAGCCGCGCATGACCCCGGCCATGTCCTTGAGCCGGTCCCACCGGGAGACCTGGACCAGCACCGGATCATCGGAGCCGGGGCGGCCGTCGCCGACGATGACGGCTGGCCTGCTGACAGTGCCCACGTCGCCGTCGCGGCGCGCGAAAGTCGCGGGCGCTGCCGGCGCCGCGCCGTCCAGCACCCCCAGCTTTACCAAGATGGCCTGCACGGTATCGGCGGGGAGGTGCTGGTTCTTCGGGGAGAACGGGTCGATCGACGGCGGGATGATCCAGGCCTTGCTCGCGGGGATCCACGACGGGACGTACGTCTGGCGCGAGAACACGCATACCTCTGCGGCGGCCAGGTGCGGCCGCAGGAACTCCCACGCTGCCCTGGTGACCTCGTCTTCCCAGTCCACCCCGATGTGGCAACGCCACACCACCCGGGCGCCCGCGTGTGCCAGCGGCGCGGCCAGCCCGGCGGTCTGCGGGTCATGCAGCAGCACCACATCGCCGGGCCGGATCCGTGCCACCAGCTCCACCGCGTTCGCGGCCATCATCTGCGCGTAATGACCGGCCTCCGCCGCGCCGAGCGGGGCTCCGGACGGCCTGCCGTGAATCTGGTTGTGCAGCCGCTTGGTGATCGCGAAGAACTCGGCGTCGCCGGTGATCACCAGCCAGCCGATCGGGATGTCCAGGTCCTGCACGTACCCGACCAGGACCTGCAGCATCTCGGCGACCCCGCCGCCTGCCGCGGTCGAGTTGACGTTCCAGATGGTACGTCCGGCCAGCATCTGCCGGACCCGGCCGGCGCCCCGGGTCAGCTCCGCATACCGCAGGGAGCCGATGACCGGCTCCAGCCGGGACACAGGCAGCCGCGGCACCTCCACCGCATGCAACAGGCTCACGGCATCTGCCTTCCGGTCGCAACCGGCCGGACCACTGGTCAGGGCGCGACGTGCCGCTACGTGACCCGGCTCGGGCGATAAGAGTCAACCACGGTCACTCATCAACGATCAAGCACGTCGCCGCTGCCCACAGTATCCACATGGTCTGCTGGAACAGCTAAACCACCGTTGAGAATCGTTAGGGTCAGGCGTCTCAGATGGCGGCGCGGTCCCGCTCACCCGTCCGTACGCGCAACGCGCCGTCTACCGGGGTGATCCATATCTTCCCGTCGCCGATCGTCTCCGTCCTGGCGTGCTTGGTGATGGCCTCGACCAGGGTTTCCACGTCGTCATCGAGGGCGACGATGTCCAGCCTGATCTTGGGCAGCAACGCCACGCGGGGCGGGCCTGCCGCGTGGGCGAGCTGGCCGAATTGCCGGCCGAAACCGCGGACCTCGGTCACGGTCAGGCCGTGCACCTGGTTGTCGATCAGGGTGTCGATCAGCTCCTCGAGCCTGTCGGGCCTCACGATGGCTGTGATGAGTTTCATGCCAGCTCGCCTCCGCCTCAGCCTGCCCGCTCACATGCTGCGCATGCGGTGGAACTTGCGGATGTCGTCCATGCCCGCCAGCAGCGCGAGGCCGGTGACCAACAGGACGGCGCATGCGGCGGCCCTCAGCGCCGTTCCGGTGATGTGCTTCATGGGTCCGAGCCTTTCTGTGCCGCCCGGGACGGATTCCCGGGACTGACCAGGTGCGGCGCGACCCACGGCCGGCACCGCAGGCTCACTGTCGCCGTCAGCGGGTGCCGTTGGCTAGGGCCGAAGAGCCGGCCCTGACGGGACCTGAGTCCCGGGCCGGTCCTTTCCATCGCCGGCCTCGGCCTGGTGCTCTGGTCGCTGATCGAGGCCCCGGTGCGCGGCTGGTCTTCGCCCGTGGTGATCGGCGCGGGCGCCGGCGGCCTGGTCGTCCTGGCCGCGTTCGCCGCGTGGGAGCGGGCGAGCTCGCACCCGATGCTGAACCTGGAGTTCTTCAGGAACCGGAGGTTCTCGGCCGCGGTCGGCTCGGTGGGGCTGGTGACGTTCGGGTTGTTCGGCACGCTGTTCGTGATGACCCAGTTCCTCCAGTTCGGCCTGGGCTACTCGGCGCTGCAGGCCGGGGTCCGGGTGCTGCCCGCGGCGGGGGCCATCGCGGTCGTGGCTCCCCTGTCCGCCGTTCTCGTCCGCGTCGCCGGGACCAAGATCACGGTCGCGGCCGGACTGCTGACCGTGGCCTGCGGCCTGTGGCAGCTGTCCACGGCTACGGCCGCGACCACCTACGCCGGCGTCCTGCCCGGCCTGATCCTGCTCGGCATCGGTGCCGGGCTGACCATCCCGGCGGCGACCGAGTCGGTCATGGGCTCGCTGCCGCCCGCACACACCGGCGTCGGCTCCGCCACCAACGGCACGTTCCTCCAGATCGGCGGCGCGCTGGGGGTGGCCGTGATCGGCAGCCTGCTGAACACCCGCTACCAGGACACGATCACGAGCGCGCTGGCGCCGTACCACGTCCCGCACGCGGTCATGCAGGTGATCAACGGGTCGGTGGGCGGCGCGCTCGAGGTCGCTTCCCGTGTCGGCGGCGTCCTCGGCGCGCAACTCGGCCACCTGGCCCGCTCCGCCTTCGCCAGCGGGATGGAACTGGGCCTGACCACCGCGGCCTGCGTGGCTGCCGTCGGCTGCCTGGTCGCGCTGATCGCGCTGCCGGCCCGGGACAACGGGGCGTCCAGGGACGACGGATGATCAGTCAGTTAAGCTGGGCCTGCCGCGAACGGTGCGGCGGAGGCGAGCACAGGGAGGGCGCCATGCACCCTGGTTGGGATGCAACGCTCCAGCCGTCTGGCCAGGCTGTGGTGGTCGATGTCGGCGGGCTTTCCGTATTGTTCGACGCGCTGCGCGGCCGGGGTTTCACGGTGGTGGGTCCGACCGTCAGGGACGGCGCGATCGTGGTGGCCGAGCTGGCCTCGGTCGCCGAGCTGCCGTTCGGGTGGGGGGTGGAAACCGAAGCGGGGACGTACCGGCTGCGGGAGCGGGACGACGACGCCGCGTTCGGGCACTCCGCCGGCCCGCAGTCATGGAAGAGCGTGCTGCATCCGCCACGAGCGAGGCTGTGGTCGGCGGACCGGGCCACCGGCAGCATGGAAGCCGGGGAGGCCGCGGCGCCCCCAAGGTACGCCCTGCTCGGCGTGCGTCCGTGTGATGTGCGCGCGGTCGGCATACTGGACCGGGTGCTGACCGGCGGCCAGCATGCCGATCCCGTCTACAGCGGGCGGCGCGATGGCGCGTTCATCATCGCGGTCGAGTGCACGGAGCCGGGCGCCACGTGCTTCTGCGCTTCGATGGGTTGCGGTCCCGGTGCCGAGTCCGGGTTCGACCTGGCCATGACGGAGCTGGCCGACTCCGAGGGGCATCGCTTCGTCGTACGGGCCGGCACGCCCGCGGGCGCCGATCTGCTGGCGGACGTGCCGAGCCGGGCAGCCGACGAGGCCACGATCCGGCGCGCCAGCACGGCGGTGGACGAGGCGGCTGACCATATGGGCCGGACCATGCCAGCCCAGGGCCTGCCGCAGCTGCTGGCCGACAGCCGCGAGTCCCCGCACTGGGACGATGTGGCCTCCCGCTGTCTGACCTGCGGCAACTGCACCATGGTCTGCCCCACCTGCTTCTGCACGACAACCGAGGACGTGACCGACCTGACCGGCGATCATGCCGAGCGGTGGCGAGTCTGGGACTCCTGCTACGCACTGGACTTCTCCTACCTGCACGGCGGCAGCGTGCGTACCAGCGGGCAGAGCCGGTACCGGCAATGGATCAGCCACAAGCTGGGCACCTGGCACGATCAGTTCGGCTCATCGGGATGCGTCGGCTGCGGGCGGTGCATCGCATGGTGCCCCACCGGCATCGACATCACCCAGGAGGTGGCCGCATTGGCCAGCCTGCAGGACTCAGCGACCGAGGACGAGGACTGACGATGACGAAAACGGTGGCCGCGCGGGTCTCAGCTCAGCCCTTCTTCGCCACTCTCACCGGCACCCAGCGCGCGGCGCTGGCCGAGGACGGCATAACGGAGACGTTCGCGGCGGGTCAGCGCGTGTTCGGCGAGGGCGGCATCGCCGACAGGTTCTGGCTGATCGAGTACGGCAGCATCGCCCTGGACCTGCGGGTACCGGGCCGCGGTGACCGGGTTATCGAGACGCTGGGCCCCGGCACGATGCTCGGCTGGTCGTGGCTGCACCCGCCGTACCGCTGGCATTTCGGCGCCGTGGCCCGCGTGGCCACAACCACGATCGCGTTCGACGCCGCCTCGGTACGCCGTCGCTGCGACGCCGATCCGGCCTTCGGATATGCGCTGCTGCGCTTGTTCATGCCGCTCATCACCGAACGGCTCCAGGCGACCCGGCTGCGGCTACTGGATCTGTATGCCGCCCCGTCCCAGGTCGGGCAGGCCAGTACCGAGCCGGCGGACGCGTGACCAGCCAGAGTGCGGCCATGTCGGCGCTGGCTGAACCGGCCGCCGCGGTGCCGTGTCTTTACCGGGTTGCCTCCCGCCGGGAAGACACCGGCGACACGGTCACCGTGGAGCTGACGGAACCGGCCATCGGTCTTCCGGCCTTCGCGCCGGGACAGTTCGCCATGCTGACCGCGCTCGGCATCGGCGAGGTACCCATCTCCGTGAGCGGTCTCGGTGACAACAGCGGCGGGCAGGCACGCCGGCTGCAGCACACGCTGCGCGCGGTGGGCGCGGTCACCCGTGCGCTGCACGCGGCGCAGCCAGGGAGCCTTATCGGGGTACGCGGCCCGTTCGGCACCGGCTGGGACGTGGCGTCGGCGGCCGGGCGGGACGTCGTGATCGTGGCGGGCGGGATCGGGCTTGCGCCGCTGCGTCCCGTGGTGCTCACCGCGCTCGCCGACCGGTCCCGGTATGGCCGGATCGTCCTGCTGGTCGGCGCGCGGACCCCCGGTGACCTGCTCTACACCGACGAGCTGGAACGCTGGCGCCGCGACGGGGTCGAGGTGGCGGTGACGGTCGACCGGGCGGACAGCGGCTGGAGCGGTGAGGTCGGGCTGGTGACGGCGCTCATCAAGCCTGCCGGGCTCGCGGCGGGCAACAGCGTGGCGTTTGTCTGCGGCCCGGACATCATGATGCGGTTCACCGCCGACGCGCTCGCGGCGCAGGGAATTCCCGTGAACCGGATACGCGTGTCACTCGAGCGCAACATGCGCTGCGGCGCCGCCTGGTGCGGGCACTGCCAGCTCGGGCCGCTGCTGGTCTGCCGGGACGGCCCGGTGGTCGGCTACGACCGGGCGGCGGCGCTGATGAGCGTGCGGGAGCTGTGATGAGCGTGCCTACCTTGGCGGTGTGGAAGTTCGCGTCCTGCGACGGCTGCCAGCTCACGCTCCTCGACTGTGAGGATGAGCTGCTGGCGATCGCCGGGCAGGTGAAGATCGCGCACTTCGTCGAGGCCACCAGCGAGACTCAGCCGGGTCCGTATGACGTATCCCTGGTGGAGGGTTCGATCACGACGGCGGCCGACGCCGAGCGGATCGGGCAGGTACGCGAGATGTCGCGGACGCTGGTGACGATCGGGGCGTGCGCGAACGCGGGCGGCGTACAGGCCCTGCGTAACCTCGCCGACGTGGACGAGTTCACTTCCGTGGTGTACGCCCGGCCGGACTACATCTCCACTCTGGCCACGTCGACCCCGATCGCGGCGCATGTGGACGTCGACTTCGAGCTGCACGGCTGCCCGATCGACCGGCGCCAGCTGCTGGAGGTCATCACGGCCCTGCTCGCCGGACGCAAGCCGAACATCCCGGCCCACAGTGTGTGTTTCGAGTGCAAACAACGCGGCAACGTGTGCGTGGTGGTCGCGCACGGCACGCCGTGCCTCGGACCGGTGACGCACGCCGGGTGCGGTGCCCTGTGCCCGGCCCACCATCGCGGGTGCTACGGCTGTTTCGGGCCGATGGAGACACCCAACGCGGGCGCCCAGGTGGGCCTGTTGCGGGCCACCGGCATGAGCGAGGCCGATGTCGTGCGGGCATTCCGTACGTTCAACACGGGTGCACCCGCGTTTATCGAGCTGTCCCAGGTCGCGAGACCGCACGAAAGGCGGAGCGAGTGAGCCACCGGAACGACCGCACGCTCGCCGTCCGCGCGCTGGCCCGGGTCGAGGGCGAAGGCGCGATGCACGTCCGGGTACGCGGCGGCACCGTCGAGGACGTGCGGCTGGAGATCTACGAGCCGCCCCGGTTCTTCGAGGCGTTCCTGCGCGGGCGGCGGCATACCGAACCGCCTGACATCACCGCTCGCATCTGCGGGATCTGCCCGGTCGCATACCAGATGAGCGCGTGCCTGGCCATCGAGGCGGCCTGCGGGATCGAGGTCACGGAGCCGATCGCCGATCTTCGCCGGCTGCTCTACTGCGGAGAGTGGATCGAGAGCCACGCCCTGCACATCTACCTGCTGCACGCTCCCGACTTCCTCGGCTACACCAGCGCGCTCGCCCTCGCCGAAGACCGCCGTGACCTGGTCGAGCGGGGACTGGCGCTGAAGAAGGCCGGCAACGCGATCATGGAGCTGGTCGGCGGCCGGGCGATCCATCCGGTCAACGTCCGGGTGGGCGGCTTCTACCGGGCTCCGGCCAAGGCCGAGATGGCGGTCCTGGCCGAGAAGCTGCGCGTGGCGCTGGATCAGGCGCTGGACACCGTGCGCTGGGCGGCCGGGTTCGAGTTCCCCGACTTCCACCACGATCACGAGATGCTGGCCCTGGTCACGCCCGGGCAGTACGCCATAGACCGGGGCACGGTCGCCACCACCGGCGGCCTGACGTTCGCCCCGGCGCAGTTCGAGGACCACGTCATCGAGGAGCACGTACCGCACTCGACGGCGCTGCACGCCCGGCTGGCCGGACGGGGCCGGTACATGACCGGTCCGGCCGCCCGCTACACCCTGAGCCGGCAATGGCTCTCACCGGTGGCGCGGCAGGCCGCCGACGAGGCGGGCCTCGGTGCCGAGTGCCGCAACCCGTACCGCAGCATCCTGGTCCGAGCCGTGGAGGTGGTGTACGCGGTGGACGAGGCGCTGCGGCTGATCGAGCGATACGAGCCGCCCGCGCCGTGCTATCTGGACGTTCCGCCGCGCGACGCCGTCGGGCACGGCGCCACGGAAGCGCCGCGCGGCGTGCTGTTCCACCGGTACGCCATTGACGCCGACGGTCTCATCACCTCTGCCCGCATCGTGCCGCCGACCTCGCAGAATCAGGCCAGCATCGAGGACGATCTGCGCCGGTTCGTCGCCGGCCGGCTGGATCTCGGTGATCAGCAGCTGACCTGGCAATGCGAGCAGGCGATCCGCAACTACGACCCGTGCATCTCCTGCGCGACCCACTTCCTCGATCTCACGATCGATCGCGCCTGACATCGCCCTGGTCCGCGGGGTGAGGCCGATATTTCGGCAAACAGTGAGTGAATAATGGGTAAACACGGGAGGTGATCCCGGGACTGGACGTGCTGCGCGGCTACCGCCGGGCCTGGCTGCCCGGTGACCTGCTGGCCGGCGTCACCGTCGCGGCCTACCTGGTGCCGCAGGTGATGGCGTACGCGACGATCGTGGGCCTGCCCCCGGTCACCGGCCTGTGGGCCGCCGTCCCGGCGCTGATCGCCTATGCGTTCTTCGGCACCTCGAAATCGCTGTCCATGGGCCCGGAGGCGACGACCGCGCTGATGACCCTGGTGGCCATCAAGCCGCTGGCCGACGGTGACCCGGCCAGGTACGCCGAACTCGCCAGCACGCTCGCCCTGCTCACCGGGCTGATGGCGGCGGCGGCCTGGCTGCTGCGGCTGGGCTTCGTAGCGGACCTGCTGTCCCGGCCCGTCCTGGTCGGCTACATGGCCGGAGTGGGCCTGATCATGATCGCTAGTCAGCTCAAGCACGTGACCGGCGTCCGGGTCACCGGCCGGACATTCTTCCCCCAGGTCGGCTCGTTCTCCCGCGGGCTGGTCCACATCCAGCCGACCCCGCTCGCGATTTCCCTGTCGGTCCTGGCGTTCCTGCTGATCCTGCGGTGGCGCTGGCCGCGCCTGCCGGGCCCGCTGATGGCGGTGGTGCTCGCCTCCGTCGCGGTGGCGGCGTTCGGCCTGAGCAGCCACGGAATCGGTGTCGTCGGTCCGGTTCCGGCGCGGCTGCCGACGGTCGAGCTGCCCGCCCTCCATCCTCAGCAGCTGCGCGACCTGCTGCTGCCCGCGTTCACCGTGCTGATCGTGGGCTTCAGCGACGACGTGGTGACGGCCCGTTCGTTCGCGCGGCGCGGCGAGAAGATCGCAGCGAACCGGGAGTTGCTCGCGCTCAGCGTGGCCAACATCGGCTCGTCACTGGTGCACGGCTTCCCGGTCAGCAGCAGCGCGACCAGGACGGCCATCGCGGTCACCGTCGGCAACAAGACCAAGGCGTACTCGCTCGCCGTGGCGGCCTCGGTGCTCGCGGTCCTGCTGTTCGGGCATTCCCTCCTGGCTCGCATCCCGACGGCGGCGCTCGGCGGGATCGTGATCTTCGCCGCGGTCCAGCTGATCGACGTCCCGGCGTTCCGGCGGTTGCTCGCCTTCCGCCGCACCGAGCTGGGAATCTCCGTGGGTGCGTGCGTCGGCGTGCTGGCCTTCGACATCCTCTACGGCGTGCTGGTCGCGATCGCGCTGTCAGTGGCCGACCTGCTGGTCCGGGTGGCCCGCCCGCACGACGCGATCCAGGGGATCGTCCCCGGCCTGGCCGGCATGCACAACGTGGAGGACTACCCCGAGGCGAAGACCCTCCCCGGCCTGGTGGTGTACCGGTACGACGCGCCGCTGTTCTTCGCCAACGCGGAGGACTTCCGGCGCCGTGCCCTGGCCGCCGCGGACGGGGCGACAGGTTCCCTGCGCTGGTTCGTGCTCAACGTCGAGGCCAACGTCGAGGTCGATTTCACCGCGCTCGAGGCCCTGGACGCCGTTCGCGAGGAAATCGTCAACCGGGGCGCCGTGTTCGCCCTCGCCCGGGTCAAGCAGGACCTGCTGGCCCGGCTGGAGGCGTTCGGCCTGGCCGGCAAGATCGGGCCGGAGCTGCTGTTCCCGACCCTGCCCACCGCCGTGCAGGCCTACCAGGACAGGACGAAAGACCCGCCGGCCGGCAACCAAGGCCCATGACCGCGGCCGGTCCCGCTGACCCAGGGTGAGAAGAGCAGGACAGGAATGCCGAACGGACTGGGTTGATGGCGATGGACATCATCTACGAGCGCCCGCCGCTGCCGTACCTTACGGCGCTGCGGGCGATAGCCCGCAGCTCCGCCAGCACGGCACGGCTGCTCCGGCAGCACCGGCTGCGTCTGCCCGCCCGGTGGGCGGGGACGCAACTGCGCTTCGCCGACGGCACCTCGGCGCGGGTGTACCGCGAGACGGTCGCCGACCGGGGCGCGACGCTGGACCCGTGCGTGCTCGTCGTGGAGTTCCGGCTGCGCGCCGTGCGCGGCCTCGGGCACGCCGCGTTCCGCCGGGAGAGCCTGCTCAACACCCCGCTGTTCGCCGGCTTCCCCGGGTTCGTGTCCAAGCTGTGGCTGGCAAACGACGACCTGGGCCGCTACCGGGGCCTGTACGAATGGGACGACCCGCTCCTGGCCGAGAACTACGCGCGAGTCCTGTGGCGGGTGCTTGCCCTGGTGTCGGTGCCGGGCTCGATCCACTACGTGGTGCTGCCCGGACTGCGCCGCGATGAGGTGCTCGACCAGCCGCACCTGCTGGGCGGGGACGACGCCTGGTGGCGCCTGGTCGAGGTCAGGTGAACCAGGACATCCTGGTGGCGGGCGCCGGGCCGGCCGGGCTGGCCCTGGCGCTGCAGGCGCACGCCCACGGCGCCTCTATCCGGATCATCGACCGGCGGACGGAGGCAGCCCGTCCTTCCCGCGCGCTCATCCTGCACGCCCGGACCCTGGAGGTGCTGCGCCCGCTGGGGGTGACGCAGGCGCTGCTGGCCCGGGCCGACACCGCGCCAGCGGCGGACCTGCGGCTGGGTTCCCGGATCGTCCGCATCACGCTCGGCGGCCTCGCGCTGCCCGACACCGCCTTCCCGCACCTGACCCTGGTCCGGCAGATGGACGTGGAGCGGGTGCTGGCCGGAGCGCTGGCCGACCGCGGGGTCGAAGTGGAGCGCGGCACCGAGCTGGCCGCGGTACGCGACGAGCCCGGAGGGGTCCGCGCGCTCCTGCGCACGCCGGCCGGGCCGGAGCAGGCCCGGTTCGGCTTCGCCGTCGGCTGCGACGGCCCGGCCAGCATCGTCCGGGCCCAGGCTGGCCTATGCTGGACCGGCCGCGTCTACCCGGTGGAGATCGTGCTGGCCGACGCCGAGCTCGACGGTGATCTGCCCGGCGATGCGGCCCAGGTCGTGGCCGGCCGGGGCGGGCTGCTGTTCGCCTTCCGCCTCGGCGAGCGCGCGACCTGGCGGCTGCTCGGGACCCGCCCCGCGACGCCGGGCCGGCTGGAACCCGGGGCGTTCGGCCCTCCGGTTTCAGCCGTTGACCTGCAGCAGATGATCGACGCCGCGGGCCTGGGCACGCGGGTCACCGACCTGCGGTGGTCCTCGCGGGTCGCGGTACAGCGCCGGGTGGCCAGCCGGTTCCGCCGAGGCCGGCTGTTCCTGGCCGGGGACGCCGCGCACGCCTACTCCCCGGCCACCGGCCAGGGCATGAACGCGGCCATCCAGGACGCCGCCAACCTCGGCTGGAAGCTTGCGTTCGCGACGTCCGGGTCAGCCGGCGGGCCGCTGCTCGGGTCCTACGACCGCGAGCGCCGGCCGGTAGCACGCCAGCTGCTGGCCCTGACCGACCTGGCGTTCCGGGCCGAGGCCGGCACCGGGCCCGTCCCGTCCGCGCTCCGTGCCCGGCTCGCGCCGCTCGCCGCTCCGCTGGTGCCCGCGGTGGCCCGCGGCCGCCTGGCCGCCAGCGGAATCCGGCTGCTGTCGCAGCTGAACTCCGGCTACCGCGGCAGTCCCCTGTCGGTGGAGGGAATGCCGCGCCGTCCTGGCGGCCCCCGCGCCGGGGACCGGCTGCCGGACCGGCTCGTCCGCGCGGACGGGCGGAGCGTCCGGCTGCACGAGCTACTCGCCCGGCCTGGCGTGCACATCCTGCTCGACCGCGACGCGGACCGGCTCGAGGACCTGCCGCCCGGCCGGTTCGTGACCGTGCACCGCCTCAGCAGCGCGCCGGGCTGCGGCGTCACCGTCGTCCGGCCCGACGGCTACATCGGCTTCCGCGCCGGGACGGCGGAGGCCGGCCCGCTCGCCGCCTGGCTCGCCCTCGCCGGCGCCGCCACCGGCCCTCGCGATCACACCAGCCCGGGCAGGCTGCGGGTGAGCGAGTAGCCGGCCACTGCGATGAGCAGCACGGTGAAGCCGGTGGTCAGCCGGGACGGGTCGACCCGGGACGCGACGCGGTGGCCGGCCAGCACCCCGGCCAGCGCGGCGGCGGTGAACACCGCGAGCAGCGCCCAGTCGAGGCTGATCTGGCCGCCCAGCCGGACGGCCAGCGCGGCGGCGCTGTTGATCGCGATGACCAGCAGCGAGGTCCCCACGGCGGCGGGCATGCCGAAGCCGAGGACGAGCACGAGCGCGGGCACGATGACGAACCCGCCCCCCACGCCGAAGAAGCCGGTCAGCAGGCCGACTCCGGTGGCCGCGGCGATGATCTTCAGGATCCGGCGGCCGGTCGCGCTCCCGCCAGCGCGCTCCCGCCGGCGCGCCGCCGGCGGCCGACGGCGCAGCATGGCCGCTGCGGCAGCGAGCAGGAGCCCGGCGAACAGGGTGAGCAGCAGGTCGGGCGGAACGCTGGACGACAGCCGGGTACCCGCGTAGGACCCGGCCGCTCCCAGGACGCCGAAGGCGATGCCAGGCGCCAGGCGCACCCGGCCCGCCCGCCAGTGCGCGATCATCCCGGCGGCCGCCGTGATCCCCACGATGAGCAGCGCCCCGGTCGTGGCCGCGTGCGGTTCCTGGCCGAGCAGGTAGACCAGCACCGGAACGGTAAGAATGGACCCGCCGCCGCCGAGAGCGCCGAGCAGGACGCCGATCAGCAGCCCGGCCGGCACGGCGATCGACAGCACGGGAGCCTCCTGATCCCGATATACCCCCAGGGGTATATCACTATGACCAGGCTACCTACCCGGCTCTCGGTCGCGCAAATACCCACTGGGGTATATAAACGGGACGAAGGTCCCTGGACAGGCCCTCCCGTATACCCTCAGGCGAGCGAGAGGAAGAGCTTCTCCAGCTGGGCGCGGTCGGCCTGGGCGGTGCCATCGCCGTTGGCGGCGCATTGCTGCAAGCCGGTGGCGATGATCTTGAAACCGGCCCGGTCCAGGGCGCGGGCCGCGGCGGCGAGCTGGGTGACCACGTCGGCGCAGTCGCGGCCCTCCTCGATCATCCGGATGACCCCGCCGATCTGGCCCTGGGCCCGGCGCAGCCGCTTGACCACACTCTCCATCGTCTCGCGGTCCAGGTCCATGCCAAGCTCCTCGGTCCGGGGCGCCGCCCGATGACGGCCAGATCCTCGCGCCCATACCCTCGGGGGTATCTTATCACCGGCCGGAGGTGACGTGGGCCAGCAGGTCACGGGCCGCTCCCGCCGACGGCAAGGGACCTCCCGCCCAGACGGCACGCAGCGCGGAAACCGACGGTAAGACGCCGGTCCGCACCCGCCTAGCCTGCATGTTTTATCAGCAACAAGGAATTCTTGAATCTGTTGATGACCATGGTCCCTGGGCAGACCGTCGCTCATACCGTTATGAGTATCAACATGGATGTGACGAGCTCGGCCGACTCGCGCACCGGCCGGGCCGGGACGGCGTTGCCGGCCTGGCCAAGCACGCTGGTGGTCATCGCGCACCCCGACGACGAGAGCTTCGGGCTGGGTGCGGTGATCGACCAGCTCACGGCGACCGGCGCAACCGTGCACATCCTGTGCTACACCCACGGCGGGGCATCCACCCTGAACCAGACACAGGCCGACCTGCACCGCGCGCGCGAGACTGAGCTGCGCCAGGCGGCCGCCGAACTCGGGGCAGCCGGCGTCACGCTGCTGGATTACCCCGATGGTGGCCTGGCCGGCATCCCGGCGGCCCAGCTCGCCGGTCATGTCGCGGACGCCGCGGCCCGCGTCAGCGCGGCCGGTGTGCTCGCCTTCGACGATACCGGGGTCACCGGCCATCCGGACCATCAGGCCGCCACGCGCGCCGCGGTGCTGGCCGCACGCCAGGCCGGGCTGCCGGTACTGGCCTGGGCGCTGCCCGCGGCCGTCGCCGCCCGGCTCTCGGCCGAGACCGGTCAGCGTTTTTGCGGGCAGCCGCCAAACCGGATCGACCTGTGCCTTCGCGTCAGCAGGCAGCGGCAGCGACGGGCTGCCCAGCTGCATGCTACCCAGCTATCCCCCGCCGCGGTGCTGTGGCGGCGGCTTCAGCTGCTCGGCGAATGCGAGCACCTGCGCTGGCTCGTACCACCCGCCTAGTTGCGCTGTAGGCCGTCAACCCATACATTAGAGCTAGTTATACCCCCAGGGGTATATAGGAAGGAGTGTGCGTCATGAGCACCACGGCAGGATCCGGCGTCGAGGTCGCGGCGATCGACACGCCCGCGCTTGGCGACCGGAGCTACCTCGCGCATGACGGGGACGTCGCCGTGGTGGTGGATCCGCAGCGGGACATCGACCGTGTTCTGGACCTGGCCGCGGCCCGCGGAGTGCGGATCACCCACGTGTTCGAGACACATCTGCACAACGACTACGTGACCGGCGGGCTGGCGCTGACCCAGGCGACCGGGGCGGCCTATCACGTCAACGCCGCCGACCCGGTGGCGTTCGACCGGGTGCCGGTGAAGGACGGTGACGTCATCGAGGTCAGCCCGGTGCTGCGGGTCCGGGTGCTGGCCACGCCGGGGCACACCTTCACCCACCTGTCCTACGTGCTCGAGGCCGCGGGTCACGCGCACGCAGTGTTCACCGGCGGCTCGCTGCTGTACGGCTCGACCGGCCGGCCGGACCTGCTCGGCCGGGCCCACGCGGAGGAGCTGGCGCACGCCCAGTTCGCGTCGGCGCACCGGCTCGCCGCCGAGCTGCCGCCCGACGCGGACGTGTATCCCACGCACGGGTTCGGCAGCTTCTGCTCGGCCACCCAGTCGGCGGGGAACGCCTCGAGCATCCGCCGGGAACGGCAGGTCAACCCGGTGCTGCGGCTGAGCGAAGAGCACTACGTGCGCGAGCTGCTGGCCGGCCTGGATGCCTTCCCCGCCTACTACGCGCACATGGGCCCGGCCAACGCCGCCGGGCCGTCCGGGCCCGACCTTACCCCGCCGCAGCGGGCGGACGCCGCCGAGCTGCGCAGGCGGATCGAGGCCGGCGAGTGGGTGGTGGACCTGCGCGCCCGCCGGGCGTTCGCGGCCGGGCACCTGCCCGGCACGCTGAGCTTCGACCTGGACGGCAGCTTCGCCACCTACCTCGGCTGGCTGATCCCCTGGGGGACCCCGCTGACCCTGCTGGGCCACACGCCCGAGCAGGTCGCCGCGGCGCAGCGGGAGCTGACCCGGATCGGCATCGACCGCCCCGCCGCGGCCGCCACCGGCGACCCCCGCGACTGGGCCGGTGCTCGGGCCCTGCGCAGCTACCCCGTCGCCGACTTCACCGACCTGGAGGCTGTCCGCCACCACCGCCCGGTCGTGATCCTGGACGTGCGCCGCGACCAGGAGTGGGACGACTCGCACATCGCAGGCGCCGTGCACATTCCCATCCACCAGCTGCCCTCGCGCCTGGCCAACGTGCCGGAGGGCGAGGTGTGGGTGCATTGCGAGGCCGGGTACCGCGCCTCGGTCGCCGCCTCGTTCCTCGACGCGGCCGGCCGCACCGTCGTCGCGGTGGACGACGATTACGCCCGCGCCGCCCGCGCGGGCCTGCCGGTCGACGGCCGCCTGGTGCACGCGGCCGCGACGTAACAGCCCTCGATGTCCCGCCAGAGAGAAGCGGAGAACCCTATGTGCAGTCCGGTCGTGTGCGCTCGTTGCAGGAAGATCACCTGGAGCGGTTGCGGCGCCCATGCCGACCAGGTCCTGGCCGGCGTGCCCGAGGAGAAGCGGTGCACCTGCCCGTGATCACTCGTCCCGTCCGCGACGGTCACGGTCCGGATGCGGCCACTGCCTGCCACTGCGCAATGACGTGGACATCGCTGCGCCGGATCCCCGACCGCGGGGGCCTGCGCCTGCGCTCGTTACGCAGCGGCCGCGGCGGTGAGATGGAAGGTGGTGCCGACGCTGTTCTGGATGAAGGAACCGGACAGGCGGCGGGCGATCGCGTGCGTGGCCTTCCAGCCGGTGCAGTGGGCGGGGACGATCACCTCGGGGGCGAGCTGCCCGAGCGCGTTTACGGTGTCGCCGATGACCGGTTCGAACAGCGGGCCGGTCAGGTGGAAGCCGCCGATCACGGCGTACAGCTTGTCGACGCCGGTCAGGCGCTGAGCGTAACGGCAGATATTGATGACGCCCGCGTGTCCGCAGCCGGTGAGCACGACCAGCCCGCGCCCGGCGACGTGGGCGATCAGCGCCTGGTCGTCGAGGATCAGCGGGTCAGGCTCCCAGCTTCCCCCGCGCCAGGCCTGGTGAATCGCGAACCCCTTCTCGAATCCGGTGACCCGGTCGACCTCCCCGGTGATCAGCACCGACCTGTCGTGCAGGAACGACGGCTGCCGCTGTTCGATGATGCCGAAGCCGGCGTCTTCCAGCGCGCGGCGGCTGGTGGTGGGGAGCTCGAACGGCTCACCGGGAACGGCCAGGCGCCGCCGGGCCCAGAACTCGGGGTGGATCAGCACCGGCAGGTTCGCCCGGCCGAGCCGGCCGATCAGGCCCGACAGCCCGGTGGTGTGGTCGAAGTGGCCGTGGCTGCACACGATCGCCTCGATGTCGGCCGGATCCTGGCCCAGGCGGCGCAGGTTTCCGGCGCACCCGTCGGGCGTCAGCCCGGTGTCGAACAGCAGCCGGTGCACCCGGCCGGCCTTGCGGACCTCGACCAGCGCGGAGAACCCGTGCTGGGCCAGCGGCACGTCGGCCGCCTTGCCCCCGAGTATCGTCGGGGCCTCCAGCATCGGCGCCCGGGCCATCCCGGCCAGGGGCAGGCGCTTGGCCGGCCCTTCGTCCGGCAGCAGCATGTCCATGACGTTGTCGCAGACCGTCAGCACCGTCAGCTCATCGACCGGCTCCAGCGGAAGCACCTCGCCCTTCCACTCCAAGCTGGCCGGGAGCGCCTCGGCCGGCGCGGCTTCGGCGCGGTCACCGGTCTCGCACATGGCTGCCCCTCACTCGGGCCGGATCGCGACGCCCTCGAAGGTGTATCCGAGCGGTCGCGGGCCCTTCATGTAGTAGGTGTCCAGCCGGGCCAGCTCGAGCCCGGCCGCGGCTACCAGCTGATCGATCCGGCGGTCGAGGTGGCAGCCGCCGAATGCCCGGCGCTGCAGCGGGGTGAGGAACTGCTGGATGCGGGCGACGCCCGGATCGGGTGCCAGCCCGTGTTCCACCAAGCAGAGCGCGCCGCCGGGCCGCAGCACCCGGCGCACCTCGGCCAGGG
>Ga0335082_10002496_pt1 | contig 19806 bp, 16 predicted proteins | sample Lox_Sample_41_FD_206718 | JGI IMG/M metagenome (GOLD analysis project Ga0335082, IMG submission 206718) | Soil microbial communities from Loxahatchee National Wildlife Refuge, Florida, United States - Lox_Sample_4.1 | ecosystem: Environmental > Terrestrial > Soil > Wetlands | place: USA...
CTCGCCGAGCGTCGTGCCGAGCGCCTCGACGCGATCGCGGTAGCGCGGTGCGCCCGGCCGTCCCAGCACCGCGCGGGCGAGGGTGAACCCGTTGCTGTGGACGCCGCTGCTGGCGATGCCGACGACCGCGTCGCCGGGGCGCGCTGCCTGCCCGATGAGGATGCGATCGAGCGGCACCGTGCCGACGCAGGTACCGACCAGATCGAAGGCGTAGCCGTCGGGGGCGCCGTGGATCAGCTCGCGCACCTGCGCGATCTCCCCAGCCGGGATGTTGATGCCAGCTTGCTCGGCGCCGGCGTAGAGCCCCTTGGCCAGCTCGCCGAGGAAGGCCGGGTCGGCCTTCTGCACGGCGATGTAATCGACCATCGAGATCGGCCGCGCGCCGACGCAGATCACGTCGTTGGCGTTCATCGCCACGCAATCGATGCCGACCGTGTCGTAGCGGCCCATCTCCTGCGCCACCAGGATCTTCGTCCCCACCCCGTCGGTGGAGATCGCGAGGCCGAGCTCGGCGGTGAGCGGGAGAATGTTCGCGTAGTAGCCGAGCGGCAGGAGCGGCTTGGCCGGATTGAGGCCGAACGTCTTGGTCACCCAGCGCCCGAGGTCGCCGAGCGTGTCCTCGTCGCGGCCCGCCGCCACTACGCCGACCGCGTCATAAGTGAGGGGCTTCCCGCTCCGCGTCATGGCTCGCCCCCTTTTTGGCAGAAAGGCGAGGGGCTTTGTAGGGCCGGCTGCGCCGGCCGCAACCCGCGCACGCGAGGGACACCGGTATCGGCCCGTCGCCCGGCGGAGCCGGCCCGTGACTTGACGCCTCACGGCGTGGGCGCGAGTAATGCGACTGCCGACGGTCCGGACCCGTGTCGGCAAGGAGCGGTGGCGATGAGTCAGCGAAAAAAGCTCGCAATCCTGGTCGGCGGGGGTCCGGCGCCGGGCATCAACAGCGTCATCGGCGCGGCGACGATCCGCAGCGTGCTCGAGGGCGTCGACGTCCTCGGCATCGAGGACGGGTTTCAGTGGCTCATGCAGGGGAACATCGAGCACGTCCGCGAGCTCGACATCGAGGCCGTGAGCCGCATCCACTTCCGCGGCGGATCGGTGATCGGCATCGCGCGCGCCAACCCGACCACCGACCCGAAGCTGCTCGAGACCACGGTGCGGTCGCTGCTGCGCCTGAACGTCGCGCAGCTGATCACGATCGGGGGAGACGACACCGCCTTCTCCGCCATGAAGCTGGAGGAGCACTCCGCCGGCCGCCTGCGCGTCGTGCACGTGCCCAAGACGATCGACAACGACCTCGACCTACCGCCCAACATCGACACCTTCGGGTTCCAGACCGCCCGCCACATCGGCGCCGAGATCGTGAAGAACCTGATGGTCGACGCCCACACCACTTCGAAGTGGTATTTCGTGGTCTCGATGGGCCGCAAGGCGGGCCATCTGGCGCTCGGCATGGGCAAGGCCGCCGGGGCGACGTTGACGCTGGTCCCGGAGGAGTTCGGCGCCACCGACGTGCCGTTCAAGACCGTCGTCGACACGCTGACGGGCGCCATCATCAAGCGTCAGAGCCTCGGTCAGCGGCACGGCGTCGCGGTGGTGGCCGAAGGGCTGGTCGAGGTCGTCCGCAAAGAGGATCTGGCCCAGCTCGAGGACGTGGAGCACGACGAGCACGGCCACATCCGCATCGCCGACATCGACTTCGGCGAGATCCTCCGGCGCGCCGTGCAGAGCCGGTTGAAGGGGCTGGCGCTCAAGACCAGCGTGGTGGCGAAGAACATCGGCTATGAGCTGCGCTGCGCCGACCCGATCCCGTACGACATGGAATACACGCGCGACCTCGGCTACTGCGCGGCGAAGTACCTGCTCGCCGGCGGGCACGGCGCGATGGTGTCGATGCAGGGCGGGCACTTCGTGCCTGTGCCCTTCACGACCATGCTCGACCCGCAGACCGGCCGAACGCGTGTCCGGCTGGTCGACATCAGCTCGGCGCGTTACGCCATCGCGCGGCGCTACATGATCCGCCTGCGGCGCGACGACTTCGATGATCCGCACGAGCTCGCCAAGTTCGCCGCGACCGCCGGCCTCACGGTGCAACAGTTCCGCGAGCAGTTCGAGTATCTGATCGAGAGCGAGCCACCGCCGCTGCGCATCGAGCCGGCCGAGCCACGCACGTAGCGAACGCGGTCCACACGTTCAGGGGGCAGAGATGAGAGGAATCCGGGTTCGCGTCCGCATTGGACTGCTCGCGTTCGCGCCGCTGCTGCTGGCCGCGTGCCGCGGGCAACACCAGGGGCCAGGGGAGATCACCCAGCAACCCGTGCCGGCGCCCGCCGTCGCGGCGCGTGCGACGCGCCAGGAGCAGGCGGTCGCGGCGCTGGTGCCCGACGCGGCCGCGCGGCCCCAGAAGCAGATCCTGTTCGGCGACCTGCACGTCCACACCACCTTCTCGCCCGACGCGTTCATGCGCAGCCTGCCGATGCTCGGCGGCGAAGGCGCGCATCCGCCGGCCGACGCCTGTGACTTCGCGCGCTTCTGCTCTGCGCTCGACTTCTGGAGCATCAACGACCATGCCGAGGGCGTCTCGCCGCAGCACTGGCAGGAGACCAAGGACGCGATTCGGCAGTGCAACGCCGTCGCCGGCGATCCCAAGAACCCCGATCTGGTCGCCTTCCTCGGGTGGGAATGGACGCAGGTCGGCCAGACCCCGGCCGACCACTACGGCCACAAGAACGTCATCTTCCGCGACCTCGGCGAGGACCAGGTGCCGAAGCGGCCGATCAGCGCGCTCAGCCCGCAGCTGGTCGGCGCGCTGCGCAACGCCGCACCGCTCTGGCAGCGCATCGAGATGCCGCTGTTCGACTGGTCGAACCGGCAGCGTTACTTCGATTTCGGCAAGTACCAGGAAGAGCTGCGCGAAACCCCGATGTGTCCGCAGGGGGTCGACACGCGCCAGCTGCCGGTGAACTGCCACGAGTCGGCCCAGACGCCGGAGGAGCTGTACGAGAAGCTCTCCCAGTGGGGCTTCGACACGATCGTGATCCCGCACGGCACCACGTGGGGGCTCTACACACCCCCCGGGACGACCTGGGACAAGCAGCTCAGCGCGCTGGAAAACGACCCACGCAAGCAGACGCTCATCGAGGTCTACTCCGGCCACGGCAACTCGGAGGAGTTCCGCAAGTGGCACGACGTGCTGTTCGACGGCGACGGCAACCCGACCTGCCCGAGCCCGACCGCGGACTATCTGCCGTGCTGTTGGCAGGCGGGGGAGATCATCCGCTCGCGCTGCGGCGACACTCCGGCAGCCGAGTGCGACAAACGGGTCGAGACGGCGCGCGTCAACTACGCGAAGGCGGGCGTCGCCGGCCACCTGACCGTGCCGGGGGCCACGATCGCCGACTGGAAGGACTGCGGGCAGTGCCGGGACTGCTTCAACCCCGCCTTCAACATGCGGCCGGGCAACTCGGTGCAGTACATCACCGCGCTGAGCAACTTCGACGACCCAGCCAACCCGCAGCGCTTCCACTTCGGCTTCATCGCCTCGAGCGACAATCACTCCGCCCGGCCCGGTACCGGCTACAAGGAGTTCGCCCGCCACCAGATGACCGAAGTGGCGGGCCCGCTCAGCGAGGCGTGGGCGCGGCGCGTGCTCGGCGCGCCCAGCAAGCCGACGGCGGAGTCGGTGCCCTTCGACCCGTCGCATTCGGATCTGAACGGCTTCCAGGTCGTCGACATCGAACGCCAGGCGTCGTTCTTCATGACCGGCGGGCTGGTCGCCGTGCACTCGGACGGGCGCGACCGCAACTCGATCTGGGACGCGCTCAAGCGCCGAGAGGTCTACGGGACCAGCGGCGAGCGCATCTTGCTGTGGTTCGACCTGCTCAACGGCCCGGGCGGGACTGCGCCGATGGGATCCGAGGTCGCGCTGAAGGACGCCCCGCGCTTCCGCGTCCGCGCCGTCGGCGCCTTCACGCAACTGCCCGGCTGCCCGGCGCCGTCGTCGGCCGCCCTGTCACCGGCCCGCCTGGAGTCGCTCTGCCGGGGCGAGTGCTACAACCCGAGCGACGAACGCCGCACGATCACGCGCATCGAGGTCGTGCGCATCCGCCCGCAGATGCACAAGGGCGAGCCCATCGCGCAGCTCATCGAGGATCCGTGGCGCCGCTTCGAATGCCCGCGCGATCCAGCCGGCTGCGTGGTCGAGTTCGACGATCCGGACTTCGCCGTGAGCCGGCGCGACGTCGCCTACTACGTGCGCGCCATCCAGGAGCCCACCCCGGCCGTCAACGCTGGCGGCCTGCGCTGCGAGTACGACGCCAACGGCGAGTGCGTGAAGGTCCACCCCTGCTACGGGGACTACCGCACGCCCTTCGACGACGACTGTCTGAGCGAGAACGAGGAGCGCGCCTGGTCGTCGCCGATCTACGTGGATCAGGAGTGACCCGGGGGCGCAGCCCCGGGTCACGTTCACCGTTATCCGTTGTCCGTTTTCCGTTCCCAGCCCCGACCGCCCCTTTGCGGGGGCGGCGGGAACGGACAACGGCGAACGGAAAACGGACAACGCGCGAAGCAGCCGCGCTCCGCCAGCCGCGCTAGTTCTTCAGTTTCTTCAGCGCGGCGTCCATGGCCGCGAGCACGGACGCGGGGTTCTTCTCGTCGTAGAAGTACTTGAACTGTTCTCGCGGGGCGTGGATGTCGGCGTCGAGCACGCCCGCCGAGGTAAGGAAGTAGGTGCGCGGGATGTAGCTGCCGTCGGGCGCGAACTTCTTGCTCAGCTCCTGGTTCTTGTCGTTGTCGATGCGGATCATGACGAACTGCTTCGACTTGTCCACCACCTTGGGGTCGTGGAACACCTTGCTGTAGTTGGCGCAGTGCGGGCACCACTCGGTGTAGAAGATCAGCAGGACGGGCTTCTTCGATTTCTGCGCCTCGCTGAGGCCGTCGTCGAACGTCCGCCATTTGATCCCTTGGTCGTTCCAGTCGCCGCCAGCGAGGGCCGGCTGCACGTTGGCGATCGCCAGGCTGCCGAGCAGGGTCAGGATCATCCCGGCTCGAACGAGTCCCTTGCAGGTCGCGGTCATCATCACCTCCGGAGGTCCGTGGAAGCCGCTTCGTAGCCGGTCGGTGGCCGGTCGCGCAAGGTGCCCGTCCGCGACTCCGCGCGCCGCCCCGGCCGCCTCACGGCGCGATCGGCGGGGTGTCGTCTGGGCTCAGAAACGCCCCGACGGCGGCGTCGCCCATACCCAACAGCCGGCCGACGCGGGCCGCGACCGCCAGCGCGCAGCGACTGCTCGCGCCGACCGCATCGCGCCGTACCGGCCACACGCTGCCGTCGAGGTGCAGCACCGTGTCCGCGGCGCGCGGCTCGACGTCGGCGGTGGCGAAGCACACCGCCCCGGGCGTCTGCGCGGCCAGCGCCGCCAGGGCGGGATCGTCGGCGCACAGCAGGATCGCCGCGCCGTCCTCGGCGCCCTGCCGGCAGAGGACCGCGATCTCCTCGCGCAGCACCGCCAAGGCCTCGTGATCGTCGCGGTAGCTCGACGCCACCGGCGTGACGACGATGATGTCCGGACGCACGATCTCGAGATGGGCGCGCATGTCGCCGACCTGCCGGACCCCGAGCTCGAGGACCATGACATCGACCGGGGCATGCGGCGCGTAGGCCGCCCACAGCGCGCGGGTGAAGCCCGCCGCGATGCCCAGCGGCCGCTGCGTGTCGAGCTCGCAGCCGAGGATGGCGAGCGGCAGCCCGACCTCGGTGTTGTATGAGAGCGGATTGGCGCGCACGCGGAAGCGGCGCGCGAGTAGCTCCTGCAGCGTGCGCTTCATCACCGTCTTGCCCTGGCTCCCGGCGATGGCCACGACCTTCGGGCGCTGCCGCGCCAAGCGGATGCGTGCCAGGTGGCGGAGCAACGCCACGCCGCGGCGCCGCACCGTGCGGGCGACGCGCTCGTCGGTTGCCCGCAGGACCGCCGGCACCTGCACGGGGGCACGCGCCGGGCGGCCGGCGAAGAAGTCGGCGAGTCGATCGAAGGCGAGGTCGATATCGGCCGCCGGCCGCGCGTAGCAGAGCCGCAGGTGGGACTCGCCGCTGGGACCGAAGGCGATGCCCGGCACCAGCGCGACGCGCGCCTGCTCGAGCAGCTCGGCCGCGAGGCGGCGCGAGTCCCGCGCCCAGCGCACGGTGTCCTTGACGCGCGGGAAGACGAAATACGACGCGTTCGGCTTCTGGTAGTCGAAGACGTGCGGCAGCGCGTCGAGCCGTTCGATGACGTGGTCGCGGCGGCGGTGGAACTCGGCGCGGAACTCGGCGATGAACGGCGCTCCCTGTTCGAGCGCCGCCAGCGCCGCGTACTGCGAGACCACCGGCGCGCAGGTGACCAGCGCGTCGTGCACGGTGAGAATGTCGGTGACGCGCTCCGCCGCGCCGTGCAGGAAGCCGACCCGCCAGCCGGTCATGCCGTAGGCCTTCGAGAACGAGCAGACGCGCACCACGCGGTCGCGCGCCGACGCCTCCGCCGCCGCACTGAAGATCGGCTGCGCGCCGTAGACGAAGTCCTTGTACACCTCGTCGGTGATGACCAGCAGGTCGTGCTCCTCGGCGACCTCGAGCATGCGCAGCGTCTGCGCGCGCGAGAAGATCGTGCCGGTCGGATTGTTCGGGTTGCATAGCAGCAGGGCACGGGTGCGCCGGCCGGCCGCCTCGGCGATCGCGTCGGGTGCGAGATCGAAGTTGGCGTCCTCGTCGAGCGGGACGAAGCGGGGCACACCGCCGGCCAGGCGGATGGCGGGGAGGTACGACGCGTAGGTGGGCGACACCACCAACACCTCGTCGCCCTCGTCGATGCTGGCCAGCAGCGTCGCCGCGATGGCCTCGATCGACCCGACCGTCACCAGGATCTCGCGGTCCGGATCGTAGCGCATGCCGTCCGTCCGCAGGGCCTCGGCGATGGCCTCGCGCAGTTGCGGCAACCCGGGGCTCACCGAGTAGCGCGCGCAGGCCCCCTCCGCCATGCGCTCCGCCACGAAGCGCTTGATCGGCTCGGGAGTATCGAAGCTCGGGATGCCCTGCGCCAGCGACACGACGCCGGGGATGCGGCTCGCCCGCAGCTCGACGTCCTTGATCGGCGAGAGCGTCAGCCCGCGCAGGCGCTCGGCGCTGATCGGGCGGCGATCGCGGGCACGCGCGGCACTGCCCGCGAACAGGCGGCGGTTCATGCGGGCACCTCGGCCCCGCCCGCCGCCGCGTTCAGGTGATCGACGCGGTTCAGGCTCTCGGCCTCCCACGCGGACGCGCGTCGCGCGACGACGTGGATCGAGCCGAGGTCGATCTCCAGCCCGCGGCGCTCCCCCGGGGTCAGGTGCAGCAGCTCGGACAGGATGACGGCGATCACGCCCCGATGCACGACCACCAGCAGGTTCCGGCCGGGCGGATCGGCGAGCACGGCGCCGAGGCCGGCCGCGACGCGGCGGTGGAACGCCGGCCGGTGCTCGCCGCCCGGATAGGCGAAGGTCTCGGCCTGCTCCTGCCAGCGGCGGTAGTTCTCCGGGTCGCGGGCGGCGATCTCCTCGCGCGTCCAGCCCTCCCAGTTGCCGAAGTCGACCTCGTCGAACGCCGCCAGCGACCGCGGCTCGAGGCGCCGGCGCGCGACCAACGCGGCGCCATGGCGCGACCGCAGCAGGCGGCTGCTCAGCAGCGCATCGAAGCGCTCGTGCGCCAGCGCGGCCCCGGCGCGCTGCATCTGCGCCTCGCCGAGCGGGCTGAGTGGTAGGTCGGTGGCGCCGTAGTAGCGCACGCTCGATTGCCCGGTCGTCTCGCCGTGGCGAACCAGGGTGATGCGCAACGGACGGGCCATCTTTGGCGCGAAGCTAGCCGACGCCCCGGGGCGCCACAAGCACGGAATCGGGACCGGCGACCGGCGTCACGCTCGCTCGCGCCGGGGCAGGGCCACCGGCTCGTCGCTGTCGGCCAACGGCGCGCGCCGGCGCGGCAACGCGACCGGCTCCTCCTCCTCGGCGGCGGCGGTGCGGTTGATGCGCTCGCGTTCGTCGCGGTGCATGCCGATGGCGCTGACGACTCGCGCGGCGTGCAGCGACGCGCCTTCGAGGTGCGCCTTGTAGAGGTACGCGCCGTCGAGGTGCGCGCCACCGAGGTCCGCCCCTTCGAGATGCGCGCCCCCCAGATACGCGCCGGCCATGAACGCGCCGCCGAGGTCGGCTCTCTCGAGGTGCGCTTCGACCAGGTAGGCGGCCTCGAGATGCGCCTCGCGCAGGTCGGCGCCCTTCAAGTTCGCCTCGACGAGATCGGCGTTGCTGAGGTTGGCGCCGCGCAGGTCGGCGGCCTCCAGGTGCGTCCCCTGCAGGCTCGCCCCCTCGAGGTGGGCCTCGCGCAGGATGGCGCGCTCGAGGTGGAAGCCGTTCAAGTCGGCGCCGCGCAGGTCGGTGCGGCGCAGGTCGAGCCGCTCATCGCCCTCGTGGGCACGTGGCCGCCGACCGAGCGCGGTCAGCACCGCTTGCACGTCGGTCGGCAGCCGCACCGGCTGCGGACGCTCCGGCTCCCAGGCGGTGTGCTCGCGCAGGTAGGCGCACAGCACCTCCATGATCGGCCAGTATTGCGCCTCCGACTCGGCCGCGATCTGCTCGAGCCCGTAGACGGCGCCGAGCCGCACTTCGACGCGGTCGTCGGCGAGCTGGCCGACGGCACGGATGAAGCGCTCGCTGCGCTGCGCTTCCTGCGCGACCGCGAGGGAGGCGTAGGCGGCGCGCTCGCCGGCCGCAACCCGACGCCAGAGCACCGCCAGCGCCGCCAGGATCGCGGCGGCCCCGATGAGGAAGACGAGTGTCTGACGCAGCTCGTTCTCGACCAGCAGCACGTCCCGGGGCGCCAGGAAGGCCCGCCAGGGGGCCGTCTGCCACTGGGGGAGCTTCCAGAGCAGCAGACCCGCCGCGCCGCCGGCGGCGACGATCAGCAGCGGCCACGCACGGCGGCCGTTTCGGGCCTCAACGGGCATTGCTCGTGGCTCCACCTAGGAGAACGAAACCATAGATGAGCACATATGAACACAGATGCGAGCCCCCCGCCTGAGTTTTGGGGTTAACCGCGGGGATGATGCCGTCTATCCCGGCTCTACCGGCTGTGGCTCCGCCCCTTGGCGCTGCGGATCTTCTCGACCCGCGCCTCCCAGGCCGCGGCTTCGGTGTCGTTCCGGGTCTGGCGCAGAAAGGCGGCGTAGTTGCTCAGGCTGGCGGCCAGCGCCGGGTGATTGGGACCGAGCAGGCGCTCCTTTATGGCCACCGAGCGCCGAAACAGGGGGCCCGCCTCGCTGAAGCGGTGCTGCGCCAGGTAGACGGTCAGGAGGTTGCCGACGGCGGCAGCGGTCAGCGGGTGCTCGCCGCCGTGGGCGCGCTCGGCGATGGCCAAGGCGCGCCGGCAAAGCGGCTCGGCCTGGGCATAGAAGCCCTGCGCCCGGTAGACGAGCGCGAGGTTGTTGAGCACCTGCGCCATCCGCGGGTGCTCCGTCCCGCGCCGCGCCTCCTCGATCGCGATGGCGCGCCGATAGAGCGGTTCCGACTCCTCGTAGCGCGCTTGGACACGGTAGAGGTCGGCGAGCCTGGAGAGCGCCTCTGACACTTGCGTCGAGTCCGGTGCGCTGCGCTCGGCGCGCTTGAGCGCATTGACCAGCAGGCGCTCCGCGTCGCCGTGGCGCCCTTCCTGGAAGGCTTCGACTCCGTCATCGACCACTGGCCGCTGCGCTACCACCTTCGGGGCCGTCCGCCACCCTTTCCAAAAGCGCCCCCCGCTGTCAGTTGAATGAGCCATCCCGTCCCCCGCATCCGCATCGGCGTTCTACCCGCTGCGGACGGACGTCACCTCGCTGCGAGAATTGTTCTGGAGTTCCGTCAAGAGCTTTCGGTGCTACTTCTCGCCTAGCGCTTCGGTGTGCTCTCGGTCAAGCCGAAATTCACCGCGCGCAGCGGACAAAGGAGCAGAAAGGAACCGACGCGGCAAGCGGTGGTGGCGACATCGCATGCGCTTGTTCCGCCGCCGCCACCGCCGTAGATTGCCGCTGCGGACGGGAGGACGTGCGCATGCCGATGCCGCTCGACGGGATTCGCGTGATCGATTGGACCATCTGGCAGCAGGGACCAGTGTGCTCGGCCATGCTGGGCGACTTCGGCGCCGACGTGATCAAGGTCGAAGAGCGGGTCGGCGGCGACCCCGGCCGGGGCATGGCCAAGCTGAGCGGCGTCGATCTCGCCGATCGGCCGAATTTCTACTTCGAGGCCAACAACCGCAACAAACGCGGCCTCACGCTCGACCTGAAGAAACCCGAGGGGCGCGAGATCATCTACCGCCTGGTCGAGAAGTCGGACGTCTTCGTGCAGAACTTCCGCAAGGGAGTCGCCGGCCGTCTCGGTCTCGATTACGCAAGCTTGAAGAAATACAACCCACGGCTAGTCTACGCGACCGCGAGCGGCTACGGGCCCGAGGGCCCGGAGAGCGGTGACCCGTCGTTCGACCAGCTCGGCTTGGCGCGCTCCGGCATCATGCTCGCCGCGGGCGAGCCCGACATGCCGCCGCTCGCCATCGCCGGGGGCATCGCCGACCAGATGGGCGCGATCATGCTCGCCTACGGCGTGCTCGCCGCCCTGCTCGCCCGCGAGCGTTTCGGCGTCGGGCAGGAGGTCGACGCCTCCCACCTCGGCAGCATGATGCACCTGCAGGGCCTCAGCGTGTCGGCGCGCCTCATGTGGGGCTTCGCCATCCCCCGCATGCCGCGCAAGTATCAGGCGAACCCGCTGTGGAACCACTACCAGTGCCAGGACGGCCGCTGGATCTGCCTCGGGATGCTGCAGCCCGACCGCTACTGGGCCGATTTCTCGCGCGCCCTCGGACGGCCCGAGCTGGCCACCGACGCCCGTTTCGACAACATGCGCGCACGCGCCGCCAACGCCCCGGCGGCGATCGAGATCCTCGACGCGGTGTTCGCCACCAAGCCACTGGCGGAGTGGATGCAGATCCTGCGCGCGGGCGGTGACTTCATCTTCTGCCAGGTCAACGCGGTCGACGATCTCCCCGGCGACCCGCAGGTTCAGGCCAACCGCTACGTTGCCGATTTCGACCATCCGCGCTTCGGCACCACCCAGGTGCTGGGAATCCCGGTCCGCCTGCGCGAGACCCCCGGCAGCATCCGCCGCCCTGCCCCCGAGTTCGGCGAGCACACCGAGGAAGTGCTCACCGACGTGCTCGGCTATTCATGGGATCAGATCGCGGCCTTGAAGGAGCGCGAGGTCATCTGAGCCATCCGCCCAGAGGCGGCGGGCGTCCGGCCGGCGCCGAGCGCCGATTCCGCGTCGAGCGGAAGCCCGACACCAACACGAGGGGGCAGCATGCAACAGACGCCGTCCGAGCCAACGCTGGTGAAGCGCCTTGAAACCCTCGAGCGCGCCAACCGCCGCCTGCAACGCGTCGCCCTCGCCGCGCTCCTGCTCCTGACCGCCACCGCCCTCATCGCAGCCACCGATGCGCGCAGCATTGAGGGCACCTCGTTCAAGCTGCTCGACGCCGAGGGCAAGGTTCGCATCCTGATGACCGCCGCCAGCGGGTTGAGCTTTCTCGACGCGAACGGAACGACGCGGGCGATCCTCGGACTCGACGGCGAGGGCCCGGGCCTGGTTCTCTACGGCGATACCAGCCGCGCCATCCTCAACGTCAACCACGACGGTCCAGCCCTCGCCTTCACCGGCACGCACGGCGCCTTGCGCGCCGTCTTCGGGCTGGTGCACAACGATCCGGGGCTCGTGCTGCTCGACGGCGAGCAGCGCGAACGCGCGCAGCTGAGCGTGCACGGAGCCGCCGGCGCCATCGCCCTGCTCGGCGACGACGGCAAGCCGCTCTGGCAGGCGCCTGGAGGCTGAGGGCGACCCACCGCGTCGCACGCGCTCCGACGAAAGGCGCGGGGAAGGCCCGGGCATCAGGCGCCCGGGCGCGCCTGGTGCTCGCTGGCGTGGCCGAACATCTCGGCGCCGGCCGACGCCGCGCGCGGCGCCGCGGCGGCGGGGACGAACACGTAGAAGCGCCACAGGTTCGCGTAGCGCTCCTCGAGCGCGCCGATCTCGGCGAACGCTGGGTCGCCGCGGTCGTTCAGCCGGCGCAGGCCGCGACTGGTGGTGACGCGGGCGCTGGCTTCCTTCATCACCGTCAGGGCCGGGCAGTAGATGATCACCTCGGCGGCCGGGAGCGCGAGCGCCGCCGCCAGCTCGGCCTCCGCGGTGCTGCGCTCGCGGCCCGATTCGTGGAAGCGGTGCACGAGCTCGGCGCGCCGTTCCGGGCCGACGCTGTGCGCCGAGAGGACGTACCCGCGCTTGAGCAGGTCGCGCCGCTCGAGGCGCTCGACCAGCGCGGCGATCGCGGGCACGCCGGAGCGGGCGAGGCGATCGACGAGCGTCCAGTCGTTGAGCACCAGCAGATCGCCCTCGCTCAGCACGCCGCGGTCGAGCGCCAGCTCGACCGCCTTGGAGATCATCGCGCCGGCGACGACCTTGGTGTGGTGGTAGTAGACCCGCTCGGTGAGGAAGTAGCGCATGCGCAGGAGCTGGATGACCTCCGAGCGCGCGTCGGGGCGGTCCATGCCGTGCTTGCACATCTGCAGCGCGAGGTGGCCGTCGGCGACGGTGAAGTAGTGGAAGACGCGGTCGTCGTAGTCGTGCGCCAGGCCGGCGAAGTAGCTGTCGCGGCGCAGGTAGTCGAGCAGGTCCGCGTCGATGGTGCTGGAGATGACGTCGCGCGCCCAGGGCGGCAGCGCCGGCCGTGCGGCGCCGAGCAGATCGCCGACCGCGGCGCGGATCCCGAGCCGCTCGAGGGCCGCGCCGAGCTCGCCCGCGAGCAGCCGCGCCAGCCGCGTGCCCTTGTCGTGCCGGGGGAAGAGTCGGCGCTCGTCCTCGAGCGTGTGGCCGAAGGGGACGTGGGTCACGTCGTGCAGGAGGGCGCCGACCGCGACCAGGTCCTCCAGCTCGCGCGTCACCTCGACGCCATCGCGGCGGAGCGCGGCGACGATCCGATGCGACACGGCGCTGGCGCCGAGCGAGTGATCGAAGCGCGTGTGCACGGCGCCCGGGTACACGAGCGATGCCGTGCCGAGCTGCTTGATGCCGCGCAGCCGCTGCACCGCCGCACAATCGAGCACCGCCGTCTCGAGCGGACCGAGCGCAATGTCGCCGTGAACGGGATCGCGGATCAGCATCACGCGGCCATGAAGCGTTTCAACGCGAAGGCGCTCCCGCTGGTCTCCGCATCTTGGCGCCTCTGTGCTGGATTCTCGCCTACGCGAAGCGAATCGGCAGGCGACCCAGCACGCGGAACAGAGAGCGGCCCCATTCCAGCTCGGCGGTGGCGAGCTCCATGCGGCGCACGCGGCGCACCAGCGTCCCGATCGCGACCTGGGCTTCCATGCGGGCGAGGTGGGCGCCGAGACAGAAGTGGGTGCCACCGCCGAAGGCCAGATGCGGGTTGTCGGCGCGGCTGACGTCGAAGCGGTCGGGATTCGCAAAGCGCGCCGGGTCGCGGTTGGCCGCGAACAGCATCGCCCACACCTGGCTGTCGCGCGGGATCACCGTGCCGCCGAACTCGGTGTCGGCGCGCAGGTAGCGCGGAGTCAGCATGATCGGACCGTCGAAGCGCAGGCATTCCTCGACCGCGCTGCCGACCAGCTCGGGCCGAGCCTGCAGCAGGGCGAGCTGGTCGGGATGGCGCAACAGCGCCAGCACCCCGTTGCCGATCAGGCCGATGGTGGTTTCGAAGCCGGCGATGAGGAGACCGATGCTCTGCGAGATCAACTCGCTGCTGCTGAGCCGATCGCCGGCGTCCTCGGCACGGATGAGGTCGCTCAGGATGTCGTCGGTGAGATGGCGCCGCCGTTCGGCGATCAGCGACTCGAAGTAGGCGCGCAACTCGCGGGCGGCGCTCAGCCCGCGCTCGAGCACGTCGGGCGGCGCGAGCATGAACGCCAGCAGGTGGGTGGCGTGCGCGGTCCACTCGGTGAAGCGGTCGCGGTCGGCGAGCGGCACGCCCATCATCTCGCAGATCATCGTCGACGGCACCGGCAAGGCGAGGTCGGCGATCACGTCCATCTCCCCGCGCGCCACCACGCCGTCGAGGAGCGTGTCGGCGATCGTCTGCGCACGGGCGCGCAGCCGCTCGATCGCGCGCGGCGTGAACGCCTTGCTCACCAGCTTGCGCAGCCGGGTGTGATTGGGTGGATCCTGCTGCAGCATGAACTCGGCCGGCCCTCCGTTGGGCACCAGGTTCTCGCCCGGAAAGGTGCCGTCGGCCATGCGCACGCCGGTCGGCACCTGGGTCAACAACCGCACGCAGTCGTCGTAGCGGCTCAGTCGCCACACCCCGATCGGGGTCTCGTTGACCGGGTCCACCTCGCGCAGGTGCCGGAGGTAGGGATGCGGATCGGCGCGAAACCCCGGGTCGAGCGGGTTGGCACCGCACCACGGATCGTCCACGGCGATGGGAGCTGTCATGGGGTCGAGCCCTAGCACATCCACCCATCCGGAGTGAGCGCCGGAGGGCGCGCACCAGGTGCGGGGCGGCGCTTTGACCGGTGCGGCCGGGATCGCATAGACGGAGGTGGTCGCTCCGGCTCACATGTCCGACCCGTTCTGCGAAGTCTCGAGCATCGACTATCCGATCATCGACGCCGACGCGCACGTGTACGAGCCGCCCGCGGTATGGCAGGACCGCGTGCCGGCGCGCCTGCGCGCGCGGGCCCCCAAGGTGACGCGCACCGACGAAGGCGACGTGTGGTCGTTCGGCGACGGCGAGCGCGTGCGTCCGGTCGGGCTCATGGCGGCGGCCGGGTCGAGCTACCTCGGCTTTCGGCCGGCCGGCCTCACCTACGAGACCATCCGCCGCGGGCACTTCGAGCCCGCCGCTCGCCTCGCCGACATGGACGCCGACGGCGTCGCCGTGCAGCTCCTCTACCCGAGCGTCTGCGAGGAGGGGGCACGCATGTTCGGCGACGAGCGCGCGCTGCAGCTCGCGTGCGTGCGCGCGTACAACACCTGGCTGCTCGAGTTCTGCGCGGCCGGCTCGGGGCGGCTGTTCGGCCACGCGGTGATTCCGGCGACCGGCGTGGACGACGCGGTCGCCGAGCTCGAATGGGCCCTGCGCGCCGGCTACCGCGGCGTGCTCATCTCGACCTTTCCGAGCGGAGCGGTCGAGCCATCGCCGGACGACGATCCGTTCTGGGCTCGCGCCCAGGAAGCCGGCGTTCCGGTTGCCCTGCACATCGGCAGCTTCCATGCCGACGGGCCTGTCACGCGGCGCCGCTTCGAGCCCGCCGCCGTGCTGCCGCGCGCCGCGGTGAGCAAATCCGGCGCGAACACGGTGCCGCTGGTGGCGCGCATGATCTTCTCCGGCCTCTTCGAGCGCTTCCCGCGCCTGCGTGCCCTGTTGGTCGAGGCCAACATCGGCTGGATTCCGGCCATGCTCGAGCAGACCGACGACATGTTCCTGCGCTACCGCTGGTTCACCGATACGGCGGCCCGCCTGCCGACGTTGCCCAGCCGCGTCTTTCACCGCAACGTCTGGGCGACGTTCATGATCGACACGGTGGGCATCGAGCTGCGCCACCGGCTGAACATCGAGCACCTCATGTGGTCGACCGACTACCCGCACACCGGCACCGACTGGCCGAACAGCCGCGTCACCATCGCCCGGCTCTTCCGCGGCGTGCCGCGCGGTGACGTGAAGAAGATGCTGCACACGAACTGCAAGACGCTGTATCGGCTCACCGAGGTGGCGGATCGCCTGCCGGACGGGCCGGCGGGCGCGTGAACGCGTGGGCGCGATGCGGCTGCGCGACAAAGTGGCGATCGTCACCGGCGGCGGGTCGGGCATCGGCCGGGCCATCGCCGTCCGCTTCGCGCGCGAGGGCGCGCAGGTGGTCGTCGCCGGGCAGCGGCCCGAGCGCCTCGCCGAGACCGCGCGGCTGATCGAAGGGGACGGCGGACGTGTGGTCGCCGTTGCGTGCGATGTCGCCGACGCCGAGCACGTGCGGCGCCTGGTCAGCGCCGCGCTGGATGCCAGCGGGCGCGTCGACATCCTGGTCAACGGCGCCGCTCGCAACCGACCCGACCAGCCGGTCGCCGAGCGGGTCGGGGAGCTGGCCGAGGCGTGGTGGGCGGCGACGCTGGACGTGAACCTCACCGGCGCCTTTCACTGCTGCAAGTACGCGGTGCCGGCGATGGCGCGCGGCGGCGGCGGCTCGATCGTCAACGTGGCCTCGACCTCCGGCGTCACCGGCAACTGGAACCAGAGTGCCTACGTCGCCTCCAAGCACGGCCTGGTGGGCCTCACCAAGGCGATCGCGCTCGACTACGCCGCACAACACATCCGGGCCAATGCAATCTGCCCCGGCTTCATCGAGACCGAGCGCTCGCTCGCCTTCGCGGCGCACAACCGCGATGCCGATTGGCGCGCCAAGAAGCTCGCCGAGATCCCGCTCGGCCGCCTCGGCCGCGCCGAGGAAGTCGCCGCCCTCGCGGCGTTCCTCGCGTCCGACGAGGCGGGGTTCATCACCGGGGCGGTGATCCCGATCGACGGTGGGACGGCGGCGCGAAGGTGACGGATGGGCGCCCTCCACCTAGCCCGGCGGCGGGCTGGGGGCCGGCAGCGGTTCCACGGTGCTGAGCATGAGCACGCGCGTGGTGCGGTCGAGGCGCAGGTAGCCCATGATGGCGATCGGCTGGCCCGCCGGCGTCGACGCGAAGGCCGCCAGTGCTTTTCGGTCGCCGGCCAGCCAGAAGGCCGGCCGGTAGGGCTCGAGCCGGCTGATGATGTTGAAGTACGCGGCCTGACCGCTCAGCACCCGCAGAACGGTGACGTGCAGTTGGTAGACGGTGCGCCCGCGGCCGACCTGCCAGCTCACCAGCGGTTTCAGATCCTGCGGCTTGGCGCCGACGAAGCCCTCGATCCGTACCGAGAGCGGATAGGCGACGCCTTGCTCGGCGCGCGCGTCGTGGCGCGCGGCGAGGACGAGCAGCGCCGCCGATAGCAGCGCGGCAGGCCGTCGACCGACGATCACCCCAAGGCGCCGGCCTTGCGCAGCGCGGCGATGCGGTCGGCATCGTAGCCGAGGACGTCGCGCAGCACCGCGTCGGTGTCGCGGCCGGGCTCGACGGCGGCTTGCGCCGGCGCCGCGAGCGTTTCGCCGAGCAGCTTGATCGGCGACGGCATGAGCTCCGTCCCGTGCGCCTGCCGGCTCTGGAACGGCAGGCGATCCAGGAACTGCGGGTCGCGCGTGATCGACTTGCTGTCGTTCACCGGCGCGAGCGGCGTGTTGACCTCGAGGCCGAACCGCACCCATTCGGCGCTCGTGCGGGTGGCGAAGATGTCGGCGAGCTGCCGGCGCAGCGCGACGTTGCCGCGCGCGTGATCGGCGTACTTGGCGCCCGGGTTGTCGTCGTACAGCTCCGGCCGGCCGACGCCGTAGGCGAAGTTCTTCCAGAACTCGCGCTCCGAGGCCATGAACAGGACGATGCCGTCCTTCGAGCGGTAGTATTGATACCGCACCGACTCGGTCATGCTGTTGTCACCCACCGGGCGGCGCGCTCCCTTGCCGTCGCCGTCGTTGCCGGTCACCTCGTCCTCGGGGCGCTCGTAGGCCTTGTTGCCTTCGATGCCGTTCCAGTTGAACGCCGCCGCCGCGTCGCTCTGCGCAACCTCGAAGCGGCAGCCGCGGCCGCCGGCGCGCGCGCGGATGATGGCGGCGCAAATGCCGAGAGCGGCATAGAGCGGCCCCGCGTTGATCCCGATGGTGGTGTAGCTCGGGATGGTCGGTTGGTCTTCGGCGTTGAACGCCGGGCGGGCGACCCCGGCCCAGGCATCGTACGCAATCCCGTGGCTCGGCATGTCCTTGTACGGGCCGGTCATCCCGTAGCCGGAGATCTGGCAAAAGACGATACGCGGATTGACCTCCTGCATCTTCTCCCAGGTGATGCCGCGCCGTGCCAGCGCGCCCGGGCGCATCGCTTCGATCACGGCGTCGCCGGCGCGGAGGAGCTCGAGGTACGCCGCCACGCCGTCGGGGTTGCGCAGATCGAGCACGATGCTCTTCTTGCCGCGGTTGAGGTGCCAGTGCAGCAGGGAGATCCCGTCGATGATCGGAAAGGCCATCTTGCGGACGTAGTCGCCCCCGGGGTTTTCGACCTTGATCACCTCGGCGCCGAGGTCGGCCAGCTGCATGCCGACGGCCCCCGGGCCGAGCAAAGAGCTCTCGATGATGCGGACGCCGGCGAGCAGGGCGCCGGAAGATTCGTGGGTCGCCATATGCTGTCTCGTATCCGAAGAGAGGCGGCTCCGCCAAGCGACCCGCGCGAGCTTGCGTTCGCGGACCGGCTTGGCTACCTGCCGGCCATCCGGGGGCGCAGACGTCGGAGGGAGGCTCGCGGAGGAGGAGGAACGATGAAGCTTTGGCTGCACGCGATTCTGGCCGCCGCACTGGTGGCGAGCGCCGGCTGTGCCATGCGGCCGTGTCCGGCGCAGCCGGCGGCGCCCGCGCCCACGCCGGTGTCGGCCTCACCGGTGATCGACCGCATCCTGCAGCGCGGCGAGCTGCGCGTCGGCACCTCGGGCACCCAGCCGCCGCTGAGCGCCACCACCAAGGACAATCAGATCATTGGCTTCGACGCCGACCTCGCCGCCGCGTTCGCCAAGTCGATGGGCGTCAAGCTCACCCTGGTGCCGATCCAGTTCTCCGAGCTGCTCGCGTCGCTCGAGCGCGGCGACGTCGACATGGTGCTCTCGGGTCTGACCATGACGCCCGAGCGCAACCTGCACGTCGCGTTCGTCGGGCCGTACTTGGTCTCCGGCATGTCGATCCTGACCAAGGAGAAGACGATGGCCACGCTGCGCAAGGCGGAGGAGATCGACACACCGAAGGTGCGCCTCGCGGCGCTGCGCGGGTCGACGGCGGAGACGTTCGCAAAGGAGACCGTGCCGAAGGCGAAGCTGGTGCTGGTCAACACCCTCGACGAGGGCGTCGTCCTGGTGCGCAAGGGCAAGGTCGACGCGTTGCTCGCCGACCACCCCTTCTGCATGGTCGCCGTCTATCGGTACAAGGCAGATCACTTCGAGACGCTGGAGACGCCGTTCACCTTCGAGCCCCTCGGCGTCGCCTTGCCGCCCAACGATCCGCTGCTGATGAACTGGACACAGAACGCGCTCGCCGACCTCGAGGACTCCGGGGCCATCTACGAGACGATGTACAACTGGTTCGAGGAGGACTCCTGGGTCAACCAACTTCGCTGACGGCGGCCGGCGCGTCGCCGCTTCGCGCCGTGCTCTGGGACCTCGACGGCACGCTGGTCGACTCGGGCGAGTATCACTACGAAGCGTGGCGTGAGACGATGGCCGGACTCGGTCGGGCGTGGAGCCGCGCGAAGTTCGCCGAGACGTTCGGCCAGCGCAACGACGCGATCTTGCAGCGCGTGATCGGCCCGCAGGTGAGCGCGGCCGAGATTCAACGCATCGGCGACGCCAAGGAAGCGCACTATCGGGCCCTGGTGCGCGCGCGCGGCATCAGCGCGCTGCCCGGCGTGCGCGAGTGGTTGAACCGCCTGCGCGCCGGCGGCTGGCGACAGGCGATCGCCAGCTCGGGGCCGCGCCGCAACGCCGAGACGATCCTCGCCGCGCTCGCCCTCCAAGACGCGTTCGATGCCGTCATCGCCGCCGAAGACGTCGTGCGAGGGAAGCCCGATCCGGAAGTCTTCAGCGCCGCCGCCGCTCGCCTCGGTGCG
>Ga0335082_10002497_pt1 | contig 19800 bp, 23 predicted proteins | sample Lox_Sample_41_FD_206718 | JGI IMG/M metagenome (GOLD analysis project Ga0335082, IMG submission 206718) | Soil microbial communities from Loxahatchee National Wildlife Refuge, Florida, United States - Lox_Sample_4.1 | ecosystem: Environmental > Terrestrial > Soil > Wetlands | place: USA...
GGAGCGCCATGATTCAGCCGCCGGCCTGGGTGCGACGCTTCTCGCGCTCGAGCAGGCGATCGACGAAGCGCGCTTGGGGAATCGTGACCAGCACGAACAGGACTCCCACGGTCGTGACCGGCGAGAGATTGAAATGGTTGCTGGCGATGATCTTCGCCTGATTGAACGCGTCGATGACCCCGATGATGGCGACCAGGGCCGTATCCTTCTGCAGGCCGATGAAGTCGTTGAGCAGCGGCGGAACGATGCGCCGCACGGCCTGCGGCACGACGACGAAGCGCAAGCTCTGCAGGAACGACAGCCCGAGCGAGCGGGCGGCCGCAGTCTGGCTCCAATGGATGCTCTCGATGCCCGAGCGATAGACCTCGGCCACATAAGCGCCATAGGTGAGCGTGAGCGCGATGATCGCCAGAGCGGGCAGCGGCAGATCCCGCACGATGGGCATGCCCGTCAGCGGCAGCCCGAAGCCCACGAGATAGAGCGTGATGATAGCCGGCAGGCCGCGAAAGATGTCCGTGTAGGCCGTCGCCATCATGCGGATCGGTTGGCCGGGCCGGCCCGGGAGCAGCCGTGCCATGGCGACGACCAAGCCCCAGACGAGGACCAGCACCTCGGAAATGATGGCGATGTAGACGTTGACCCAGAACGCCCTGAGCACGAGCCAGAACGAGTCCCGCATCAGCGGGAGGTAGAAGAAAGTCCGGCCGACGGCGACGTCGTTGGCGATGATGAACAGCGCGATCAGCAGGATGATGACGACCGTCGCCGCATAGCCGAAGGTGAACCAGCACCAGGTCCGCGCCGCCGCACTCTCGACGCGGGCGGCGACGATGTCGGAGGCGAAGCGGGCTGTCCATGCTCGCCGGGAGCTGCGCAGGCCGGCGAACGCCGGCAGCAGCAGCAGCAGCGAGGCGATGCTGCAGACGAGCAGCGCGCCATCGACCAGCGTGCTGCTCACCTGCTCTTCGGCCATGATCGCGCGGATCGTCGCCGCCACCCACCAGGTGGCGGCAACGATGATGACGGCGACCACCAAGGCGACGGCCGACAGCGCCGTCGGATCTCTGGGAAGCGAAGGGGCGCGCCACCGCTGGTCGCGCGCCCCCTCCTGAATGCCGACTGCCACGTCCGTGCTTTACGGCGCGGCTCTACATCCCGGCCTTAAAGTAGGGCACAGAGGTCGGATCCGAACCCCAGGCGGCCGCCAAATACTTCGCCGACAGCTTCTTCAACGTGCCGTCGTCGATCAGGGCCTGGATGATCTTGTCGAGCGTGGCCGCGTTCTTCGACCCCTTCGGATAGAGCGCGCCATAGGTCTCGCCCGTCGCGTATTGTCCGACGGTCTCGAGCGCGCCGTTGGTGGCACCGCTCTCCGCCAGGATGATCGAGGTATCGGTCATGGCGACATCGATCTGGCCCGCCTGCAGCGCGGTGAACATCGAGCCCTGGTCGGGATAGACGTTGGCCGGCTTGTTCGGCTTCAGCTTCTGGTCGACGAAGTCCGCCCCGGTCGTCGCCCCCTGGACGCCGATGCGCATGTCCCGGATGTTCGTCTCGTCCACCTTCGTGCCCTTCTTCACGAGGACGCCGATGTCGGACGAGAAGTAGGGCACCGAGAAGTCCACGACCTTCTTGCGATCGGCGGTGATGGAGATTTCGGACAGCGCCAGATCGAAGTCTTTGGTCTGCCCGGCGACCAGCGCTTCCCAGGCGACGTTTACTACCACGAGCTTATCGAGGCCGGCGCGATGGGCGATGTTTGCGGCCATGCAGTATTCATAGCCGTCCTTGATGGTGTCGGGGGTATCGCCGTTCCACCAGCCGGGGGCCGGCAGGCTGACCTCGACCGTGAACTGCCCGGCCTGGGCCGGCGTCAAGGGGATAGAGCCCTTTTCGCCCGTAAGCTCGCAATTGCCGATCATGTCGGCCGCCGAGGCCATGGGCGCCGCGGCCACGGTCAAAGCTAGCGCCACCGCGCTGCCGAGGGCCGACAGCATAGTCGTTCTGAACTTCATGACGTTCTCCCGTTCGCTTGTGTAAGTATCGGAAGTTATTTGGATATGCGACTGCCGAACCTTGCCACAACCAGTACCGACCGGCAAGCCGTCCGCGATCACACCCGATGGCGGCGGATGGTGAGGAACGCCCCTTGGCGCGCCTATTCGCCGGCGGCGGCGCGGCCCACGGCGGGCAACTCCGGTCCGCTGAACCGGCGGTCGTGCTTGAGCGCCGGGATCATGGCGCGCGCCTCCGCCACCTTCGCCGGATCGATGTCGGCGGCGATGAAGCCCGTGCGCTCGCCGCTGTCGGCCAGCACCTCGCCCCAGGGGCTGACGATCAGCGCATGACCCCAGGTGCGCCGCCCCTCGGCATGGATGCCGCCCTGGTTGGCGGCAAACACATAGGAGCCGGTCTCGATGGCGCGCGCCCGCACCAGGACGTGCCAGTGGGCCTTGCCGGTCGTGTAGGTGAAGGCGGCGGGGATGCTGAGATAGCTCGCGCCGCCCTGGGCCAGCGCCCGATAGAGGTAGGCGAAGCGCAGGTCGTAGCAGACGGAGAGGCCGATCAGCCCCCAGGGCGAGGGGGCCAGCACGGCGCGGTCGCCCGCCTTCACGGTGGCGGACTCGCGGTACTGCTCGCCGCTCGGCAGGTCGACGTCGAACAGGTGCAGCTTGTCGTAGCGCGCGACGATGGCGCCCTGGTTGTCGAGAAGGTAGGAGCGGTTCACCACCTTGTTGGCGCCGGGCTCGCGGATAAGCAGCGAACCGATGAGGATCCAGGCCTTGGTCTCGGCGGCGAGAGCGCGGCAGGCGGCCAGGCCGGGATCGTCGGCCTCGGACTTCGCCTTCTGCACCACCAGCTCGTTGCGCGGCTCCAGCATGGTCGCCATCTCCGGCAGCTGGATCAGCTCGGCGCCATCGGCGGCGGCGGCCCGGACCAGCGTCGTCAGCGCCGCGATCGACGGCGCCATCTCGCGCTCGGCGCAATTGTGAACGCAGGCAACGCGGAACGTGCTGGCCATGGGAGCTCCCTTCGGTCTTGCCTCGAAAAGGCGGCCGAATGATACTCCGCGCGCGGCGCCAGCGGCGACCCCTTTTCAGGATCCGGGCCGGGTTAGCTCAGTGGTAGAGCAACCGCCTTGTAAGCGGTAGGTCGTCCGTTCAATCCGGACACCCGGCACCATCTTTCAAGGGCTTAGCGGAAGGTCCGTCGCAGTCTGGCGCCGGCTTGGCGCGCCCACGCGCTGCGAAGCGGATCAGTCCGCGCCCGATCCCGGCGTTCCTCCCGGCGCTGAATTCTTCAGCGCATAGACCGGCCGCCGGCTGTCGGTCCAGGAGTCCATCTGCTTGCCGCAGACGTCGCAGTCGCGCGACCCTGTCTCGATCGTGCCTACCGAATAGGCGACGTCATACTCCGCCTGGCAATGCTTGCACTTGAAGATCTCCGACATGCCTCACCTAACGCTCCGCAGTCGCCTCCCGTTCCAAGCGGAAGCGCCGCACGCACCGCCGCGGAAATGGAAAGCCCCGCCCTGAGTCAGTCAAGGCGGGGCTCCCGCGGCCCCTGGGATGATCCCGGCACATGCCGAGATCGGGAGACGCCGCATCATTCACAACGAAGGCGGGCCCACGAAATTCCGCACGAATGCGGGCGGCTTTAGCTCTCACGATGCACCGCGGGCACGGCAGCCGCGATGCGCCGACCTCATGCGCGAGTCGCCATGTACCCTCGGCTGCTGGCTGCGATCAGGGCCAATAGACCCACTTCCGACCGGGCAGCGCTCCTTGGGACGCAGAAGAAGGGGCCGCGCAGTGGCGGCCCCCAAGTACTCGGATAGAAGGGGCCCGGCTGGTCCGGGCTTCGAACACGATCAGTCAGATCGGTTACGGCGCTGGCGCGTGGTCGTTGAACGAGCCCGGCCCGAGCAGCGTGTGCTCGCGGTGCACGGTCTTGCCGTCGTTCGTGACCGTGCTGCTCGAATGAACCGTACAGCTGCCGCTGCAAGAGCCGGAAATCGTGACTCCGCCGCTGCTCGACGAGGTGGCAGACGAAGAAGCGGACGCTGATGCGGCAGAGGCCTGAGGAAGGTAGGCCAAGGTCAGACACAAGATGAACAGGAAGCGTACCATTTGTCCTAATCTCCAGATTCAAAAATTCATACTCTGAAATAGGCCAGTCGCTCGACGGACAACATCGGATGCTCCGATGCGGCCGAACGAGGCAGCCAGTAAATCTGGCGGCGAGCAGATGCTAGGGATCGTTGGTTAAGCGGAGGTTAAACGGCGCTCACTTCGATATCCATCGAAGGGCTGGTTTGACGCCTGCGCCTGCCGGCCGCTGCTGCGAGTCGCGGAGCAGGATCTCCTTGCGCTCGCACAGCACTTCGAGGCTGGCCGTCAGAGTTTGGAGCAGCACTTCCGCGGTCGGCACATCCTGCGCATGGCCGTGTTCGCGGAGAACTTCGATGACATGCCGCTGGCGGTCGATATGCTTCCACGTGGCGGCGATCTCTTGCTCGATATGGTGCAGCGTATTCTCCATGATTCTAGAAGAACGCCGCTCCGCGACGATGGTTCCGTCTCGCCGCCTTTATGGCGCAGCCGGCGGTCCGGCCCAAATCAACGTGCGCCTCCGGCAACCCGCTGGAAGTACGCCAGCGCCTCGGACGGCCGGTTGAACACGACCCTGCCCGCAGGCCCGCCTGCCACCTCGTATCGGATCGCACGCGATCTGCGCCACGGCTGCCCCGGGACTTCCACCTGCCACATCTCCACGCCCCCGGATGCCCTCAGCAGCTTGCGCGGCGGGGCATAGGGGCCAGCGGCCGTGGCACGATCGTCGGAACGGACAACACGTTTCCTTCTCATGCGGCAAGAACGCGACGGCCGCCCCGCGGTTCCACGCCCGCCCTCTCCGGGTCGATGCGTTACTCGCTTGTCAGTGGGCCGCGCCCTTGGTAGGTGCTTCCTTCAGCAGGCCGCCGGCCACGTTGCCGCCGGCGAAGAGGAGGCACCGATGCGCTGCATGATGCTCATGCTGATGGCCGCCGGGCTGATCGGATGCAGTGAAGCCGAAAGATCCGCGACGACACCCGCGCCCAATGTCACATACGTGTCGGCCGCCGGCACCGAAGCCGACGCCGCGAGCGGGGCGGCGCACTACTGCAGCTACTACCATTCGGAGCCGGCGACGGCCGCCGATCATGCGGATGCATACCCGCGCTACGAATGCAAGGGCCGCGCCCGCGGCGGCGAGTCGTTCTTCGTCGAGCGCATGGGCCTCTGACCCGGCCTTCGCGCGGCGCCGATCAGCGACCGAATGGCATCCTGGAATAGGTCCCGCATTGCGGGCACCGAAAGATGGCGGTTTTTTCGACCTGGTTCGGCTCGATACCCTCGAGAACGACCCGGCGACAGCCTGGGCATGCATAGTTTCGGTGCCCGCTGCCCTTCAGGCATGGCAACGTCGCCGAGGTAACGACGGCCGTCGTCGGCCTCGGCGGCGGGACTGCCTCGAGATTGATCGTGGTTCGTCCCGGTCTCTTGTCGGACATGACCGTTCCTAGGACGATATGCTCGCAACAGCACCCCTGATAGCCCAAGTCGGACCGCGGAACAACGCCCGCGGCTACGACGCGGAGATCACCACACGGATGGGTTTCGGCCGGCCGCTGTTGCAGGGGTTGTTGACCTGCGGGCAGTTGGAGATGACGGCGATCACGTCCATGTCGGCGCGCAGCTCGATATAGTCGCCGGCTTTGCTGGGCGATTGCGCGAAGGTCAGCGGCTCCAGCCGGTTGCGCTCGTGCACGGGCACGTTGCAGAAGAAGTTCAGGTTGGCCACGATGTCGCGGCGCCCGAGGCCGTGCTTGGCCAGTTCGGCGAGGAAGTTTTCGCGGCAGCCGGGTGCATTCTTGACTCCGTAGAGCATCTCGTTGCTGGGCGCGCTGCAGCAGCCGCCGATCGTATCGTGCACGCCGCAGCTGTCGCCGACGATGGTCATCAACGGGCGCGCCGCATCCGAGTAGAGAACATGGCCGGTCGTCAGCAGCAGGGTCTGCGACTTCTTCAGGGTGTTGGCGGCGTGGTAGCGCTCCTCCGGATTGGCCGCCGAATAGCAGAGGAAATCGACGCCCTGGTTGCCCTCGACGTCGATGATGCGCAGCCGCTGGCCGCCTGCGAGGACGGCGCTCCACGGCTTCCCGGCCGGAATGATCTGATCGGCGATGACGGTCATCGGCGCTCTCCTGTCGTTCCTCTGCCGATGCTAGCGGCCGCCTCCGCGCCCGGCCAGCGGTCCCTGGCCCAAGCCAATCCGCCGCTCTGGCGCTTCGCCCGGGCTGCGACGACCGCGATGCTGGAACGATGGGCTCCTGGCTCGTCATCGCCTACAGCGTCGCCTGCGTCTTCGGCGCCGCCATCGTGCGCGGCTACAGCGGCTTCGGATTTTCGCTGCTGGCGATCACGTCGCTGTCGCTGGTCCTGCCGGTGGCGGAGATCGTGCCGTCGATCTTCATGCTGGAGATCGCGGCCAGCCTGCACATGCTGCCGGGCATCTGGCGCGACGTTCATTGGCGGTCGATCATCCCGCTCCTGATCGGCTGCGTGGTCGCCACACCGATCGGCGTGGCGCTCCTGGCCCATCTGCCGGCGGCGCCGATGCGGATCGTCCTCTCGATCTTCGTGATCGTCGCGGTGAGCTTCCTCTGGCGCGGCTTCGCGCTCAAGACCATGCCCGGTCCGATCGCGACGCTGGCGACCGGCGCGGCCTCCGGCCTGTTCAACGGCGCCTTCGGCATCGGCGGCCCGCCGGTGATCCTGTTCTTCTTCAGCTCGCCCGCGGGCGTCGCGGTCGGCCGCGCCTCCGTAATCGCCTTCTTCCTCGGTTCGGACCTCACGGGGCTGGCGTTTCTGACCCAGGCCGATCTGACGACCTGGTCGACGCTCTGGCGGTTTTTGACGTTCCTGCCGCCCCTGCTCGCCGGGGTCTGGCTGGGCGCACGGATATTCAAACATGCCGATCCCGAAGCCTTCCGCCGCTGGGTGCTGCGCATCCTCATCCTGCTGGCCGTCTTGACGGTCGGGCGCGGTATCGCTCAGATGACGGGCCTTCTGGCTGGCTGATCTTCCCGCCCTTCTTGCAAAACGTCGAGGTATGGATTGAAGCCGCGCGATATCGCCCTGGCCCTGGCGGCGCCGATCCTGTGGGGCGTCGGCTTCACCTTTGCGAAGCCGGCGCTGCAGCAGTTTCCGCCCATGCTCATGATGGTGATGATCTATGTCGCCACGAGCGCATTGCTCCTGGGGCGCCGCTCGCGCCCGCGCACGCCGCTGTGGGCGCTGCTCCTCATCGGTGCCCTTGGCGGGGCGGTGCAGAGCATTCTGATCTTCTCCGGCCTTGCGCGCCTCCCAGCCTCGACGGCGGTGCTGGTCGTGCAGGCGCAAGTGCCGTTCGCGGTGTTGTGCGCCTGGCTCATCGGCAAGGAACGGCTGAGCGCGATTCGCCTCGTCGGCATCGCGATTGCCATCGCTGGCGTCGCTTTGATCGCGGGCGCGCCGGAGGCCGTCGACAACTACCCGTCGCTTGTCATGGTCGTGGTCGGCGGCCTGTTCTGGGCGGTGGCGCAGGCCCTGACCCGCGCCTATGGGCGCGACGACGGGCCGACGACCACGGCCATGATTGGTTTGGTTTCGGCGCCGCTTGCATTGGCTGCCTCGCTGCTGTTCGAGAGCAGGCAGGTCGAAGCCCTGCAGACGGCGACACCGGCACATTGGGGCGCGCTCGCCCTGGTGTTCCTGCTCGGCTACGTGCTCGCCTACTCGGCCTGGTACCAAGTGCTCGGCCGATACCGGGTCGACCAGGTGACGCCGTTCATCCTGCTGATGCCGATCGCGGGCGTGATCACGGGCGCGCTGGCGCTCGGCGAAGCGCTGTCGGCGCGTGTGCTCGCCGGCGGCGGCATCATTCTCCTCGGCCTGTGGATCGTGGTCCGCGTGGCGGCGGCGCCGAAGACGGTCGCAGTAGCGGAGCGCTGACGGTGGCCCTCGCCCTCATCAGCAACCTGGAAGACAGCGACCTCTGGCGCCGCGAAATGACGGTGGCGATTCCCGGCCTCGACTTCCGCGTCTGGCCGGAGCTCGGCGACGAGCGGCAGGTCCGCATGGCGGCGTTCGACTTCAACCTCGTGCCGCCGGGCATCTTTCAGCGCATGCCTAATCTCGGCTGCATCGTCTATCTCGGCCACGGCGCCAACGATTTTCTGCAGCGCCCGGACCTGCCGAAGGGCGTGCCGGTGATGCGCCTCAAGGACCCCGGCATCATTGGCTATATGGTCGAGTACGTGCTGCTGTATCTGCTGAGCCACCGGCGCCGGCAGCAGACCTACCAGCGTCAGCAGGCGGAGCGACGCTGGCAACTCAACATCCCGCCTTTCCCTGGCGAGGTGCGCGTGGCCGTGCTCGGACTCGGCTCCATCGGCCAGCGCTTCGCCCAGGCGTTCGTCAGCCTCGGGTATCGGGTCCACGGCTGGGCGCGCGGACCGCACGAGCTGGCGGGCATCACCTGTCACCATGGCCGCGATCAGCTGGCGGCGTGCCTCGGGCCTTGCGACTACGTCGTCTGCGTGCTGCCGGAGACGAGCGAAACGCGCGATATCATCAATGCGGGCACTCTGGCGCTCATGAAGCGCGGCGCTTACTTCATCAATGTCGGCCGCGGCCGCCTCGTGGTCGACGCCGATCTCGTGGCGGCGCTCGATTCCGGTCAGCTGTCCGGCGCGGTCCTCGACGTCTTCCGCACCGAGCCCCTGCCGCCGGAGAGCCCGTTCTGGAGCCATCCGAAGGTGATGGTCACGCCGCACGAGTCCGGCGGCACGCCGCAGGGCTCGCTCGCGCATATCGCGGAGAACTACAAGCGACTGATCGATGGGCGCCCACTGATCAACATCGCAGACCCCGCGCGCGGCTACTGACGGCGCTAGCGCGTATTGCCGGGGCAGCGGCTGGTGAAGCTGTTGCGGACGTCGCGGTCGGGCGGCACGGCGCCGGCGAAGCAATCGAGGTGACGCTCGAGCAACAGCTGGTTCTGCTCGCGCTGGCTGCGGGCGAGATCGTCGGAGCCGCTCGGGACCGTGCCGGAAGGCTCGAGCGCGCCGCCGGGCGTCATCGTCGTCACCCGGTTTCCGATCGCCTTGCCCAGCGGTACGTACTGCGGCGCATAGAGCGAACCGCCCGACGACGAACCCAAGGGCTCGCCCCCGGCGAACGCCGGCCCGGACAGGACCACCAGAACCGCAGCGGCGATTACACTGCGCATCATTCAAGTCCTCTCTAGTTCGACATCCCGCAGATGGGCGCGCGGGCAGCCGCCGGCAAGGCGATCACTGCAAATGTTACCGCTCGCGCTTGCCGGTCGGGTCTGCCATGTTATGCTTTCATATCAAGAGGGTAGCTCCAGCTCACGGGAGAAGCGCATGGCCAAGATCACCGCCGGTCTCATTCAGATGAGCCTCAAGGGCGACACCGCGATGGAGCCCGGCAAGATCCGCGATCTCATGCTGAAGGCCCACCTGCCGCTCATCGAGAAGGCGGCCAAGCAGGGCGTGCAGATCCTGTGCTTCCAGGAGGTCTTCACCCAGCCCTATTTCTGTCCCAGCCAGGACAAGAAATGGTACGGCGGCACCGAGCGCATCCCGGACGGGCCGACGACCCACCAGATGCAGAAGCTGGCGAAGAAGCACGGCATGGTGCTGGTGGTCCCGATCTACGAGGAGGAGATGACCGGCGTCTACTACAACACCGCCGCCGTGATCGACGCCGACGGCAAATATCTCGGCAAGTTCCGCAAGGTGCACATCCCGCAGGTCGCGGGCTTCTACGAGAAGTTCTTCTTCAAGCCGGGCAATCTCGGCTATCCCGTGTTCGACACCCAGGTCTGCAAGCTCGGGGTCTACATCTGCTACGACCGCCACTTCCCGGAGGGCTGGCGCGCTCTGGCACTCAACGGCGCCGAGCTGATCATGAACCCGTCGGCGACCGTCGCCGGTCTCAGCCAATATCTGTGGAACCTGGAACAGCCGGCGGCCGCCGTCGCCAACGGCGTCTATATCGGCGCCGTCAATCGCGTGGGCACGGAAGCGCCGTGGAATATCGGCAAGTTCTACGGCTCCAGCTATTTCGTGAACCCGCGCGGCCAGATCCTGAAGCAGGGCAGCGACGACAAGGACGAGCTGATCGTCACCGAGCTCGACATGGCCATGGTGCGGGAAGTGCGCGACCTCTGGCAGTTCTTCCGCGACCGCCGTCCCGAGACCTACGGCGACCTCACCAGCGCCGCGCACTGACGCATCAGAGGTGCTCGACGCGGTCGGGCGCGCGCTTGAAGCTCTTGCGGCAGAACTCGACGGCCTCGCGCTCGCTGGCCGCGGCGGAGGCATGCGGTCCACCCATCTGGACACGGGCGCCGGCGCGCCAGACCGACCAGCGATAGTCGGTGGACTTGTCCAGATTGCTCCAGCGCTCGATGATCACTTCGATGCGGTCGCCCATGCGCCTTACCCCGCCGGGCGTATTCTATACGGCGAAATTCAGCGCGGGATAGAGCGTCTTCAGGCGCTCGTAGGTGTCGCGGAACACGGCATAGGCGCGATCGTAGACGGCCGTGCGCGCCGGATCGGGCGCGAAGACCTCGCCCGGTTCGACGTAGCGGGCCACACCCTGCCAATCCTTGAACAAGCCGACGCCCACACCGGCGACATAGGCCGCGCCCAGGCAGGAGCCGGGATGGCGGCGCAGCCGCTGCACCGGGCGCGCGAGCACGTCGGCGCAGATCTGCAGCCAGAGGTCGCTGGCGGCGCCGCCATCGCAGGCAACGATCCGCCGCATCTCCGCGCCACGCTCACGGAACACATCGACATGGTGCCGGAATCCGAACGCCACGCCTTCGAGCGCCGCCCGCCACACATGGGCGAGCCTGTGGTGCAGCCCGAAACCGACGAGCGTTCCGCGCGCATAGGGATCGTGCAGCGGCGTCTTCTCGCCGAGGACGTAGGGCAGCAGCACGAGGCCGTCCGCTCCCGCCGGAGTGGGGGCGGCCAAGCGATCCAGCCAGGCGTGCACCGACAGCCCGGCCTCCGCGGCCTTGGCCGCCTCGCCCGCCGCCCATTCGCGCACGATCCAGTTGAGCAGGCTGCCGCTGGCGGCCATGCAGCCGTTGCTGAACCACAGGCCGGGCACGAGATGATGGTCGATATAGAGGCGGGGATCGGTGAGCGGCTTCGCGACCGCGAGCAGGATATCGCCGGAGCCGCCGAACTTCAGAACCATATCGCCGTCGGCAACCGCCCCGGCCATGAATGCCGAGGCCACGAGGTCGGCGCAGCCGGCCACGACCGGCGTTCCCTGCCGGAGGCCGCTGGCCGCGGCCGCCGCGGCCGTGACCTGGCCGACCAGCTCCTGCGAGGCGCGGATGGGCGGCAAGCGGTCGGCGGGAATCCCCGCCAGCGCGACCAGCTCGCGATCGAAGGCGCCGGTGGCGATATCTGCCAATCCTGACTCCAGCGCCCAGTTGTGTTCGATGCTCCGTGAGCCCGTGAGCCGCCAGGTGATGTAGTCATAGGAGCCGAACACCGTCGCGATGCGCGCGAAGAGCTGCGGCTCATGGCGCTCGATCCAGCGCAGCTTCGGTGCCACCAGCTGCTGGTTGATGCTGCCGCCGGTGCGGCGGAAGAAGTCGCCGGCCTCGATGGCCTGCTTCATGGCCTCGATCTCGGCGATGGCGCGCGCGTCGTTCTGCAGCATGGCGCGTCGCAGGAGGCGGCCCTCCGCATCGAGCAGCACGACTGCCGGCAGCATGCCGGTAACGCCGACGCCGGCGATCTCGGCGGCCGGCCGGCCGCTCTTGGCCACGAGCTCGCCGACGACAGCGCAGCTGTTGCTCCACCACTGCTCCGGATCCTCCTCCGACCAGTTGGCGCGGTCCGAATGGAAGGTGACGGGCCGCGACGCCGTGGCCAGGGTCGTGCCGGCCTCGTCGATCAGGACCCCGATGGTCGAGGTGGTGCCGATGTCCAGGCCGAGCAGGAGCGGCATGCGTCAGCGCACCTTGCGCACGACGTCCATGAAGCGCTTCACGCGGTCGCCGTCGACCGGATTCCAGGTATTGCCGTCGACCTTGAAATGGGTGCCTATGACGCAGCCGTCGGCGACGCCCAGGATGTCCCGCACGTTGTCGATGTTGACGCCCGTGTTGGCGAAGACCGGCGTGTCCTTCACCGCGTCCTTCACGCGCTTGAGGTCGGCATTGTCCACTGGCTGGCCGGTCATGGGACCGGACACGCAGATCACGTCGGCCAGTGAGGAGAACACCGCGCTCGTCGCCCGCTTCTCGATCGGACGGGTATCGAGCGGCGCCGCGAACTCGGCGTTGATGTTGAACAGCAGCTTGAAATCGTCGCGGCCGAGGTCGTGGCGCAGGCGCAGGGCGGCCGCGCAATCAGGCGCCCACAGGCCCATGTCCGAGGCGTAGACGCCGGTGAAGATCTCCCGTCCGAAGCGCGCGCCGGTGGCGACGCCGAGCGCCACGGTCGCGACGGGGTCCCACAGGTAGTTCACGCCGAAGGGGATCTTGAGGTCGCGCTTGAGGATGCCGATGGCGCTGGCCATGGCCGCCAGGCTTTCGGGCGTCGCCTTCAGCAGGTAGGGCCGGTCGCCCTCGTTGCCGAACATGACCGCGTCGACGCCGCCGGCCTGCAGCTTCGCGACATCTGCGGCGACCCAGTCGATCACCGCACTCACGCCGCGCTTCGCGTCGTAGCCCGGCGATCCCGGCAGCGGCGGGAAGTGGGCCATGGCGATGATCGGCTTGGCGGCGCCGAAGGTCTCTTTCAACATGCTGGAGGTTCCCGATAGGACGTGCACGCGCGCGGCCGCTACCGTCAAGGGCCCGCCTGCGGCTGTCAAGCCGTCAGGACGGGGCGAACTGGGCGAGGAGGGTCTCGGCTTCCCAGACGATGCGCCGCAGGCGCTCGCCGGCCGGGCAGATGTCGTCGATCAGGCCGCAGACCTGGCCGGCGAACGGCGGCATGGCCTCGAAATTGCCGGTCATGTTGCGGAGTGGTGAATCCGTGCTGAACTTGTAGATCGGGCGCTCCTCCTCGTGGCCGATGACCTCGCGCGGGAAGTCGTCCGGACCGTGGCCCCAGAGATCGTCCCGATAGGCGTCGGTGACGCTGTTTCGCAGCGTCCGTACGGGCGAACGCGGCGGCCAGTTGATCGCGAAGACATCGGAATGAACGGTCTGCTCCGACGTCGCCGCGACGATCCTCTGCTTGTGATACTCGTGGGCGAACGACTCCTGGGTCGCCAGGAAGGCCGTGCCGCACTGAATGCCTTGCGCGCCGAGACTGAAGGCCGCCACCAGCCCACCGCCGGTGGCGAACCCGCCGGAGGCCAGCACCGGGACATCCACGGCGCGCACGACCTGCGGCACCAGGACCAGCGACGACACGTCGCCGTGGACATGGCCGCCGGCCTCGACGCCCTGACAGATGATGACGTCGGCGCCGCCCGTGGCCGCGGCGATCGCGTCCGACAGCCGGCCCACCTGGTACAGCACCTTGCAGCCGGCCTGCCGGGCGCGCTGGATGAGATCGGGCCGGACATCCCAGAAGAAGCTGAGCGCGTGGACCCGGGACTCGAAGCAGGCCGCCAGCTCCTCTTCCAGCAGCGTCGGATCGGTGCCGTAGGGAATGAGATTGACGCCGAAATTTCGATCAGTGCGCGCCCGAACTGCCGCGACCTCGCGTCTGATCAGCTCAGGTGACTCCCGCACCATGCCGAGCAGTCCGTAGCCGCCCGCGGCCACCACGGCCGCCACGAGCTCGGAGCGCGCGACGCCGCCCATGCCGGCCGAGACCACCGGATAGTCGCAGCCCAGCAGGCGGCAGACTTGCGTCTTGAGCGGCGTGCGATGCGTCATCCTCCGCCTTTCGACAACTCAAGGGGACGCAATCATGGGACATCGCGAGCCGCCGCAGCATTGAGTTTCATCGATGGCTGGCATGCCGGCGCGGATGTTCGCCTGCGGACCCACTGGCGCGGCGCCCGCGGGCAGACTATGACATCGAAGCCGTTCAACAGGAGTTAGGCTCAGGAATCAGCATGCTCGGGTATTTTCCAAATCTGCCCTATCACGTTGCTGTCATCGGCGCCGCCAGCGGCATCGGCCGCGAGACGGCATCCTTCCTGGCGACGCAGGGCGTCTCCGTGGCCTGCATCGACCGCAATGCGGCCGGCGCCGAGGAGACGGCCAAGAGCATCACTTCGACGCAGGGCAAGGCGGTGGCCGGCGCGGCCGACGTGACCGACGACGCCTCGGTCCCGCGCGCGCTCGATGCAGCCGAGAAGGCGCTTGGCCCCATCCATGGCCTCGTCAACTGCGCAGGCATCACCGGCAAGACCAATCTCAAGGGTCACGAGGTCGATCTGGCGGATTTCGATGCGGTCTACCGCATCAATCTGCGCGGCGCCATGGTGCTGTCGAAGGCGGTTCTGCCGCGCATGCTCGCGCGCAACTACGGCCGCGTGCTGCATGTCGCGTCGATCGCGGGCAAGGAAGGGAACGCCGCCATGGCTGCATACGCGGCCACGAAGGCGGGCGTGATCGGGCTCGTGAAGTCGCTGGGCAAGGACTATGCGGAGACCGGCGTCACCATCAACGCGCTTGCGCCGGCCGTGATCCGCACGCCGATGGTCGACGCCCTGCCCGAAACCGTGGTGAAGTACATGACCGACAAGATCCCGATGAAGCGCTGCGGCGAGCTCCAGGAAGCGGCACAACTGATCGCCTGGATCGTGTCGCCGGCCTGCAGCTTCACGACCGGATTCACCTTCGACCTGTCGGGTGGCCGCGCGACTTATTGAGGTGATGTGCGCGAGGCGGCCGCTGCGCCCCCGGCGATGCGCGGCCGCATCGCCAGGAGATTGAGGAACGGACGAGCGAAGAGCGCCGCCACCGAGGCAAATTGGCTGGGCTCTTCACCGTACAGTCCGTAGCTCAGCTCCTCCTTGGTCTTCGGCACATAGAGCGTGCCGCCGATCGCGTCCCAGAACGCGAAGATGAATCCCATGTTCTTGTCGAAGTGACGCGGCGCGCTGCTGTGGTGGATCTGGTGCTGCGCGGGGCTGATGAGGAGGTGGCTGAGCCAGGCGGGATAGCTTAGCCACACATGACTGTGGCGCAGATGGAAGCCGAAGAGATACCAAGCGAACAGCAGGACGTTCACGCCGAGGACGCGCATATCCGTGATGCCGGTGCCGGCCACGACGTGGAACAGGCCCTGCACGATGCCGGTGAAGAGCGCCGTGAGGCTGAGCGTTAGCAGATCGTCCACCGGATGGACGCGGAAGGCCGTGATCGGAGTCAGCACCTGCGCCGAATGGTGGACCTTGTGGAATTCCCAGAGGATGGGAACCTTGTGCTGGAGGTAGTGGCCGATATAGAGGGCGAGGTCCATCGCCAGCAAGGTCGCGACCGTCAATGCTGCAGACCACCACCAGGGCGCGGCGGACGCCGCCGCCGAGGCTGCGCCGCCGAGCATGTGCGCGACGAAGGCCGCGACCGTTGGGGCCGCTAGGAGCGGCGCCAGGATCAACCCGAAAACCGCGGTATTGAGATAGAAGAACCAGTAGTCGAGGCGGGCGGACCGGTGCCCGAAGACCTGCGTCGGCGCGACATAGGCGAGAAAGCCGCGGAGCAACCCGTGGTCGCGTGCACCCCGCCGATAGGCGAAGATGGCGCCGGCAATCACCAAGGCCGATAGCAAATATAGCCAATAGATGCGGCGAAGCGGATCGGCCAGCGCCAGGAGGGGCGCGAAGAAGCAGCTCTCGATCGTGTCGATCCATCCGTTCATGGCGCCTAGACGCTCTTGTGGCGCATGAAGATAGCGCAGGCCCACGTGAAAAACGACGCCCTTGCATCCGCCTGATTGCTAACGCAGTCTGGCGCCGCCGCGCCGTATCGGATGAGCGGCGCAGAGCGATCGAACGGGGGATGTCGATGAAACTGGTGCGGTACGGCCGGCCCGGAAAAGAGAAGCCGGGCCTGATCGACGGCGATGGCAAGCTGCGGGACCTGAGCAAGAAGCTGAAGGAGATCAATGGCGCGGCTCTGGCGCCGGCCAGCCTCAAGGCGCTGCGCGGCCTGAGGATCGAGCGCCTGCCGGTCGTGCGCGGCAAGCAGCGCCTGGGCACGCCAATCGCCGGCATCAGCAAGGTCATCGCCATCGGCCTCAACTACGCCGATCATGCCGCCGAGTCCGGCGCGCCGATTCCCAAGGAACCCATCATCTTCACCAAGGCCATCACCTCGATCACCGGACCAAACGATACCGTCACCATCCCCAAGGAGTCCCAGAAGTCCGATTGGGAAGTCGAGTTGGCGGTCGCGATCGGCCGCACGGCCCGCTATGTGCCGGAGGAGAAGGCGCTCGACTATGTCGGCGGCTATCTCATCTGCAACGACGTCTCCGAACGCGAATTCCAGCTCGAGCGCAGCGGGACCTGGGACAAGGGCAAAGGCTGCGACAGCTTCTGCCCGCTCGGGCCCTGGCTCGTCACCAGGGATGAAGTTCGTGATCCGCAGGGCCTGGACATGTGGCTCGACGTCAACGGCGAGCGCATGCAGACCGGCAGCACCAAGACGATGATCTTCGGCGTCGCCCATCTCGTCAGCTATGTCAGCCGCTTCATCACGCTGCTGCCCGGCGACATCATCACGACCGGCACGCCGCCGGGTGTCGGCATGGGTAAGAAGCCGCCGCGCTTCCTGCAACCGGGCGACGTGATGACGCTGGGCATCGCCGGCCTCGGCCAGCAGCGGCAGGCCTGCGTCGCCTGGAAGCCGACGCGCTAGCTGTCCCGGCCTGAGCGTCGGGCGCCCATGCCGCTCCATCCGGACTGCACGGCCTACATGGAGAAGAGCGCCGCGTGGGCGGCCGCCCGCGGACTGCCGGCATTCTGGGAGATGCCGCATGCGCGGGCGCGGACAGTCTACCGCGACTTCATCACGACGAGCGGGCGCCCGATGCCGGAGATGGCTCGGGTGGAGGACATCCGCATTCCCACCCGCGCGGGTCACTGTCCCGGCCGGCTGCTGGTTCCCCGTGCGAGCGGATCCACGCCCCTGCCGGTGATCGTCTACTACTTCAGCGGCGGCTATGTGATCGGCGGCATCGACGAGAGCGAGCATGAGGCACGGCGCCTGGCCGCACGCACGCCGGCGATCGTCGTGTCCGTGGGCTATCGGGTGGCGCCCGATCATCGCTTTCCGGCGGCCGCCGAGGATGCCTGCGACGCCCTGAGGTGGGTGGCGGAGAACGCGCGGCAGTTCGGCGGCGACCCGCAGCGCCTCGCCGTCGCGGGCTGCAGCGCCGGCGGTGGCCTGTCGGCGATCGTCGCGGGCAAGGCGGCTGCCGACGGTCCGCGGCTGCATCTGGCGATCCTCCATTGTCCGTGGCTGGACCTGACCTTGAGCCAGCCGTCGATCAGGCGCTACGCGAAGGGCTACGATCTCGACCGCGAATTTCTCGAATGGTTCGTCGCCGCTTATATCGGCGACAGCGGCAAGGCGACAGATCCCCTTGCCTCGCCGCTGCTGCAGCCGGTTCCTGCGGGCATGCCGGCGCTGGTCATCCTGGCCGCCGAGTGCGACCCGCTGATCGATGAAGCGCGACTCTACGCCGACAAGCTGCGCGCTGCGCGCGTGTCGACGACCCTCATCGAGGCGCCCGGCATGATTCATGCGTTCAACGAAATCACGCACCTGATTCCGGCCGGCGAGCCGCTGCTCGATCCGGTTCATGCGGCCATCCGCAGCGCCTTAGACGGGGCATGACCCGCCTGCCCGCGCTGGCCATCGGCTGCGCCCTGCTGTCGTCGCTGTCCTGGGGCTTCGGCATTTCGGCCGTCAAGCACGCGCTCGGCTACCTGCCGCCCGCCCATCTGCTGCTGGTGCAGCTCGTCGTCAGCGCCGTCGTGATCGCGGCCCTGGCGGCCATCGAGCGATCGCCACGCCCCGACCTCCGGCGAGTTCTGCTCGGCGGGGCGACCGGCATCCTCGAGTTCGGCCTCGGCTACGGCGTCGGCACGATCGGCCTCTACCTCACGACCGCCAGCAACACTTCGCTCATCAGCACGACGGAGCCGTTCTTCGTGCTCCTGCTGGCATGGCTGATCCTGCGGGAGCCCATGACCAAACGGATGGCGCTCTGCGGCATCATTGCGGCGGCCGGGCTAGCCATGGTCGTTGCGCCCGACATGAGCCACGCGCGCCTGACGCTGCTGAGCGGCGACGCCCTGCTGCTGCTGCAGTATTTCTGCGGCGGCCTCTACGCCATCATCAGCCGGCGGATCGTCGCGGACATGGCGCCGCTGGTGCTGTGCGCCCTCCAGTTTGCCGCCGGCAGCCTGTTCGTGATCGTCCTGGTGCTGGCGGCTCAGGCCCTGGGCATCATCGGGAGTTGGCCGCAGATGACGGCGGCGGCGCTGCTGTGGGCGTTCATCTCGGGGATGCTGCAGTTCGCGCTGCCGTTCTGGCTGCATCTGGTGGCGCTCCGGCACATGCCCGCCAGCATCTTCTCGTTCTTCCTGGCGCTCGTGCCGGTGTTCGGCGTGGTCGGCGCCATGCTGTTCCTCGGCGAGCGGCTTGGCGCTATACAGATCGTCGGCGGTGTTCTGCTGGTCGGCGCATTGCTGCCGGTGGCGCGCCGGTCGCATGGCGACGACGGACATCCCGCATCATCGGACTAGGCTGGAGGACGACATGACACGCTTCGCCGTCATCGAGGCTCCCTCGCCGCTCGGGCTGTGGCCCAGCGGCGTCGAGCGGACACCGGACGTGCTGCTGCAGTTGGGCCTGGCCCGCGCGCTCGATGCCCGGCGGGACCAGCGCGTCGAGCCGCCGGACTACGATCCCGTGCGCGAGAGCACGACCGCCATGCTCAACCCCGCGGGTCTGGCCGAGTACTCGCCCCGGCTGGCCGACGCGGTCGGCCGGGTCGTGGACGGCGGTGAGTTTCCCGTGGTGGTGGGCGGCGACTGCAGCATCCTGCTCGGCTGCACGCTGGCGTTGCGGCGGCGCGGCCGCTTCGGCCTGCTGTTCCTCGACGGCCATGCGGATTTCTATGCGCCGAACCAGTCATTGACCGGCGAAGCCGCCGACATGGACCTGGCGCTGGTTTCCGGGCGCGGACCGGACCAGGTCGTCAACCTCGAGGGCCGCAAGCCCTATGTACGCGACGAGGACATCGTCGTCTTCGCCCAGCGCGACGCCGCGCTCGCCCACAAGTACGGCAGCCAGGATGTCCGCAGCACTGGCATGACCGTCATGGACCTGGGTGAAGTCCGCAAGGCCGGCGCCAAGGCCGCCGCCGCGACGGCGGTTCAGAGGCTGACCGCGGGAACCTCCAAGGGATTCTGGATTCACCTGGACGTCGACGTGCTCGACGATGCGGTCATGCCGGCGGTGGACTACCGCATGACCGACGGCCTCGATTTCGACGAGCTGACCGCCGTGCTGCGCGCGGCGGTCGCGAGCGGCCGCGCCGTCGGCATCAACATCACCATCTTCAACCCCAACCTCGACCCGAACCGGTCGGTGGCGCGCAACCTGATCGGTTGCCTCCGGCGCGGGCTGGCCGACGATCCGGGCTGAGCTAGAGCGCGATCGGCTTAAGTTGACGCATAGCCGGCATGCTTGATGTAGGCTGCACATTCGTCGGAGCTGACCTGATCGAGCAGT
>Ga0335082_10002498_pt1 | contig 19796 bp, 20 predicted proteins | sample Lox_Sample_41_FD_206718 | JGI IMG/M metagenome (GOLD analysis project Ga0335082, IMG submission 206718) | Soil microbial communities from Loxahatchee National Wildlife Refuge, Florida, United States - Lox_Sample_4.1 | ecosystem: Environmental > Terrestrial > Soil > Wetlands | place: USA...
GCCCTCGGCCGACGTGACGGCGGACCTGGCCCTGCTGACCGGCTGGGCCCGCGGGAACCACGTGGACCTGACCGGCCTGGAGGTCGGGTCGCCCAGCCTGGAGGACGCCTACCTGGCCCTCACCAGTGAGGAAGGAGCAGAGAACCATGGTTAGTGACGGGACTATGGTCGCGGGCCAGGTGCGCTATCAGCTGACCCTGATGCTGCGCACCCCGCGGACGCTCATGGCCGGCCTGATCCTGCCCGGAGCGCTGCTCGCCCTGCAGCTGGGCCGGGTCCAGCATCTCGGCCAGGGCGCCGCCGCGGACGTGCTCGCGGCCCGGGTAGCCGGCCTGGTGGTGCTGGGCGCGATGAGCGTGGCCTACCTGAGCCACGCCTCCGGCCTGGTGGTGGCCAGGGAAGACGGCGTGCTGCGCCGGTGGCGCGCCACGCCGCTGCCGTCCTGGGGCTACTTCACCGGGCGGATCATCGCCACCGTGCTGCTGGCAGGCAGCCTCGGCGCGCTGGCCCTGGCCGCAGCCGGGACCGCGGTCACCTCGCTGCTCACCTCCGCGCAGGGCGCGAACCCGCTGCTCACGCTGACCTACCTGCCGCTGATCATCTTCTCCGGCGGGTTCGGCGGCCTGTCCGGGCTGCCGCACTGGCTGAACACGCTGATGAGCTGCCTGCCGGCCCAGCCGATGATCGACGCGGTGACCCGGGCACTCCACCCGTCCGCGGGCATGTCAGGGCGCGACCTGGCGGTGCTGGCCGCCTGGGCGCTGGGCGGCCTGCTGCTGTCGGTGCGCTTCTTCCGGTGGGATCCGGGCCGACCGCGGCACGCGCGGACCAGCGGGGCGGCGAACCCGGCCCGTTCGGTGTAAAAATGCTAACGGCGGACCGGCCAGCCGCCCGCCTCCAGCGCGGCCAGCAGCGGACCGGCCTCGGCGGGGCGCACCGAGAGCTCGGCCACGCCGACCGGCAGCCCGGGCGTGTGCTCGATCCTGACGTCCTCGATGTTGACGCCAGCCCGGCCGGCCGCGTCGAACAGCCGGGTCAGCTCGCCGGGCTGGTCGGGGATGACGACCTGGATCGCGGTGAACTCGCGCGGCTTGCCGCCGTGCTTGCCGGGGATCCTGCCCACCCCGGCCTGACCGACCTCGAGCAGCGTGGCGACCGACTTCGGGTCGCCGTCGGTCAGCATCCGGGCCGCCTCGGCCAGGTCGGCGGCCACCGCGGCCAGCACCTCGGCGACCGGTCCGGCGTTCGCGGCCAGGATCTGGGTCCAGAGGCCGGTGTCCCCGGCGGCGATCCTGGTCACGTCGCGCAGTCCCTGCCCGGCCAGGTCCAATGCCTCGGTTGGCGCGGCCTCCAGCCGGGCCGCCATCGCCGCGGCGACCAGGTGCGGGGCGTGCGAGACGAGCGCCACCCAGCGGTCGTGGGCGGCCGCATCGGCCCGCACCGGCACCGCCCCGCACGTCCTGACCAGCGTGGTGATCGTGGCGACAGCCACCTCGGAGGTCTCGGGGGCCGGGCACAGCGCCCAGGTCCGGCCGAGGAACAGGTCGGCGCGGGCGGCCGCGGGCCCGTGCTTCTCCCGGCCGGCCAGCGGATGCCCCGGCACGAAGCTGGTCAGGTCGCAGCCGAGGGCCCGGGCCTGCGTCACCGGTAGCTGCTTCACGCTCGCCACGTCGGTGTAGCAGGCGGCCAGGCCCTTGGACCCGCGGGCCTGCGCGGCGGCCAGCGTGGCGGCCACCGCGGACGGCGGCACCGCGATCACGGCGATGTCAGCGGGCGGGCTCTGGTCCGGCAGCGGCTCCCCCGCGCCCAGGCTGGCGGCGAGCCGGACCGCCTCGGGATCGGTGTCGGACAGCCAGACGCCGGTGCCGTGCTCGCGCAGCGCGAGCGCTACCGACGTCCCTATCAGCCCCGTCCCGATGACCGCGACCCGCACCGGTGCGCGCCTAACTGGGCGATGTCGAGACGGAGCGCGGCGGCGCCACGCAGGTACACGTGCTGGATCGCGGATCGCGCCAGGCCCGTCTCGATGTGCGCCATCAGCCGTACCACCCGGGGCATCGCGCCGGGCACGGCGATCTCGGCCGCGCAGATCAGCGGGACGTCGTGAAAACCGATCTTGCGTGCGGCCAGCGCAGGGAATTCGGCGGTCAGGTCGGGCGTCGTCGTGAAGAGCACGCTGATCACGTCGTCGGTGGTGAGGTCGTTGCGTGACATCACCTCGGTGACCAGTTCGGCCGTGGCCTCGATTATCGCGTCCCGGTCGGCCGAATCGACCTGTACCGCGCCGCGTACCGCCCTGACTGTCATGAACCCTCCCATCGCCCCACAGGTTACAGGCCGACCGCGGCGTAAAGCTCACCGATTTCCCTGGTGGTCAGGTCGCGGGTGGTGCCGGGTCGCTGGTTTCCGAGCCTGATCGGCCCTACGTCGGTGCGGACCAGCCTGCTGACCGGGTGCCCGGTCGCGGCCAGCATCCGGCGCACGATGTGCTTACGCCCCTCGTGCAGGGTGATCTCCAGCAGCACGCGGTTCCCGGACCGGTCGATGACCCGGAACCGGTCCGCGGTGGCCACCCCGTCGTCGAGCTCGACGCCGGTGGCCAGCCGGCGGCCGAGGTCCTTCGGCACCGGGCCGGTCACCTCGGCCAGGTAGGTCTTGGCCACCTCGAAGCTGGGGTGGGCCAGCCGGTGCGCGAGCTCGCCGTCGTTGGTGAGCAGCATCAGGCCCTCGGTGTCGTAGTCGAGCCGGCCGATGTGGAAGAGGCGCTCGGGCCGGTCGCCCAGGAAGTCCGATACGGTCTTGCGGCCGCGCGGATCCGACATCGCGGTCAGGACCCCGGCCGGCTTGTTGAAAGCCAGGTAGACAAGGCCGGGCTTGGCCGGGATGCGCTTGCCGTCCACCCTGATCACCTGGTGGTCGGGGTCGACGCGGGCGCCGAACCGGCGAACGGTCTCGCCGTCCACCTCGACCCGTCCGGCGCCGATGAGCTCCTCGCAGTGCCTGCGGCTGCCCACCCCGGCCTCGGCCAGGACCTTCTGCAGCCGGACCCCGCCGGGGACGTCGGTCAGCGAATCCCGGTTCTCGTCCTCGAACTCGTCGTCGTCCTCGTCCAGGTCACGGTCGGGCGTTCTCATCCTCGATGTCCTCAATGTTCTCCGGCAGGAACGGCGCGAGATCGGGCAAGTCCTCCAGGCTGGCCAGGCCCAGCCGCTCCAGGAAGTATCCGGTGGTCCGGAACAGGATGGCGCCGGTTTCTGAGTCCGTCCCCGCTTCCTCGGTAAGACCGCGCAGTACCAGCGTGCGCATGACCCCGTCGCAGTTGACCCCGCGCACCGCCGACACCCGGGCCCGGCTTACCGGCTGGCGGTAGGCCACCACGGCCAGCGTCTCCAGCGCCGCCTGGGTCAGCCTGACCTCCTGCCCGTCACTGACGAAACGCTCGACCAGCGGCGCGCAATCCTCGCGGGTGTAGAACCGCCAGCCGCCCGCGATCTCGCGCAGGTCGAAGCCACGACCCTCGGCCACGTAGGACGCGGCCAGGTCACGCAGTTCGGCTTCGACCTCGTTCCGCGGACGCTCGAGCACCTGGGCCAGCACCACGAGCGGCACCGGCTCGTCGGCCACCAGCATGATGGCCTCGAGGCTGGGCCGCAGCCCCGGGCTGGGGTCGGGCGTCTCCCCCGGCTCGGGGGTCGTATCACCGGTCCCGGCAGGCTCGTGCTTCTCGGGAGTTGCGGAGGTCATTGATCGTCGTCGCTTTCCGTCAGCTCATTGACGCTATCAGTGTCGCCGGTGTTGGCGGTGCTGGCGGGCCCGGTCCAGGTCACGTAGAGCTCGCCCAGCGGAGCGACCTGCTCGAAGGACACCGCGTCCTCGCGGTACAGCTCGAGCAGGGCCAGGAACGAGGCCACCACCTCGTAGCTGCCCTCGGCCTGGGCGGTCAGCCGCCGGAAGCTGGCCCGGCCGAGTTCCCGCAGCATGGTGGCGAGCACCGCGGCCTGGTCCCTGATGCTGATCACCGGGGAGTGGATGTGCTGGGTGTCGACCTTGGGCGGCGGCTTGGGGGTGAGCGCGAGCGAGGCGAGCCGGGCGAATTCGGCCGGGCCCAAGCCGAGCAGCACCTCTGGGAGCAGGCCGGCGAACCGGGGCTCGAGCGGGACCCGGCGCGGGAACCGGCGGGCCGCCGCGGTCATCCGGGCCGCGAAGATCGCCGCCACCTCCTTGTACGCGCGGTACTGCAGCAGCCGGGCGAACAGCAGATCCCTGGCCTCGAGCAGGGCGAGGTCTTCCTCGTCCTCCACCTCCCCCGACGGCAGCAGCCGGGCGGCCTTCAGGTCGAGCAAGGTGGCCGCCACGACCAGGAAGTAACTAACCTGGTCCAGGTCCCAGCCGTCGGAGCGTTCCGAGATGAAACCGATGAACTCGTCGGTGACCTGGGAGAGGGCCACCTCGGTGATGTCGAGCTTGTGCTTGGAGATCAGCGCGAGCAGCAGGTCGAACGGCCCTTCGAACACGTCCAGGTGAACCTGGAAGGCGCTGGACCGTGCCGCGCCGTCCTGGTCGTCACCGGCTAGCGGGTTCAGGTCCGTGCTCACGGTCATGACGGTAGCCGGTTCTGGCTAAACCGCGGATTCGGTCGTCCCAGTGGGGTGTTCGGATTCGGCGTGGTTGGCGTTGGCGATCCTGCGCGCCAGTAGGCTGTCCATACCGCGGGCGTCGAGATCGGCGAGCAGGACGGCGATCGCCTCACGGACGATCCGGCCCCGGTCGGCAGCCGCGCCGTAGCGCAGCAGCGCGAGCCGCGCGCGTTCCAGGTCAAGTAGTTCCTCGGCGGACAGGTAGACGGTGATCTTCTGGGTGTGCCGCTCTCGTCCGCTGGCCCGGCGCTGATCGCCCCCATCCGGTCCAGGGGCAGCTGGGCGCAGGAGTTCAGCGACCCCGGGCAGGCTTACCCTCCGTGTTCGTCCCCTGCCTGTCGCCACCGCTCCAGTACCTCCTTGGCCAGCTCCCGGTAAAAATGAGCCCCCATTGATCCCGGGTCGAAGCTGGTAATAGGTTCTCCGGCCACCGTAGCGTCCGGGAACCTCACCGTGCGGTTGATTACGGTATGAAATACCTGGTCGCCGAAGCCATTAACCATGCTGGCCAGGACCTCGCGAGTGTGCAGCGTGCGTGAGTCGTACATGGTCGCCAGCAGGCCATCGATTGTTAGCTTCGTGTTCAGCCGACGCGAGACCTTGTCGATGGTCTCCATCAGCAGCGCCACGCCGCGCATCGCGAAGTACTCGCACTCGAGCGGGATGACCACCCCGTCCGCGGCGGCGAGCGCGTTGATCGTCAGCAGGCCCAGGGAGGGCTGGCAGTCGATCATGATGACGTCGTACTCCGGCAGCAGCGGCTGCAGCACCCCGCCGAGCACGTACTCACGGCCGACCTCGTGCACCAGCTGGACCTCGGCGCCCGACAGGTCGATGTTGCTTGGCAGCAGGTCCATGCCGTCGATGCTGGTCTTATGTCGCACCTCGTGCGGCGTGACGTCCCGCTCCATCAGCAGGTTGTAGACGGTGCTCTCGATGTCGTGCGGCTGGATGCCGAGGCCGACGGAGAGCGCGCCCTGCGGGTCGAAGTCCACGAGCAGGACCCTGCGGCCCTGCTCTGCCAGGGCGGCCCCAAGGTTGATCGTGGTCGTGGTCTTGCCGACGCCGCCCTTCTGGTTACAGACCGCTATAGTGCGAGCGGGGCCATGTTCGAGGAGCGGCTCGGGATCAGGAAAGGCCGGATAAGGCCGACCGGTCGGGCCCAGCTCACCTGCCTGGGGCTCGGTCAAGCGCGTCGCTGCCACCAGTGCGAACCTCCCGTACTAAGGCCGGGACGATGCCCACGGAACCTGGTTTTGGACTCTAGGGCCTTGACAGGGCGCCGGCAAGCAGGCTCGCCGTAAACGCCCCATATCCGCCGGGTGAGCTTCCCGCCCGCAACCGGACCTGCCGTCGCGGTGTTAACCGTGATGTGAACCAGACAGCGACCGGACCCGATCGCATCGCGGCGGAACTTGCGGCCGACCTCGACGCGGGCTTCGCCGCCCTCTTCGAGGCGCACCAGAACGTGCTGTTCAGCACCGCGCTGCGGATCTGCGGGCGGTGGGCGGACGCCGAGGACCTCACGGCCACGGCGTTCCTGCGCGCCTTCCGTGCGCTTTCCGGCTATGACCGGGAGCGGATCGCGGCCCTGCGAACCAGGCCGTGGCTGCTCACGATCCTGCTGAACGCCTGGCGGAACCAGGTGCGGACCGCGGCCCGGCAGCCGCGGGAGGTGCTGGACGCCGAGCCGCCCGAGCCGGAGGCCCGCGGCGCCAGCGTCGAGGCGCAGGCGGAGCGGCACGAGACCTCCCGTGAGCTGGCGGCGCTGCTGGACCTGCTCCCGGACCGCCAGCGCGTCGCCGTGGTGCTGCGGCACGTGGCCGACCTGCCGATCGCGGAGGTCGCGAGCGTGCTCGGCTGCCCGCCGGGCACCGCGAAGTCGCACGTATCCCGCGGCCTGCAACGCCTGCGCGAGCTCAAGGCCGCCCGGGTCCGCCCGGACGATCCCGCCCTGAACACCGAAGGGGTGAAGGTGTCATGACTTCCGATCACGACCCGCTGCTGGCCGGACTGGCCGCGATGGCCGTCCCGGCTCCCGGCCGCCTGCTCGACAAGGTGGCCGCCCGCTGGACGCGCGTGCCCGGCCCAGCCGGGGACGTCTACGTCGCAACGACCGACCTGGGCGTGGCCTACCTCAGGACGGCCGGCACGGCGGAGGAGTTCGCGGGCCTCTTCCGGGCCCGGTTCGGCCGTCCGCTGCTCCCGGCGTCCCGCCCGCCGGCCGGGCTGCTGACCGCGCTGCGTACCGGCCGGGCCGGCCGCGTCCCCCTCGACCTGCGCGACCTTACCCCGTTCGCCGCGTCCGTGCTCGCGGCCGCGATGACCATCCCGCGCGGCGAGACCCGCCCCTACGGGTGGATCGCGCGGCAGGCCGGACGGCCGCGGGCCGTCCGGGCGGCGGCCAGCGCGCTCGCGGCCAACCCGGTGCCGCTGCTGATCCCCTGTCACCGTATCGTCCAGGCGGACGGGGTGGCCGGCGGCTACGTGTTCGGCACCCCCCGTAAGGAGGCGCTGCTCCGGCACGAGGGCGCCAACCTGGACGAGGTCCGTGACCTGGCCGCGGCGGGAACGCGCTACCTGGCCAGCGACACGACGGGCGTCGTGTGCTTCCCGTCGTGCCGCAACGCCCGGCGCATCACGCCCGCGCACCGGCGCGGGTTCGCCAGCCTCGCCGCGGCGGGCCGTTCCGGCTTCCGCCCGTGCCTGCACTGTCGGCCTTAGCCGCGCTTAGCGGGCCGCTTTAGAAGGGAGAGGCTCATGACGACACGGCTGCGCCAGCGATGGCTGCTGGCCGTGCTGGTGGCCGGCCAGTTCATGGCCAACGTCGACATCGCGATCGTCAACGTGGCCACGCCGTCCATCCACCGGGACCTGCATGCCTCGGGCGGCGCGCTCGAGTTCGTGGTGTCCGGGTACGTCCTTGCGTTCGCGATGCTGATCATCACCGGCGCCCGGCTCGGCCGCATCGCCGGGTACCGGCGCGTGTACCTGGCCGGCCTGGCCGGGTTCACCCTCGCCTCGCTCGCCTGCAGCCTCGCGCCGGGAACCGGGGCGCTCATCGGCGCGCGGATCGCGCAGGGGGCCTGCGCCGCGGTCATGGTGCCGCAGGTGCTCACCGGGATCCAGGTGAGCTTCGACGGGCGGGCCCGGGCCCGGGCGCTCAGCGTCCTGGTCATGACCATGTCCGGCAGCGCCGTCATCGGCCAGGCGCTCGGCGGGCCGCTCATCGCGGCGGACGCGTTCGGCACGGGCTGGCGGTCCATCTTCTGGGTCAACGTGCCGGTCGGCATCGTGGCGCTGGCAGGCGCGGCGGTGCTGCTGCCGCGGGAGAGCCGCGAGAAGGCCAGGCTGGACCTGCCGGGGGTGGGCCTGCTCACCGTGGCAATGGCGCTGCTTGTCACCCCGCTGGCGTTCGGCCGCGAGCAGGGCTGGCCAGCCTGGACCTGGGCCTGCCTGGGGGCCAGCGTCGTCGCGTTCGCCGGCTTCACCGCCTTCGAGCGGCGGCTGACGGCCCGCGGCGGCGATCCGGTGATCAACCTGCGCCTGCTCGCCCGGCCCGTCGTGGCCTGGGAACTGACCGCGAACTTCGCGCGGACCAGCACCTATTTCGCGATGCTGTTCGTGCTCGCGCAGTACCTGCAGCAGGGCCTGGGCCGCAGCGCCACCTACTCCGGCCTGGTCCTGGTGTCGTGGGTCGCGGCCTTCGGAATCGCCGCCCCGGTCACCCGGCGGCTGCCGGCCCGGGCGGCGCCGTTCGGCGGGGTACTCGGGTCGCTGATCCTGGCGGCGGCCTTCGCCGCGGTCAGCGCCGCGCCCGCGCCCGGTCCGTTCCTGCTCGTAGCGCTGGGCGCGGGCGGGTTCGGGCTCGGGATGGCGTACAGCTCGCTGCTGGGCCGGCTCACCGCCGCGGTCCCGCCGGACGAGGCCGCCGACCTGAGCGGGCTAGTCAACACATCGGCTCAGGTCGCCGCGGTGGCCGGAGTGGCGGTCTACGGCACCGTCTACTTCGCCCTGGCGGCCCGGCCGGCCTACGCGTTCGCCGCGGTCACGGCGACGCTCGCGGCCAGCGGGTTCGCGGGCGCGGCCTGCTCGCTCCCGTCCGCCCGGCGCCGCGCCGCCGAAGTGTCCGCCGTGCGTGGCGAGGAGCGGGTACCGGCCCAGGCCCGCTAGCGCACACCATGATCGTGAACAGTTCTGGGCAAATAGCACCGCAAACTGTTCACGATCATGGAACCGCCTCATGGAACCGCCTCGGGGGGACGCGTCGGGTGGGGCTAGGGGGTGCGGGTGGGGCCGGGGTGGGGGTGGGCGGGGGATTTTTCCCACCAAGAGGCGGATGAGTGGTCCGACTCGGCGCTGCTCGGATGCTCGGTGGCGTCCGACCAGGATGCTGGCCCGGCGGCCTCGAGATCGGTGGCCGGGACGTGGCCGTCCATCAGGTCCACGCCCGGGAAGTGGGCGGCGGCTGTCACGGCGGTCGGCAGCGCGGCGCCCGGCGCCTGCCCGCCGGGGTGCTGGCCGCCCGGGTGGCCGTGGGATTCGTCCGGGTAGGCGCTGGCTGGCAGGAGCCTGAAGCCGCGCTGCAGGGACTTGACCCCGGGCAGTTCGAGGTGCGACCGCTTGGTCAGCACCTCGAGCTCGTGGATGGTCAGGGCGAGGCCGAGCTCGCCGCGCCCGGCGTGGACCGCGGCCAGCCGCCCGGCGTGGATTCCCGCCACCAGCCCGGTGACCTCGAAGAAGATGGACAACCCGAGCTGGAGGGTGTGCACCCGGTGATTGTCGACCAGGATCCCGACCGAGGGCTGCTGGACCGTGGTGACCCGGTGCGGGGCCAGGCCGACAAGTTCCTTGCTGCCCGGGATGTCCAGCGTGCGCCGGGCCGCCGTGAAGATGTCCCGGTGCTCGCGCCAGCCGGACACGAGGACCTCCATCAGGTCGACCTTCAGCAGGCCGACCGCAACCGCCGCCGCCTCGCGGACGGCGGCTTCCCTGGTCACCCGCGGCAGCCGCTCGAAGGCCCGGGCCGTGGTCCGGCCCGCGGACATGACATGCCTGGTCAGCGCCTCATGAGCACCCTCGGTCGAGCCGAAGAGCAGATCGGCGGCGGTGATCACGTCATCCGGCCCCGGGGTGGTCATACAGATATCTCCTCGAGCGTCGTGATGATGGCGGCCGGGAGGGGCTCGAGGCGTACCACGTACGTCTCCGGCAAGAAGACCTCATGCGAGGCGTTCTCGGCGGCACTCACATGGGAGGTGATCTCATGCAGGTTCACCGGGCTGGGCGGTCCCATCTCGGGCACGGCCCGCACGTCCGCCGGGGGCGCGGACGGCGGCCGCTTCCGCGGGCGCTTGCGCAGCCGCCGCGCGGTCAGGGCCCCGGCCGCGGCGATGGCCACGGCGGCCACGGCGGCCAGCGAGACGATGACCGGCTTGGGGACGGTCGTCGTCGCCGAGGCGAGGACGGCTGTCGCGAGGGGCTGGGCGGACGCCTCGCCGGACGTGCCGCTCACCGTGCCACTGCCGTCGACCGCGGTTACCACGAAGTAGTAGGTGGTGCCGTTGGTCAGGCCGGTCACCGTGGCATGCGTGTCGCTGGTGCTGGTGACCGGGGTGCCCAGGGTGAAGCCGGAGCTGGTGCCCTGATAGACGAGATAGCTGGCAGGCGACGCGCCGCCGGCCGAGGCGGGCGCGGTCCAGGACAGGCCCACCTCGCCGTTGCCCGGCGTCGCGGTCAGGCCGGTCGGTGCGCCCGGAGTGCCGGTCGCCGTAGCCGTGGCTCCGCCGGACGGTGACGCCGTGGCTGGCCCGGTCGCCGACGCGCTCCCCGACGCCGAGGCGCTGGCAGAGGCACCGGCCGCCGGGGTGGCCGACGCTTCGCCCGATTCGGCGCCCTGGAGCTTCGCCTTGTTGACCGCGGCCACGGTGAAGTAGTACCTGGTGCCGTTGGTCAGGCCGGTCAGCGTGAAACTAGTGCCGGCGACCAGGCTCGCGTTGACCGGCGTGCCGGATTCCCCGCCAGGGCTGGTTCCCCGGTAAATCTCGTAGCCGCTGATGCCGGCGCCCCCGTCGGACCCCGGCGCCTGCCAGGACAGCGTGACCTTCCCGTCGCCGGGGCTCGCGGTCAGCCCGTTCGGCAGTCCGGGCTTTGTGACCTTGGCCGTCGGGGTGGCGGATGCCGCACCCGAGGCGGGACCCTCGCCGGCCTTGTTGACCGCGGTCACCGTGAACGAGTAGGCGGTCCCGTTGGTCAGGCTTTTCACGGTCGTGCTCGTGCCGGTGACGCTGGCCACCGGTTTCTTGCTCGTGCCCTGGTAGACGCGGTAGCCGGTGATCGCCGCGCCGCCGTCGGAGCCCGGTGCCCGCCACGACAGGCTCACCTGGGCGTCGCCCGCGGCCGCGGTCAGCCCGCGGGGCGCGCCCGGCGCGGTGACCGGGGCCGCCGGGCTGGCCGAGGCCTCGGCCGAGACCACGCTGTGCAGGTTGGCGTCGTTGACCGCGTCGGCCGTGAAGTAATACGTGGTCCCGTTGGCCAGGCCGCTCACCGTGTAGCTGGTCCCGCCGATCAGGCCGGCGTTGACCGGGCTCCTCGACTCGCCGTGGGAACTGGTGCCCATGTAGACGTCGTAGCCGATGATGGCCGCGCCGCCGTTGGAGGCGGGCGGGTTCCAGGACAGGGTCACCCGGCCGTTGCCCGCGGTGGCGGCCAGCCCGGTGGGCGGGCCAGGGTTCAGGATCCGGGCCTGCGGTTCCCGCACGGCGGTCAGGACCACCGACACGGCCGGCCCTCCGCCGCCCGGAGCCGCGCCAGCCGGCGGGCCCTGCCCGGCCAGCATGGCTGGCCAGCCGGCCAGCACGGCGGCCAGGCACGTTCCCGCGACTGTCGTCAGCCAGCGCCCGCGGGGGGCGGCCGTCCGGACGCGACGCGTCGCCGGCTGTCCGGGGACGGCAGCCGGATTGCGCCTCCTGGCGAGGCGGAAGGGCATCATGAGGTCTCCAGGCGGCGAGGCAACCCGCTGCCAAGAAGACTAAGGGCGAATCCCCTGCCACGGATATATCTCAGCAGATCGGCAACCATTTTGGTTCACTCCTGAACTCCCCGGAATCAGCCGGGCGGCGGCGTCGCCGAACCAGAGAGCGCCCGGGCCCCGGTGATACAGGGGCGATAAAAGGCTGTGCGGACCCGGGCGGGTGCGGACCCGCGACGAGATCGCGGCCCTGTTCGACGGCTTCACCCTGGTGGAGCCGGGGCTGGTATGGATACCGGAATGGCGGCCCGACTCACCCGCCGATGTGCCGGAGAACCCGGAGCAATTCTGGGCCCTGGTCGGCGTGGCCAGGCGCGACGCCTGATTCGCCCGGGTCCCGGCACCTAGCCGAGGTGCGCCGCGAGGGTGAAGCGGCGCTCGGGCGACGTGCCACCGCAGGCCAGGTCGGCGACGATCTCCCCGGTCAGCGGCGCGAACTTGGCACCGTGCCCTGAGCAGGGCGAGCAGACCACGAAGGGCCCGTGCCGGTCCAGGATGAAGTCCTCGTTCGCGGTCGAGGTGTACAGGCAGGTCACTTCGCCGGACGGTGCCGGGTCCAGGCCGGGCACCCCGTCCCGGACGAAACCGATGGCCCGCTCCCGAGCCTCCGGGCGGACGATCCCGTCACGGTCATCCCCGGTTGTCGCCCCGCCGCCGCCGTGGTGCGTGCCGATCTTGACCGCGCCCGGCACCTCGCCATCCCGTCCGGCCGGCAGGCCGTACATGACGCCATCGCCGTAGTAGATGAACGTCGGCCAGGCCCCGGAGGCCCCGGCCGGGGACCGCTGGGCGAAGTGGAAGGCCTCCTCCTGGGTCACGACCAGCGGCGGCAGCGGCACCTGCCCGCCGAGCAGCGGCTCCAGCCACGCCCCGGCGGCGACCACCACCACCGGCGCGCGCCACGACCGGTCCGCCGTGTGCACGGCGGCACCCTCGCCGCCGGCCTCCACGCGCAGGACCGGCGCGCCGTAGCAGACCTGCGCGCCGCGCGCGGCGGCGATCGCCCGCATCGCGGCCATCGCGCGCTCCGGGTCGATCACCCCGCCGTCCGGATGGAACATGACCGGGTCCGGGCCGAACGACAGGCCAGGCCATCGTTCGGCCGCCGCCGCCGCGGGTATCAGCTCCGCGGGCACGCCGAACCCGGTCAGGATCTCGTACATCTTCTCCTGGATGCGAGCCGGCCCGTAGTCGATCGCGCCCGTGTTAGTCACGAGCTCCTCGCCCGCCTCGTCGGCCAGCTGGCGCCACAGCACCTGGGCCTGCCCGGTCAGCCGCACGTAGAGCGGGTCAGGGTAGGCGCGCCGGAAGATCCGGGCGCTGCCGTGCGAGCTGCCGCGCCGGTGCCCGGGCTGGTACCCCTCCAGCAGCACCACCGAACGTCCCCGGCTGGCCAGGGCGCACGCCGCGGCCGACCCGGCCAGCCCGGCGCCGATGACGACCACGTCCGCTTGTTCCGCGAGCATGGCCCTACGGTAACCGCACGGCCCGCCGCCGAAACGCACCTCCTGCGCATATTATTTGTATAAGCTTATGATTTGTTTCAACATATTATCGGTGACTGCTATCATTCCGGCACGATGACTGCGTTCCCCGACGACCGGCGCGACCTGGCGGCGATGTTCGTGCCCCTGGCCCGGGCGCTGGTCGCGCGCGAGGAGCCGGCCTTGCTGGCGCACGACATCTCGATGTGGGGCTACGTCGTGCTGACCGCGCTGGCCGAGCAGCCGGTGCGGACCCAGGCGGCGCTCGCTCAGGCCATCAACGCGGACAAGAGCCGCATCATCGGCGTGCTGGATGAGCTGCAGCAACGCGAGCTGATCAAACGCCAGCCCGACGCCGCCGACCGGCGCGTGCACCTGCTCTCGCTCACCCCGGCGGGTGACCGGCTGCGGCGGTCCGTGGAGGCCGCGATCCGGCGCAGCGAGGAGGAGGTTCTCGCCACCCTGCCGGCCCGCGATCGCGAGGCGTTCCTGCGGTCACTGAAATCCCTGTACGAGCGCTACCGGGCGCCGACGTCATGAGAAGGTAAGCCCGGGAGGTAACGCTTGTGAGGATTGGCCTGCAGATCCCGGACTTCACCACGCCGGACGGCCCGCCGCGGCTCGGCGCGGACCTGGCCACGGTCGCCCGCACCGCGGACGAGGGCGGCTTCGAGTTCATCGCGCTGATGGACCACTTCTTCCAGATCCGCGGGGTCGGGCCGGCCGAGCGCGAGATGCTCGAGGCCTACACCACCCTCGGCTACCTGGCCGCGTGCACGTCGCGGGTCAAGCTCCTCACCCTGGTCACCGGGGCGGTCTACCGCCACCCGGGCGTCCTGGCCAAGATCGTCACCACGCTGGACGTGCTGTCCGGCGGCCGGGCCTGGCTCGGCATCGGCGCGGCCTGGAACGAGGAGGAGTCACGCGGGCTTGGCATCCCGTTCCCGCCGGTCGCCGAGCGGTTCGAGCGGCTCGAGGAGACCCTGCAGATCTGCCTGCAGATGTGGCGCGGCGACGAGAGCCCGTACCGGGGCAGGCACTACCAGCTGGACCGGCTGCTGAACTCGCCGCAGGCCCTGACCAGGCCGCATCCCCCGATCATGATCGGCGGCGGCGGGGAGAAGAAGACGCTGCGCCTGGTGGCCAGGTACGCCGACGCGTGCAACCTGTTCCCCAGCCCGGACCTGGCCAGGAAGCTGGACGTGCTGCGCGCGCACTGCGAGGCCGAGGGCCGCGACTACGACGCGATCACCAAGACCTGCTACTTCATCTTCGATGTCGGGGAGAAGGGCGAGAAAACCGGCGAGATGATCGACCGGCTCGGCCAGCTGGCCGAGCTCGGCTTCGAGGTCGCGATCGGCGCGGTGGCCAACGTCTGGCAGGTCACCCCGCTCGAGGTGATGGCCGCGGACGTCATCCCCGCCGTAGCCGGTCTCTAGGATCCCGAACGGGCCTGCTCGACAGCTTGCGCGCTGCGTTCATCGCCTCGCGCGGTTAGGCCGGCCACGATGCCGGGGACGTCGGTCTCCGGCCGGTTCTGGCTCAGCTTGGCCTTGGCCTCGATCCGGGTGATCCGCAGCTCCAGGCCGACGATGGCGCGGAGCTGGCCCTCGATGAACCTGCGCGGCGCGTCGTCCACCGACCACTCCGGCGCCTGGCCCGGGCTTTGCCGTCGCGCCGCCTCGTGCTTGGCCGTCAGTCGCCGGACGACGTCCTCGACCCAGCCCGGGTCGTCGTGCACGACCAGCCGGCCGTAGACGTGCGCCGTGACGTAGTTCCAGGTCGGGACGACCCGGCCGTGCTCGGCCTTGGCCGCGTACCAGGACGGGGACACGTAGGCGTCCGGGCCGCGGACGATGGCCAGCGACTCGCCCTGGGCGGGCTTGCGCCACTGGTCGTTGTTGCGGGCGACGTGGCCGAGCAGGGCCCCGTGGTCACCCGCGGCCGGCTCGTACGCGAACGGCAGCATGGTGGCGAGCAAGCCGTCCGTGGTGAGCGTGATCAGGTCGGCGGCGCCGTGCCGGGCCAGCAACTCGTGCACGGTGGCGTCGCCGGCGGCGAAATGGGCGGGAATGTACATGGCGCTTTCCAGGCTAGCCGCGGAAGGACCGGGTCAGGCCGGCCCATACGGCGTCGTAGTCATGCTGGCGGTGGGCCGCCTCCATGGCCTGCCGGGTGGGCACGAGCATCCAGCGGCTCTCGAACATGAACGCCAGCGTGTCGTCGATCTTCTGCGGCCGCAGCTCGGCCGTGCTGGCCCGCTGGTAGGTCTCGGCGTCCGGCCCGTGCGAGGCGAAGGTGTTGTGCAGGCTCGCCCCGCCGGGCTCGAACCCTTCGGCCTTGGCGTCGTAGACGCCGCGGACCAGGCCCATGAACTCGGACATGATGTTGCGGTGGTACCAGGGCGGCCGGAAGGTGTCCTCGCCCACCAGCCAGCGCGGCGGGAAGATCACGAAATCCGCGTTGGCCAGGCCGGGCAGCTCGCTCGGCGAGGTGAGCACGGTGAAGATGGACGGGTCCGGGTGGTCGAAGCTGATCGTGCCGATCACCATGAAGCTGGCCGTGTCGTACTTGTACGGCGCGTAGTTCCCGTGCCAGCCCACGACGTCGAGCGGCGAGTGGTCGTAGTCGGCGGCCCACAGGTTCCCGCCGAACTTCTGCACCACCTGCACGGTCCCGGCCCGGTCCTGGTAGGCCGCTGACGGGGCCAGGAAGTCGCGCTCGTTGGCCAGGCCGTTGGCCCCGATCGGGCCGCGTTCGGGCAGGGTGAACGCGGCGCCGAAGTTCTCGCACAGGTAGCCGCGGGCTGGTTCCTGATCGCCCCCCTTATCGCCGTCCGGCAGTTCCACCGCGAACCTGATCCCGCGCGGCACCACCGCGATCTCGCCGGGCGCCACCGCCAGCGGCCCGAGCTCGGTGCGCAGCGTGATCGCGCCACGTTCGGGCACGAAGAGCAGCTCGCCGTCGGAGTCGACGAAGTACCGGTCGGTCATCGACCGGTTCGCGGCGTACACGTGCACCGCTATCCCGCTGCGCGTCCGCAGGTCACCGTTGCCGGCCATGGTGTAGAGCCCGTCGACGAAGTCGGTGCCGGCCTCGGGGACGGGCAGCGCGTTCCAGCGGAGCCGGTTCGGGTCGGGCTCGATCTCGTCGAAGGGGGTGGCGCGCAGGGTGCCGTTGCCGATCCGGGCGAACCTCGGGTGCGCCGCCGACGGCATGATCCGGTAGACCCAGGTCCGCCGGTTGACCGCGCGCGGCTGGGTGAACGCCGTCCCGCTGAGCTGCTCGGCGAACAGGCCGAGCGGGGCGCGCTGCGGCGAGTTGCGGCCCGCGGGCAGCGTCCCGGCGACGGCCTCGCTGGCGAACTCGTTCCCGAACCCTCGCTGGTACGCGTACTCGCCCGCGTCGTGGCGGCTGGCCTGCTGCGGGCGTGCGTCGACGTCGGTCATCAGGATCGCGGCGCGGAGACTCCGGCCTTCAGGCCGGGGAGGAAACGCCGCTTCCTCCCTTCAGATAGTGGTATACTCGAATGTATCTGCGATAGCCAAGCAGGCGTATATACGACTCGGCACGAGACCGCGGCAGGGCATGCCGCGGCTGCGCGGGGAGGCGACGGGGCTGCCCGGCCTGTGAACCGCGAACCGACAGCGCGGTGCGAGCCGCGGCTGGAATCCCCCGCCTTCAGGCGGGTGGAGGATGTCAACAGAGCCTCCTTGCTACTTCCCCCATGAAATCACGCCCTCCGCTGCCCCCGGGCCTGCCAGGCGCGCGTGGGTAAGAAGCAGCCATGACCATGCTTAACGCCGGACGCATGCCTGCCTAGCGAGCTTGAGCAGCGGTTAAGAGCCAAGGGGGCTGATGTTACTGGTGGGGTGCAGTGGGCCCGGGATGCAGTGGGGCGCGGAGCACCGGGGTTTGATGCGGGTGAGGGGTGGGATGCTGGGGGTGGGCTAGCTTACGGAGGTTAGCGATGGCGGACAAGTGGCTGACGTTCGATTGCTACGGGACGATCGCGGACTGGAACAGCGGCATGGCCGGTGCGCTGGCGGATCTCGCCGGGGTATCCGGGGCGGACGCCGGGCGACTGCTCACGGCCTACCACCAGGCCGAGCTGGAGATCGAGGCCGACCCGCAGTGGCGGCCCTACCGGGAGGTGCTCACCGCCGGGCTGGCCCGGGCGGCGGAACGGGAACGGGTGCGGCTGCCGCGCGGCGGCGAGGAGGCGTTCGTCCGGGCGTGGCCGAACATACCCGTGTTCGACGACGCCGGGCCGGCCCTGGCCACGCTGCGGGAGCGGGGCTGGCGGCTGGCTTTCCTGACCAACTGCGACGAGGACCTGTTCGCCACCACCAGGAGCCGACTGCCCGTGCCGTTCGATGAGTGGGTCACCGCGGAGGAGGCTCGCAGCTACAAGCCGGACCTCGGGCATTTCAGGAGGTTTGCCGAGAAGGCCGGCGTGGCCAGGGCGGACTGGATCCACGTGGCCAACAGCTGGGTGCTCGATATCTTGCCCGCGGCGCGGATGGGGCTGCGCTGCGTGTGGGTGGACCGGGACCTCACCGGGCACCCGGCCAAGCTCGCGGACCGGCGGATCACCAGCATGCGCAGGCTGCCCGAGGCGGTCAGGGACGTGAACGCGATTCCGCCTCGGGCCAGTGAATGAGGGCCAGTGAATTAAGGACTGAGCGGGCCGGAGAAGGCGGAGCCGTCGGCGGTGCACGCCGCGGCGGCGGTGATCCCGCCGTTGGACTGGGCCAGGCTCGCCACCCCGGACGCAGACGCCGAGGCCGACGGGCCCGCGCCCGCGGACGCCTGCGGGGACCCGGCGGCTTGTGTGGCGGTCGCCGTGGGCGTGCTGGTCGTCTGCGGCGCCAGACCGGTGAAGTCGGAGCCGAGGATCAGGTCGACCGTGCCCGGGGTGAGGCTGGACACCTGCAGCGAGGTGGCGTTGGTGAGCTGCTTCATGAGCGTGTTCACCGCGGGCATGTCGGCGGCCGTGGAGTACTCGATGACCGACTTGGTGTAGGCGAAGTTCGGCGCGTCGCCGGTGCCGGTCACGTTGAAGCCGCGGCTGGTCAGCCCGGCCGCCGCCTGGCTGGCGACGCGCGTGACCCCGGAGCCGTTCAGCACCTCGACGTTGACGTTGCCCGGGCTGGTGGTGAGGACCTGGGCGCCGCCGGTGGCGGAAGCCGCCGGCGTGGTCGGGACCTTCGGCACGGTCTTGTCCCTGGCGATGGCGCCGAACACCTCGCCGGCCTGCGGCTGCATGGGCTGAACCCGGTTGGCGTTCCCCTCCCACGGCTCGTTCGGCATCGTGATGAACTGGACGTTCTGGCCGGACAGGTTGCGGAAGCTCTGCCCGATCTGCACCAGGTCCGACACCGTCATGCCGGCGTCCGTGGTCATCGAGGCGGCCGCGTCGCTGACGATCCTCAGCAGCCTGATCGGGTTGGACAGCAGCCCGCTGTGCAGCACGCCCTTGACCACCTGGGCGGACATGAACTGGTCCCGCTGGATCCGCTGCAGGTCGGAGCCGTCGCCGATGTCCTCGCGGGTCCGCCAGAAGGCCAGCGCCTGGACGCCGGTGATGTGCTGCTCGCCCGCCTTGAGGTTCAGGCCGGACACCTGGTCATTGACGGCGAACGGCACGCAGACGTTGACGCCGCCGAGGTCGTTGACGACCTTGACGAAGCCGAGCAGGCCGATGCCGATGAAGTGGTCGATGCGGACGCCGGTCACCTGCTCGACCGTCTTCCACAGGCAGGTCGGCCCGCCGATCTGGAGCAGCGAGTTGACCTGCACGGCGCCGGCCGGGTTGGCCTGCTGGCCGGTGTAGCCGGGGCTGCTGTCGCACTCGTACTCCGGCACCATGGTGTCGCGCGGGATGCTGACCGCCGTGACCCCGTGATGCCCGGGCGAGATGTGCACCAGCATGATCGTGTCGGTGTTGTTGGTCTGGTCGTGGCCGGCGTGCAGGACGACCTGCTGGTGCGGGGTCAGGCCGGACCGGGTGTCGTCCCCGTAGACCAGGATGTTCTCCGAGGTCGTGCTGTAGACCGGCGGGCGGTGGCCGAGCGCGGTGGACGGCACCGTCACCCGGGTGATGCTGTCGTAGACGGCGCGGTACTTCAGGTAGGCGCCCAGCGTGCCCCCGGCCACGATGGCAACCGCCGCGACGGCAACCCAGCGGAGCACGTGCCGCCGCTTGCCGCTCCGCGGCTGGCTCCGCATGGGTAACCTCCCGCTGCGACTGGGCCGGCCAGTCCCTTACAGAACGGATCTTCGGTGTCAGTAGTTCCCAAAATGTTACCCAGCATCCCAGGTTTCACCCGTATCGGCCCGCACGCAGTAACCAGCCCGTAAGGCGAGCTATAGGTTCAGGCCTGAGCTGCGGCGGCAGCGGACGAAGCGGCCGACGAAGCGGCCGACGAGGAGGCGGCCAGCCGGCGCAGCGCGGCACGCACCAGGGAAGGGTCGGTGGTGGTCCAGAACGGGGGCAGCGAGGCGCGGAGGAAGTCGCCGTAGCGCGCGGTCACCAGCCGCGGGTCAAGGACCGCCACCACCCCGCGGTCGGTCATCGTCCGCAGCAGCCGGCCCGCGCCCTGGGCCAGCAGCAGGGCGGCGTGCGACGCCGCGACGGTCATG
>Ga0335082_10002499_pt1 | contig 19794 bp, 17 predicted proteins | sample Lox_Sample_41_FD_206718 | JGI IMG/M metagenome (GOLD analysis project Ga0335082, IMG submission 206718) | Soil microbial communities from Loxahatchee National Wildlife Refuge, Florida, United States - Lox_Sample_4.1 | ecosystem: Environmental > Terrestrial > Soil > Wetlands | place: USA...
GAATGGTCCCGACCTAGTCTTACGCGCCCGCCGCACCGTAGTGCCCGGCGTGCTCGGAGCGCAGCCGGTACTTGAGCACCTTGCCGCCCACGGTCTCGGGCAGGTCGGCGGCGAACACCACCGACTTGGGCGTCTCGTAGCCGGCCAGGCTGGCCCGGCAGTGCTTGATCAGGTCCTCCTCGCTGGCCTCGGCCCCGTCCCTGAGCACCACCACCGCGGTCACGGCCTCGCTCCAGCGCGGGTGCGGCGACGATGGCCACCCTGTCCGGCCGGCTCCAGGTCACCCGCTCGACGAGGTCGCCAACGCTCATCCGCTCCCACCGGTGCACGGCTCGCCGGTGATGCAGGCTTGTCACATCCAGATCCACGGCGTCCTCCGCAGTGACATTAGTGATTCACAGTTCACTAATGCCATAATCTACGAGTTCAGTCCGCTGCTGTGAAGCCATGGAGCGTTATGCCCAAGACGCATGGAGTGGTGCGATGACCGAGGCGGTCAGCTACCGGGTCGAGGACAGTGTCGCCTGGCTCACCATCTCGCGCCCTGAGGCCCGCAACGCGCTCAACGCGGCCGTGCGGGAGGGCCTGTGGGCCGGGGTCCGGCGCTTCAACGAGGACGACACCGCCAGGGTCCTGGTACTCACCGGCGCCGGCGAGAAGGCGTTCTGCGCCGGCGGCGACCTGAAGGAGATGGCCGTGACCGCGCTCACCGTGCCGCCGCCGGACTTCGCGCCGCAGTTCGGCCGCAACATCGAGGTGGCCAAGCCGACCATCGCCGCGGTGAACGGCGTCGCGTGGGCCGGCGGGTTCCTGCTCGCCCAGTGCTGTGACCTGTGCATCGCCGCGGACACCGCGACGTTCGCCATCAGCGAGGTAAAGGTGGGACGCGGCGCGCCGTGGGCCGCGGCGCTGTCCTGGCTGATCCCGCCCCGGATCGCGCTGCAGATCCTGCTGACCGGCGACCCGCTCACCGCCCGGCGGGCGTATGAGATCGGGCTGGTCAACGAGGTCGTGCCGCTCGCGGACCTGCGGGCCAGGACACAGCAGGTAGCGATGCGGATCGCGGCGAACGCCCCGCTGTCCGTGCTGGCCGCCAAGCGCACCGCGTACCTGTCCAGGCCGGACCTGTTCGACGAGGCCGAACGGATCTGGGCGCCGGTCTACCACAGCGCCGACGCGCAGGAAGGGCCGGCCGCGTTCCGCGACAAGCGGCCCCCGGCATGGACCGGCCGCTGAGCCGGAGGGGCGGCTCAGCGGCCGGTCTTAGGTGGCGGATCTCCCCCGGCGGTGCGTCTTACCGGGTTGCGTCGATCAGCGTGGTGCAGGCCGGCTGCCGGTCCTGGCCCCGGAACAGGGCGATGGGCCGGATGGCGTGCTGCCACAGCCACGACACGTTCTCGGCCAGGTGGCCGAGCTGCTCGTCGGCGCGCCGGATCTCGGCGGCGCTCTTCGGCCGCTCGGCCTGGAAGAGCTGGTAGGACTGATACGGCATCATTATGTAACTCCTCGCGAACCCCGTGGTTTGGGTGCCCGCTCTCGCCGCTCAGGCGGCATCAGGCACCCACAATCGAAACTACGGCTAAGGCCTGCGCGAGCACATCGTGCAAATGTCTTACTTCCTGGCTGTTCCCGGGCTTAGGCCAGATGGCCGAGGGCTTACCTAACTGAACGGGCTCGACGGGGCGGCGGCGCGGGTCAGAGGATCGTGACGGGGCTCCGCTCGCCGCTAGCCTAAAGCAGGTGATCGCTGACGTGGCCACGTCGGGAGGACTGTGGATCCGGTTCCTTTCCGGGCCTGACATCGACTCGCTCGGGCTCTCGAACGCCGAGATCATCGACGCCGTGGAGGGCGTCGTGCGCGCGCACGGCGACGGGCGCGTGGTGGTCGAGCCGAGGGTGCACCTGGTCCCGGACAACGACGGCGCCGGCCACTTCAACGTGCTCCGTGGCGGGGTCGCAGGGGTCGCCGGCGTCAAGGTGGTCGGTGACTTCGTGCCCAATTACGCCGCCGGGCTGCCCAGCGAGCTCGGACTGCTGGCGCTGTACGACCCCGGCACTGGCGTTCCGCTGGCGATCATGGACGCCACCTTGATCACCGCCTGCCGGACCGGCGCGATGACCGCCGTGGGTGCCCGCTACCTGGCCCGGCCGGACTCGCGGGTGCTCGGTCACGTGGGGGCGCGCGGAACCGCGTTCTGGAACGTCGTGCTGCTCGACGAGCTGTTCGACCTGGACGAGATCCGGGTCACCAGCCGCCGGCCGGAGTCCCGGGAGGCGTTCGCGCGGCAGCTCGCCGCGGTCACCCGGGCTCCTGTCCGGGTGACCGACACCGCGGAGGACGTCTTCGACGGCGCGGACATCCTGGTCGAGGCGTCGCGGCTGACCGAACCCGCGCCGCTGCTGCGCACCGCCATGGTCAGGCCCGGCGCCTTCGTCGTCCCTTACGGCACCGTCAGCGCGGTGGAACTCGACCTGCTCGACGTGATGGACAAGGTGGTGGTCGACGACTGGCGGGAGGCGCGGTCGGGCCGGTTCGGCGCGCTGCGCCGCCACGTGGATACCGGACGGCTCTCGCCTGCGTCACTGCACGCCGAGCTGGGCCAGATCGTCGCCGGCCAGCGCCCTGGCCGGGAGCGCGACGACGAGCGGATCCTGCTCTGGCACCGCGGCCTCGCCATCCTCGACATTGCCGTCGGCCTGGCCATCCTGCGCCGGGCCGAAGAGCAGGACACCGGAACGATGCTCAGGTACCGCTGACGATGCCTGCGCTGGTGATCACCCAGGTCGACGACCCGGACCTCGGCATGATCAGGGCCGTGGCCGAGGGCCGGCCCGTCGCCGTCGCGCCCGGCCTGCTCGCGGCGGTGCGGCAGCACTGTGAGCAGGCCCGGCGGGCGCTGCACGGGCAGCCGGTGTACGGCGTCAATACCGGCATGGGGGCGCTGTCCTCGGTCCGGCTGACCGAGCAGCAGCAGCGCTACCATCAGCGCAACCTGCTGCTGGCCCGGGCCGCCGGCGGCCCGCCGTGGCTGCCCGAGTCGGATGCCAGGGCGATCGTGGTGGTCCGGCTGCTGACCTTCCTCACCGGTGACGCCGCTGTTTCTGACGGGCTCTGCCAGCGGCTCGCTGATCTCCTCAACGACGGCATCGTGCCCGCAGTGCCCGAGGCGGGCGCCGGGACCGCGGGCGAGATTACCCAGCTGGCGCACGCGTTCGGGCCGCTGGCCGGTATCGGCCGGGTGCTGGGGCCGGGCGGGACCACGCGGCCCGCGGCCGAGGCGCTGCGCGAGCACGGGCTGGCCGAGTTCGGCCTGGGCCCGAAGGAGGGCATCGCCCTGATCCAGGGGGTGCCCGGGACTACCGGCCTAGCCGTGATCCGCCTCGGTGAGGCCGCCGCACTCGCCTCGCTGATGGAGGCGGCCGCGGCGCTGTCCATCGCGGTGATCCGCGCGCCGCGCGATCCCTACCGGGCCGCCTGCGCGCGCGGTGACGAGGTGCTGGCCGCGGTGCTGGCGCGGCTCCGCGCGGCGGCCGGCGATGAGCCGTCGCCGCGGTCCCTGCAGGCGCCGGTGTCGTTCCGGGTGGCCGGGCCGGTGCTCACCCAGGTCCACCGGGCCGCCACGCTGCTCGAGGCGGCCGTCCGCCGGGCCCTGACCGGGGTCACCGACTCGCCCGCCTACCTTGACGGACGGTTCACCAGCACGGCCGGTTTCCACGGGATCGACCTGGCCGCGCACTGCGACCACCTCACGGCGGCGTTCTGCCACGCGGCGGAGGTGGCGGCGGCGCGGCTGCACCGGCTGATGGATCCCGCCGTGACCGGACTGCCCGCGCAGCTAGCCCGCGACCCCGGCCCGCAGGCCGGCCTGACGCCGGTCCACAAGCGCGCCGCCGGCGAGGTGCACGCGATGCGGCGGCTGGCGGCCGCGACCCCGGTCGGCCTGATCGAGACGTCCGGCGGCCAGGAGGACGTGCAGTCGTTCGCCTGGGAGGCGGCCGGGAAGCTCCGCGCCGCGCTGCGTCACGCCCGCGCGGTCACCGCGGGTGAGCTGCTGGGCGGCTTCCAGGCGGCGGCGCTGTCCGGACCGCCGCGGCTGGCCGGGAGTCGGGTCCTGCTGGACTGGCTGGCCGGGATCGTCGATCCGATCGAGGAGGACCGGCCGTTCGGCGAGGACCTCGAGCGGCTCATCGGCGCGCCCTGGCCCCCCGCCTGACCGGCGACCCGATTATCATCCGTCACGGGGGAAGCGGGACGTCCGGCAGGGCTCTGGCCTGGGGTCCGCAGGTCGTCAACCACGAGGCTCGGGCTCGGCCGCGGGCGGATCCCTGTCCTGGAGGCGTCGTATCTCCAGGACCTGAACGCCGAAGGTCTCGAGCCTGGCGAGAAGTCCGTTCAGGGCCGCCTGATCCTGAATGGGACCGTGCAGGACGGTTTCCACCGGCTCCACCGAGGCGGTTAGCCTGGCGAAGTCGAGCAGGGCCTCAGGCGGGAGAACTCCGGTTACGCGGATCTCGTAGTAGGACGATGGCACCGCAGCCCCCAGTCGATCAGAAGTTGGGCGTGGCTAGCTCCCAACGTCCCGCTTTGCGGTGCGCCGCACCCCACTCACGACGGGTGAATTCGTCACCCTGGTGAAATTAGGCGAAGGGTGATGACACCTCACCCGCCTGCGGGAGAAAAAGAGGGCAGGGGCATTCGGCATGTCCAGACCCCTGCATGCCATCGGTGACGCCTCGGGCGCATGGCTGGCTGCCGACAGTCGCAAGCGGGAGGAGGACCACCCTGATGGGGATAGCAGCTAAGGCACACGGGGTCGCCCGCTCGAAGGGTGCTGACGACCCGATCCTGACGTCCAAGATCACCATACCCACCCTGCCCGGCTGGGTGGTGCCGCGGCCGCGAGTCGACAAGCTGATCACCGACGGCGTGCGCGGTCCGCTGACCACGGTCACCGGCCCGCCGGGCGCCGGCAAGACGATGGCCATGGCACTATGGGCCGCGAGCGCCTCCCCTGGCACGGTGGCCTGGCTCACCCTCGACTCCTACGACAACCGGCCCAAGGTCTTCTGGTCGTACGTCATGGCCGCCCTGCGGCGAGCGGCGGTCACCGTGCCACCGGCCATGTCGGCGCCGACCCGCCCGGCCGTCGATCACGGCTTCCTCCTCCGGCTGGCATCGGTGCTGGCCGCCCGGGACACGCCGGTGACGTTGGTGCTTGACGACCTCCATCTGGTAACCGAACCAGCCATCCTCGACGGGCTGGCGTACATCCTGCGGAACGGGACATCAGCGCTGCATTTCGTGATGTCGTCACGGATGGACCCGCTGCTGCCCCTGCACCGATATCGGCTCGCCGGGGAGCTCACCGAGGTCCGGGCCGATGACCTTGCCTTCAGCGTTCCCGAATCGGGTGCGCTCCTGGCGCATCACGGCATCGTCCTTTCCGCGGCGGCGCTGCAGTGCCTGACCGGGCGGACGGAAGGCTGGGCGGCCGGAGTGCGCCTGGCAGCGCTCTCGCTGGACGGGCATCCCGATCCCGAGCAATTCGTCAAGGCACTGGACGCGGACGACAACGCCGTCACCAGCTACCTAGTCGACGAGGTCCTCAACGCCCAGGCTCCTTCCACCCGTGAACTCCTTCTCCGGACCAGCATCCTGGACTGTGTCAGCGCGGACCTGGCTAGCGAGCTAGCCGGTGACCCGCAGGCCGGCCGCACGCTGATGGCGCTGTCGCAGGCTAACGCGTTCGTCCGGCCGCTCGGGCACGGATGGTTTCGCTACCACTCGATGTTCGCCGACGTGCTGCGCCTGAAGCTCAGGATCGAGCACCCCGACCGGTTGCCCGGGCTGCACCAGCGGGCGGCACAGTGGTATCAGCGGAACGGCTTTCTCGCCGAAGCCGTGCGGCACGCGGCGGACTCCGGTGACTGGCAGTTCGCGGCGAGAATAGTCCTCGACGAGCTCGCCATCGGCCAGCTAGTCAACCCGCGGGACAAGCAACCGCTCACCGAGGTATTCCGGCGCATGCCGATGGACCCGGTCCCGGCGCAACCGCAGCCGCTGCTGGTAATCGCGGCGATGGGGCTAGCCGACGCTGAGGACCAGTCGTGCGCTCATTCACTCACCGCGGCCGACGGTATCCTCGACACACTTCCCCCTGACGACGAAATCCCGGCCCGGCTGAGTTCTGCGCTGATCCGGCTCGCACTGTCCCGCCGCACCGGGGACCTCGATACCGCGACCGCGGCGGCCGCCCGCGCGACGACCCTGCTCGGCAGGCTGCCAGCGAGCTTGCTCGCACTGCGTCCCGAGTTCCAGGCCCAGGTGCTGTCGAGCTGCGGAGCCGCGGAACTGCGGGCAGGTCGTGTCGATGAGGCCGTCACCATCTTCAAGGCGGGCGCCGCCGCCGCTGCCGCTGCCGACAGCCCGGGCGAGCGTGCCGATTGCCTGGCGTACCTCGCGCTCGGGGCGGCTCTGTGCGGACGGCTTAGCCGCGCGGCGGAGCTAGCGGACGAGGCGGTCCAGGCCACCAAGGACAGCTGTGACGGGCATCCTGAGCTCTACCCCCCGGCTGCGAGTATCGCGCTCGCCTCGGTGTACCTGGACCGCTACGAGATACAGCGAGCGCATGTACAGCTGAGGCTGGCCGACGCCGCTCTGCGGGTCAACCCGGACAAGCTGATCAGCGCGGTAGCCTGGCTGATCGCAGCGCGGCGCCGCCTGGCCGAAGGCCGCGCACCGGCTGCTTCGGAGCTTATCGGCCGCGCACGACAGGGCTGGTCGCCGCCTGACTGGCTCGAACATATGCTCACGCTGCTCGAATCGCGGGCTTGCGCGGCTGCTGGAGACGTCCATGCCGCGGTGGCCGCGGCCCGGCGCGCCCATCCAGCGTCCCGGCCTGATGCCGCCGCCGCGCTGGCTCGGGCATGGCTGGCCGCCAATGACTATCAGGCGGCCCGCCAGGCGCTCGACACCGCGGCCGAAGCGAGCACGCCAGTGCCTGTGCAGGCGCGCCTGGAGGGGTGGCTGGTCGATGCCAGGCTCAGCTACGTGACCGGTGACAGCGCGCGCGGTCGCCGGTCGCTTGAACACGCGCTGCGCCTAGGCCGGCCGGAGCAGCTCCGGCTGCCGTTCGCCGTGGAGCGGACGTGGATACAGATGGTGCTCCGGCGCGAACCCGACCTGGCCCGCGCCTACGGTGAGCTGCTCGAGCCCGGTGTGGCGAGCTTGGCCTCGGCCATGATTCCGGCCCAGGGGGCCCTGGCTGGGGAGGCAGCGACGCTGATCGTCGAGCCGCTCACCGAACGCGAGCGCGAGGCGCTCAGGCACCTCTCGGAGATGCTGAGCACCGCCGAGATCGCCGCCGAGATGTACATCTCGGTAAACACCGTCAAGTCCCACCTCAGGAGCGTCTATCGCAAGCTGTCGGCGACCCACCGCAATGAAGCAGTCCGCCGCGCGCGGCAACTCGAGCTGATCTGAGGTCCGCCCGGGGCGGCTAAAAGAAGGCCGGCGTCGTGGCCTTTCAGGACGGCATCGTGCCGGGTCGACACGCCGAGTTTCCGGTAGATCGCCTGGGAATGGGTCTTGATCGTGTTCGCTGACAAGTGCAGCTCCTGCCCGATCTCCCGAAGGGAGAGCGTGCCCTGGAGCAGATGCAGCACCGCTTCCTCGCGTTCGGTGAGCGGCTCAGCCAGCGATGTGGCCTTCGGCCTCCCCGCAGCCTGCCGTTCGAGCCGCTTCAGCCGGGCCCGCATGGCCTCGGTGGGGTCCGGCTGCGACGTCAGCAGCAGCCGCATCTGATCCACGAGCGCCGCCGCGGCTGACCGGTCCCCGAGATCGAACAGCACCTGCGCCAGCATCGCCATGGCCTCGACCGTGGCCCAGGGACTGATGCCGGGAACTCTCCCGCGGAACTGGACCGCTTCCACGAGCGCGCTGCGAGCCTCCAGCAGCTGCCCCTGCGCGGCGAAAACCGCGCCCGTGGCCATGTAGGCCAGGGCAGTGGGCGGCGTCTCGCCGACTCCCCCGCGGGTGCCGAGGCCGCGGGCCGCATCCGCAAGCTCCTGGGCTCGTGCCAGTTTGCCCAGCTCAACCGCTGCCAGCGAGAGCACGGACAAGGCGAGAATACGGACGAGCGGGATGGCTGCCTCGTTGGAGACGGCCTCCTCCAGGGGTTCCTCTGCCGCCTTAGCCTCGCCGGATAGGTACAGGCTGAAGCCAAGGCAGGCCCGGGCCAGGGAGTACCACGGGGAGGCCGGGTCACTTTCCAGCTCGACGGCCGCGGCCGCCGCCTCCCGCATGACCCGGTAACCTTCCAGTCCGAAGACGCCTCGCAGCAGGGCCACGGAGGACTTCAGCGATTGCATGCCGTCAGGAAGCTGCTCCTCGTCCCGCGCTGCCTCCATGACCGGCAGCCAGCGCCGCGCGGACTCCCGGTCGCCAGCCAGGGCCGCGATCCACGCCGCGCAGTGCGCGGCCAGCGGGTTGGCGCTGATGGCGTCGTCACCGAGCATGCGCAACCAGCCGCGAACAGTCGCCATCCGGCCCGAGCCAACGTAAGCCGGCCAGTGGCCGCCGATAAGCTCGATAGCACCGGTGAGGTCACCGGCAGCCGCCGAATGATGGATCGTCTCGTCCACTGACCCCGACTGCCGATACCAGTCACGGGCGCGCTCGTGCAAGATGGCCACCAGGCCCGGCTCGGTCCGGGTGAGGTAACCGCGTAGCATCTGCGCGAACAGGCAGTGATAGCGGAACCACCGGCGAGCATCGTCAAGCGGGACGACGAACAAGTTTTCCCGGTCGAGGACGTCGATGATCTCTGCCGCGTTGGCCGACCCGGTCACGGCATCGCAGAGCGGCGCGCTGAACCGGCTGAGAATGGATGTCCGCACGAGGAACTGCCGGATCTCGGCCGGCTGGCGGCTGAGCACCTCCTCGGCCAGGAAATCGGTGATGAACCGGTTGTCGCCGCTGAACTGGCCGACGAAGGCGCTCGGGTCGGGGTGGCCGCGCAGCGAGAGGGCCGCGAGGTACAACCCGGCCGGCCACCCCTCGGTCCGCTCGACCAGCACGGCGATATCGGAGAGGCTGAGCTCAGCCGCTGACATCCGCTGCACGAAACAGGGCAGCCTCGGCCGGCGAGAAGCGTAGCTCCCGGGCCCGGAGCTCGAACATCTCGCCGACCGCTCGCAACCGCGCTATCGGCAGCGGCGGATCGGTCCGCGTGATGAGCACGACCTGCGCGGATGGCGGGAGATGCGCCAGGAAGAAGGTCATCTGCTCGTGGCAGGCGGGCTCGGTGACCGCCTGGTAGCCGTCAAGGACGAGAACGACCGGAGCCGTCAGGCTCGCCAGCTCGTTGAGCAGGACCGGGAGCACGGTTCCTGTGATATCAGGGTCGTGCACCCGAAGCTCCCGTGGTTTCTCCGCGCCGATGAGCCCCGGGCTAGCCCTCTGCAGGGCTTGAATAATGTGCCACCACAGTCGGCTCGGGTCATTATCGCGGTCATCGAGCGTGAGCCAGGCAAACGGCCGCCGTTCCATCCGGCTGACCTGCCACTGCGCCACGAGAGTCGTCTTGCCGAAGCCGGTCGGCGCGTCGACGAGAACGAGTTTGGCGGGGGCGGCGGCAATCAGGCGCTGAACCGGCTCTTGCCGCTCGACCAGGTCCTTACGCAAAGCGGGAGCATGGAATTTCGTCTCGATCGGGACGTCATGATCAGCGCGATCCGGTATCGGAGCTTGTACCGCGCGCAGGCCGTACCGTGACCGCGAGGGCTTGCCGGCAGCGCCGGCATCGCTGCTCATATGAGCAGCTTAGTGTTATTGGTTTTTTCTAGGCCATAGACACTTCTGTTAAGAAACTATAGACAGTTCCGTCCCTGGCCAATCCCCTCGGCTTTTCCCGAGTGGCCTGCGGAATCGCTGTATCACCCGTCGTGGGTGGGGCGCCGGCGCGCCTTCGGCTGCTGGACTTATGCGGAACTGCACCGGCATGCCGAGAACGGATAGCGCCATGGCTGATCTGATCGCGATCGGATACCCCGACGAGACGACCGCTGAGGCCGCTGCCGACGAGGCGCGGCAACTGGCCAGGGACCTCATCATCGAGCCTGACGCGATCGCGGTGATCGTGCGAGACGCCCAGGGCGACTACCACGTGCACACCAGCCACCACATGGTCGGCCGAGGGGCGACCTGGGGGATGTGGTGGGGCCTGCTGTTCGGCGTGCTGTTCTTCATACCGGTCTTCGGGATGGCTGTCGGCGCGGGGCTGGGTGCGCTGATGGGCAAGGTCACCAAGACCGGCATAAACAGCGAGTTCCAGGACCAGGTCCGCGGCATGCTGAAGCCAGGTACCTCGGCCCTGTTCCTGATGGTGGAGAAGGTGACCCCGGACAAGGCCGTGGAGGCGATGAGTAAGTACGGCGGCACCGTGCTCAAAACCTCCCTGTCCAAGGAAGGCGAGCAGGAATTGCAGGACGCCCTGCACGGCCAGGGCTCCTCATAACCTGCCCCGCCCGTTGCGGGGACCGTACCGGCCCGCCGCCTCGACGGGACATCGCCCGCGTCGGGTGATGTGCCTTCGCCTCGATCACCGAGATGCTCGTGCCGAGAAGAGATCCACATCGGAAGGCAAGAACATGGCAATTGGGCCCGTGCAGCTGATCGTACTGGGATTCAACCACCCCGACTTCCACGGCGAGATCATCGCCGAGCTCGAGCGGCTCCGCGAGAGCGACACGATACGCGTCATCGACGCGCTCGCCGTCTACAAGGACGCCGACGGCGAGCTGGAGGTAGAGCACCTCAGCAACCTGACCGAAAGCGAGGCGATCGAGCTCGGCAGCAAGATCGGCGCCCTGATCGGCCTGGGGATCGAGGGTGAGGAGGGAGCGGAGGCCGGCGCCATCGCAGGCGCCGAGGAGGTGGCCGCCGAGGGCGGCGTCCGGGTGTTTACCGAGGAGGAGGGCTGGGATGTCCTGGAGGACATTCCGAACGACTCGGCGGCAGCACTCATCCTGATCGAGCACCACTGGGCGGTACCGCTTCGCGACGCGGTCTTCCGGGCCGGTGGTTTCCGTATCAGCGACGCCTTCATCAGCCCGCTCGACCTCGTCGAGCTTGGGCTTGTCCAGGCCGACGAGGCGAAGCAACTGCACGAGCTCGAGACGCAAGCGGCCGCATCCAAAACCGCATGACCTAGAAACCCCGCAAGACCCCGAGAAACTCAAGCGATCACGAGAACCTGGAGGCCCGATATGTTCGGAGCACGCAGAGTAGCCCGGCGCACGTCACGGCGCACCGCCCGGCGCGTTTCCCGCCGCCGGTAACCCGCCGGTAACGCCGCACAGACACGCAGGCTCATCCGTCGCGCCGCTTGACTAGCCATGCCTCGGCGTCCAGGTAAGCCCGTCGAGTCGACTCGCCCACGATCGGGGTGGCTTCGAACGTCCGCACCGGGCCGTCCTCCACATGCCCGGTGCGGACGAGGCGTTCGGTCATGCTTGGCTCGAGGCCGGTGAGGTAGAGCCGGCCACCGCGATCGGCGAGTTGGCCGGCGTAGTCGCCGACCACCTTGATGAAGGTCGCCCCCAGGGAGGTTCGGCGCCTGAGCCGCAGCACGACGACGGGCGAGCGGGCCTCGCCAGGATCGGGCAGGCGAGCCTGCAGGGTGCGGGCACCCGCATAGAGCAAGCTGCCGTACACGTCGAGGATCGTGATGTGATCGCTGGTCAAGGTGGCCGGGGCCGGATGCTCCTCGTACCGCCCGTCAGCACGTGGAATCAGCTCGACGACGGCGAGATCCATGGCCTCCTGGTTGAGCTGCAGCAGTAGCGACAGGGCCACCCCGATGCCGACGGCCGCGGCGACAGGCAGGAACAAGGTAGCGGAAAAGGTGGTAATGATCAGGACCTGGGAGATGCGCCCGGTGCGCATGATGGTGGCGATCTCCCCCGGCCGCAGCGAGCCGATGGCCGCGAAGATGAGGATGGCGCTGAGAGTCGGAACCGCGATCTTCGCGACCAGCCCCGAGAATATGGCCAGGATGACCAGCATCCATACGCCGGACCAGATCGTCGCCCACCGGGTTTTGCCGCCGACGCTCACATTCAGCGCGGTACTCCCGACCGAGCCCCCCACCCCGATACCACGGAAGAAACCCGCGGCCAGGTTGCCAGCGCCTTGCGCGATGATGTCCTGGTTCGGATTCGGCTGCGCAGTGCCTGGGTTGGGTACGGCTTCGGCAACCCCGGCGCCCTGGACGAAGATGATGGCGGCCATCGCCAGCGCGCCAGTGACCAGGCTGAACGAAAAGAGCCTGATGTCGGGGAGATGCGGAATCGGGATGCCGCGCGGGATGTCGCCCTGGTCCCCGACCCTGGCCACCGTGTCCGCACCGGCCAGCGCCACCACTACGGTCGGGATCACCAGGGCGAGGAGCGCGCTGACCACCGACAGGGGAGTCCGGGCCAGTACCAGCAAGATCGCCAGCGCGCTCAGCCCGGTCAGCAGCGACGCCAGGTGGATGCTGCCCGGATGGATCAGCACGTTGACGGCCTTGGCCAAGGGGAAATCCCCGTGCGTCGAAGCTCCGGTCAGACCCGCGATCTGGCTACACAAGATGTTGACCGAGACCCCGGTGAGAAATCCGATCATCACCGAGTACGAGACGAACCTGGTGTAGCGGCCGAGGTGGAGGATCCCGGCGGCGACCAGGGCGATACCGGCCAGTACCGCCAGCAGCGACACGGCCTGTGGCCGCTGGTCGGCCGGCACGCTCTGCAACGCCGAGCCCGCGGCCAGGGCGGCAGCAGAGGTCGTCGTGATCACCATCATCCGGGTGTTGGAGCTGAGCCCGCCCACGATGGGTCCGGCGAAGCCCGCGTACATGCCCTGCACCGGATTGACGCCGGCCAGGACCGCGGCCGCCATCCCGTCGGGCACGCTGCTGATCGCGCCGGGCAGCCCGGCCACGAGATCCGCGCGCAGGTGAGCCCGCTCGGGCCGGACCGAGCGCAGCCAGCGGCCCACGGCCGTCACAGGCAAGCGACTGACGCCCATCCCTTGCTCCCTCCAGCAGCACCACGCCAGGGGATGCCGGCCGATACATCCAAATGATCCGCTCTGGGTACGCTGACGGCCTCACCCACCGGGGATGACGCGGCCCTCGCCGGCGCCAGTTGACGTGGGCCTTCCTCAGTGGGCCTTCCTCAGTGGCCTTCCTCAGTGCAAATGAATGAGCACGACGTCCTTGAGGACGATCATCATCAAGCCGAGCGCGGCGGCAACCGACGTGATCAAGAGCAGCCGCTTGCCATCAACCCGGGCCGCGCGACCTGCTGACCATCCGTAGAAGATCATGAGCATGACCGCTACCACCAGTCCGACGTTAGCGGCAGCGGATGGCGAAGCCCCCAGCCATCGCGCCAGCAAGAGCGCCAGCAGCGGAAGATAGGACGCGCTGACCATAGGCCAGGTGGCTACCAGCGCCGTGCGGACCTCGAGCCATGTCGGCAGGCGACCGGCCTCGAGCTGCTCACCCAGAAGCTCGGCGTACTCTTCGGCGACCCAGTATACCAGCAGTGTGACGAGGACAGAGACTACGAGCTCCACGGTCGTGAGCCGGACTCCGGTGGCGGCGATGACCGCGGCGGTAATGATCGTTCCGTAGATCCCGGCCGCACGGCGCCTGCCACTGGACCTGGCTGCCCGCCCCGGCCGTTCCGCATGGGCCAGCTCTCCCACCGTGATTTTCACTTTCTGGTAGTGATCACCGTGTGTGCGCTTCCCGCCAGTCTGGTGGCTTCGCGATCGGCATCCATCACCCACGAGGGAGGACCCGCCGTCGATCCGGCGATGCCACGCTGGCATAGGGCTGGAAGTGAAGGTAGCCGTGCCGAAGCGAATACACCCGGATCAGGGAGATGGTGGTCATGCCATTGCACGAACGTGAGTCTGTCCGTGAACGCATCGAGGACTGCGTATTCGTCGGGCGCGACCTGACCCGGCAGGTCCCCAAGTACAAGTTCCCCCGGGACGAGTCAGCGCCAAAGGAAGCGTTCCAGGTGGTGGCGGACGAGCTGATGCTGGATGGCAATTCCCGGCAGAACCTGGCCACGTTCTGCCAGACGTGGGCGGAGCCCGAGGTTCTCGCGCTGATGGCGCTGTCGATCGACAAGAACATGATCGATAAGGACGAGTATCCGCAGACCGCTGAGATCGAGGCACGCTGCGTGCACATGCTGGCCGATCTGTGGCATGCGCCCGACTCGGCCAACACGGTGGGGGCGTCGGCTATCGGCTCCTCGGAGGCGTGCATGCTAGCGGGCATGGCGGCCAAATGGCGGTGGCGGGCCCGGCGCAAGGCCGAAGGCAAGCCGGCCGACAGGCCGAACATGGTGTGCGGTCCGGTGCAGGTGGTATGGCACAAGTTCGCCCGCTACTGGGACATCGAGATGCGCGAGGTGCCGATGTCTCCCGGTCACTACGCCATGGATCCAGAGTCCATGCTGGCGCGGGTAGACGAGAACACGATCATGGTCGTGCCGACGTTGGGCGTCACCTATACCGGGGCCTACGAGCCGGTCGAGGCCATGTCCAATGCCCTCGACCAGCTGCAGGCCGACACCGGCCTGGATATCGGCATTCACGTGGACGGGGCCAGCGGCGCCTTCCTCGCCCCGTTCTGCGCCCCCGACGTGAAGTTCGATTTCCGGCTGCCGCGAGTCAAGTCGATCAGCACCTCAGGGCACAAATTCGGACTGGCTCCGCTGGGCGTCGGCTGGGTCGTCTGGCGGGACCACGCGGAACTCCCCGAGGACCTCGTGTTCCATGTCAACTACCTGGGCGGCGACATGCCGGTCTTCCAGATCAACTTCTCCCGCCCGGCCGGGCAGATCATCGCGCAGTACTACAACTTCCTCCGCCTCGGATTCGAGGGGTACAAGGGCATCCACGATGCGTCCTATGCGATAGGCCAGTACCTAGCCGCCGAGATCGCCAAGGTGGGCCCTTTCGAGCTCCTATGCGATAGTAACCCCGCCACCGGGATCCCGACCGTCACCTGGCGGATCCGCGACGGTGCGGACCCCGGCTACACCCTGTTTGACCTGGCCGACCGGCTGCGCACCCGGGGCTGGCAGGTACCTGCCTACACCCTCACCGGGACAGCTTCCGACATCGCCGTGCAGCGCATCCTGGTCCGCCTGGGGGTGAGTCACGACATGGCCTCCCTGCTCCTGGACGACTTCCGGAACGCCGTGGCTCACTTCGCCAAGCATCCGGTCACCGTGCCCATGTCAAAGGAGGAAACCACCGGATTCAACCACTTGTAACTCCCGCATGACCGCTGATCCGTACCAGTACCTGTCGGCGGCAACGCGGCGCCGGATTGTCCTCCGGGCCGGCCGCCAGCCCGCGATAACTCACCCCGCGCGGATGAGGTGAGCTCCATGATCCTCCGCGTCCGCCGGCGGGCCGGGGGCGCGGTAGCTGCGGGACTGGCGGGACGGGAGGTGGTGCCGGGCCTGTACGCCGCCAGTGAAGATCTTAAGGGAGCACGAACGCGGCAGCCATGTCGTATGACCTGGTACGGGTGATGCCGGAGTGACGGAGGTTCGCTCCGGCATCTGCGCCTCGGTCCACATGCCCAACGGCCCCTGCTTTCCGCTAGCGGGACGTCGCGGTGTCGGGTGCCGGCCGGGACTCGGCGGGTTCGGCGGCTGGGAGCAGGAATGTGGCGCCCAGGCCAATGAGACCGATGAATGCCAGGACGATCATGGCGATGCCGTAGGAACGTTTGGGGTCGGCGAGACCGGACACCAGGATGGTGCCTGCGATGGCGGTGCCGAAGCACGACCCCAGGTTAGACACGCTGCGTGATACCCCGGATATCTCTCCTTGCAGCTGTTCGGGAAAGGCGGATTGCACCACATTGACCGACGGGGTGAGCATGACGCCCAGGCCCAGGCCAATGAGGAACAGTCCCGGGGCGAAGTACCAGGCGCCCGGGTGGCCCTTGACCATGGCCACCAGCAAAAAGACACCGGCGATGGTCGTCACGAAGCCGCTGATAATGAGCGTTCGCTGCTGGAACCGCTTGGCCAGGCGTCCGGCGGTGAGCGATGACAACAAGATGCCCACGGTGGCCGCGGTGAAGATCACCCCGGTCTGGATGGCGTTGTAATGCCGCACGACCTGCAGATAGGCGGATACTACAAACGATGAACCCATGAGCAGCAGCCACTGGACATTCTGGGTCACCAGGGCCAGGTTCGATGTGCGGTTGCGGAACAAGTCGGTGGAGAGCAGCGCCTCTTTGCCGGCCCGCTTACGGCTGCGGACCCAGGCGAAGAACCCGGCCAGAACGAGGGCTCCGGCCACGATCAGGACCGCCATGAGGGCGAGGTTGTTGTCGGCCGCCAGGATCCCGAGCACGACGATGACCAGGCCAGCGGCGGACAGGATCGCGCCCACCGTATCGAACGGGCGTGCCGGGTCCGCCGGGACCGGATCGGTGACGGCGCGGGCCAGAACCAGGATGATCACGATGATGGCGGCCTGGAAGACGAACGCCACCCGCCAGCTGATGGCCGTGGTGATCAGGCCCCCGATCAGCGGGCCCATGGCGGCGCCGATTCCTCCCAGGCCGCTGATCAGGCCGAACGCCCAGGCGCGGGACTTCATGTCGGTGAAAAGCATGGTGGTGAGGATGTACACCGGCGGGATCAGCAGGGCCGTGCCCACCCCCTCGAAAATCGAGTTGCCGAGAATCAGCACGCCGAGTCCGGGAGCGACAGCGCTCAGAACCGCCCCGACCCCGTAGACGGCCAGCCCGAGCGTGAAGCACCGTTTGCGGCCCACCTTGTCGGTGAGCTTGCCGCACGGAATCATGAGAGCGGCCATGACCAGCAGGAACAGGGTGATGCAGACCTGCACCCCCTGGACGGTGGTGTCGAGGTCGTGGCTGATGTCGTTGATCATGACGTTCATGTTCGAACCTGCGAAGCTGCAGATGAACTGGGCCAGCGCCAGCGGAATCAGCATCCTGCGCAACGACGCACCTACGGTCTGCCGGTCGCCCGGGTCGGTCATGACCGCAACCCGCCGTGGCCCCGGCCGCCCACGGCGCGGCCGGCCATGATCAGGTTTCGTTCCAAATCTGACATGCGAGACCTCTCACGTAGCGTTATCACTGATGGGCGACGGGTCGCGGCGGAACGAGCTCACCCGATGACGGCGAGCAACCGTGATCGGATCACACCCGAGATACACGTACTGCTTGACCAGCCGGGAGTCCCACGCTCCTGCTTCATAGAAGGTCAGCCATTGATATCCCTGAGGCCACGCCAGGGCCACGCACCTGGCCACTTCGGACACTCGGAGGAAGATCCCGGGGGGCGCCTCGAAGACATCGGTCAGCTGAACCTCAGCGCGGTAGATCGCGCGGCGAACAGGGGAAGTCTCCTCAAGCCAGCACAGCAAACCGCGGGCGCTGTCTTCCGAGGTAGTCCAGTTACTTCCGCGGCCGAAGTATGGCCAGACGCATGGCGCCACGCGCCACAGCGTCGACAGGCGGGACCGACGGGCCGGGACTGGCGCCACCGTCACAGCCTTCATGCATCCTCCCGAACCCGGCGGAAGCACGACAGGCAAGCTCGCTGCCGCAACTAACTCAAATCTCAGGCCTCCCGCGCGTCCTCGGCATCACCCGTCACGGGCGGTTCGCGGGCTGGAAACGGCGCAATCACCCAGGGCGGGTGAAGTCAGTTTCCTTCTGGATGAGGAGAGTAATGATCACGAAGCGACTGTGAGGATGGCGCCATGAATAACGACGCGAAAGGCAGGACCGGGCCGCAGTTCAGGACTGCCCCGCTGATGACCAGCGCCGTGCTGGTGGGGGTCGGTACCTTTTTCATCTTCACTGGCCTGGCCGTGGGCGGCTCGCATCTGCTGTCGGCGACGCGGCGGTGGGTGAAGGAGATGGAAGTGCCGCCGAGCGAGCTGGCGAAGCTGAAGTATGCGCAAGCCAGAGCCGCGGTGGCCGCCGGTACGGCCGCTTGGCAGAACGGGAGCCAGACCCAGGCGGCCGGCGTTTCGTGACCTTCGGCCGCGCGGGTCGCGGTCACCGGTTGACGTCCGGCTCGCTGATGTAACGCTGGTACGCCTTCTCCAGCTCGGGCGAGCCGGGCGGCTCCATATAGGCACCGATGGTCCTGAGCTGAAATCCGCAGAAATCCAGCGCTTCCTGCTCCTCGGTGCGCAGCTCCCGAAGGTGCGATTGCAGGATGGCGCGGTGGGCTATGTCCACCTGCCCCAGCGCCTCATGCGCGGCGCGGCGAATTGCGATGTTGAGCACGCGCATCTGATCATCGCTGATGAATCCCGCTCCGCCGACCGGGTTGTCCGGGTCGAACGCCCGGCTGCCGTGGAACGGCTCTAGCGCGTTCCGGACCGACTGCGCCACGACCCAGGTCCGGAACTGCTCATAGTTGATCTTCCCGGCGACCTGCTCAATGCAGGCCAGCAGGTCGGCGGTAGTCATACGGTGCTCGTTTCGGCGGGGGCACGGCACCGGAGGGCGCCAGGTCGATGGTCCGCGATGAAACTGGCCATGGCCTGGAAGTTACCTGTAGGTAACCTGGTGGCCCGTTCTGACGGCTTGCTGGTCCTGTGCTCTACCGCACGTCCAGGCCGATGACGGCGCGACGAGTTGAACGTGACGGCGCGAGGCGGTAAGGGGAGTTCCCTGCAGGCTTATTTCCCATCCTGTAGCGTCATCGACCATGACGTTAGCTGGGAGCGGTGGGGTCTTCGTCAGCTACCGGCGGCAGGAAAGCAGCCATCTGGCCGGTCGGCTGTACGACCGCTTGGCCGATCGTTTCGGCGAGGATCAGGTCTTCATCGACGTGGACACGATCGAGCCTGGCGTGGATTTCGCCCAGGAGATTTTTCGGGCGGTGGCGGCCTGCAAGGTCCTGCTGGCGATCATCGGCCCGGCCTGGCTGACTGCGGCCGACGAACGGGGCCGACGCCGATTGGATGACCCGGACGATATCGTCCGGCTGGAAGTCGAGGCGGCCCTGGCCCGCGACGTGCGCGTCATCCCGATCCTGGCAGAGGGCGCGGTCATGCCATCGCGGCACGATCTGCCGGAGAGCCTGGCGACCCTGGCCCGCCGAAACGCACTGCCGATCCGGCACGACAGCTTCCGTTCCGACGCCGGACGCCTGATCACGGCCATCGAGCGGGTCCTGACGGTAGCCGGCACCGCGAAAGCCTCCGATCCTCCCGGCGTCCGGCCTGCCGGAAATCCTCCTGGCACGGCAGCCCGCAAGGGTTCCGAGCGTGTCGGCACCGACGTCGACCGGGCTGCCCGGTTCCTGGCTTATGCCGAACGCATCGCCAGCTCCATCACCTACGGGTCCGCCAAGGCCTCGGCGCTGAGCAGCATCGCGCGGGCAGTGGCGGCCAGCGACCCCGACCGGGCTGCCCGGCTCCTGGCCGATGCCGAACGCGCCGCCAGCTCCATCACCGACGAGTCCGCCAAGGCATTCGCGCTGCGCGACGTCGCGCAGGCAGTGGCGGCCAGCGACCCCGGCCGGGCCGAACGCATCGCCAGCTCCATCACCCACGGGTCCGCCAAGGCCCCGGCGCTGAGCAGCGTCGCCCAGGCAGTGGCGGCCAGCGACCCCGACTGGGCTGCCCGGCTCCTGGCCGATGCCGAACGCATCGCCAGCTCCATCACCCGTGGGTCCGCCAAGGCCCCGGTGCTGATCAGCATC
>Ga0335082_10002500_pt1 | contig 19791 bp, 16 predicted proteins | sample Lox_Sample_41_FD_206718 | JGI IMG/M metagenome (GOLD analysis project Ga0335082, IMG submission 206718) | Soil microbial communities from Loxahatchee National Wildlife Refuge, Florida, United States - Lox_Sample_4.1 | ecosystem: Environmental > Terrestrial > Soil > Wetlands | place: USA...
GCGATGGACCGCGCCGGGAGCGCCCGCGGGACGACGCTGCGCGCGGTCTTGTGCCTCGACATGGCGCTCGAGAAGCTCGGCGGGCGCGTCCACCTCGGCGTCCGCCGCTCGCCGCTCCGCACGCCCGAGGAGACGCTCGCGCTCGCGCGCTCCATCCGCGACAAACGCGGCGTCGTCCTCCACGGCCTGCTCGCCTACGAAGCCCAGGTCGCCGGAATGGGCGACGACAGCCCGTTTCAGCGGAGTCAGAACCGCGTGAAGCGCTGGATCCGCCGCGCGAGCGTGGTCGACGTCGCCGCGCGCCGCGCCGCGATCGCCAAGGCGCTCCGCGACGAAGGCTTCGAGCTCGCGCTCGTCAACGGCGGCGGCACCGGCTCGCTCGACACGACGACGCCCGAGAGCGGCGTCACCGAGGTCGCCGCCGGCAGCGGCCTCTTCAAGCCGCATCTCTTCGACTACTACCGCGCGCCGTACATGCGCGAGCTCGAGCCGGCCGCGTTCTTCGCGCTCGAGGTCGTCCGCCGCCCGTCGCCCGAGGTGGTCACGTGCGGGGGCGGCGGGTACGTCGCGTCGGGGTCGGTCGGGCCGGACAAGGCGCCTCTTCCTTGGCTCCCGCGCGGCCTGCGGCTCTTGCCCATGGAAATGGCCGGCGAAGTGCAGACGCCGCTCGACGTGCGCGAAGCCGAAGCCCCGCTCGCGCTCGGCGACCGCGTCGTTTTCCGCCACGCGAAGGCCGGCGAGCTCATGGAGCGATTCGCCGAGGTCCTGCTCGTCGAGCGCGGCCGGATCGTCGAGCGCGTCCCCACCTACCGGGGCCGCGGATGGTGCTTCCCGTAGGCGAACTGCTCATGGCGCTCGCGAGCCACATGAGTAAGTTGCGCGTACACTTCTCATGTCGGCCGTGACTTCCACTTCCGTTCCCGTCGCCCACCAACCCGAGCCCTACGTCCGCGTCGAGGGGATTCACGTCCTCCGCGTGCGCGGCACCGATTACGAGATGGGCCGCCAGCACGGCGAGCTCCTGCGCGAGTCGATTCCGCGCGGCCCGCTCCCGTACTTCGCCCACTACGTCGAGAAGCTCCTCTCGGCCGGGCTGCTCGGCCCGTTCGGCGGTGTCTCGTCGCGCGTCATCGGTCGCGCGCTCTCGATGACGGTCGGGCGCCGCATCGCGAAGCGCTTCCCGGCGCGGATCCGCGAAGCGATGGACGGCCTCGCCGACGGCGCGGGCATGTCGCGCAAGGAGCTGATGCGCGCGGTGACGATGCCGGAGACGTATCTCTGGGTCGGCGCCTGCTACAAGAAGATCTTCCGCGCGCCGATCGGCCGGCGCCACGGCGTGCCGGTGCTCGGCTGCACGAGCGCGATCGCGTGGGGAGACGCGACCAAGAGCGGCCGCATGCTCCACGGCCGCAACTTCGACTACCAGGGCGTCGGCGTGTGGGATCGCGAGCAAGCGGTGGTGTTCCACGAGCCGAAGGGCGGGCAGCGCTACGTCTCGGTCGCCGCGGCGGGCGTGCTCCTCGGCGGCGTCACCGCGATGAACGAGTCGGGGCTCTCGCTGGTCGTCCACCAGCACATCGCGTGCACCGACTTCGATCTCGACGGGCTCCCCGTCGGCGTCGTGGGCGACGAGGTGATGCGCCACGCGAAGACGCTCGACGACGCGCGCCGCATCCTCGACGCGCACACGCCGAACGGCGCGTGGACGTACGTCATCACGTCGGCGCGCGAGAACCAGGCGATGGCGTACGAGGTGACGAGCGATCGCCGCGCCGTCGTGTACCCGCAGGATCTCGAGGGCCCGCACCCGGCGACGTCGAAGGGCGGAGTCTTCGGGTACTCGAACGTCTACCTCCACAAAAACCTCCACGAGACCGAGGTCGACTTCTACCCGTCGTACTGGCGCAACAACATGGCGCGCTTCCGTCGCGCCAACGCGCGCCTCCACGAGGAGTACGGCGCGATCGACGGAGACGTCATCGCGGGCATCCTCGGCGATGTGGGCGAAGAGGGCGCGTGCCGGTTCTCGGCGATCTCCGCGCTGACGACGGTCGCTTCGGTCGTGTTCGACGCGGGGAGGGGGCTCGTCTACGTCGCGACCGGGAGGCCCCCGGTCAGCAATCGCTCGTACCTCGCGTTCGACCTCGCGCGCGGCGTGGCGCGAACGGACGTGCCTCACCTCGTCGGCGGGCGCGCCTCGGACGACGCGGTCGGCGCGTTCGACGCGTACCGGGACGCCTACGAAGCGCACTTCAACCACGGCGACGTCGCGACGGCGCGCCGTCACGTCGGGCGCGCGCGCGCGCTCCAGCCGGCGCAGCCCGTGTACGCGTTCGTCGACGGGCTCCTCGCGCTCGCCGAGAAGGACGGTCGAGCTGCGCTCGGCGCGTTCGACGACGCGCTCGCGCTCGGTCACGCCGATCCCGAGCGCCTCGCGGCGTTTCGGCTGTGGCGCGGCCGCGCGCTCGACGCGATGGGCCGCCGCGAGGACGCGCTCGCCGAGTACCGCGCCGCGCGCGTGGGCGACCCCAACGTTCGTCGCGCGGCCGAGAAGAACGCCCGCGCGCCGTGGACGCAGAAGTCGCCCGCGGTCGAGTGGAGCTTCGGCGACGTCATTTCTCCGTGAAACTCCTGGCGCGCCCCCGCGCGTGTGCCCAGAGTTCAATGTGTTCCAGCACGCGACGGTCCTCGACGGTTTGCGCCTCCGCTACCTCGACGTCGGCGCGCAGAACGGCGAGCCGCCGCTGTTGCTCCTCCACGGTCTCGCCTCGCGCATCGAGGAGTACGACGACCTCGTCGCCGCGCTCGACCCGTCGCATCGCCGGATGATCGTGCTCGACCTCCCGGGCAACGGCTACTCGGACAAGCCGGACCGCCCTTACACGTTGCGCTTCCTCGAGGACGCGGCGCTCGCGCTGCTCGACAAGCTCGGCGTCCGCCGCGCGAACGTCGCCGGCGGCAGCCTCGGCGGGAACCTCACGCTGCGCCTCGGACTGCGCGAGCCCGAGCGGTTCGGCAAGCTCGCGGCGTGGGCGCCGGCGGGCGCGTGGGAGCCGCACCGCGTCTGGCCGCGCCTCCTGCGGCTCCTGCCGTGGAAGCTCGTGTTCTGGCCGGCGCTGCGCGTGCAGTCGCGCTTCTGGTACCACCCGCGCTGGCCCGGTCGTCGCGCGGCGCTCGAGCGCGCGTTTCGTCACTACCACGAGGTGTACTGCGCGGGCTTCCTCCGCATGTACTGCGACCTCGGCTTCGAGCAGGTGACGACGTCGCTCTTCCCCGTCGCGCGAAAGATCCGCCAGCCGACGCTCCTCGGCTGGGGCGACCAAGACAACGGCCTCAACATGGGCGACGGCGTGCGCCGCCTCGAGAAGCTCATCCCCCACGCCAAGCTCGTCGTGTTCCGCGACGCGCGACACTCGCTCGCGAACGAGGTCCCCGGGCCGCTCGCGTCGAGCATCGACCGCTTCTTGAAGACCGACGACTGATATCATCGGCTCATGCGCTTCTTCGCGCCGTGCCTCCTCGCGTTGCTCGTCGCAGCCTCGTGCGGCGGCAAGATCTCCGACGGAGATGCCGGTACGGACGGCGGCGACTCCGCGGCCTGCGTGCCGGTCGGCGGCGCGTGCACCGCCTCCGTCGACTGCTGCACGGGCGACGTCTGCTCGGGCAACGTCTGCACCGACCAGCCCCCGACGTGCGTGCCCGACGGCGCGAAATGCTCGGCGTCGGCCCCGTGCTGCTTCGGCACGTGCCAGTCCGGAATCTGCAGCTCGAAGGGACCGCCGCCGCCGACGTGCAACCCCGACGCGGAGCCGTGCAACGCGCCGAGCGATTGCTGCTCGCAGCTCTGCACCGATCACGTGTGCGGGCCGCTCGACGCCGGAGTCGGCTGCGGGGTCGGGAGCACGAAAGCGTGCGACCAATGCGTCGCCACGTCGTGCTGCTCGTCGATGGCCGTGTGCGTCCACGCGACGGAGTGCGCGTCGTGGTACGACTGCGTGCAGACCTGCGAGCAGCAAGGCGAGAGCGCGTTCGCGTGCACGAAGGGAACGTGCGGGCCGCCGACGACGCCCGAAGAACAGACGCTCTACGCGTGCGCCCAGAACGCGTGCGGCCCCGAGTGCACGAAGGATTGACTCAGGCCCGTCGACGCGCCGTGGCCTTGGCGCCTTCGAGCACGAGCGAGATCACGCCCCGCATCACCGACTCGTCGACCGGCTCGTGGAAGACCAGCGCGCGCATCAGGATGGGCATGAACACGACCTGCTGCGCGAGCTCGACCGACGTGCCGCGCGGGAGCTGACCCGCCTCGATGGCGCGCTCGAAGATCTTCGCGTGCGCCGCGCGGATCTCGGCGCGCACCTCCGCGGCCACCGCGTCCACCTCGGGGTCGTGGTGCGCGCCGAGCATGATGCGCGCGGCGGCGCGGCCGCTGGGCGACGTCGCGTAGGCGACCACGTTTCGGAGGGCCTGGAGGAGGTCGCGCTCGATCGAGCCGGTCGGCGCGACGGCGTGCGGCTTCACCGTCGCGCGGATGGTCGCGACCACGAGGTCCTTCTTCGTCGGCCAGCGCCGGTAGACGGTGGTCTTGTTGACGCCCGCGCGCGCCGCGACGTCCTCGATGCGCAGGGCGCCGTAGCCCTTGTCGCCGAGCTCCGCGGTCGTCGCGTCGAACACCGCCTCGACGACCCGCGCGGCGCGGTCCCCCTCGAGGACTCCCTCGGTGCGGCGGGTCTTCGGGCGTCGGCGGGGCATACAAAACTTAATGGCAACTAAACGTTGCCAAGTCAACTTCCGGGGTTATGGTCCATGGCAACTAACCGTTGCCAAGTGGAAGGACGGGATCATGAGCATGCAGGCGACAGCGGGGGAGACGGAAGTCGCGGCGCCGGCTTCGGGGTTCTCGCGGTGGCGGCGCGCCGTCGCGATCGGGGCGCTCGCGGTCGTCGCCGCGATCGGCGGCGGGCGCTGGTGGGTGTACGCGCAAGGGCACGAGTCGACCGACGACGCCCAGGTCGACGCGGAGGTCGTCGCGGTGCCCGCGAAGATCACCGCGACCGTCGAGAAGATCCACTTCGTCGAGAACCAAGAGGTGAAGGCGGGCGACCTCCTCGCCGAGCTCGACGACGACGCGCCGCGCGCGCGGCTGGCGCAGGCGGAGGCGAGCCTCGAGTCCGCGCAGGCCGCGGCGGACGCGGCGGACGCCGACGCGCGCGCCGCGGAGACGAACGCGACGGGCGGCAAGGCGATCGCGGACGCGTCGCTCACGACCGCGAGCGTCGCGGCGGCCACGGCGCGCGAGCAGCTCGTCGAGTCCGCGGCGGCGATCCGCTCGGCGCAAGCCGCGTACGATCAAGCGAAGCTCGACCGCGACCGCGCCGCGTCGCTCTACGCCGAGAGCACCATCCCGAAGAGCCAGATGGACCAAGCCGACACCGCGCTCGCCGTGGCGCGCGCGAACCTCGACGGCGCCCGCGCCCACGACGGCACGCTCCGCACGGGCGTGGCGCAGGCGGCGAGCCGCGTCGGCGAGGCGTCCGCGCGCGCCACGCAGGCGAACGACGTCGCCACGCTAATCGCGCAGGCCCGCGCCCGCGCGAAGTCCGCCCACGCCCAGGTCGCCACGGCCGCGGCCGCGCGCGATCTCGCCGCGCTCGACGTCTCGTACACGAAGATCGTCGCGCCGGCCGACGGCGTCGTGTCCAAGAAGACGATCGCCGAAGGCCAGAACGTCACCGCCGGCCAGGCGATCGTGCAGCTCGTGACGCCGGGAGTCTGGGTCACGGCGAACTTCAAGGAGACGCAGCTCGAACGGATGCACGTCGGCCAGCGCGTCGCGCTGACGGTCGACTCGTTCCCCGGCACCAAGATCGAAGGTCGCATCGAGAGCCTCGCCGGCGCGACCGGCTCGCGCTTCACGCTCCTGCCGCCCGACAACGCGTCCGGCAACTTCACCAAAGTGGTGCAGCGCGTGCCCGTGCGCATCCAGGTGTCGAGCGTACCGGGCAAGATCGTCCTACGGCCGGGCATGAGCGCGGACGTCACGGTCGACACGAAGGGCTGACCATGCCGCGCGGCCAGAACAAGTGGCTCATCGCGGCGGCGGTCGCGATCGGCGCGCTGATGGAGATCATCGACACGAGCATCGTGAACGTGGCGCTGACCGACATGCAGGCGTCGCTCGGCGCGACGCTCAGCCAGGTGAGCTGGGTCGTCTCGGCGTACAGCATCGCGAACGTCATCATCCTGCCGCTCAGCGCGTGGCTCGGCGCGCGCTTCGGGAAGAAGCGCTACTTCGTCTTCTCGCTCGTCGGGTTCACGCTCTCGTCGATCATGTGCGGGATGGCGACGTCGCTCGAGGCGCTCGTCCTCGCGCGTGTCCTCCAGGGCCTCACCGGCGGCGGGCTCCTCGCGAAGGCGCAGTCGATTTTGTTCGAGACCTTCCCGCGCGAGGAACAAGGCACCGCGCAAGGCTTCTTCGGCGCGATCGTCATCGCGGGCCCGACGATCGGGCCGACGCTCGGCGGCTACCTCGTGACCAACGTCGGGTGGCGCTGGATCTTCTTCGTCAACGTGCCCGTCGGCATCGCGGCGATCCTGCTGACGACGTGGGCCCTCCCGCGCGACGAAGCGTCGGACGCGAAGTCGCCGATCGACTGGGCCGCGATCGCGCTCCTCACGGTCGGCATCGGCTCGCTGCAGACGTTCCTCGAGCAGGGCAACGACGACGACTGGTTCGAGTCGTCGTTCATCGTGGCGCTCGCGGTCGCGGCGGTCATCGGCATCGTGGCGTTCGTCGTGCGCGAGCTCCGCTCCGAGCACCCGGTCGTCGACCTGCGCGTCCTCCGCTACCGCTCGCTGTGGGCGGGGAGCCTGCTCTCGGTCGTGGTCGGCATGGCGCTCTACGGCGCGCTCTTCGCGATCCCCATCTTCGCGAGCACGATGCTCCACTACACCTCGCAGCAAGTCGGGCTCCTGCTCCTTCCGGGCGCGCTGACGTCCGCGCTCGTCATGCCGATCAGCGCGAAGCTCGCCAATCGGCTCGATCCGCGGATCCTCCTCGTGATCGGCGCCGTCGTCCTCACGGCGGCGCTTTCGATGCTCGTCCGGCTCTCGCCGCAGACGAGCGGAGACGATCTCTTCTGGCCGCTCGTCGTGCGCGCCCTCGGCACGGTGCTCATGTTCCTTCCGCTCCAGCTCGCCGCGATGGGGCCGGTGCCGAAGAAGGACATCGCGGCCGCGACCGGCCTCTTCAACCTCACACGCCAGCTCGGAGGCTCGGTCGGCGTCGCGCTCCTCACGACCCTGCTCACGCGCCGGCAGGCCTTCCACCGCTCGGTGCTGGTCGAAAAGCTCGCCTCGAGCGACCCGTCCACGCTCGATCGCGTCGCCGCCTACACGCAGGCCATGCTCGCCAAGGGATTCTCGCTCGCCGACGCGCGCGACAAGGCGCACGCCCTGCTCGACGCGGTCGTGAGCCAGCAGTCGGCCGTGATGTCGTTCGGCGACACGTTCTGGGCGACGGCGGCGCTCATCGTGGTCACGCTGCCGCTCGTGCTCCTCCTCGGCAAACCGCAGGCGGGCGCGAAGGTCGAGATCGGTCACTGAGCGTTGTAGGATGATCGGCGGTGAAGCGCGCCGTCGTCGTCCTCCTTCTCGCCGGAAGCTGTTCGAGCGAGGCGCCGCTCACGATCCCGGACGGGTGCCAGCCCCTCGAGGGCGATCTCTCGTGCTCGCTGCCGTATCCGTCCGACTTCTACCGTGCCAACGGCGTCGTCGGCATGAGCGGCGCGGCCAAGCCCGTCACCGGCGCGGGCGTCGACGCCGACAACGTCACCGCGCTCGGCGCCGACGGCTTCTCGCGCCAACCGGCGATCGTGTGCGCGATCCCCGACGCGGTCGTCGCCGACGGGCTGCAGAACGTCGTCGACGATCCGACGCCGACCCTCGACGCCGCGACGAGCGCGACGCTCCTCGTGCGCGCCGACACCGGCGAGCTCGTCGCGCACTACGTCGATCTCGATCCGAATCCGGACGATCCGAGCCAGGTCCCGATCATGATTCGCCCGTTTTCGCAGCTCGAGCCGGGCGTGCGTTACGTCGTGGCGCTGCGCGGCGTGAAGAACGCGAGCGGCGGGCTCGCCGCGCCGGCCGAGGGCTTCCGCCGCATCCGCGACCAGGACACGTCGCGCGATCCGGCGCTCGCGCCCGTCGCCGCGCGCTTCGAGACCGACGTCTTCCCGGTGCTCGCGAGCCTCGGCGTCGCGCGCGGCTCGCTCCAGCTCGCGTGGGACTTCACGACCGAGAGCAAGTCGTGGCCGGAGACCGATCTCCTCGATCTCCGCGCGCTCGTGCAGGCGTGGCTCGACGCGAACACGCCCGTCGTCACCATCGGCGAGGTCGACCCCGGCACCGCGGAGTACTGGGAGGTCATCAAGGGCACGATCACCGTCCCGCTCTACCTCGATCAGCCGGGGCCCGGCGGGCGGCTCTTCCGCGGCTCGGACGGCAAGATCGCGCAGAACGGCACCACCGACGTTCCGTTCGTCATCGACATCCCGAACACCGTCCACGATCAGGCCGACCCGGGACGCGCGCTCGCGTTCGGTCACGGCTTCTTCGGCAACACCGACGAGACCGACGGTCAGGCCGCGCGCACGCTCCTCTCCACGCTCCACGCCGTCACGTTCGCGATCGACTGGTGGGGGATGTCGAAGGACGACCTCGGGAACGTCGTCGGCCTCATCACGAACACGCCGGCCGACATCGGCACGTTCGTCGAGCGCGTCGACCAGGCGATGGTGAACTGGATGGTGACGACGCGCGCCATCAAGACCTCGTTCGCGAACGCCGCCGAGCTCCACCGCCCGAGCGCCGGGCCGCTCCTCTACGATCCCGCGCACGTCTATTATTTCGGCGCGAGCAACGGCGCGCTCCTCGGCGGCACGATGACCGCGCTGAACCCCGACGTCGAGCGCGCGGTGCTCAACGTGGGCGGCGCGAGCTGGGAGACCATCATGCCGCGCTCGAGCCCGTTCGCGGGCCTCGAGTTCTTCGTGCACTCGGCGATGCAGACCGAGATGGGTACGCAGCTCTTCGACGCGATGCTCGCGAGCGCGCTCGACCGCATCGACCCCGCGACGTTCGCGCCGTACCTCATCGGCTCGTCGCTCCCCGGCAACCCGAACCGGCAGATGCTCCTCCAGATCGGCATCGGCGACGCCGAGGTGCCGAACCCGGCGGGCTTCTTCTACGCGCGCACGCTCGGCCTCTCGATGGTGCAGCCGTCGCCCGAGACCGCGTGGAACGTCCCGCTCGCCGACGCGTCGACCCTGCAGTCGGCGATCACAGTGTGGGATTTCGGCATCAGCCCGGACGTGTACCGCACCGCGACGCCGCCGGCGGCGAACGACGTGCACAACGGCCTCCGAAACGTGCCGACCGCGATGCAGCAGATGGACGCGTTCTACTCTCCCACCGGCGCCGTCACCGATCCGTGCAGCGGGCCGTGCACGGCGCCATGACTCCGGAGAACGGGCTCCTCTCGGGGGGCGCGCGAGCTCCGAGCGGCGCGGCGTCGTCGTCGTCGTCGCGTACCGGAGCACCGAGCTCGAGCTCGGCCGCGCCACGTCGTCGGTCGTCCGGCGGGCACCCTCTCGCCGCTCCCGGCGGACGGGAGCGTCGTCGGTCTCTCGATCTTCCACGCCGCGTTCGTGGTCGCGTCCGCGGTGCACCTCGCGCGCGCGCGCGTCACGGCATGACGTCGAGCGAGGCGGTCGCGCGGCACGCGAGCGTGCAGTCGTGGCCCGCGACCGGCGACTCCACGTACGAGTAGGTGAGGCTGCCCGAGAGCGAGCCCTCGATGCGCTGCTCGGTGCGCCACGTGCAGCGGTCGCCCTGCGGAAAATCGTACGTGCTCGCCGTGCACGCGTCGACCCAGCCGCCCGCGCCGCCGACGAACGCCGCGCGCTCGAAGACCACCATCGTCCCCGACGGGCACTGCATGACGCGGCCGACCTCGCCGTTTGTTACCTTGTTATCGTAGTAACATCGAGGGTCGAGCGCGAGGCCGCGCACGCGCACCGTCGCGACCGGCGTGCACGTCGCGATGTCCGGCGCGCCGCGGTCGCACACCCCGGGCGGCGCGGGCGGCGCCGTCTCGAGGGTGGGAGCGCGATAGACCGCGACGGTGACGGGGACGTACTCGCTGCCCTCGTTCCAAGGACAGCACGCGGCCAAGAAGACGACGGCGAGGGCGCGCATCGCGGAAGCATAGCGCGCCATCGGCAGAGGCGGTAAGCATGCCCCATGGCGCACTGGGAACACCGCGACGAGCCGAAATGGAAGAGCTTCCGATACAACCAACCGTACGCGAAGGGGCTCGAGCGCCTGAAGAACGAGGTGCTCGCGAAGACCGACTTCGATCCCGCCACGCTCTGGCAATGGGGCACGATGCAGGCGATGGCGCTCATCGAGGTGCTCGGCGCTTGCGAGGAGAAGTTCGGCGAGGAGGGGCAGAAGGTCGTGTGCGACTCGCTCCGCAAGATCGGGCTCGACGTGGGGCGGCAGATCCTCGCGGGCGTCGAGATCCCGCCCGAGTTGAGCGCGGCCGAGTTCGCGTCGTTCTACGCGACGGTCATCAACCGCATCGCCTACGCGTCGCTCGAGGACGCCCGGCTCGAAAAGGACGGCACGGCGACGTTCGACATCGTCTGGTGCCCGCACCAGGACCACTACGGCGCGTTCGACTGCCGCGTGCAGCGCTACTTCGTGCAAGGCATGCTCGAGGCCGCGAAGGAGAGGGCGGGCGACTTCGGCTTCGACGTGCGCTTCGACACCACCATCCCGAGCGGCGCGAAGACGTGTCACTTCACCATGTGGAAGCCGACCGACGAAGAAAAGAGCGCCTGGCAGAAGATGACGCACGACATCGAGGTGAAGGCGCTCGTTCGGGGAAGAAAACGCGCTGCCGATCGTACGACGTGAGGTGAGGCGTGGTTTCTTTCGGCGCGAGTGGGTGTTTCCGGCGCTCGCGCTCGCGTTCGTGAGCGCGCAGGCGCGCGCCGGACGCGACGATCTCGCGGCGCAGGCCGCCGGCGAGATGCACTGCAACAGCGTGAGCATCGTGCAGGCATCGCCGACCGAGTTCCTCGCGACGGGATGCGGCCAGGAGCACGTCTACGCGTGCCACGCGGACGGCGACTGCGCGTCGGAGGACGCGCCGCGCGTGACGGTCGCCGGCTCGGACGATCCCGGCGACGACGCGGCGGCGGAGGCGGTCGCGTCCGCGCTCACCGACATGGCGTGCGCGTGCGCGAGCGCGGGGCTCGCGTCGCACGGGTCGCATTCGTCGCATCACGCGTCCTCGAGCTCGCACCACAAGAAGCGGTCTCAGTAGCTGTCGCTCGAGCCGCCGCCGCCCGAGCTTCCGCCGCCGCCGCTGTAGCTCGTGTCGATCGTCGACGAGCTGGACGAATCCGAAGAGAACGACGACGAGGACGACGACGTGTCGACCGAGGACGACGTCGACGACCAGGACGAGCCCGTGTCCGAGCCCGAGGACGACGAGGACGTGTCGAAGGACGCCGCTCCCGAGTACGAAGAGCCGCCCTTCGGCATTCGCCAGTACGCGACGATCGCGCTGGAGAAGCGAAACTCCTTGGACCTGATGCGAAGCCACCAAAGAACGATGTTGGCGGCGACGAGCACGAAGATGCCGACGTAGAACCAACCGACGATCGCGTCCGCGTCGTACCGCAAGACGACCGGGTCGAACGGATCGGGCAGCGCGCCGACGTCGGCGGCGCTCCACTTGCTCCCGAAGAAGAAGAAGAGCCAAACGAGCACGGGGAGCAAGAGAGCGAGCTCGATGATGCCGGTCCCCAGCCCGGCCAGGATCCCGAGCCCGGCGAGGATCCACGCGTAACGGCGCCGGAGCGGGGCGTGGTCGTCGGGCGGCCGGCGCGGCGCGGACGGCGCGGTTGCGGCGGGCGTGGGCGGTGCGGTTGCGCTGGGCGTGGGGACGGGGACCTGGACGGATTCGTCCAAGATGCGCGGCATCGCGCAGCTCCCGAGCGCCTCGGCGATGCGCGTCGTGCCGTCGTCGACCGCGAGATCGATGCGGTCGGCCTTCATGTGCGGAGAGACGTGCTGGCGAAGGATGTCGTTCGCCTGCAGATCCGTGAGAGAGCCTTCGAGGCCTCGGCCCACTTCGATCCGCACGCGCCTCTCGCTCGGCGCGAGGACGAGCAAGACGCCGTTGTCCTTCTTGGCGTCGCCGATTTTCCAGGCGTTGAACGCCGCGCTCGCGACGTCCTCGATGGAGTTGCCGTCCAGCGTCGTGGGGACGAAGACGGCGACGTGGTTGCCGCACGCTTTTCGGTAGCGGGCGAGCTTCTCGTCGACGCGGTCCGCTGCGTGTCGGTGAGACGATGCGACGGATCGGTCACGTAGCCGGCGATGTGCGGCGGCGCGTAGCCGGCGCGGGCCGGCGTCGCCGCGAGCCAAGTGAGGAGCAGCGCGACGAGGACGTTCCACGCGGTGCGCCAGCTCTTCACTCGTCCAACATACTACGGCGGGATGGTGCCGCAGAGGTGCGCGGCGTGCTCGCGGCCGAGCATCAGCGTGACCGCGGCGCGCGAGCCCGGGTGGAGGCGCTCGTAGAGCGCGATCTCCGCGTCGCGGTACGGAAGGAATGCGTGGGACGCCGCCGCGACCGCTTGCTTCGCTTCGGGCTCGGCGCCCTCCGCGGCGGCGAGACGGTCGCGCAGCGTCTCGCGCGCCGACGCGAGCTCCTCGGGCGTGACCGGGCTCGCGACGAACGTTCGGATCGTCTGGAGGCGGACGCGCCGCTCGTGGAGCAGCGAGCGAATCTCGTCCGCCATCGCGGGCGAGCGGGCCGTGCCGCCCGCGTAGCGGTCGTACGTCACCTCGCCGAGCTTGCGCGCGTAGACCTCGTACGCGGCCGTCGCGACGTCGAAGAGCGGCCGCGCGTCCGAGGGGAGCTCGTGGCGAATGCGGCGCATCCAGGCGCGCTCGCTTTGGGCGTGCTCCGTCGCGCAGTCGGTCATGGCGAGGGTCGTCTGCGCGTAGGCGTCGCACGAGTCGAGCGGGCTTCCTCTCGTCCCGGCGTGCGTGAGCACGGCGAGCACCGAGGCGTCCGCGAAGCATCTCGCGAGGAGCTCGCGCGCGCGCGGCACGTCGGCCGGGCCGCCCGTTCCGTCGATCAGCGAGACCGCGAGCTCCAGCGTCGCGAGGTCCGGCGAGCCGCCGCTCGCGCACGCGTCCTTCGGGACCGTCCGCTCGAGGCAGCGGCGAAGCGCCGTCGCGCTCTCGGCGGCGCCGCCTTTCGCGAACACGCCGCACCCGAGGTCGTCGTAGTGCTCGTCGAGCGAAACCGGCGCGACGGACGACGACGCGACCGGCGCCACGGTGACGGCCGCGGGCCCCGCGCTGCACGCAGTCAGCGAAGCGAGCAGGAGGAGGCGAGTCATGCGGGTAGAACGCTCGACCGACGAGCGCGTATTCTCGCCCCATGCCCCATGAATCGCGCGCTCGCCGCCGCGGGAGCAGGCGCCGCCCGTGACCTTCAGGCGCCGAGCCTCGCCCGCGTCAGCCCGAACGCCGCGCGCGTGAGGGCGTCGAGGACGCGCGTGGGCACGAGCTGGAAGAGCGCGATGACCGCCCAGAACCGCCTCGGCGCGACGTAACGCGAGCAGGGCCGCGCCGCGAGCGCCGCGTGGAGGAGCGCGCGCGTCGTGTGCTCGGTCGACGCGGCGAGGGCGGCGAAGCGCTCCTCGAACGACTCGATGTTCGCGTAGACCGGCGCCCAGCGCGACCCGCTCGCGCGCGCCGCTTCCGCCTCCGCGACCGTCCGCGTCGCGAACGAGGTGCGGATGGTGCCCGGCTCCACGAGGACCACGTCGACGCCGAACGCCTTCATCTCCATCCGCATCGCGTCGTTCAGCGCCTCGAGCGCGTATTTCGTCGCGTGGTAGGCGCCGAGCATCGGCGCCGGGACGCGACCGCTCACGCTGCCGACGTTCACGACGCGGCCGGCGCGGCGCTCGAGCATGGGCCCGACGAACCGCTTCGTGACGGCGACGAGACCGAACACGTTCGTCTCGAACTGCTCGCGGAGCGCGCCCTCGTCCATCTCGACGATCGGTCCCGCGGTGGCGTAGCCGGCGCTGTTGACGAGCACGTCCACGCCGCGCCCGCCCGTCGCCTGCATGACGAGCTCGAAGGCGGCGTCGATGCTCTCGCGCGAGGTGACGTCGAGCGGGACGGGAAGCATGCCGTGATCTTGCGCGAGCGCGTCGAGCGCGGCGCGATTGCGGCCGGCGGCGAAGACGCGGTGGCCCCGCGCGGCGAAGGCTTTGGCGGCGTCGAGGCCGATGCCCGACGTCGCGCCCGTGACGAGGATGTCCATGGGCGCGTGACTTAAGCCGCGCGCCGAGCGCGTCAAGGAAGCAAGATTTTGCCGCGCGAGCGCAAGTTGCGAGCGATCAAGCGGGCGCGAACGCGCGCTGCGCGCGCGGAACGCCCTTCAGCTCGTGGGCGCCGAGGTCCTCGAGCGCGACGCCGAGGTGCGCGGCGACCTCCTCCGACACGACGAGCCGCTTGCCGAGCTTGCTCCCGAGGCCCTCGAGGCGCGCGGCGATGTTCACCGCCGGGCCGATGGCGGTGAAGTCGAGGCGCGAGGCGCCGCCGATGTTGCCGTACGCGATCTCGCCGAGGTGGAGCGCGAGGCCGAAGCGGATGGGCGAAGTCGACGACGCGTTGCGCTTCTCCAAGGCGGCGAACGCGTCGCGGCTCGCGGCGAGCGCGTCCTCGCAGCGCGCGCCGACCTCGCTCTCGAACGGGAAGATCGCGAGCAGGCCGTCGCCGATGAACTTGAGCACCTCGCCGCGGTGCTTCTCGATCGCCGGCACCTGGCAGTCGAAGAGCTCGTTGAGCACCGCGACGATCTCCGCGGGCGGCAGGCGCGAGGACATCTCGGTGAAGCCGCGCAAATCGGAGAACCAGATGACGGCGCGGATGGTCTCGATGTCGCCGCGCAGGATGCGACCGGCGAGCACGCGCTCGCCCGCGTCGCGCCCCACGTACGTGCTGAGGAGGTTCGTCGCGACGCGCCGAAGCGCGAAAATCTCCGAGACGCGCGCGAGCGGGCGGAGCATGCGCCGCAGGTCCGCGAGGTGCGCGTCGGTGAACCCGCCGGGCGCGCGCGTGACGAACGTCGCCGCGTGCGTCTCGCCGCTCAAGAACGGAAGCGGCGCGCAGAAATAGTCCGTGAACCCCGCCGCGCGGAGATCGTGCACGACGCCGTAGTCTTCGGGGCCGATCGTGTCGTCGATGCGGCGGCGGACCTCGCGGCGCGTCGTCACGACCGCCGTGATCGGGCTGTTCGCGAACGCCGGGCTCCGCTGGATCTCGGTCGTGAGCTCGATCGTCTTCACCGGCTCGCCCTTCGCCCAGCGAAACTGCCGCCCGAGCACCGTCGGGTGGAGCGTGGTCACGAAGATGAAGACGCGCTCCACCGGTACGCCGGCCGCGACGAGATCCGCTCCGAGCCGCTCGACGATCTCCTCAGGCTGGCTCGCGCCGGGCGCGCCGTCGACCAGCCACTCGAAGAGCGCGTCGATCAACGCGCCGGGCCTTCTTTCGCGATCATCGCGATCACGTCGTCGACCTTGATCGCGCCGAGCTCGCCCCGGTCGCGCGAGCGGACGCCGAGCGAGTCGCTCTCGGCCTCCTTCGGCCCGACGACGCACAGGTACGGGTAGCGCTGGAGGCGCGCGTTGCGGATCTTCGCGCCGAGCTTGTCGGCGCTCGTGTCGAGGTCGACGCGGAGCCCGGCGTCCTGCATGCGCTTCTGCGCGGCCTTCGCGAACGCGTCGCTCTTCTCGCTCACGGTGAGCACGATGGCCTGCTTCGGCGAGAGCCAAGCCGGGAAGTTCCCGCCGCAGTGCTCGAGGTAGACGCCGAAGAAGCGCTCGATGGATCCGAGCACGGCGCGATGGAGCATCACGGGCATGTGCTCCTTGCCGTCCTCGCCGACGTACGCGAGCTCGAAGCGGCTCGGGAGGTTCTTGTCGAACTGGATGGTCCCGAGCTGCCAGCTGCGCTTCAGCGCGTCCTTGACGTGGAACTCGACCTTCGGCCCGTAGAACGCGCCCTCGCCCGGCGCGATCTCGAACGGCAGATCCGCGGCCTTCAGGCCCGCCGCGAGCGCGCCCTCGCTCGCGTCCCAATCCGTGTCGCTCCCGAAGCGTTGGTCGGGCGGCGGCCGAGTCGCGAGCTTGATGTCGATGTCGCGGAACTCGAAGATTTTGTACGCCTCGTAGAGCATCTGGATGAAGTCGTGGATCTCGCGCGCGACGTCCTTCTCCTCGCAGAAGATGTGCGCGTCGTCCTGCGAGAAGCTCCGCACGCGCGCGAGCCCGTGCACGACGCCGCCGCGCTCGTAGCGGTGGAGCCGCGCGAAATCGGCCACGCGCCAGGGGAGCTCGCGGTAGCTCCGCTTCTTCGAGCCGAAGATCATGCAGTGGCTCGGGCAGTTCATCGGCTTGAGCGCGAAGCTGTCCTGCTGGAGGTCCTTCTTCTCGGCGAGGAGGTCCTCGGTCCAGAGCCGGTACATGTTCTCGTTGTAGTGACCGAGGTGCCCGCTCTGGCGGAAGAGCTTCGGGTCGTAGGCGAGGGGAGTGACGACCTCTTCGTACCCGTAGCGCGCGTAGAGCGAGCGCATGGTGTCGATCAAACGGTTGTAGACGAACGCGCCCTTCGGCAAGAAGAACGGCATCGCGGGCGCGACGTCGCTCCACATCACGAGCTCCAATTCCTTGCCGAGCTTGCGGTGGTCGCGCGCGCGCGCCTCTTCGAGGAGCTTCAAGTGCTCCTCGAGCGCTTCCTTCGACGGGAAGGCGGTGCCGTAGATGCGCTGGAGCATCGGGTTGCGCTCGTCGCCGCGCCAGTACGCGCCCGCGACCGAGGTGAGCTTCACCGCCTTGAGGAAGCCGGTGCGCGGCACGTGCGGCCCTTCGCAGACGTCGACCCACTCTTCGCCCGGCGCGCCGTGCTTGTAGAGGCTGACCTCTTCGTCCGCGGGGATGGCGTGGATGATCTCGACCTTGAAGGTCTCCCCCATCTTCGCGAACTGATCGAGCGCGGCCTGGCGCGACACGACCTCGCGGCGAAAGGGAGTGTCCTTCTTGATGATGCCGAGCATGGTCTGCTCGATCTTCGCGAGGTCCTCTTCGCTGAAGGTGCCGCCGCCGGATTTTTCGAAGTCGTAATAGAAGCCGTCGTCGATCGCGGGGCCGATGGTGACCTTGGTGCCGGGAAAGAGGCGCTGCACCGCGTCGGCCATGACGTGCGCGGTCGAGTGACGGATGACGCGGAGGCCGGCGGGATCGCTCGCGCGGATCGGCTCCATCGGCGTCGACGGATCGATGGGCGTCATGAGATCGACGACGCGCCCCGACGCGTTCACTGCGATGACGTCCTTGTCCAACTGTCCTCGCTCGCGGAGGATTTCGGCGGGTGCTTTTCGATCGTCCATGACAGAGGCTTTCATAGCATCGTCCAATCGGACGCGTGTGTGCGTGTGGGTCTGACGCGCATCTTCCCGAAGCGCCAAGATTGTGTCAGAACGGATAGAGGATGGGGTTACGCGTTCTCCTCGTGGACGACGACGCGGCGGCGGGCGCGAAGCGAGCGGCCGATCTCGCCGCGTCCGGCCACGAAGTCCTGCGCGCGCAGACGCTCGGCGACGCGGCCGAGGTGCTCATGCGCGAGCAGGTCGACTCGATCGTGTGCAGCGACACGCTCCGCGCCGAGGTCGAGCACGCGTACGCCGCGATCCTGCCGGTGGTCCCCGCCTCCGCGCTCCTCGCCAAGACGCTCGCGCGCCTCGCGAAGCGGAGCATCAGCCCCACGGTGCAGCTCTCGATCGCCGCGCAGCTCGAGACCGCGCTCGCCGACGCGACGCTCGCGCTCGAGCCGGTCGTCGATCTCCGCGACGGTGCCGTGCGCGCGCACCGCGGCGCGCTCCTCACGCCGAGCCTCACCGCCGAGCAGCTCGCCGACATCGCGGCCGACCTCGGGCGCACGCTCGAGCTCCGGCGCGCCGTCCGCGGGCTCGCGGTCGCCGCGATCGAGCGGCGCGCGTCGGGCCGGCTGCTGCTCGATTGCTCGCTCGAGGATCTCCTGGACCCGCCGCTCTACGACGAGTCGTCGGCGTGGGGCGCGTGCGCCAGGTCGATCCTCTTGTGCATCGCGGAGCGCGACGTGCTCGCGCTCGCGGAGGCCGACGCGCGCGATCGTCTCCGGTCGCTCCGCGCGATCGGGTTCGGCATCGTGTCGCGCGTCGGGACGGACATCGCGGGGCTCACGAGCGTGGGCGTCGTCGTGCCGACGTACGCGCTCCTCGACGTCGGCGCGTTCGGCGACGCGGGGCCGGTCGTGACGCGCGTCGTTGCCTCGGTGGTGGCAGCGTGCCGCGAGGCGTCCGTCGAGGTCATCGCCGAGGTCGCGACCCCGGAGCAGGCCTCGTGCGCGCGCGACACCGGCTGCGCCCTCGCGGTCGGCGCGGGCATCGCGCCGGGGCCCCGGGCCTGATCGGAACCGAAGATCAGAAGGTGACCACACTCACCTCGATCACGTTCGCGTCGGCGCGGATGGTCTCCATCACCTCCGCGCTCGGCGCCGACGAAATCGCGATGCGCGCGACGGCGGCGCGGGCGCCGTCGAAGACGATGTTCTCCGTCTCCTGCACGTTGATGCCCGCGCGCTTGAGCCCGTCGAAGACGCCGGCGAGCACGCCGACGCGGTCGTAGTGACGGATGACGAGCGCGTGCGTCGCGGCCGTCTTGCGCGCGAGGTTGACGACGTTGGGCGCGCGCCCGGTCTCCTTGTACGTCGCGACGATGCGCACGGTCTCGGCGGCGATGGCTTCTTGCGCCTGATCGGTCGACGCGCCGATGTGGTGCGTGCCGATCACGCCGGGGAGCTGGAAGAGCGGCGCATTCACCGCGCCCGCGCCGCCCTCGGGCTCCTCGGCGAACACGTCGACCGCCGCGCGCACTTGCCCGGCCGCGACGGCGCGCTCGAGCGAGCCCTGGTCGACGATCTCGGCGCGCGCCGTGTTCACGAGCAGCGCGCCCGGCCGCATCGCCGAGAGGAACGCCTCGTCGACGAGCCGCTTGGTCTCCGGCCGAAGCGCGAGGTGGATCGAGACGACGTCCGACGACTTCGCGACCTCGATCGGCGTCGCCTTCTTCTCGATGCCGATGCCGGCCGCGCCCTCTTCGTCGAAGAGCGGGCTCCAGCCGCACACGTTCATGCCGAACGCCTGCGCGCGCACGGCGACCTCGCGCCCGATGTTGCCGCACCCGAGGAGGCCGAGCGTGCGCCCGTAGACGCCGCGCGCCTTGCCGTACTCCTTCTTGTTCCACTTGCCGGCGCGCAGGTCGGTGGCGTTCTCGACGATGCGCCGGTCCTGCGCGAGCAGGAGCCCCATCGCGAGCTCGGCGACCGCGATCGCGTTCTTGCCCGGGCAGTTCGACACCCAGATGCCGCGCTGCGACGCCGCCTCGACGTCGATGGTGTTGAACCCGGCGCCCGCGCGCACGACGAGCGAGAGGTTTCCCTTCTCGAGCATCGCGCGCGTGACCTGGGTCGAGCGCACGATGAGCACGTCGGCGTTCGTCTTCCCGATCGCGTCGGCGAGCGCGTCGCCGGTGAGGTCGGGCTCGTAGAGGACCTCGCACCCGGCGCTCTGGAGACCCTGACGAC
>Ga0335082_10002503_pt1 | contig 19781 bp, 18 predicted proteins | sample Lox_Sample_41_FD_206718 | JGI IMG/M metagenome (GOLD analysis project Ga0335082, IMG submission 206718) | Soil microbial communities from Loxahatchee National Wildlife Refuge, Florida, United States - Lox_Sample_4.1 | ecosystem: Environmental > Terrestrial > Soil > Wetlands | place: USA...
GACGTGCCGTCGGCGATCTGAGCAGTCAGCTCGGCGTTCTGCGCCGCGATGGTGCGCGCCGGACCGAGCTGCTGGGCAAAGCTCGCCGCGACCGGCGCTGCCGCCAGCACCACGAGCGCGAGCAGGCCGAATGAGGCCGCACGGGAGTGTCGCCGGTCCGGCGGTAGGACAGACAAGAGGTTCGTAATCGCCGCCTGTGCCGGGCGGCCGAGTCAGTTTTCCCGAGTGTAGTCGAAGTCCCGCAGCGGCCCGCTGATCCGCCGCGCGAGGACGGGTACCCCGGCCTCGGCCACTCGACGCCGCACGAAGCTCACGGCGCCATGCCGCATTCGATCATCTTGTTCAGGACGGGTGCGGCGATCCTGTCGATGAAGGCCACGCGTGCCTCCGGGTCGGCGCGCAGGAACCCCACGGCTGCCCGCTTGATCAACGACGGCGGCTCGTCCTTCTGCGCCTGCAGCTGCTCGCAGCTCGCGGCCTGGAACTTCCTGATCACCTCGTCGGCCGCAGCGCTCAGGACCATGCCCCGGGATGCCCAGCCGCCCGCGATGACGACGGCGGCCAAGGCGAGGACGATCGCCGCTAGCCGGGTGGATTTGCTCATGTTGCGCTCCTGATCACGGGATCATCCCGCACTCGAACATCTTGTTGAGAACCGGTGCGGCGACCTTCTTGACGAACGCGGCCCGGGCCTGCGCGTCGTTCCGCAGGAACTCCGCCGCCTCCTTCTCCTTGTCGGTGGGTGGCTTCGTCTTCTGCGCCTTCAGCTCCGCGCAGCTCGATTTCTGGAACTTCTGGACCATCTGGTCGGCCGCGTAGTCGAGGAGCAGGTTCGATTGGGCCGCTGCGCCACCGGCGACGAGCGCGGCGGAAACGGACATCGCTGCAACGATCGATTTACTCATGTCGTCGATCCTCGTCTAGTCTTTCGCCTTGGCGAGCGCTTTTTGCGCCTTCTTCTGGTCCTCGGCGCTCAGCTGCGACGGCCCGAGGTTGAAGGTGAGCTTGTTGATCTTGCCGTTGAACGGAAACGGCACCTGGTAGTCCTGGTCGTTCACCCCGGTGCGCGTGTCGAGCCCGATGTCGAAGGTCTCGCCCGGCGGCAGGATGAACGGGACCGTCTTCGGCATCGACAGCGTGCGAACCTCCTTGCCGTCGACCTTCAATACCCCGGTGCCGCCCTTCGCGATGCCGGGGCCGTCGTACTTGAAGTCGAACACGATCGTGTGCTTGCCGGCCGCGAGCGGCTGGTCGCCGTCGCCTGCCCAGCGGGCCGTCAGGAGCATGAGCAGGTTGTACGTGAACACCGGCTTGCCTTTGAGCAGGTAGAGCCCGTATCCGCCCCACCGCCCCCCTCCGGTGACGATCATCCCGTCGCCGCCGCCCTGCGGCACTTCGACCTCCGCGGTGATCGTGAACGACTTGTTCAGGATGCTCGGCGCGTTGCCGTCCGGAATACCGGAGTTCACGCCGGTATAGGTGAAGAGCGTTTTGCCGGCCGTGGCACTCGGCCGCGGCGTGATCGCCCGCGCAAACTGCCGGTTGTCCAAGGGCAGCACGTTGTACTTGGCCGCCTCCGTCATGAACAGCGCCTGCATCTCCTTCAGCTTGCCGGGCATCTTCGCGGCGAGATCGTTGGCCTGGGAGTAGTCCTCTTTCAGGTTGTACAGCTCCCACTTGTAGGTATTGATGTCCGGAAACGCCGCGCCGAGCATCCACGGCGGAACCGGTGGCGTCGTGTTCGCGTACCAGCCGTCGCTGTAGATCCCGCGGTTGGAGGCCATCTCGAAGTACTGGGTCTTGCGCTTCGAGGCGACGTTGGCGTTCGCCTTGTCGAAGGTGTAGGCCATGCCGACCCCTTCGATCGGCTTTTGCTTGATGCCGTTGACCATCGACGGCGCCTTGATGCCCGCGGCTTCGAGGATCGTCGGCACGATGTCGATGATGTGGTGGAACTGGTGGCGGATGCCGCCGGCATCCTTGATGCGGGCCGGCCACGAGATCGCCAGGCCCTGCCGGGTGCCGCCGAAGTGCGACGCCACCTGCTTGGTCCATTTGAACGGCGTGTCGAACGCCCATACCCACCCGACCGCCATGTGCGGGTAGGTCGCGGCCGAGCCCCAGGAGTCGTAGAACCTGAGCTGCTCTTCGACCGGGACGTCGAGGACACCGTTGTACGCCGTGAATACGTTGGGCGTGCCAAGCGTCGAACCTTCGGGGCTCGTGCCGTTGTCACCGACGATGTAGATGATCAGCGTGTTGTCGAGCTTGCCCATGTCTTCGACCGCCTGGATCACACGGCCGATCTCGTGGTCGGTGTAGGCCGTGTAGGCGGCGAACACCTCCGCCTGCCGGGCGAAGAGCTTCTTCTGGTCGGCCGGAAGCGTCTCCCATTTCGCGAGACTGTCGGGCCAGGGCGTGAGCTCGGTATTCGCCGGAACGACGCCGAGTTTCTTCTGGCTGGCGATGATCTGTTCGCGCATCGCGTTCCAGCCCATGTCGAACTTGCCCTTGAACTTGTCGATCCACTCCTTGGGCGGATGGTGGGGCGCGTGGCTTCCACCGGGAACGTAATAGACGAAAAAGGGCTGGTCGGGTGCCGCGGCGTTGAGATCCCGCATGCGCGAGATCGCCTCGTCCGCCATGTCGGTGATCAGGTTGTAGCCGGGCTTGCCGACCCACGGAAAGATCTGCGTGTGGTCCCGGAACAGGTACGGGTGCCACTGGTCGGTTTCTCCGCCCATGAAGCCGTAGAAGTAGTCGAAGCCCATCCCCGACGGCCATTGATCGAAGGGGCCGGCGACGCTCTCCTGGAAACCCGGTGTGTTGTGGTTCTTGCCGAACCACGACGTCGCATAGCCGTTGTCCTTGAGGATCCTGCCGACGGTCGCGTTCTCAGGACCCATGATCGAGTCGTAACCGGGGAAACCCGTCGACAGCTCGGTGATGACGCCGAAGCCCGTCGAGTGGTGATTGCGGCCGGTGATTAGCGCCGCCCGCGTGGGCGAGCAGAGTGCGGTCGAGTGGAACTGGGTATAGCGCAGCCCTGCCTTGGCGATCCGGTCGAGCGCCGGCGTCGGGATGACGCCGCCGAACGTGCCGCTGACGCCATAGCCTTGGTCGTCCGTCATGATGAGCAGGATGTTGGGCGCGCCCTTGGGCGGCACTACGCGCGGCGGCCACCATGGCTTGGAATCCTTGGCGCTTTCCCTGATCACACCGCCGAATTTCGGGGGTTCCGGCGGGAGCTGCTTCCCGTCGAGCGTGATCGTGGCCCCGGGCGAGCCCGGCACGCCCGTGGTCTGCTGGGCCGATGCCGGTGCGGCCGTCAGGGCGAGCGCCATGAGGGATGCGAGGATCGTTGACGACACGGATTGGGTCTTCATTGCTTCGTTCCTCCTGCGGGTCCTGATCTCATGCGATGCGCGGCGCACGCGCCGCCGCGATCACCTCGAGGCCGGCGCGCCTGACGACCGAGTCGAAATGGATCTCCGGCGCTTCGACCGCCAATTCCATCGCGGCCAGCACCGTCTTGAATGCATCGGACCCGAGGCAGCGGTCGAGGTCGGCCTGCGACTCCCATTCGCTTGCGAACGTGAACACGCTCAGGTTCTCCATGTCCGCGTAGAGGTGGCACCCGGTACAGCCCGGCTGCACCCGGGTCGGCTCCAGCAGCACGGTCAGGCTGTGGAGCAGCTGGTGCCGCTGGGCCCGGGGTGCGACCATGCGCAACGTGAACACGATCATCGGGGGTCCGCCGCCTTTCGCGCCTGGAACCAGGCGCGGGCGAGGAAGACGGTCAGAACGGCATGCACCATCACCGCCGGCCACAGGAAGCGGCCGACCCATTCCCCGCGAAAGCCGAGATACGCGAGATAGAGCGTAGTGAGCAGGTTGTAGGTCAGAAGTGCCCGCCGCGGGTGAGGGACGCGGCTGACGTCGGTGCTTGGCCAGTAGGCGAGGCCCAAGGCGAGCAGGCCTATGCCGGCAACGCGCCCCACCGCGACGGCAGCCCCGGAGATCTCCGTGCCGAGGAGCAGCTGCGCGACGACGGACGGATCGACCATCAATGCCACGCCGGTGGCGGCTTCGATGACCGCGGCGAGGGAAAGCAGTCTGCTCATTACTACTGGGTGCTCGGCTTCGTTGCGCCCCAGTTCGCACGAAGCGGGCCAGTCGCGCTCCACTACCGACGCGACGCCAGGAGCGCTCGTCGAGTCAGGGAGTTGGGTGCTGCAGCGGTACGCACCCGGCGATCGGCCGGACCGCCGGAATCTCCGAGATTTCGGAGTGAACTCCGGAATTCCGTAGCGGCGCTAGCGCGGGCGGCGGAGCCCGAGCTTCTGGATGCGCGAGTCGAGCGTCGTCGGCTTCATGCCGAGCCGCTCGGCGGCGCCGCCCGCGCCGCGGACGCGCCAGCCGGCCTGCTCGAGCGCGCGGAGGATGTGCGCGCGTTGGGCATCGTGGAGCGTGCCGGGCGCGGGGCTGGCGGGCGCCCACGCCGGTGCGCGCCCGAGCGAGATGTGCAGCGTGGGGTCGCGCGCGAGGATCATGGCGCGCTCGATGACGTTGCGCAGCTCCCGCACGTTCCCCGGCCAGGCATAGGTCTCGAGCGCCGCCATCGACTCATCGGCGATCCGCTCGACCGAGCGGCCCATCGCCTCGCTGAACTCCTTCACGAACCCCCACGCGAGCATCGCGATATCCTCGCGCCGCTCGCGCAGCGGCGGCAGCTCGATCGGAAACACGTTCAACCGGTAGTACAGGTCCTCGCGGAAGATCCCCTCGCTCACTGCTGCGGCGAGATCGCGGTTGGTGGCCGCGATCAGCCGCACGTCGACCCGGATCGTCTGCGTGCTGCCCACGCGCTCGAACCGGCCGTCCTGGAGCACGCGCAGGAGCTTCGGCTGCAGCTCGAGCGGCAGCTCGCCCACCTCGTCGAGGAAGATGGTCGACCCGTCGGCGATCTCGAACCGGCCCATCTGGCGCGCGAGCGCGCCGGTGTAGGCGCCCTTCTCGCGGCCGAAGAGCTCGGACTCGATGAGTGTCGCCGGGAGTGCGGCGCAGTTCACCTTGACGAGCGCCCGCTTGCTCCGTCCACTCGCGCCGTGGATCGCTTCGGCCAGCAGCTCCTTGCCGGTGCCGGTCTCGCCGAGGAGCAGCACCGTCGCGTTGGTGGGCGCAACGCGGTCGATCTCCTCGATGACCATCTTGAACGACGGCGAGCGGCTCGCCAGGCGCTCGCGGGAGCCCCCGTGCGTGGCCTGTCGCAGATAGACGTTCTCCGCCTGCAGGCGAGCGTTCAGCCGCTTGATCTCCTCGTGCGCGGCCGCGAGCTCGGCGTGGGCGCGGCCACGCGCAAGCGCCTGCGCGAAGACCTCGCCCACGACCTTGAGCCGCGCGATGAGCTCCTCCGGCCACGGGCGCGTGTCGTGGAATGCGCCGAAGCCGATCGCGCCGATGATCTGCCCGCCGACGCTCAGCGGTATGGAGAGCTGGGACCGGATGCCGACGCGGGCGACGTACTCGCGCTCCTCGACCGCCTCCGCGGGGAGATCGTCGGGCAGCGATCGCAGCACCACGGTCCGGCCAGCGCGAACCTGGCTGAAGAGCCACTGCATCCGCACCGCGGACGGACCGCGCGGCACCGGCTCGACGCCCCCCGCCGCGGCGGAGCAAAGTGCGATCCGCTCGCCGTTGTCGGCGAATTCCCAGAAGGTGCTCCGGTCGAAACCGAGGAACGCATTCAGCCGCCCGAGACCGTCCTCGATCTCCGCGACGACGCGGTCGGCGGGAACGTTCGCGAAGGTCGCCGACAGGTCGGCGAGGAGCTGCTCGAAGGCGAGACGCTCGGCGGGCGAGGCGCCGATGCCGGCATCGTCCGTGGGCTTCATCGGGTGAAGCCTACACCCAGACCATCAATCCGAGCTCGAAGGGGTGGGTGAGCGCCTCGATGCAGGGATAGGCGCGGATGTGGTAGTCGAGCCGGCCGCAGAGCTCGGGCGAGAGCTCGAGGACGAAGCGGTGCTCGCCCGCCTCGGTCATCGTGCCGTCGAACACGAGATCCTGGCGCACGCGGCGGTCCTCCGGCTCGCGCGTGCCGCGCGCGAGGAGGCACTCGACCACGACGTCGCCGGGCGCGAGCCCGTTCAGTCTCGCCGCGACCTCGATGCGCATGGTCTCTCCGAACCGGATCCGCCGCGGCGGCGCATCGAGCCGGCGCAGGCCGACGCCCGGCCAGGCCGCACGCACGCGCGCCTTCCACTCGGCGACCTCGCGCGCGCGGCGAAAGTGGCCTTCCGAGTACCGCCGCCACTGCTGCGAGGCGGGCAGGTAGAACTTGCCGACGTACTCGTGGACCATCCGCGCGGCGTTGAAGCGCGGCAGGATCGAGGCCATCGACCGCTTAGCGATCCTGATCCATTCCGGCGAGTAGCCGCCGGGCCCGCGCCTGTAGTACAGCGGGATCACCTGGTCCTGCAGCAGCTCGTATAGCGTCTGCGCCTCCTCGCGGTTGCGGCGGTACTGGTCGAGGGCGCTCGACGCGGGTTTGATCGCCCAGCCGTTGTCCCCCTCGTAGCCCTCGCCCCACCAGCCGTCGAGCACCGAGAGGTTGATGACCCCGTTCATCGCCGCCTTCATGCCCGAGGTGCCCGAGGCTTCCAGCGGGTAGATCGGGTTGTTGAGCCACACGTCGACGCCCGACACGAGCCGCCGCGCGAGGCGCAGATCGTAGCCCTCGACGAGCAGGAGCTTGCCCTCGAACTCGGGCATCTTCGAGATGTTGGTGAGGCTCCGGATCATGTCCTGTCCCGGCCCGTCCGCCGGGTGCGCCTTGCCGGCGAAGATGAACAGCACCGGCCGCGCGGGGTCGCCGACGATCTTGCGCAGCTCGTCCAGGCTCTCGGCGAGCAGCGTCGCGCGCTTGTACGTCGCAAAGCGTCGGCCGAACCCGATCGTGAGCACCCCCGGGTCGTCTGGGTTCGCGAGGCGGAGCATGCGGTCGAGGTGCGACTCGCTCCCCTGGTTGCGGAAGTGCTGGCGCTGCATGCGGTAGCGCACCAGGTGGAACATGCGCGTCTTCAGGTGCTGCCGCACGCTCCAGAAGATGTGGTCGGGCATGTCGGCGAGCCCGTCCCACAGCTCGGGGTCGCCCATGCGCTGGCGCCAGCCGTAGCCGAGGAAGCGGTCGAAGAGATCCATCCACTCGGTGGCGAGGAACGTCGCGACGTGCACGCCGTTCGTCACCGACGCGACCGGGTTCTCCTCGGCGGGGATCTGCGGCCACAACCCCGCCAGCATCCGCGACGACACGCCGCCGTGGATGCGCGACACGCCGTTGTGGAACCGCGAGCCGCGCACCGCGAGCGCGGTCATGTTGAAATCGGCGTTGCCCGGCGTGCGCCCGAGCGCGACCAGGTCGTCGATCGCGATGCCGGCGTCGCGGCAGAACCCCTCGAAGTAGCCGCGGATCATGTCCTCGGCGAAGTGGTCGTGCCCGGCGGCGACCGCCGTGTGCGTCGTGAACACCGTGTTCGCGGCGGCCGCCTCGAGCGCGGTGCGGAAGTCCTGACCCTGCCCCATCAGCCCGCGGATGCGCTCGAGCAGGAGGAACGCGGCGTGACCTTCGTTGATGTGCCAGACGGTCGGCCTGATGCCCAGCGTGGCGAGCGCGCGCGCCCCGCCGACGCCGAGCACGATCTCCTGCTCGAGCCGCGTCGTGCGGTCGCCGCCATAGAGCCGGTGGGTGATGTCGCGGTCGTGCTCCGGGTTCTCGGGGAGCTCGGTGTCGAGGAGGTAGAGCGTCACGTGGCCGACGCGCACCTGCCACACCTTCGCGATCACCGACCGGCCGGGCAGCTCGACCTCGACGCGCAGATCGCGGCCGTCGCTCGTCTCGACCGGCGCCACCGGTAGGTCGTCGAAGTCGGAGTCGACATACTCCGCCTGCTGCGCGCCCTCGGTGTCGATCGTCTGGAAGAAGTAGCCCTGCCGGTAGAGAAGCCCGACGCCCACGAACGGCAGCCGCATGTCGCTCGCCGCCTTGCAGTGATCGCCGGCGAGGATGCCGAGGCCGCCCGAGTAGATCGGCAGGCTCTCGTGGAAGCCGAACTCGGCGCAGAAGTAGGCGACGAGATCGCTCTGCCGGAGCCACTCCGACCCGTCGCGGCGCAGCGGCTCGCTGTGATAGGTGTCGTACGCGGAGAGGATGCGGTTGAAGTTGCTGAGGAAGACCGAGTCGTCGGCGGAGTCGACGAGCCGCTTCTCGTCGATCCGCTTCAGCAGCGCCTTCGGGCTGTGGGCGACCGCGTCCCAGAGCGGCGGATGGAGGCGCGCGAACAGCTCGCGCGTCGGCCGATCCCAGCTGTACCAGAGGTTGTTCGCGAGCTCCTCGAGCCGCGCGAGCCGGCGCGGGATGCGCGGATTGACCTCGAGGACGTAGGTGGTGCCGGGCGGTGGCATAAGGGTGGATATTGTTTCATGTTCGGTGCGTGCAGGAAACGCTGAGGGCGCTCTCCGCCAATTCGCGCGCGGCGCGCACTGGGCCGGTGCGCAGCGCACGTTTGCGGAGCGATCGAGCCGCGCGCTAGCGGAGCGTCGCCCGCCCGAATCTCAGCCGTGCGCAGAGCCCCGGTCCGCCGTCGCGGTCGCGCAGCTCGACGGTCGCGCCGTGGCGGGTGGCGATCTCGCGCACGATGGCGAGCCCGAGCCCGCTGCCCGATCCGGTGGCGGCCTCGCCGCGGCGGAACCGGTCGAACACGCGCTCGCGCTCCGCGGGTGGAATCCCCGGCCCGCGGTCGAGCACTTCGGCCACGGCCTCCCCGCCTTCGGTACGCACGCGCACGTCCACCTTTCCGCCGGGCGGCGAGTAGCGGATCGCGTTGTCGACGAGATTGCCGAGCGCGACTCGCAAACCCTCCGGATCGCCCTCGACTCCCGCAGCGGTCGCGTCCAGCCCGAGATCGATGCCGCGCGCCGCGGCCTGCTCCGACTGCTCGACGACCACTTCGCGCGCGAGGGCGGCGAGGTCGACCCGCGCCCGCGGCCGGTCCGCCGCGTCGTCCTGCCGCGCAAGATCAAGGAGCTGACCGACCAGCCGCACGGCGCGCTGCACGCCGGCCCTGAGCCGCGCGAGCGCCTGGTCGCGCTCTGCACCCTCGGGCACGCGCTCGAGGAGCTGGAGCTGCAGCCCGACCGCCGTGAGCGGTGTCCGCAGCTCGTGCGCGGCGTCGGCGATGAACGCCCGCTCCCGTTCGAGCGCCCGCCCGAGGCGGTCCAGGAGGTCGTTGAGCGACGCGACCAGCGGCCGCAGCTCCTCGGGCAGCCGGGCTTCCGGGAGCGGTGCGAGCGCGCGCGGCCCGCGCGCCGCGAGCGACTGCGCGAGGCCGGTGAGCGGCGCGAGCCCGCGCCCGACGACGAGCCAGATGAGCGCGGCGAGCAGCGGCAGCGCCACGATCACCGGCACGAGGACGCGGACGGCGCTCTTCGCCGCGCGGTCGCGCCGCAGGCTCATCGGCTGGGCGACCTGGACGATCTGGCGCTCCGCGTCGATGCGGTAGACGCGCCAGTCGCCGTCCGTGGAAGCGACGGTGCTCAGGCCGCGCGGCGCGAGCACGAGCGGGACGACGCGCGGGCTCGACACGAAGAGGACGCCGCCGTCGACGCGCCAGACCTGAACCAGGAAATCCTCGGCGTCGATCGCGGCCGCCCCGCGGCCTTCGAAGATGCGGTCGCGGAGCGCGATCCCCATCTGCTCGAGCTGGTAGTCGAAGAGCTCGTTCGCCTGCTCGTAGGCCGAACGGTAGACGGCGAACGCGACGAGCGCGCCGGCGATCGCCGCCGTCGCGAGCAGCCCGGCGAGCAGGGTACGCCGGATCGAAGTCACTACGGCTTGGCCACCGTGTAGCCCACGCCGCGCAGGGTGCGGATCATGTCGGGGCCCAGCTTGCGCCGGAGCGCGTGGATGTGCACCTCGACCGCGTTCGACTCGATCTCCTGCCGCCAGCCGTAGAGACGCTCCTCGATCTGCGCGCGCGAGAGCACCGCTTCGGGCCGCTCGAGCAGCGCCTCGAGCACCGCGAACTCGCGCCCCGACAGCGCAACCTCGCGGCCGGCGACGAACGCGCGGCGCTTCGCCGGATCCAGACGCAGCGGCCCGTACTCGATCTCCGGCGCCGCGCGCCCCGCCCGCCGCCGCGCCACCGCGCGCATCCGCGCGGCGAGCTCGTCGAGGTCGAACGGCTTGACGATGTAGTCGTCGGCCCCCGCGTCGAGGCCGGCGATGCGGTCGGCGACCGCGTCGCGCGCGGTGATGATGAGGATCGCCAGGTCGGCGCCGCTCGCGCGCACGCCCTTCAGCAGCTCGAGTCCGGACTTGCGCGGGAGCCCGAGGTCGAGCAGCACCATGTCGTGCACCGGCGGCGAAAGCGCCGCGTCGGCGGCGCGGCCGTCTCGTACCCAGTCGACCGCGTGCCCGGCGAGCCGGAGGCCCGCCGCCACGCTCTCGCCGATCATCTCGTCGTCCTCGACCAGAAGTATGCGCATCGGACACCTGCAAGAATGCGGTCGGCGCGCCCGGTGAGCCGCGCCGCCCGGAATTGTGGACGACTTTGGGCGGCCGCCCCGCCCCTGCTACAGCTTCATCTTCCACACGAACGCGACGCGCGCCGAGGCGGAGGCAGCCACGCGGACGTCGCGCTCAAGGGTGTGGCCGAAGTACGTCGCCCGCACCGTGTAGTCGCCGTCGGGCAGCTTCGCCAGCAGGTATGGCCCGTCTGACCGCACCGCGAGCACGTTGATGCCCCGATCGTCGATCATGACCACGTCGACGTCGGCGACGTAGGCGTCGTGATCGGCGCACCTGCGGATGAACTCGAGCGCCAGCGGAAACTTGCATTGCGCCTGGCGCAAGGCGATGTACTCCGCCTCCCCGATGCCGCCGGTGACGTACTGGATCGCCCCGTGAGTCTTGAGCGGCGGCAGCGGGACCATCGCGCCGCCGGCCCCCCCGGCGAGCGTCCAGACGACCGCCCCGTTCCGGGGCCGAAGCCCCGGATACCGCAGCTTGTACCGCCTCCGGATGGGGTGGGCCATCGCGCCGGCGCTCTAGCCCATGTTCACCGGCACGTAGATCTGCGCGTCCTCGCGCTGGACGAGCACGGCGATCGACTTGGCGTTGCCGCCGACGAGCTTCCGCAGCTCGTCGACCGACTTCACCGGCGTGCCGTTCACCGCGAGGATGACATCGCCCCGCTGGATGCCGGCCTTCTCCGCCGGGCCGGAGACGCTCTCGACCACGAGCCCTTCCTTGCCGCCGAGTTCCTTCCGCTCCTCGGCGGAGAGCGCCCGCACCGCGACGCCGAGCTTGCCCTGCGGCTCGGCCGAGCGCTGCGCGGCGTCGGCCACCTTGGCGTCCTTCGCCTCGCCGACGGTGACCGCGAGTTCCTTCGCCGCGCCGTCACGCCACACCTCGAGCGTCGCCTGCGTCCCGGGCTTCGTCTCGGCGATGCGCCGCGCGAGGTCGCTCGAGCGGTCGATCGCCTTGCCGTCGAGCCTGAGCACGACGTCTCCCGCCTTGAGGCCGGCTTGCTCCGCCGGGCTCGCCTTCTCGACCGAGCTCACGAGCGCGCCGGTGGCCGACTTCATCCCGAAGGAGCTCGCGAGGGGCTGAGTGACCTCCTGGATGCCGACGCCGAGCCGGCCGCGGACCACGCGGCCGTTCGCCGCGAGCTGGTCCTTCACGTTGAGCGCGACGTCGATCGGAATCGCGAAGGAGATGCCCTGGTAGCCGCCGGTGCGGCTGAAGATCTGCGAGTTGATCCCGACCACCTCGCCGGCCATGTTGAAGAGCGGTCCGCCGGAGTTGCCGGGGTTTACCGCGACGTCGGTCTGGATGAACGGCACGTAGCTCGAGTCGGGCAGCGCGCGGCCGGTCGCGCTCACGACGCCGGCGGTGACGCTGTTCTCGAGCCCGAACGGCGAGCCGATCGCGGCGACCCACTCGCCGGGCCGGAGCGTCTTCGGGTCGCCGAACTTGACGGTCGGGAGGCCGGTGGCCTCGATCTTGAGGAGCGCGACGTCGGTGCGCGCGTCGGCGCCGACCACCCGCGCTTTCAGCTCGCGCCGGTCGGCGAGCTTGACCGTCACGTCGGTTGCGTTCTCCACGACGTGGGCGTTGGTCAGGATGTACCCGTCCGCGGCGACGATGAAGCCGGAGCCCATCCCGTGCTTCGGCATGCCGCCTTTCGGCATCGGCATCTGGAAGCGCTTGAAGAGCTCGGAGAACGGGTCGTTCTCGTCCTGCGGCTGCCGCGGCATCGCCTGCGCCACCGGCATGGTCCCATCGACCGTGATGTTCACAACCGCCGGACCGTATTCGCGGACGAGCTGCGAGAAATCGGGGAGCTGCGCGAGCCGCTCCGCGGGGTGTGCCGCCGGCGCGACGGCCGACGGGGCGGCCGGCGCCGTTTGGGCGTGCGAGCTCTCGATGAACTCGCGCCCCATGTAACCGCCGCCGAGCGCGGCGATCACCGCGGCGGCAATCAGGCTGCGGGAGAGGGTCTTGCTTGGCATGCGGATTCCTTTCTCCATCGTCGAAGCGGGCGCGGAAAGTGCACCCGGATGCCGCGCACCCTACGCGCCGAAACTTAAGGGAGCCTTAAGAGCGCGGCGCAATGCGGCATAATCCGCGCGCCGCGAGAGCGGTGACACGGCAAGGACGACGAACGGAGAGCCTGCATGCGAACCATCGGAACGATCGCCGCCGTCGCGGCGGCGGGGATCATCGCGGCGTGCGGCGGCTCGAGCTATTTCAACGCGGCCACCGGCCAGACGATCAACGCCTACGGCCCGACCGACAACCCCGACCTCACGGCGTGCCGCGCGTTGTACCAGGAGGTGTTTGCGCGGGATCCGCGGGCCTGGATGGGCGAGATCGTCCCGGACTGCATGAAGATGCGCGGCTGGGTCGAGAAGTAGCGGCCGCCGGCGCCCCGCGCAACGCGAGCCCACACGAAAAAGCCGCGCCCGAAGGCGCGGCTTTCCGAAGTGCGTGCGCTGCAGCGCGCGAGCCTAGTTCAGATCCTTGTCCTTCCAGAACTTCGTCCCCGCGACCGCAATGCCGGCCTGGAGGCCGTTCGGGGTCAGGGTGTAGTAGCTCGCGTCGGCGATCGCCTGCTCGCCGCCGCCGGCACCTACCGACTTGCCTGCCGCGCCGGCCGCCATCTGCCCGCCGCCGCTCGCTTCCCAGCCCTTGTCCTCGAACTGCTGCAGCGCCTTCGCCGTTTTGAAGATGATCAGCGTCTCGGTCTGGGCGATCCCGGCCTGGAAGCCGGCGCTCGCCTGCGCCATCTCCATGAAGACGTCTTTCTTGGTCTTCGCGTTGTGGGCGAGCCCCTTGCCGCCCTGCCCGCCGACGATGAAGCTCAAGCCGTAGGTGGTGAAGACCGCGTAGCCCGGTGCCTTCGCGAGCTCTTCCTTGATCTTCGGATCGGCCTTGTAGAACTTCTCCATCGAGGCCGCCGTGACCTTGCGGATCTCGGCCTGTTTCTTCGCCTTTTCGCTCTGGGCGAGCGCGCTGCCCGCCACGAGCGACAGGGATACCGCGGCGGCGGTGAGTAGACTAAGCAATTTCATAGTGACTCCTTGTTGGGGTTGCGTCTTGAGGAGGGGGCGTCAGGGGAAATCGACGCACCGCCCCATGATTTTACGCCGACAGTGTCGGGCAGGTGGTGCAGGCGGGGTTGACAAGGATCAACCGGAGATCGGGTTCCCGGCCCGGGCGGGGGCGGATTCTGGCACCGGATCGTGTCGCCGTCACCCCGCCGGCGTCACCGTCCGGTAACCGACCGCCGGCGCAGGGCCGGCACGATCAGGACGGCGAGGATCACCGCAGTGGCGACCATGAAGGCGAGGCTGATCGGCCGGGTAAAGAACACGGTCGCATCGCCGCGCGCGAGTAGCATCGCGCGGCGCAGGTATTCCTCCATAAGCGGTCCGAGCACGTAGCCGAGGACGAGCGGCGCCGGCTCGCAGCCGAGCTTGATCAGCACGTAGCCGAGCACGCCGACGCCCGCGCACAGGTAGACATCGACCGGGTTGTTGCTCACGCTGTAGTTGCCGATGCAGCAGAACATGACGATCGCGGGAAAGAGCCATCGGTAGGGCACGCGGAGGAGGCGCACCCAGATCCCGACGAGCGGCAGGTTGAGCACGACGAGCAGCAGGTTGCCGATCCACATGCTGGCGACGATGCCCCAGAAGAGATCCGGGCGCGCGGTCATCACCTGGGGTCCCGGGGTGATTCCCTGCATGACCATCGCCCCGACCATCAGAGTCATCACCGCGGTGCCGGGAATCCCGAGCGTGAGGGTTGGGATGAACGCGGTCTGCGCGGCGGCGTTGTTCGCCGCCTCCGGCGCGGCGACGCCTTCGATCGCGCCGGCGCCGAAGCGCGACGGGTCGCGCGCGATCTTCTTCTCCACCATGTAGGTCGCGAACGTCGGCAGGGCGGGCCCGGTGCCCGGCAGCAGGCCGAGGAAGGCACCGACAGCGGTCCCGCGCACCGTCGGCCAGAGCGAGTCCGCGAGATCCTTGCGCGTCGGCATCAGATGGGTGATCCGGCCGGTGAACACCTCGTGCGGCTCCTTCCGCTCCAGGTTGCTCACGATCTCCGCCACCGCGAACAGCCCGACCGCGATCACCGTGAAGCCGATGCCGTCGGTGAGCTCGAGCACTTCGAACGAGTAGCGCACCACCCCCGAGTTGACGTCGGTGCCCACCAGACCGAGCAGGAGGCCAAGCACCACCATGGCGAGCCCCTTGACGAGGTCGCCGTGGGTGAGGACGGCCGACGCGACGAGTGCCATCAGCATCAGCGAGAAGTAGTCGGCCGGGCCGAACTTGAGCGCCCACTCGCCAAGCGGCGGCCCGGCGAGCGCGATGATGAGCGTGGCGACGCAGCCGGCGAAGAAGGAGGCGAGCGCCGCGATCGCGAGCGCCGGGCCCGCCCGCCCCTGTCGCGCCATCGGGTAGCCATCGAGGCAGGTCACCGCGGACGCCGTCTCGCCCGGGATGTTGAGCAGGATCGAGGTGATGGCGCCGCCGTACTGCGCGCCGTAGTAGATCCCGGCGAGCATGATGAGCGACGCCACCGGCGGCAGAGTGAAGGTGAGCGGGAACAACATCCCGATCGCGACCAGCGGGCTGATCCCCGGCAGCACGCCGATCAGCGTGCCGAGGGCGACGCCGACGAAGCAGTACGCGAGGTTCTGGACCGAGAGCGCGACGCCGAAGCCGTAGGCAAGATTCGCAAGGAGGTCCATCAGAGCCCGGCGACCAGCTGGAAGGGGAGCTTGAGCACGTGGACGAAGACGCCGACCGCGAGGGCCGCCATCACCGCCGCGAGGACGAGGACCTCGCGGAAGCGGAACTCCCGGCCGCCCGCCGCGGCGAGGAAGAACATCGCCACGAGCGCCGGGACCAGGCCGAACCGGGTGATGAGGAAGCCGAACGCGAGCATCGAGAGCGTGACGAAGGCGAGCGGCTTCCAGCCCCACGTGACCGCGACGACCCCGCCGCGGGCGATCCCGCGGAGCAGGAGGAACGCGCCGAAGGCGTACAGGATCCGGCCGAGCACGGTCGGGAAGTACGCCGGACCCATGCGCATCGCCGTGCCCATCTCGTAGTCGCGGGCGACGGCGACCGCGCCGATGCCGATGAGGAGGAACAGGACCCCGGCGAGGACGTCCTGGTTGCGCAGCAAGCCTAGCTCTTCCGCAGGTGCCCGCGCCGGATCACTCGAGCGCGATCCCCACCTCGACCACGGCGCGGCGCCAGATGTCGAGCTGGTCCTTCACGAGCGCCGCGAGTTCCTCCGGCGTCGAGCTCCGCGCCTCGAAGGCGATGCGGTCGAGTCCCTCGCGCACGTCCGGGCGCTTCATCGCCACCGCCATCTCCCGCGCGAGGCGGTCGACGACCTCGCGCGGGAGCCTGGCCGGCCCGAAGAGGCCGCCCCACGCAGTGACCGAGACGCCGGTGAGCCCGGCCTCCGCCGCCGTCGGTACCTCCGGGAGGAGCGGGCTCCGGTTCGGCAGCATCGTGGCGAGCGCGCGCAGGCGTCCGTCCTTCACCTGCGGGATGGCCGTCCCCGGCGTCGCGAACGCCATTTGCACGCGCCCGCCGAGGAGGTCGATCGTGAGCGGCGCATCGCCCTTGTACGGGACGTGCACGATGTCCAGCTTCTCGGCCAGCTTGAACTGCGCGCCGAGCATGATGCTGAAGCTGTTCCCGCTCCCGTAGTTGAGCTTGCCCGGGTTGGCGCGGATGTAGTCGATCAGCTCGGCTGCCGTCTTCGCCGGCACGCTCGGGTTCGTGAAGAGGAAGAACCCGAACCGCCCGACGTCCGAGATCGGGGTGAAGTCGCTTAGTGGGTCGTACGGCGGCACCTTCCGCGACGCGGGCACCCAGGACATGGCGGTGTTAGTGCCGAAGAAGAGGGTGTAGCCGTCCGCAGGCGACTTGAGGACCGCCTCGGCGGCGATTACGCCGTCGCCGCCGGGACGCGCCTCGACGACAACCGGCTGGCCGAGCCCCTGCCCGAGCGCCTGCGACCAGGTCCTGGCAGCCAGCTCGGCCGCGCCGCTCGGCGGAAACGGTACGATCAGGCGGACGGGTCTCGACGGGTACTGCGCCGCGGCGGGCATCCCCGCGGCAGCGAGGACGAGCGTTAGCGACAACAGCAGTCGCGGCAGTGCCTTCATTCCTCCCTCCCTCTCGTTCACCCCGGTGGTTCAGCCCCCCTCGCTCGGCTTGCCCATCACCGTCCGGAAAATGTCCATCGGCACCGGGAACACGATCGTGGAGCTCTTGTCGCCGGCGATCTGCGTCAGCGTCTGCAGGTAGCGGAGCTGCATCGCCTGCGGCGCCTGCGCGAGCATCTGCGCGGCCTCGAGCAGCTTCACCGACGCCTGGAGCTCGCCCTCGGCGTGGATCACTTTGGCCCGCCGCTCGCGCTCGGCCTCGGCCTGGCGCGCGATCGCGCGCACCATCGTCTCGTTCAGGTCGACGTGCTTGATCTCGACGTTGGTCACCTTGATCCCCCACGCGTCGGTCTGGGCGTCGAGGATGCGCTGGATGTCGAGGTTGAGCTTCTCCCGCTCCGACAGGAGCTCGTCCAGCTCGTGCTTGCCGAGCACCGCGCGCAGCGTCGTCTGCGCGAGCTGGCTGGTCGCGGCGAGGAAGTTCTCGACCTGGATGATCGCCTTCTGCGCGTCGACCGCGCGGAAGTACACGACCGCGTTGACCTTCACCGAGACGTTGTCGCGGGTGATGACGTCCTGCGGCGGCACGTCGAGCACGATGACGCGCAAGTCCACCTTCACCATCTGCTGGACGCCGCGCACGACCACGACGAGGCCCGGGCCCTTCACCTTCCAGAAGCGGCCGAGCATGAACACCACGCCGCGCTCGTACTCGCGCAGGATCCGCAAGGACGAGAAGACGTACGCCGCCGCGGCGAAGACGACGACGAGGAGCGCGTAGTTGAGGTCGGGCAGGAACATCTCAGGTCTCCACGATTCGAGGGGGCCAAAGGAGGGTTGGGGCCCCTCCGCCCCACCCTGCCGCGTCGCGGCGCCCCCTCGTCCTCCCCGAAGTCGGGGAAAGCGACGCCTCCGGGATCGATTTCATCCTAGCCCCCGCCGTCTTCGGGCTTCACGTCGAGGATCAGGCCGTCGACGCCGGTGACGCGCACCCGGCGGCCGGGAGCGAGGCGCTCGGGGCTGCGGATGCGCCACGTCTCGCCGTGCACGCGCGCCCAGCTCTCGTCGCCTGCGGTCTCGATCACCTCTCCGCCCGCCCCGACGAGCTCCTCGCGCCCGGTCACGACCGGGCGCAGCCGCGCCTTCGCGGCCAGGCCGCCGACGAGGAGGATGAACGCTGCGCTCGCCAGGGCGAGTCCGGCGATCAGCGGGATCGGAATGCCATAGCCGGGCACCTCGGTGTCCATCAGGAAGATCGCGCCGACGACGAAGGCGATCAGCCCGCCGATGCCGAGCGAGCCGAAGCTCGGGAAGAAGACCTCGGCGATCATGAACGCGAGCCCCAGCACGAGAAGCGCGAGGCCCGCGTAGTTCACCGGCAGCATCTGGAACGCGAACATCGCAAGCAGCAGGCAGATCGCCCCGAACACGCCCGGGAAGACGAAGCCCGGGTTCGAGAACTCGAACCAGATGCCGTAGATGCCGAGCATCATCAGGATCAGCGCGAAGCTCGGGTTGGTGAGCGTCGCGAGCAGCTTCGAGCGCCAGTCGGGCAGGATGGTCTCGACGGACGCGCCGGCGACGGCGAGCTTGATCGCCTGGCCCCGGACCGTCACCTTGCGCCCATCGGCCTTTGCGAGGAGCTCGTCGAGGTCGCGCGCGATGAAGTCGATCACGCGCTCGCGCTCGGCCTCGACGGCCGAGAGGCTCACCGCTTCGCGTACCGCCCGCTCCGCCCATGCCGCGTTGCGGCCGCGGGTCTGGGCAAGGCCGCGGATGTAGGCGGCCGCGTCGTTGATCTGCTTCTTGGTCATCGTGTCGGGCGAACCGCGCTTGGCGTCGGCCTTGTCCTTCGAGCGTGGCTCCTCGGTGCCCGGCGACGAGGGCATGCCGATCGCGATCGGCGTCGCGGCGCCGAGGTTCGTCGCCGGGGCCATCGCGGCGACGTGCGCGGCGTAGAGGATGTAGGTGCCGGCGCTCGCGGCGCGCGCACCGTTCGGCGCGACGTATACCGCCACCGGCACCTCCGAGCCGAGGATGTCCTTGATGATCTCGCGCATCGCGCTGTCGAGGCCGCCCGGGGTGTCCATCCGGAGCACCGCCAGCGCGGCCTTGCGGCTCGCCGCCTTCTCGAGCCCGCGGCGGACGTAATCGGCGGTCGCGGGTCCGATCGGTCCGTTCACCTCGAGCACCACGACCGGCCCGTCGGCGGCCATCGGCGCGATCGCGGCGCAAGCGAGCCCGAGGAGGCCGGCGAGCCACGCGGTCCAACGCCAGCGGGTCGTGCGCATGGTGCCTCGTCGAGCGATGCGAGCGAGGCGGCCATCATACGCCCGCGCGCTTTGACGGGGCCGGAGGCGTGCCGGTCGTCACGAGACGCGGGGCCGCACCCCCTCGTGCTCCCCAAAGTCAGGAAACCGCTGCCTTCGGCCGCGGTTTTCGCTCTTAGCCGCTCGCGACGCGCTCCCGGTCCGAGGCGAACGCCGACGGCGCACCGTCGAGCCACGCCCGGCCGTGTCCGTACAGGCGCGCGATGACGTCGCCCTTCAGCTGCGGCAGGTCGAGCTTGATCGTGAATCCGAGCTTCGTCTGCAGATAGGCGAGGTGGCGATAGCCCTCGGGGAACCGCCCGAGGAGCGCTTCGTCGAGCTCGAGCTTCGCGGTCGGGCTGACCGGATCGATCCGGTCCTTCTCGTAGATCGGCTGGCGCCGCACGATCGCCCAGCGCCCGTCGCGCTTCGCGAAGAAGTCGTAGAACCGGCCGGTGCAGACGACGTCCACGGCCACGCCGTCGACCGCGCCGCGCTGGCTGATCGTCATTTTCGTCTGCGCGATCCCGCGCTCGCCCCTGACCTCCACGCTCGTGCCGCCGAGGAAGTGCAGGATGCTGACGCCCTTCTCGAAGCCGGCGCGGCTCACCTCGATGAACTTGTCCGCCGGGCCCTGGAACCAGGTGGCGGTCATCCAGCCGTCCGCGTGCCAGACCGTCCGGAAGCGGTCCCAGTCGCCGGCGTCGCGCCA